>ERZ1370068.4544-contig-3610_pt1 | contig 70110 bp, 80 predicted proteins | sample MGYA00561227_ERZ1370068 | MGnify/ENA primary metagenome ERZ1370068 (study PRJEB38410, sample SAMEA6850437) | metagenome | study: Metagenomic assessment of the ecological functions of the soil: analysis of the soil microbiota associated with the...
GGTAATGCTTCGTTCAGTTACGTATTGCTAGCCCCTGCTGGTCGAGCGCCACTTCGGCTCGGCTGGAGCGGGATAGCTCGCCGACGCCAGGAGGCCGCTCTTGACGCAGCACGAGCGCCCACCGGGACGCCGCCGGCGGCAGACGACGACTCTCCTGCGACTGACGGGCGCCGTGTGGTTCTGGGCCTTGCAGTAGCTGCTCGGCGTCCATCCCCATGTTCTCCATCGGCCGGCGGATTCCCGGCGAGGGTGACCTTCCAGATACGGCTGCGCCGCCGGATCGCGACGGCGTGGAGCCGCGCCGGCCGTCGTTCCGGTCTGCGCCAGGTGGCGGTCGTCGCCGTGCCGGTCGCTGCGGGCTTGATCGCCCGCGTCGAACGACGAGAGCTTTCCTTCGACCCGCTGCCGGCAGCCGACCTGCGCACGGGACCGCGAGTGTGGCGAGTTTCCACCAGAGTCGCTGAATTGAGCTTCGGCGAAAGCCTCTCCTAAAAAACCGAAGCTGGCTTGTGAAATTCGGTCTAGCAGCGCAGGATGCCATGCACAGGGGGTCCACGCCCTTCGGGCGAAAATCGCGGTTCGAATGCATGACTCGATCTCGGGCATCGTTCTTCGAAACGAGACGGGAGACTGGCGGCGGATCGCTCCGCCGTGCCGTGGGATCCCCCATCTGACGCCCCGCCAGGCGGCTTTTAGCGGGCCGCAGCTGGGCAGACAGCGGTAGTCGTTGTTGTACGTGCCGAGAGCGCCCGCGCGGGAAATTCGATCTGCTGACCCTCCGCGCTCTTGGCGGTACCTGGTAGGGAAGCCGGCCGGGAAACTCGACAGCAGGTCATCCGCAGCCCGCGATTGCGGCGGCGAACCGACGGCGGCTCCGGCGATCCCGCCGCGACGTCTGAACTTCTTTGCAAAGCGACTGCAGCTCAGTGCGTCAGCTTCACGCTCGGCGTCACTTCTGCGCTCGGTACGTCTTCAAGCAAGCAGTCATCAGATCGGCGGCGGCGCAGCTCTGGGAGCCGAGCGGCCAATCGCCGAGACCGGCCAGAGACTCCGGGCTGAATTCTCCAGAATCCTGCGGACGCGGACAGGGGGCGCGGGCGGGCACTCGGAGATCACGCCCCGACACGCCGGCGTCGTCCGTGGGGCTGCTTCCGCGGTTGGTCGCAGCTGTTTCCCGAATACGTCGCACCGCACTGACCTCGCGGTCGCGCCCTTGCATCAGCGAACACTGGCGCCGGCTTTCGCACTTCCCCTCCTCGCCGCTTCCATCTCTCCTGTCATGGCCTCCTCCTGACACCGCCACCGCGCGAGTCAAGCAGCCGCGGGAAAGACGGCATCTCGATCGAGGAAGAATTCGAGGCTCCTGCTCGCAACGGAAGAGGGCGCCGCCTCCAATCCGCGCCGGCCGCGCCTCCGCCGTCCGGGCAGAAGTCCTCGACGGGCGAAGCCGAAGCCGCCGAAGTCGCCCGGCCGTTGGACTGGGAAGCGCTCCCGCCGCCTCCCCGCCGAATCCCCCGCTGCCGGACGCACCGAGGTAAGCCTCCCGGCCTCCGCGCCGCCTCCAGCCACGCCGGTGGCCGGCAGGCGAGGCAGAACCAGGCACGCGAAAGCCGCCGCCGCCTGCCGGCGCCTTCCCCGGCCGCCGGTCGGATCCACCGGGATTTCCGCCGAGACGATCCTGCTCTCGGATAAGCCAGTCCCGGTGCCGCCGGTTCCCGCAAGCCGAACGGACCGCCGCGTCTCCGACCGCGCCCCGCCTTCCCCGCCGAGCGTGCCGTCGGAGCCGGTCGTGGCCAGCCGACTCCGCCGCCGCCCCCTCCCGCGGTGATTTGCCGAAGGCCCCGTAGAGTAATTCGTCGCCATCGCCGCCGCTCGCGTGCAGCTGGAACCGGAACGTGACGCTGGCTGGCTGACACCAACGCTTCCGGCGTTCACGATGGAGCGCTCCGCCGAGTTCGGCGCCGCCGGCCTCCTCCTCCAACCGAGCCGCAGTGCGCCTCCTCGCCCGCGGACTCCGTCGCCGCCCCTTGCGGCCGGCCGCGGCGGCCGCGGAGCGGATAGATCAGGTTGGCGTTGCGGGATCCAGAACGACCCCGCCGTTCGACTGAAGAACCCTTTGAGCTGATCCTTTCTCGCCGGAAACGGTCAAACCGGTGCGCGCCCGAACCGTCGAGGCTCAGAGATCGCTGGATAAGCCTCGGCAGAGGGGCTCGCCAGAGTGATCGTCGCTCCCGGTCAGCTCCGGAATCGAAGACGATTGCGGTCTCCGGGGGCGGCGGCGCCAGATCGCGCCGCGCAGGGTCCCGGAACCAGCGCTGTCTGCGCCGCTGGACGACGGCTCACTGCCGCGGCGCGGAGCGCGGGTCCGCAGAGGAACGCAGTGCAGCGCCAGTAGAGGACCCCTTCGCGCCTCCACCGCGGCATGTCGCCAGCTCGGGGCTTCAGCGGTTCCCCTCACTTTTCTGCGGCTCGACCTGGTCCAGTCCGAGCGACGTCGACTCTGACGGGGCAACCCCTGAAGGCGGGGAGGAACGGGAAGACTTATCCCTCCGAACCCGCTTCTTCGGGGTGCCAGAACAGGCCAAACGCAATGGAACAAACTCATTCGGGAGGCGCCATGCTGGTGTTGCTGGCGCGGCCAGCAGAATGTCGAGAAGCGAAGAAGGCCCGGCCGGCGGCGGTTTGCCGGACCGGCCGATCTTTCGCGAACGCTTCGCCCACGGCCGAGCGGGGCCTCGTCGCCGCCATCACCGGCCGCACCGGAAGCGGCGGCGTCGACCCCGCCGAAGATCCTCGCGGCCTCGGTGCGGCCCAGCCGGCGGCGTCGTCGCGCGCTGACGGAGCGACGGAACGATGGTCTCCGGACGCAGCCGACCTGGAAGCGGGCCGCTCATCGGGCTTTCAGCCTCTCCCGAGCTCGAATTTCCCGATCGCAGCGCTGACGGCCGCCGAAAACCTGGCAGCCATCGCGCGGTCCAGCCGGGATTCGGTCGGTAACAATGCAACGAAACTGGCGAGTCGCTGGCCTCGAAGACCTCGGCTCGGCCTTCTCTTCCGCTCCGCCATCGCCGGGTCGGTGAATTCTCGTCGGGCATGATACAGCGGGTTCGGCTCGCTTTCTCGCCTGCGCCTGGGATCCCCCGGTGCTCCTCTCGGGACGAGCCCTATTCGAACTCTCGACACGCAGTCGGCGCCGAGGCCGCGCGCCGGACTCGCGCAACCGGCGGCGGGAATCGGGTCCCGGTGATCCTCGCCACGAACTGACCGCCGCGACATCGAGGACGCCGGCGACTGGCAGAGGTCACGCCGTCGTGGAAGAACGGATCGCTTCTGGACGCGGCGGTCGGCGTCTTACGCCGGCAAAGACGCCCGCCGGGAGGATCCGCCGTCAATCGAACGATCGGCGGCGGTCCTGGCGTTCTTCGCGGCGTAATGCGCACCACTCCTGATCTCGTTTCCGCTCGGCTCGGTGGCGCCCTCGCCGGGCGCACCGCGCGCGAGAAATTGAACGTGGCGGGCGTGCTCTGGATCCTCCCTCTTCTTCTCGGCGGTGCGTCCGTATCTCCTGCGGTGCGCCCGTCCGGGAAGAGGGAGAGCGGGACCGCGCTGGCGCTCTCGGAAGTCGGCGTCGGGTGAGGCCGTGCTCGGCCGGAAAGCCCCGTTCGCCACTTTCCTCCTCTTCGCCGCGACTCGCGGCGGTCGCCGTCCGCTCTTCGGCCTGGCTCCAGAGCTGGACTCCGCCAACCCGTGGTCGGCGGCAGATCGTGGTGTGAGCGCTCTCTCCGGGACACGGCGTCGTCCTTCGTCTCGACTTTTCTTTCTGCCGATCGGCCCCGCGGCGCCGGCCGTAGCGGACATCTTCTGTTCGTGCTGACGCGGCGCTTTCCAGCTCCTGATGCCGGAAGCTGCTCCTTCCCGGGCGGTTCGAGGCCACCGCGGGCGGCGGCGGATCCTCCTTCGCCGCAGATCGATAGCCCGGTCTGGAAGGCGCTGCTGTCGTGTGATCGGACTCTCGACCGTGGGCGGACGATCCCGATGCGGGCCCTGCCCGGGAAGGCCGATCGAGCCGGCGCGGTCGATACGCGCTGGCGAGTGACGGGATCCGACGAGGTCCGCCGAAGGCTCGCGCACGGACCCGGCCTTTACAGCGCCTGGCCACGCTTTCGGCGCGTCCGGGAGCATCGCCAATGTCGCGACTTGCCGATGCGACGCTCGGGCCCGCACGGTGCATGATTTTTTCCTCAGTCCAACGCACGTAATCATTCAGTCCATCGTGAGGAGGCACAGGTTACTCCGGCGTCGCTTTGGACCGAAACCGAGCGTCTGGCGCTCGATGTCGCGAGTACGCGGCAGGGGCCGGGCGCCTCCGGTCCGCGACTCGAATCCGTTCGGAAGAGGCGCGTGATTTCGGCGGTCCGGCCAGAGGAAAGTGTTGTCGGCCCACGAGGTCAGTCTGTCACATCGCGGCGCAGATCGCCGGACCGTCGCCGCGACGCGCATCCGGTACGCCGTTCGTGCGAGGCCGATCCCTGGATCCCCTCGGCTACGACCAGGCAAAATGGGCGGCAGGCGCTCGATGACCGACGCGTGCGCCGCTCGATCCGGCGCTCGAAACCGGCGGCGCGCCGTTGGCGCGCACGGCTGAGTGCTGGCGAGCGCCCAGCTTCTCGGAAGAGGCGTGGGCGAAACGGGGCCGTCGATACCGAGTCCGGGCCAGTACGGCGCCGAAGGATCTGGCTTCGCATCGGCGCCGAGCGACGTGCACGCGCGCTGCCGCGGAGATCGAGCGCAACCTCGCGGGCCTGGCGCGCGCTTCCCCGGCGGTCGTAGCGAACACGCTCGAGTCGCTCGAGATCCGGCTCGCGCCGGGAAAGGCCAAAAGTGTTCGCGGTAAGCGCGATCAGGCGCCGATGAAGCGCTGAAATCAGCTGCTCAGCCCGTACATAGCTCGCCGTGGTCGTGGCCGGTTTCTCTGGCCGCAGCCGGCGAAGGGGTTCATCGGGGAGTCCTCTGCATCGTCTTCTTCCATGTCCCGTGCAGCCTGGACGGCAACTCTGGCGTTCATCGTCGCGGCGATCGCCTCGATCATTCACCTCGCCAAACGCGACGTGGCCTCCGACGAGGGCCGCGGCCGCCGTCGGTCCAGCTCCGGATTCGTCTTCTCCATCCTCGCGACGGTGACGGGCTCGATCCTCTCCGCCGACGTGATGTGGGGATCGTTCTGAACTGGGACCCCGCGAGACCTCGATCGTGCTGCTCCTGCTTCTCTATGCCGCCTACCTGTTCCTTCGCGGGGCGATCGCGGACCCCGAACGGCGCGGGGTCTTCTGCGCGGCCTACGCCCTCTTCTCAGGATTCGTGATGCCCTTCCTGATGTTCGTCGTCCCGGGTCACGGCGTCGCTCACCCCGCAGACCGTCATCAACCGGGAGGGGAAGATCCTGATGGAGACGTGCTGAGCGAGAGGTCGTCTTCTTCACCGCCCTCGCGCGCGAGCCGGCCCTCTTCTTTCTGGATGTGGGATCTCGACCGCCGCCTGGAGAGAATGGAAACGGACCGTCCAGGGGTTGGAGAGGTTAGGAATAGCTCCATGAGTGCGCTGGCTTCGTCGCCTGCCTCCAACGCCGTCATCTGGATCGGGATCTGGGCCTACCTCTTAGTCGTCTGGATTCAAGGATTTCCGCCTCCGAGCGCGAGAAGCTCAGATGGCCCGAGGCGGATGATTCGCTCGATTTGATTCGTTTGTATCAGGAGCCCCGGACCCCAATTCCGGGATGATCGAAAACATGACGAAAGTGGACATCTTCGCCGCCGTCCTCGCCCTCGGGTTCCTCATTCTGGGCGTCACCGCCTTCAAGACCACCTTGACCCCCTACGTCTCCTTCGACATGTCGCGAAGAAGACGGCGGGCTCGGTCCAGTCATGGGCTCCTCTGAACGGGAAGCGAGCGCTACGACGCATCCAAGCAGGAGCTGGCGTTCTCGATCGTCCTGACGACCACCAGAGGGTCATGCCCGTGATCCTATCGCGGCATCAAGCCCGCCAACTTTCGCGACGCGCTCTCTGATCCGTCGCCATCGGACGCTGAGTCGGGCTTCGCTCCACGCGGAAAAGCTCCTCGTGAGTGCCCCTCGAAATACCAGGGTCAGGAGACCGAGCGCTCAGTACGGTGAGTCGTAGTGACCGCCGGGCGCCGTCTCCGCGGCCGGCAAGGGATAGCCATGTTCTGGCCGGGAGTCGCGGAAACACTCTGGACCGCTCTCTTCTGCGGGCTCGCCGCCATGTACGGCTACTTCCGGGCCGACGCGGGCGCGGCCGAATACGGGTTTCGCCCGCCGCGCCTACGCAGTTTTCGTCGCGAGCGTCGTCGCGACCGCGGCGATCCTCGCTGACGCTGCTCCTGCAACCACCGGTTCGACGTCTCTTACGTCAACTCGTACTCGAGCCCGCGATCTTCGCGCTCCACTTCCTGATCTCGACGCTTCTGGGCCGGGCAGGAGGGATCGTTCCTCCTCTGGCTCTTCTGGGGCTCGACTCATCGGCCTGTTCGTCTGGCGCATCGGCGAAGGAGCAGGAAGCCCCGGTCATGATCGTGCTACATCGCGACATTCCTGAGGCGCTCGTCGGCGATCCCTCTGCACGCCAGGGACCCTTCAAGCTCCTGCGCGCACGGTGCCGCCGACGGCAGTAGGGCCTCAACCCCTGCTCCAGGACTCACTGGATGGTCATCCATCCTCCGATCATGTTCCTCGGCTTCGCGTCCCTCTCGGTGCCCTTCTCGTTCGCGATCGCCGCCCTCTGGAAGAAGCGGTGGGACGGCTGGATCGCGCGCGCGCTGCCGTGGGCGCTCCTGACGTTCCTGACGCTCGGCACCGCGATCCTGATGGGAGGCTACTGGGCCTACAAGACCCTCGGCTGGGGCGGCTACTGGGGCTGGGATCCCGTCGAGAACACGTCGCTCGTGCCGTGGCTCATCACGGTCGCGCTCGTGCACGGCATGTTCCTGCAGCGGCGTCGCGCAAGCGGCACCGGCGAGGTCAACCTCATCCTCGCGATCATCGCGTACTGTCTGCATCCTGCTACGGCACGTTCCTGACGCGCTCGGGCGTGCTTGCCGATTTCTCCGTCCACTCGTTCATCGATCTCGGGATCACCGGCTGGCTCGTCGCCGATCCTGATGGGCTTCCTCGTGCTCTGGCGCCGGCCTCGCTCGCGCTGGCGCTGGAAGGCGATATGCCGTCGTCGAGGAGGAGGAGCAGACGCCGGCGCTTTCGCGAAGCGTCCTCTTCATCATCTCGGATCGCCTCGCTCGTGCGGGCTCGCGCTCGTGATCCTGCTCGGCACTTCCGCCCCGCTCCTGACGCGGCTCGCTGGCAAGCCGTCGCAGGTGCTCGACGCACTTCTATCGCGTGACGACGACGCCCCCGCGGATCTTCCTGCTCGCGCTCCTCTTCGGGCTCGTCCCGTTCGTGTCGTGGAAGGGAACGACGGCCCGGGAGCTCCTGAAGAGCTCGACGCGCTCGCTCCTCATCGCGGGGGCGGCCGTCGCGGTGGCTCTCTTCGCCAGCGTCCGCGACATCGAGCCGCTGCTCTTCGTGGCGGTCACCGTGCGTTCGGATTCGACATGAACCTGCGCGCCGTGGTGCGCAAAGGCGCGCGCCGGGACGTTCGGAGGCGCGGGCGGTTACGTCGCCCATGCCGGGGTTGCGATCATGCTCCTCCGGGGTCGTGCTTTCCGGCTTCTACGCCGTTTCGCAGCGCGTCGCCCTCCCGAAGAACCGGCCGGTGTCGGTCAGCCGAGCTACAAGATGATGTTCACCGCCGTGATCCCGCCGACGGAGACCTCGAAGCAGGCGATGGAAGTCCAGGTGACGACGCGCGCGCGAGGAGACGTTCTGGGCCTATCCAAAGATGTACATCAACACCCGCACGAACCAGCTCATGGCGAACCCGTCGATCCGGAACTCTCCGCTCTTCGACCTCTCACATCTCGCCCAGGAATACGATCGGGGAGCGCGATGCAGCTCGGCAAGAGCCTCACGCTCCAGCGCGGACAGAGCGCGCGCGTCGGTCCCGCCGACATCCGCTTCGACGATCTTCAGATGCAGCCCGCGCCCGGCGACGACAAGACCGTGACGATCTCGGCGCACTTCACCGTCACCGCCGACGGGAAGCCCGCGCGCAGACCCAGACCCTCGAGTACGTGGCCCACATGGACGGCTCGGCTCCCAACGAAGGCCGGATCGCTCCCCGTGGCCGGCTTCCGGGCTCCGCGATGCTCATCCGGGAACGTCGTCCCCGTGCGGGAATGGTCCAGGTGAACGTTGCCGGCCTGACGTCGGATTTCGTTCCGCCGACCCCGGAAACGCTCTCGGTCGACGTCACGCACTAAACCGATGATCGCCTTCGTCTGGGGAGGGTTCTACGTGATGATGTTCGGGCGCCCTGCTCGCGTTCATCAAGCGCGCCGGCCAGGCGCCGGTCCGCACTGGCCAACGCTCTCGAATCCCGGCCAGAGGAGACGCGCGAGCCGCACGCTCCGCCGCGAGCCGTCCCCGCCGCCGTTCACGCCCCGGGCCGAGACGTAGCGCGCCGCTCGAAATCGCGGCCATCTCCGAAATCCGGATTCCGGGACCGGCTCGCGTCTCCCGCATTCCGATTCGTCTCGGCAATTCGAGCGTCGATTTTCGGGTTTCGGGCCGCCTCTCGCTGAAACCCGACTAAGATCTCCCCCAAATGACCGTCGTGCGTCTCCGGCCGGGCGCCATGGTCGGACCCTACCGCATCGAAGCGCTCGTGGGGAAGGGCGATGGACGCGTCTATCGCGCGACCGACGTGCGCCTCGACCGCGCCGTGGCCCTGAAGGTCCTGCCCGAGGAGCTCGTCGAGGACCCTGCGCATCTGTCCCGTTTCGAGCACGAAGCCAGGCGGCCTCGGCGTTGAATCACCCGAACATCGTCACGGTCTACGAGGTGGGAGAGCAGATCGCGTCGAGTCGGGGAGCGGCTCGTCCCCGGGAGATGCGCGTACCCTTCATCGCGATGGAGTACGTCGACGGGAGGTCGCTCCCGCGAAATCCTCTCGACGGGCCCCCCCTCTCGATCGAAGAAGACCCTGGACATCGGCGTCCAGACCGCCGAGGCCCTGATGGCGGGGCGCACGAAGCGGGAATCGTCCACCGGGACTTGAAGCCCGACAACCTCATGGTCCGGCCCGACGGTTACGTGAAGGTCCTCGATTTCGGGCTCGCCCGCGTCGCGCACCCGGCAAGTCCTCGATGGCCCGGACCCTCGACGGCGGAATACTTCGTCGTCGGAACGGGCTTCTACATGTCGCCCGAGCAGGCGGGGAAGAACGCGTCGACGGGCGGTCCGACATCTTCTCGTTCGGCGTCGTCCTGTACGAAGCGCTCGCGAGGCCGGCCCCGTTTTCCGGCGAGTCCGCCGTCGACGTCCCATGTCCTCGATCCTGCACGACGATCCCGCTCCGCTCTCGGACGACGGCCCCGAACGTGCCGCGGGATCTCGCGCGCACGATCGAACGCTGCCTCGCCAGGGACCCCGACGAGCGCTTCAGTCGATGCGCGACCTCGCTGGAGTTGAAAGTCCATCCGACGGGACTTCGACAGCGGGCTGATCTCTTCCTCGGCGCGCCGCGCCATCGGTCCCGCCCGCGGGCGCCCGGCCCGTCGGCGTCGCCGTCGCCGCTGCGATCGGAGCGGCGGCCCTGATTGCCGGAGCCTGGCCGCGCGTCACGCGCTCTCCCCTCCTCGGTCGCGTCGAACGCCTCACGACGTCCCGGAACGAGCATCCGCGGCCGCGATTTCGCCCGACGGCTCCCGGGTGGCCCTACGTCGAAAACGGCTCGCCCCGCCGGCTGATGCTGCGCGACCGGCGGGGTTCTCGGCGCTTCGCGATCGACACCGCCGGGATTTCCCCGTTCACCCCCGCGTTCTCCGCCGACGGCCTCTCGCTCTTCTTCTCGGGCGCCGGCGCCGCGGACGAGCGCTCGATCTTCCGCGTGGACGTGCTGGGGCTCCCAGCAAGCTCAGGGCCGGCTACCGCCCGGCTCCGTCGCCGGACGGCCGCTCCCTCGCCTACGGTCGACCGCGCCGGGACCCACCCTTCCTTCGACCTGTGCGTGTCGGACGTCAGCGGAGAAGCCGCGCGATGCACCGCCATCGCTCCGGCTCCCGACGCGCTCTTCTCCCTTCGCCTGGAGCCGGGATTCGCCCGGATCCTCGTCGCGCTTTCGGGAGCAGCCAGAATGCCCGCACGCGGCTCGGCATGCTGGACCCCCGGACGGGACAAGGTCGCCTACCCGGCCGACCCCAGGGGGAATCCGTGCCGATGTTGATCAGCGGGTTCGTGGCCGATCCCCGCGTCGGACGCGACGTGCTCTTCACCGGGTCGGCGATCCTACGGGCGCGGCGGAGAGCTCTCCCGGAGGCACGGGACCAGTTACTCGGCGATCACCTCCGGTGTGTACGGACTATCGAGAAGTCTTTCCACTTGCGTCGACGCCGCCGGGCTCGCGGCCGTGACGGCGAACTACCGCCGAAGAACTCGAACATCGAACGGCTGACGCTTTCCGGCAGCCCCGCGCCGATTCCGAGGGGGCCCGCATCCTCACGGAGGACAACAGAAGGCGATTACCGGCCGATCTGGTCGCCGGACGGCTCCGAAGATCGCGTTCACACCTCCACGCGAACCGGTTACCGCTCGATCTGGATCGCGAACGCGGACGGCGGGTCGGCGCGCGAAGCTCACCCCGGAGAGATCGGACTACGGGTGGCCCGCCTGGTCCCCGACGGGAAAACCGTCTCCTATTCCTGCAGCCGCACGGGAAACCACGAGGTGTGCGCTGCGGGACATCGACGGAGGACCCCGCCGCGGCGGATCACGACGTCCACCGTCTTCAACGGACAGGCGTCGTTCACGCCAGCGGCCGCGCCGCGCTCTTCTTCGAGAGCGCCGACCGCGTGCCGAAATCCGATCCTGAAGCGCGCGAGCCTTCCGGACGACGATCGCAGACCTTCGCCAGCGAGGACGTAGCGGTTTCTCCGTTTCTCCGGACCGTGGTTAAAGTGGCGTCACCTCGGGCAGATCAACTCAGATTCCAGTGTCACTTCAGGATCGCCGACCGGCGGCGCGTCTTCGAGACGCGGAACATCACGACGCACACTATGCCTGGGCCCCCGACTCCGCGTCGATCGTCGCCGTCCTCAAAGAGAAGGGGTCCCGCGTCAGAACGTCTTCCGGTGCCGCTCGGGCGGCTCCCCGGCGCAGCGCCTGACCGGTGATTTTCCCCGAGGGATGGCGCCTCTACGGCACGCGATCGCCGCCTCCGGCCGCGACCTGCGCTGATCGTACGGGTCAAGGACAACAGCGACATCGTGGCGATCGCGCCGCTCCGGGGCCCGACTCTGCATGGGAGTGGCTGACCGGGACCGGACGGAGGTAGGCCGGGGTCTGGTAGCCTTCCCCGTCATTCCGAAGAGCGGCCACCGCCGCACCGAAGCTAGGCGCAGAAGGCGGGACGCGACGCGGAATCGCGGTCGAAGCTCCCGGCCGATCCGGCGACCGAGATCCCTCCGTCGGTTCGTCCGCCCGCGCTGGCGCCGGCGATCGACCTCGGGATTAAAGGTCCGGTGCACTCATGAGAATGAGTGCGAACGGACCATCCGCAGCGCGGAGACGATCTTCCCGGCGCGCCGCGCGAAGGCCGGGAAGAGTCCCCCGAAGGGACCCATCGCCACCGCAAAGATCATCCCCCGACCCGTCAGCGCGGGCCGGTGAATCTCGAAATTGAAAGAGGATGTCGAGAAGGTCGGAAGTTGTTCGTCCCGACGGGACCGGTGGGGATCGTCCGCACACGCATGACGATCGCGAGGAAAACTCCCGCGATTCCGCCCGGAAGGCGAGCACCAGCGACTCGAAGACGAACGAAGGACCAGCACCGAGCGCCGCGAATAGCCGAGCGCGCGCAGCGTGCCGATCTCGCGGGTGCGCGCCGTCACCTGCTTTGCACCACATGGTGTTCATGGCGCCGAACGACGCCCCGATCGCCATGAAAACCCCCGCCAGATAGGCGAGGAACTTGATCTGGGGCGGCGGTCTGCCGTTTGCTCCGCGTAGTACTTCTTCTCCCGGTCTTCCCCTCGGGCTTGACGCGCTGGTCCCGCTTTGACGCTCGCGATGATCCGGTCGCGCGCCGCGCCGCGTCGCTCGTGCGAAGCGTCATGGACAGACGCGCCCGCGCCCAGCGATCTGTCCCTCGAGGTTGTTGCCGGTCCGCCCGGATCTCGGAGTCGTGGGAGCGTCGAGCGGGCGTCGAGCGACCCCGACGACCGTCCAAGCGTTCCGAGCCCGCCCAGCGGGCGTGTTTCCCAGGTCGGCGCTCGCAAAACGCTCGAGCGACGCTCTCGGGCACAGATCGCCTCATCCAGTTCCCGGGCTGAACATCCGGCCGCGGTAGGACGAGTTTCAGGGTCGGCCGCAGCTCGCGAAGCCACCGGCAGTTCGACGCCCCGGATCTGGACGTTCGTCTTCAGTGCCGTCCCGCTTGGCGGTGTTGATGAGGACGACGAGCTCGGGCGAGGCGAGAGGATCGCCGTGGCCGTTGCGTTCGACTCCCGGGAGCGTCTTCAACGTCTCGATCTGGTCCGGCGTGACGGGCGTCTGCGTCTCCGATTGGGCGCCGACGCGCATCACGATCACGTTGCGGTCGAGAGACGGACTTCGAAAGCGTCTGCTTGATCCCTTCCACGAGCGACGCTGATCGCGACGAAAGACGGTCACGACCAGGGCGATGACGAATACCGTCATGCCGGTCGGCACCTTCCGGACGAGCAGGTTGCGCAGGGTTGTACTTGAGCGGGATCGCCAACCTCACCCCGCCGCCCCCTCTCCAGATGGAGAGGGAATTCGGCACGCGTGGGATCTGCTTCCGAAAGGCGCGGGCAGGTCAGGGACGATCAGCCACCTGGAGCCACCTGCCGGAGACCGTCCACGACCTTGACGCGCGGGACGAGCGGATCGCCGGAACGATTCCCGACTTGCGATCCCGATCCCGACCGGGAGACGAGGAACGCCATCAGGAGCGTCGCGCCGGTGACCCGGAAGTTGTACGCGAACGGCGCCCGCGGGCGTGTGCTTCATTCCGTGGCGGCCAGCGCTTTGATGAGCGGGGCCGAAGAAGCGCTCCGATGGCGCCGCCGAGAGAGGCGAGGAGGGCGCGACCGTTTCGAGGAGGACGATGGAGAGGACGTGCCGCCGCAGGGATCGCGAGGGCGCGCATCACGGCGATCTCCGTCACCCAGCTCGCGAGCCGACATCGCGGTCGTGTTCGCCACGATCAGCACGATCACGAAGAGCACGGCGATCATCACGGCCCGGATGAAAGGCTTGACGTTGCCCATCATCTCCGTGAACTGCGGCTGGAACTGCTTCTCGGACATCGCTTTCGTCGGCGCCGAGGAGTTCTCGAACATCGCGTTGATCGCGCTGCAGACCGGCGCCACGTTGTCCGCCGTGTTCGCCCTCTCAAGATAGAAGATCCCGGTCTGACCCGCTGTTTCCGAGCCACGAGTTCTCGAGGTACTTGTTGTGGAAGAAGATGTTGGCCTCGTCGATCGAGGTGTAGACGCCGCGCAGGACGAGGTTGAGCTGATCGCGATGTAGGTCCCGCGGATCTGGATGCGATCCCCGATCTTCCAGTGATACCGGTTCACCGAGCTCCTTGCCGGCGATGAAGGAGTCGCGCTCGGCCTGCCACGCCTTGACCTGATCGTCCGGGATCTTGTAGTCGTCGAGGATCTTCGGCCAGACGCCTCGAGATCCAGTCGACAACTGGCCGAAAAGTTCTCCGGCTTGTCGTCCTTGTAGACACCCCCGAACCAGATTTCCGGGCGCCACCGCGACGACCCGGGGATCTGCTCGATGCGCTGCCGGTAGGCGAGCGGCATGAAGTTCGCGAGGCCGGTCGCGTGCTGGACGACGATCCAGTTTCCTCCCGCGTTCTGGTCGTAGGAGAGCGCCTTCAGGAGCAGGTGAGGATCACGATGAGCACGAGGACCATCACGATCGAGCCCATCGTCAGGAAGGTCGCGGGTCTTCTTTCGGAAGCGTTCTTCCAGATCAGGCGAAAGAACTTCATGGCGCGACCCGTTCCGGCCCCGGCGCTCCGGCCTGTTCGACGAGGACGCCTTTCTCAGGTGCACCATGCGGTGGGCGTGCGCGGCCGCTTTCGGATCGTGCGTGACCATCACGATCGTCTTCCCGAACTCGCGTGTTGAGCGCTCGCAGCAGCGCCAGGATCTCCGTCGCCCGACTTCGCGGTCGAGATCGCCGGTCGGCTCGTCGGCGACGAGGAGCGTCGGATCGGTGACGATCGCGCGCGCGATCGCGACGCGCTGCTCCTGGCCGCCGGAGAGCTGCCGCGGGATAGTGCTCCATCACGGTCGGTCGAGGCCGACGACCTGAGCGCGGTCGCGACGTGCTCCTGCGCTCGCGTCCTTCGAGAGCTGGCGTCAGCGAGCAGCGGCAGCTCGACGTTCTCGAACGCGGTCAGCACGGGCATGAGGTTGTAGAGCTGGAAGATGAAGCCGACGTGGCGCGCGCGCCAGCGCGGCCAGGCTCGCGTCTCGGAAAGCGCAGGCGATCTCGCTCGCCGCCGACGCCGACCGGCTCCTGCGTCGGCGCGTCGATGCCGGCGATCAGGTTCAGGAGCGTCGTCTTGCCCGAGCCCGACGGCCCCATGAGCGCGAGGTATTCGCCCTCGGGACGCGGAGATCGAGATTGTTCAGGACGACGATCTCCTCGACGCCCCGGCGATAGACCTTCGTGACATGGTCAATGGTGATGAGGTCGGCCATCGGCTAGTTCCCTTTCGTCTTGACCCGCACGCCGTCCTTGAGGTCGGCGTGCGCGACGCGTCAGCCACGCAGCTCTCTCTCCCCCTGGAGGCCGTCGGGGACTTCGACCTGTCCCTGGTTCTCCGGGCCCGGTGCGGACCGAACGGAATGCGGCCTTCCGTCGGCGACCAGCCAGACGCCGGTCCACAGGGCCGCGGGCGGCGAGCGCGATTTCAGGAACGAGCACGTGCGTCCTCGTCTGGCTGCCCGCCGTCTGGGTCGTCTCCGCGGTGAGATACCGCGGGCGGACAGGTCCGGGAGGATCTTCGCGTCTCCGGGGTCGTGGAAGGCAGCCTTCGACTTTCACGGTCCCACTGCTGGAACGGTCCGCCGCCGAGGAATCACCTGCCGAGCAGCGCGCCGTGGTACGCGTGATCGGGATAGGCGTCGAGCGTGATCTCGGCGGGCTGGTTGGGACGGACGGCGGCCGAAGATTCGATTCGTTGATGTCGGCGCCGACGTAGAGCGTCGAGAAATCGACGAGCGTGACGATGGCGCCGCCGTTCGGAAACCCTGGCCCGGCGAGGCCGAAGGGCGAGACCGCCTCGCCGACGTGGGCGCGCTTGGCGATCACCCGTCCGGCAGAAAGGCGCGCGGATCTCCGGCGTAGTCCTGCTGGGCTTCGACGCTAGCGGACCTTCGCCCGGCCCGAGGCTTCGTTGGCGACGGCCGCCACGTCGACGGCGGACTGCGAGGGCGGGCCCCGACGCGGCGCAGCGCGCGCTGGCGTTTCAGCTCCGCGTCCGCGTTCACCCAGGCGGCTTTCGTGTCGGCAGCTGCGCGTCGAGGGTCGGATCCGGTCAGGCGCGCCGAGGAACCTGCCCCTTCCGGACCGTGTCTCCTTCCGTCACGTAGCGGCGCGGTCACGCAGCGGACACGTCGAATCTTGGGGAGAGATCTGCCTGCGTGTCGGCCTCGACGTATCCGGTCGCGGACAACAGCACGTCGTCTTGCCGCTTCCGTCACGACCGAAGCCGAGACGGTCTCGCGACGGACCGGACCGCGAAGGCGCCACGATCGTCGCGGCGTACACGCCCGCGCCGATGGCGACGGCGAGCACCGCCAGGGCGATCAGCATTCCCACGGGCTTCTTCGACTCCTGATCGCGCGATGGATCCGAAGCGCCGACAGGGTCGCTGGAAACGGGCCTCTCCACGGACATCGAAGGACACCCCCGAACCGACTATTTTACGTGAGACCCGGGCTGCTCTCGCCCTGGAAACGGAAGGCGCGGTTGCCACGCCCGCTCTTAAGGACTGGATGAAGGTCGGGCGGGGCCCCGGGGCCACTGGGCCGCGCTGAATACGCGCGTTCGCAGGGTCCGCGCCCGCTTACAAATGGATGGGGTGTCCGTGCGCTACTTCCTCCGCGGCCTCGTGCATGGCCTCCGGGAGAGAAGTGTCGGATGCGCGTGAATCGTTCGCGCCAGGTCCTCGGCGGTCGCCTCTGAGCTTCATGGCCGCGCTCGCCTCGGCGACGAGCTCCGTGGCGCTTGGACACGGTGATGTGCACGCCGAGAGCTTCGCGCGCACTTCCGGTCCGGGACGATCTTCAGGAAACCCTGCGTGTCGTCGATGCAGCGCGCCTTGCCGCTGGCGCTGAACGGAAGGAAACCTGCCGACGACGACGTCGTCGTGACCGCGCTCGCCCGCGCCTTCGCCTCCGGTCGGGCCGATCGATCCGATCTCGGGATGGCAATACGTGCGCCGGGATCTGGTCAGCGAGTCGATCGAGACGCGTCGGCGCGCCGGCCGCCGTTCTCGGCACGGCAACGACGCCCTCCGCCGACGCGACGTGCGCGGAGAGCCAGGGCGTTGGCACCACGTCGCCGATCACGCAAAAGACGTTCCGGCACGGACGTGCGGCAGTGATCGTCGATCCTGCGACTGTTAACCGCGCTCGGTGGCGATGCCGAGCTTCTCGAGGCCGAGCTTTTTCCGACAAGGGCTGCCGCCCGACCGCGATCGGGAGCTTTTCGGCCAGCCCAGGCGACTCCGTCTTGCCGTTGGGCGTCCGGGCCAGGACCTCCACCCCGCCGGCGAATTTCTCCACTTTCTCGACCGCTAAACCGTGCCGACCAGGCGAAACGATCCCTGCTTCCGGAACGACGCCGCGAGCTCCTTCGAGATCTCCTCGTCCTCGATGGGAACGAGACGCGGGAGCATCTCGACGACGCGTCGTCTTCGACCCGAAGCGAGCAGGACATGGAAGCCGAACTCGGCCCCGACCGCGCCCGAGCCCGATCACGACGAGCGACTTCCGGCGCTTCCCTTGAAGCTACCGAGGATCAGATCGGAGTCGAGCGCCGGGCGTCTCGTGATCCGGTCGGAACGATCGGAAGCGCGCGCGGCCGGGAACCGGTCGCGATGATGACGAACTTCGCGGAAAGAGCCGTCTCCCCTCCGGGAGGCGCGACCGAGACGGTGTGTGCGCGTCGGCGAGCGACCCGAAGCCGACATGAGACGTCGACCTTGTTCTTCTTCATCGGTACGCGATGCCGTTGCTGCTCTGCCGCACGACCTTCGCCTTGTGCTTCGTCGCGCGGCGGAGTTCGAAACGCAGGTCTTTCGTGACGACTCCCAGGTCCGCGCCCCGCCGCGTCTCCTCGAAGCAGATCGGCCGCATGGAGGAGCGCCTTGGTGGGAATGCAGCCGCGCAACGTGCAGACGCCGCCCAGCGCCGGGTCCTTCTCCGATGGCCGTCGAGAGCCCGAAGCTTCGATGCGGCCCGAATCGCGGCCACGTAAGCCGCCCGGCCCGGAGCCGATGATGACGAGATCGTAGGATGCGTTGGCGGCCAAAGTTTGCCTCCTCCCGAAAGGGGGCGATTCTATCGTTTTCGAACGCGCCGGCTCACAGCTCCGCCGAAAACAGTCGAGGAACCACTCGGCGATCCCTTTCGCCGAGGGATCGCCTTCTCAGGCGGCACGAGGAAGTTGATCTCGTCGCTCACGGCCCGGTCGGCGGCGAAAGAGCTCGCGGACGTCCGCCGCGGGCGCTCGCTTCGAATGTTGACGTTGGCTTCGTCGTTCAAGTAGAAGGACTACGGCTGTCGATGTTCGCCGAGCCCGATCGAGCACCAGAGCCCGTCGATCTCGGCGACCTTCGCGTGATGCATCATCGTGGGCCGAGTACTCCGAAGATGCCGGACGCCCGCCTCGAGCGGGGCTGCGCCCGTACGTCGACCGCGAGACCCGGCGGACGTATCGAGGTTGTTCCGCTCCCCGGGACGACGATTTTCCACACCTTCACGCCCCGCCGAGATATATCGGTCAGGGAAACCCGATCGTCGTCGAGTCCGGAATGAAGTACGCGTTCGCGATCAGGATCTCCCGGCTGGCGGCGTGGAGAAGGCACGTCCAGGCCGAGGCGCCGCGCGCGAGGTGCGCCTCGCCGAACGAGGAGCGCAGGACCAACACGTCGTCTTCGCCGACCGGGGCGAGCTGCGAGCATAGTCGTCGGGGGCCCGCCGGCACCGTGAGCGGTGGGCCCTCGATCCAATTCTCCGCGAAGCACGCCCTTGGATCCGCGCGACTGCGCCGGCCCACTGAACTTGCGCCGCGACGTCGTGCCAGTGCATGCCGGGGAATCGGCGTTGCCCGCCCACCGGTCGTCGAATCCCTGTCCGCCGACAGGAACGCGACCCTGCCGTCGACGATCAGGAGCCTCCGGCGCGTCCGGTTCTTCAGGGCGGTGGAAGAGGAGGATCGGACGGAAGCGCCTCGAACTCGACGCCGGGCCTTCTTCATTCTCCGATTCGAGCGTCTTCGACATGGCAGCTGGCTTCTCGACGCCGTGCGATTATGAACTCCGGCAGTGGACCCCGCCCGCGCGCGCGCTCCGCGATCGCGCGGCCGAACCGCGTTCGGTCGCGTCGGACTGGAAGATGTAGGTCTCCAGATTGATCGTGGCCCGGCGTCCTGGATCGCCTCGAGCATCCCTCCGAAGATGGCGACCGCCGTCGACGAGGAGCCGGCAGTGATTCCCGGGCCACGAGCGGTTCTCCGGCGTGACGCCTCGAGGGAGCTCCGCGATCCGCAAAATCCAGGCTCGACGGATCTGTTTCTGGCTTCAGAAGAAATACACCGAGGCCGGGCGCGGCCCGGTCGGGACAGGCGGCCGGTGAGAAGGAGCGCCGCTGGCGGAGAGGCGCGCCCGGCGGTTGCGGAAGAGCGGCGACACGCGTATAGCGTATACGCAGCGGTATCGGGTGTCGCCAGCGGCAGAGCCAGACGGGTCGGCCGGTATTCGGCGCGTGCGGCCGGCCCGGGCGGTCCGGTTGCCGGGCACGCGGCGGGTGGGCGTCGGCGACCATCTCGCCGCCGCTCGGCGATTTGCCTCCGCATTACCTCGTCCCGATCGCGTGCCCCCGTCTGCTCGCCTGACAAATCGACGTCCCGCCACCGACCGCCCGGCCGTCCGCCGGAGCCGCAGCCTCGCGCGGCCAGAGAGAGGCGAAGAATACGCCCGGGCCTTTTGTGAATGAAGACTACAGGCGGCGCGCCTCGCGGCGCTGACGCACTGGAACGACCGCGCGGCTCAATTCACCCGCGCGGAACTGACTGTTGCGCGCCGCGCGCAGCGAAAACCCGCGCGGACGATTCGCCGGCACGGATAAGATAATCGTGCATTATTTCGCCCCCCTCCTCGCACCGAGGGGCCGGGCCTTGCGCAGCGCGTCACTGAGACAGTCGCGCAGCCGATTCACCCGCGCAGAGCTCACTTGTTGCGTGTATCGCGCATGACAGAGCGCGCGGCCGAATGCCGCGCGCTCTGCGCTTCAGACGCGCCGCAAGGCGCCGCCTCCAGGCATCATGATCTGAAGGAGCTGGCGCGATTCCTCTTTCCATCAGCGTGCGACGGGGCCCCGGGCGGACGGCCGGGCGGTCCGTCGACGGGACATCAATTCGCCGAGCGAACGAGGCGCGCAAGTTGGAACGACGGAACTGCGAGCGAATCGCCGAGCGGCAGCCAGGATGGTCGCCGACGACCACCTGCCGCGTGCCCGACAGCGGACCGCGGTCCGGCCACCCCTCTCCCCGACCCGTCCGTCCCGTCGCTAATCCGCCCGTGACTCCCGATGGCTCCTCGCCGGTGTCGCCGCGCTCTTCCTCTCTCCTGCGCCCCCCTCGCGCAAGGCTCGGAGGAATCCCGATAGGTTTCTACCCGGTTCGCTCACCGGTCCCACGGCCACCTTCGGACAGTCCGGAAGGAACGGGTCGACTCTCACTTCGACGAGATCAACGCGGCGGGCGGCGTTCTCGGAGACCGAGGATTGCGCTCCACGCCGAGGACGACCGCGGCGAGCCCGCCGGGCGGCCTCGGCGGTCTCGAAGCTGATCGCGCGCGATCACGTGGTGGCGCTTCTCGGCGAGGCGGCGTCCTCGCGCACCTCGCCGCGGCGCCGATCGCCCAGAACAACGCGAAATCCCGATGGTCACGCCCTGCCTCGACGAATCCCCAGGTCACGCGCGTGGGAACGTTCGTGTTCCGTGTCTGCTTCACCGACGATTTCCAGGGGCGATGCTCGCGCGGTTCTGCACCGCCGAGAAGGCCTGAAGGCGAAGACGGCCATCCTGACTCACCGACGTCGAAACGATTACAGCGTCGGGCTCGGCCGCCTTACCGCGTTCCGGAAAGAGCTTCGAAAGGCTCGGCGGACGGGTGACCGGCGAACAGCGATATTCCGAAGGGGACACGGATTTTCCGCCCAGCTCACGCAGATCCGCGCCTCGCCCGCCGACGTCGTCTTCGTTCCCGGCTACTACACCGACGTCGGATTGATCACGCGCCAGAAGAAATCGCTCGGCGTGGCCGGGACGCTGCTGGGCGGCGACGGCTGGAGACTCGCCGCGGCTCGTCGGGAATCGGGGGCGACGCGCTCGACACGGGAGCCTATTTCGGAGGCTCACTATTCCCCCGAGGACCCCGATCCCGCCGTCCGGAAATTCGTCGCCGCACTACCGCGCCCGCTTCGGCGCCGTGCCCGGCTCCATCAGACCCTGGCCTGCACCGACGCCGCGAGGCTGCTCGCCGACGCGCCATCCGGCGCTTCCGGATCGAGCCTGCCGCCGGAAGACCCGACGTGCGCGAAGCTCTCGCGGCACGACGAGAGGGAGTTTCCCGGCGTGACGGGCGGTCTCACGTTCGACCTCGAAGGCGCAACCCCGTCAAGCCGATCGCGATCCTGGAAATCCAGAAGGGGCGCTGCACCTTCGTTGAAGAGGCTGGCGCCGGCCGGCGCTAGGCCCGGCGGCGGCTCATACTTCGTCTCGATCTCGAGAATCGTCGAAGGAAACGCGGGGACCGGAGCCTCGGCGATCGGCCGAGCCTCTCCGGACCGCGGATCGGATGCTGCGCCTCGACATCGCGACGACGGCCCGAAACCGGAAACGCGCGCAGCGTCTTGCCCGACATCTCAGACGGACCGTCCTCCAGACCGGTTCCGTCGGCTGGATCTGCTGCCGGAGCCCAGAGCGACCGCTTTCCGTGTCGCGCATGGAAGCTCCGAAGCGTGGCACGGTCTGGGCGCGCGGAAGTCGACGAGCGCCGCGATGAAATGGGCGGGATCAGGGGCCGCCGCCGACCACGCCGGCGTGCGGCGCTTCCCGCGCGCAACCGCCCGGGTCGGGCCCTGGACGGAACCGATCACCTCGAACCGGCCCGCCTGCGTCGAAGAGCGCGAAGTGAAAGTGGCCCGGATCGCCGCCGACACGGTCTGCACCCCGACGCCTGGGACTTGCTGTACGCCTGGCCGTCCGGGATCGCCTTCCATCGTTCGGGAGAGGAAGCCCGGGCGAGCCCTCGAACCGGAAGAAGGCGGGGACGCCGCCGGTGGCGTCTCCGCCGTCGAAGTCGCGGACGCGCGACCGTGTTCGGCGCGGCTCCGGCGACGCCCGCGGCGAGCGTCGCGGCGGCGAGAACCGTGCCGATTCGACCGATCCGGTTTTCCTTTTCATCTTCGGGTGTCCTCCTCAGAACGACAGGATCGAATGGAGCCGTACAAAATTGTTTCCGGAGGCCATGAACGCCTGGCGTGAATAGGTCGAACGAGGATCCGAACCTCCGCGGAGGCCGGAAGGTTGTCGGCAAGCGACGCGGCCCAGCGGGCGGCCTGGCTCCGTCGAAGAATAACTCCGGCACGAGCGCCTCGTCGGACCTTCCGCGCGCTCAGCGGGGAGCTCCGCAGCTTCGACATCGGTACCTGCGGCCGGAAGGAGCCGGAAGTGGTATCCGCCGCGCTGGCGGTCCGCCGGCCAGGCGCCGCCGCCGGGACGCCCGCGCCGAACTCGACCGAGGCCGCTCAGGGCCGCCCCGGAACGTTCTTGGCGATCACCATCCGCTGGATCTCCGGAAGTCCCCTCACAGATCGTCGTCACGCGCGCGTCGCGATAATACCGCTCGACCGGGTTTACTCACGGGAAAATGCCGTAGCCGCCGAGATCTGGCAGGCGCGCGCGCAGACCGCGTTTGCATGCCTCCGAAGGCGTAAGTCGGCTTGATCGGAGCTCCTTCGAGAATTTTCCGGACGCAATGCTCCGACCTGTAAGCCAGGCCGCCCGGTGGGTCAGAAGCCGCGCCGTCGTCGATCTGGACCTTCATGCTCGGCGACCTGGAAGGCGATCGCCTGGTGCTACCTCGTGCAGCTTCTTGCCGAACGTCTCGCGCGCGTGCGGGCGTGCTCCACTGACGCCCTCGGAACGCCGCGCGCGCGCATGCCGACCGACTGAGCGGCGATCCCGATGCGCGAATGGTCCAGCGTCGTCATCGCAATGCGGAAGCCCTCCTCGGCGCCCAGCCGGCGCGACTCCGGCAGCGCCACATGTTCGTGAAATACAGGGAGGCCGTGCGGGACCCGTGGAGCCCCATCTTCTCTTCGTTTCTTGCCGATCTCGAGCCCCGGGTCGTCTTCCCGGACGAGGAAGGCGCTGTGTGCCACGGGTCCCCGCCGCGGGATCGGTCATCGCCATCACCACGTACCAGCGCGACGCCGGCGTTGGTGATCCACGACTTCGCGCCGTTCAACACGTATCCCGAGGCGGTCTTCTCCGCGCGCGTCTTCTGATTGGCGGCGTCCGATCCGGACTGCGGTCTACCGTCACACGTAGGCACCGAGGGCCTCGCCCGAGGGCAGCTCCGTCAGGACGGTCTTCTTCTGCTCCTCGGACCCGAACTTCCAGATCCGGATAACACGCGACAGAGTTCGTGACGCTCACGATCACCGCCACGGACGGCGTCGACGCGGGCGATCTCCTCGATCGCGAGGATGTAGGAAAGGACGTCAAATCCCGCTCCGCCGTATTCGGCCGGGATGAACATGCCGAGAAAACCGAGCTCTCCGAGTTTCCGGACGACATCCCGTGGAAGCGCGTGGGTCGACTCGCGCTCGGCGATTCCGGCGCGATCTCGCGCCTCGGCGAACTCCACGCGCCGACTCGGCGACGATGCGCTGATCCTCCGTGGGCTCGAATCTCACGCGGGTCCGCCTCCGCCGGCGCGGGCAGGAGAGCGGTCCCGCCCGGCCCCGCGCCTCCGCCGCCGCCTTCCGCGTCTGCGCCGGAACGGCGGCAGCGCCCGGCGGCGCCCGCGACAGGCGCTCCCGCCGCGCCGGCGTCGCCCGGCGCCGGAGAGGTCCCGGGCGGCGATCCGGCCGGAACGGCGCGCGGCCTCGGCTGGCCTGACCTGTTGACCCGGTTTGCTGCCCCCGGACGTCCGCCGGCCTGCGGCGGCCGGGCTGACCTCCCCGGCCCCGGGGAGACTCCCAGCCGGCGCAGCCGGCCGTCCGGAGGCGGTTGCGGTTTCCCCCGGGAGGCTGCGGCTTCGGCTTGCGCGGCTCCGGCGTGTCGACCCACCCCTCCTCAGGTGGCGGAAGGTGACGTCGATGACCGCGCGGTCGGCGCGGCGCTTCAGGTAGTCGAGAAGGCGCTGCCGGATGTCGGCCTGCGCCGTTCTCGACGATGGACCGGAATCCGCTCGGCGTCGTGAGGGACCATGCGCGTCCAGGAGATGCGCTCAGGCCCCGGATGCCGTCTTGTAGACCATCACGAAACAGTCGTGCTCGTGATCCAGGACGTATTCCTCGAGCTCCAAGCCGGAATCGCCTCCTCGACGAGTGCCTTGAGCAGGGGAAGGTGCTTCTCTCCTTCTCGAACGTCTGCTCCATCGATACGACGCGGTCCCGGAACATCTTCGTGCTCGGCATGCTCTTTCGCCGTCAGCGCGCGAAGATCTCGCGGAGATGACCACCCGCTGATCTCGCTCGTGCCCTCGTAGATCTCGGTGATCTGGGCGTCGCGGAAGTGTCCGCTCGACCGGGAACTCCTTCGTGTAACCGTACCCGCCGTGGATCTGGAGCGCCTCGTCGTGACGCGCTGGGCGATCTCGGAGGCGAACAGCTTGGCCATGGCCGCCTCCTTGCGCGTAGCGGCTCCGCGCTCCTTGAGCCAGGCCGCCCGCAGCGTGAGCAGGCGCGCCGCGTCGATCTCGGTCGCCATGTCGGCGAGCGTAGAAGCGGATCGCCTGGAAGCTCGCCGATCGGCTGGCCGAAGACCTTCGCGCTGCCCGGCGTAGCCGGACGGCGTGCCTCGAAGGCGGCTCTGGCGCGATGCCGACCGCCTGGGCGGCGATGCCGATGCGGCCGCCGTCGAGCGTCGCCATCGCGATCCTGAACCCGTCGCCTTCCTCGCCGAGGCGGTTCTTCGGCCGGCACGACGACGTCGTTCGAGGTAGATCTGCGACGGTCCCCGATGCGTTGACCCCGAGCTTCACCTGATGATGCGAGCGGTCGCAGCCCGGGCGTGCGTGTCGACGAGGAAAGCAGTGATCCCCGGTGTTTCTTCTCCGGATCGGTCGCTGGCGAACGAGCGCGACGTCCGCGGCGCCGCCGCACGTGATGAAGATCTTGTCGCCGCGATCAGGCGGTACCCGTCGCCGTCGCGGACGGCCGCGGTCCTCTGGTCGGCCGCATCGGAGCCCGCCTCGGGCTCGGTCAGCGCGAAGCAACCGAGCTTCTTGCCCTGCGCCGAGACGGCGTCGAGGAACTCCTTCTTCTGCGCCTCGGTCGCCGAACGTTCGATCCGGATCGCACACCAGCGAGTTGTTGACGCGCATGATCACGCCGGTCGTTCGCGCAGGCCCGCGAGACCTCCTCGATCACGATCGCGTACGTCAGCGTGTCCATCCGGCGCCGCCGTGTTCCTCCGCGACGCCGACGCCCGCGAAACCGAGGGCGCCGGCCCGGTGGAACTCCCGCCATCGAAATTCGCCCGTCTGGTCGATCTCGGCGGCGCGCGCGCGCACGGCCTCGGACGCGAAGTCTGCTGGCGGCCTCCCCCACCATGCGCTGCTCTTCGGTGAGGCCGAAATTAGTCGGGCGGAGAAAGCGCGGTGGACGCTTCTCGAAGAAGGCGCCGATGCCTTCGATCTTGTCGGACGCGGCGCCTGGAGCAGCGCGAGAGTGCGCCCGGTTCGAGCGCGAGCGCGCCGGAAATCGACGGGACGCGGAGAAGACGTGAGGCGGACGCGCGGGCCGCGTTGGAACGGCGCCGCTCTCTCCCGAGGCTTTCCACTCCCGTTCGGTCGCCAGCGCGTCGATCCATCCCTCCTCAGCGGCGCGGGCCGAAACCTCCGGCGCGAGCGCGACGCGATAGGGAAAGTGGAGCACGCCCCGGCGCCGACCCGTCGCCGGCGACACCGCGCGTTTCCGTCGCGCAGGCACAGCACCGCATCGGGGTCCGCCACAGCGAAGTCCGCCGAAAGCGCCCTCCAGGGCTTCAGGGCCGACACGGCCCTCTCAGATGCGCCACGATCATCGGGGCCGCGAGAATACCGATTTTCGGACGACCGCCGGTCGCGCCGCTCAGTGGGGACTGGACGGTACAGCGGGCTTCGTTCCCGTGCCCGGCTGCACGATCGAGGCCTCCGCGACCGCCTCGAACTTCGCGTCGAGACCGCTTCGGATCCCACGTCTCCTGATCGGAGTTGGAGATCATCTTCATCTCGACGTCGAAGCGGCTTTCCGATCGCCTTAGGCGCCGCCTGCGCGTCATACGAAATCGTGAACGTCGGCGTCTGCGCGTGCGGGGCGGCGTAATCGAGCGGCCCTCCGCCGCCGCTGCCGAGGGAAATTCCGTCGTCCTTGCCGCCGCCGTGCGCATTGATACCCGAGTTGGCGGTCGAGCCGGACTTGACCTTTCCTTCCCGTTGTCGGTCCCGGACGGCGGGCCGAACACGATGATGACCTTACCGCGCAGCGTCTCCGGAAGCCTTTCGTCTCGCCGGCCGAGAAATACTTGTCGGCCGCCGCGATCCGATCCTTCCAACATCGTCTCGAACTCCGGGCCGCGTTTGGCCTTGCAGTCGAGAATGAAGTTCTGCGCCTCCTGGTCGGTCTTCACCTTCTTCCATTCCGCGCGCCTCGGCGTTGGTCAGAAAAGTAGGCCTCGGGCGTGCGATCCCATTTCTTGTACTGCTTCGACAACCCGCCGGCGAGGGCGGCCGATGCGGAAGGCGGCGATCGTCAACGCGAGGGCGACGGTTCTTTTCACGATGGTTCCTCCCTGGAATCGGTCCATTCCATGGCGACGAACGCCTCGAATCTATTTCGAATCCCAGGCTGCCGGCGGCGGAAGAGATCGACGCCCGCGCGACCGATTCGGAACCTCTCCTCCAGTCCCTTCGGGTCCCGCGTCTCCTGGTAGGAGTCGGAGATCATCTTGACCTCGATCTTGAAGGGCTTCGCGATCCCGGTTTCGGCAACGCCGCCTCGTCGTAGACGAACGTCACGGAAGGAGAATCGGCATGGCGCGGCGACGTTCCCATCGGCGCCGCACCCCCGCTCGACATGGCGAGACTCTCGTCGCCGGCGCCCCCTTTCCCCCGCCGCCGAGCGACTGGAGAGCGGGGCTCACTCCCGAGTTCGGCCCCGCCCTTGCCCTTCGCGTCTGCCGCGGTCGACCGCGGACGGCGGCCCGAAGACGATCACGATCTTTCCCGCAGCGTTTCCCGAGCCCTTCACCTCGCCCGCGGAGAAATACTTGTCGGCGGCCGCGATCCGCTCGTTCAACGTCTTCTGCCATTCCGGTCCTCGTTTGCTCTTTGTAGTCGAGGATGAAGTTCTGGGCCTCCTGGTCCGTTTTCACCTTCTTCCATTCCGCGCGCTCGGCGCTGGTCAGGAAATAGGCTTCGGGGCTGCGCGGTCCCACTTCTTGTACTGCTTCGAGAGTCCGTCGGCGATTGCGCCCGACGCGATGGCGGTGATCGACACCAGGACGGCTGCGGCTCTCTTCATGGATATCCTCCTCCTCGATTTCTCAGAAACTCTCATTTGGACTCCGGCGGCCCGGCCGGTTCGGCGACGATCGACGCCTGCGCCACCGCTTCGAACTTTCATCGAGCCCCTTTCGGATCCCACGTCTCCTGGTGGGAGCCGGAAATCATCTTGACCTCGACCTTGAAGGGCTTCCCGACTCGCCTTCGGCGCGGCCTGAGCATCGTAGAGCAGCGTGAACGCCGGCGTCTGGGCGTGGGGGCGGCGCATAGTTGGTCGGCTCCTTGCCCCCGGTGCTCCCTCCGAATTCGGGATGCATGGTGAAATTCGCGTTGGGCGTCTTCCGCCGCGGTCCGTTTTTCGCGGCCGACCGACGAGTCGGTTCCCGACGGGGCCCCGAACATGATGACGATCTTCCCGCGGAGCGTCTCAGACCCCTTGACCTCGCCTGCGGAAAAATACTTGTCGGCGGCCGCGAGTGCGCTCGTCCAGCGTCTTCTGCCGGTCCGGCCCTCGTTTGACTTGTAATCGAGGATGAAATTCTGGGCCTCGTCGTCCGTCTCTCACGTTCTTCCACTGGGCACGCTCGGATCGCGTCGAAAGTACGCCCCCGGGAGCGTCCCAGGTCCGTACTTTCGGGAGAGGCCGTCGGCGAAGGAGCGCCGGAACGGCAAAGAGGACCGCGAAGAGCACGGTCGCCTTCTTCATGGAGCCTCCTGATCCGACCACAACGAAAGAGACGACCCGGTTATTCGATCCCGCCTGCATGCTGGAGAACATTCCCGGCGCCGGGGTATCGGGATCTTGCCTCTCTTTCGGAGGATCGAGGCCGTAAACCCCTCGACGGCATCGGCATAGCTCTCCCAGGAGAACCGTTGGGCGACGGTGTCGAGTCCTGCCTCGAACCGTCCGGCCCCGGCCCGGAGGACGCGAACCGTCTCCTCCGCGAGCCGGTCCGACGCCCTTCCGGAACGAGCGCGCCCGTCGCGGGCGTGACGAACGGCCGGAAACCCGGACTGGTCGGAGGCCACCACGGGGCGGCGGGCGGCGATGGCCCGGGCGGCGATGCCGGAGCCCGAGTTCTTCCGGTAGGGGCAGACGACGACGTCGCAGGCCGCCAGCCACTCGTCCATCTCCGTCTCCGGCACGTAGCGGTCGACGAGCCGGATCCGGGAAGCGATCGGGCGCCGCATCAGCCTGTCCACCTCGGCGCGCGATTCCGGGAAGACCTCGCCGACGACGGCGATCGTCGCCCCCGTCTCTTCGACGATCCGGGGCGCCGCGTCGAAGAGAACGTCCAGTCCCTGTACGGGCGGATCAATCCCAGGAAGAGAACGAGCGGGCCGTCGATACCGTACCGGCGCCGGGCGCTTTCCCGGTCGGCGAGCGGCCGCGCCTCGACCGGATGCGGCAGCACGCGAATCGGCTTTTCGGGAAAGCGCGTGGCGATGGTGTCCCGGTCGCCATCCGACTGGGCGATCACGGCGTCCGCCGAGCCGAATGTCCGCCAGGTCAGCCACTTCTTCCATGCCGCGCTCTCGTGATCGAAAACGTGGTGACAGAGGATAATGTTACGGAATCGTGTATTACTCTGCCGCGTCGCCCGGAACACTCCCCGCAGCGGCGGCCCCCAGAGACGCGGTCCACCAGGGGGCGATGACGGCCGCGGCCCCGCTTTCGAGGAGGCGGCGCGCCGTCGCCTTCCACGACCCGGGATCGCTCGCGTCGAGCGCCGGTGTCACCCGGCGCGCGGCCTCGAGGAGCCCGGAGCGATGTCGAACCGGCGCGGGTTGATGATCCTCGGGTAACCGCGGGAACACGTGAAATACCCGGCGAGCCGCGGACCGACGCGCCGGCGAGCAGCATCGTCTGCTGCGCGATCCCTCCGCGGTCGGGTGACCGGGGCCGAGGAGGGCGGAGCCGGGGGCGAGGGCATGCGGCGCGATTATGCCCTGACGCACCCGGCTCCGCGGGCGCTATCCGCCGGCTCAGGTAGAACGCTTTCAGGTATTCCGACTCCGGGCAGTAGATCGACACGGGATGATCAGGCCGGCGCCCGCCTTCTCCGTGATGGAGAAAGCGCGCCCGGCGTCGAGCGCCGCGGCGAAGAGGATCTGCTGGAAGAGCTCCGGAGACACGAGGCCGGAACAGGAACACGCGAGCAGGGTTCCTCCCGGCGAGACGAGCGTCATCGCCAGCCGCGCCACGTCCTTGTACCCGCGGGCCGCGCGGTCGACATCCGCCTTCTTCTGGCGAACGCGGGCGGATCGCAGACGACGAGGTCCCACCGTTCGCCGGAGGCGGTCCGGGCGCGCAGGTCCTCGAAGACGTCGGCGCGGACGAAGTCTTCCGGCGCGGCGTCGAACTCGTTCTCCGCCCGCTGGCGCCGGGCGAGGAGAGGGCCGCTTCCGACCCATCGACGTCGACGGCGCGCCGGGGCTCCTCCCGCAGAGCGCGGCGACCGAAAAGCCGCCCGAATAGGAGAACAGGTTCAGCACCGCTCGGCCGCGTGGCGATCCGCTGACCCGACCGGCGGTTCTCCCGCTGGTCGAGGAAGAAGCCGGTCTTCTGGCCGGAGACCGTGTCCGCGACGAAGCGAAGGCCGTGCTCGAGAAAACGGCCTCCGCTTCCTCCGACGCCGGCGGCGGCTCTCCTCTCGACACGGACGCGAACCTGCGCCGGCTCGAAATGGCGCCGATAGGCGTCGACGAGCCTCCCCGGCATCGCGCGGCTCCGCCGGCGGCGAGCTGGAGAACGTGCACGTCGCCGTACCGGTCCCACTGACGACTCCCGGCATTTCGTCTCCTCTCGCGTGGAGCGTCCGGTAGCCCGTCGTCGAGGCCGGTACCACGTCGTCCCGCAGCTCTCCGCGCGGCGCCCATGCGGGCGTCGATGACCGCCGCGTCGAAAGGCTCAGGACCGAATGTCCAGAGCTTGGCGACGATCGTTCTGCCGGAGCCCGCAAGCCTCGCCCGAGAACCTCGCCGGACGAGGAGCGAACTTCCACGCGCCCGTCCCCTTCGTCTCCGTCCCGGCGGCGCACGGCGCCGGAAAATACCCACGGATGCCTCCGCCGCACGGAGTGTTCGCGTCCGCGGAGAGCACCAGCGTCAACATGCCGCGATCGTACCCCGGCGGCACTCCCTCTCCGGACGCGATCCGGGTGCGGAAAAGGCTGACACCCGCCCGCCAACGTTCCTAAATCGAACCGTGCCGGACGACACGGTCGATCTCTCCAGGCTCTCCGCCCGGGAGCTTCTTTACCGAGGCCATGCCCTGTTGAACGCCAACCGCGTCGAGGCCGCCACGACGGCCATCTTCACCGTGTGCGAGCGCTACTCCGCCGCCGACGAGCCCGTGCTCCGACCGTCCTGTCGCGCTCTACGCGCTCTGCCTCGCCCGCCATGGGAAGCGGAAGGAAGCCGTCGACACCTGCCGCTTGGCGCTCAAGCGCGAGCCGAGGAATCCCACGTGCCGGCTGCACATGGCGCGCATCTACCTCCTCGCCAACGCGCGCCGGAAGGCCTTCGAAGAACTGGGCGCGGGCTGTCCTTCTCTCCGGAGAACCCAGGATCTTAGGCGGTTCGAGGCCGAGATGGGAAACGGAAGCCGCCGGTGCGCGGATTCCTGTCGCGCGACAACCTGATCAACGTCAAGCTCGGCAAGGCGCGCGCCGGAAAGCGAAGGCCCTCCTAGTGTCCCGAATCGGAAATAGCTATGGTGTCGTTCGGAGCGCCGCAGGGTAAGCGGCTAGGACGACGCGACGAAGGCGATGCCTTTGCACGCCCAAGTCGCGGCAACACCGCCGATTGCCCCGCGCCGCCCGAACCCGAAGGGAATCTTCCAGATTGCGAACTTCCTTGCGCGCCCCGGGCCCGATGCACAACGGCATCGAATCCCGGCGCGCGACACAGAAGCCCGGACGGGGAGCCCTGGGGTTGCGTTCTGAGCGCCGCGGGGTCGGCTGCCAGACGACGCGACGCCGGCGATCCCTTGCGATCGTCCAGTCGCGGCAACGCCGCAGACGATCCCCGCGCCGCCAGAACCCTTCGGGCGTGCGGGCATTGCGGCCGGATACGGCGTCGCGAGCCGCGCCCGATGCACAACGGCATCGAATCGCGTCTCGCGACTGGTCTGCGACCGCAAGCCCCGCACGCGCAGCCCCAGGATTCCCCGTCCGGGCTTCGAATATCCTCCGCAAGCCACAGGCGCGACGCCACAGTTATTTCCGATTCGGGACACTAGGGCGCCTCGACATCCCTGGCGGGGGTTCTTCCTCGAGGCGACCGTCGTCGTCCTCATCCTCGTCGAAATCCGCTCGAAGCTATTCGGAGGACCCGGCTCGCGGCTCCACGAGGCTGCGCCGGCGGGCGGCATCGGAAACGCAGCCCGGAAGATCGCGCCCTGACCCGGCTCGCCTTCCACGAGGACCTGCGCGTGGTGGAGCGCGGCGAGATGCTTGACGATCGCCAGCCCGAGTCCCGTGCCCGGCTTCGCCTTCGAGCGCGAAGGATCGGTCTGGTAGAAGCGCTGGAAGATCTTTTCGCGCTCCGCCAGGGGAATGCCCGGACCCCGGTCCTCGATCGTCAGGAGCACGCGGCCGCCCGCTACGGCCACCGACGCCGTGACGCGCTCCCCTTCCGGCGAGAACTTCACCGCGTTGTCGAGCAGGTTGTGCACGATCTGGACGAGGCGCCGCCGGTCGCTCGCGCGACGGCGACCGACTCGTCTCCCGCCGCCTCGATCGAGACGCGCCGCGGAGCCGCGCGCTGCGAGAGATCTTCGGCGACCTCGCGGACGAGAGAGAAGCGGCACGGGCTCCCACGCGAGCTCGAGCGTCCCGGACTCGATCCGCGAAAGATCCGTCAGGTCCTCGATCAGGATCGCGCATCCGTCCGGCCTGCCGGGCGATCCAGCGCGGTGAGCTGCGCGGCGTCTTCGCGGTCCGGCGAGGCCTCGAGAAGAGTCTCCGCGGCCGCCGCGATCTGACGCGATCGGCGTGCGCAGCTCGTGCGAGACGTCGGCAACGAAGCGGCGCGACGCATCGCCTCCGTGCGCGCGATCGGCGTGACGTCGCGGAAGATCCCCACGCGCGGCCCCGCCCGCTGCCCGCCGGGAGCGGCAGGGACGCCCACTTCCCAGGTGACCTCCGCCGCGCGCTTCCAGACCATCGATTGTTGCGGCCCGCGTCGATCGCCGCGTCGAAGGTGCAATCACTTCCGGCTCGCGCAGGACGTCGACGAGAGGACGTCCCGCCGGATCGGTCACGTCGAGCATGCGGAAAACGTTGTGTTCGCCTGCAGGATCTGCCGCCGGGCGTCCACGACGACGAGGACCTCGACGGCAGGCGGTCGAAGACCGTCGCGGTCGGTGACGCTGTCTCGACTCGGCGGCCGCGAGCGAAGCCAGCAGAGAGTTCTTCATCCGGCGCACCGCGTCGGAGGAGCGCGGCGGCTTCCGGGTCGTCCTCGTCGGGCGGGTCGCGCTTCAGGTCCCCGCGCGCGACCGCGAGTGTGGCCTCCGTCACGCGCTTGAGCGGCATCGCGAGGCGCCGCGAGGCGACGTGGCCCACGAGGAACAGCACGAGGGCGGGACACGGCGATCGCCGCGCGCCCCCACCAGACCGATCTCCGATTCCTCGGCCCTCAGATCGTCGAGGGAAAGGCGAGTGCGCATGGGGAGACCGAGCGTTCGGCCTCCCGCGGTCACGCGTTCGGCCAGATGGACGGCGAGGTCCTGCCGGTCAAGCGTGGCCGACAGTCGGCGCGACGATCCCGTGCCGTCCGGGCCGCCTCCGATCACCTTCCGGCCGGTGCAGGTGGTTCTCCATGCGCGGCACGTCCGCGGGACGGACGTCGCTGTCGGAGAGCACCCGGCCGTCCGCGTCGATCGCCGTGACGCGGGCGCGCAGCCGGGCGGCGGAAGAACGCACCAGCAGGTCGAGGACGGGCGGAGTCGCGGAAGATCGGCTCGGCCAGGGCCGCGACCAGCGTGTCCTCGGCCTGAGCCGGCGGATCGCCCGATCCTTCTTCGACGCGCGGTCGAGCAGGGCCTCCCAGAAGACCATCAGCAGGATAGCGACGCCGGCTGCCAGCAGGCCGTGAAGAGGAAGGAGTATCGGGCGGTAAGCTTCACGGCCGCGCGGCTCGCGTGCGTGACCTCGCAAACGATCGGCCGACGAAGCAACGTCTTCCGGCAGAGACTCATCGCCGGCTGCCGTATGGTAGCGAGGAGCCGTGACGACGGTCTCGATGCGGTCGTCGCCAGTTCTTCCGCAGCGACCGGATGTGCACGTCCACGGTGCGCGTCTCCACGGTCGGCGTCGTATCCCAGAGCCGGGCGAGGATCGTATCGCGGCGTCACGACCCGCGAGCTGTTGCGGATGAGCAGCCAGAGCAGGTCGAATTCCTTCTTTGGTCAGATGGACGGAGCTTTCCCGGCTCGTCACTTCGCGTAGCGCGCGCGGTCGACCTTGAGATCGCCGTCCTCGAAGGTCTCCTCTTCCGACGTCTCTGAACGACTTACGCGCCGCAGATGGGCCGATACCCGGGCGATGAGCTCCTTCATCGAAAGGGCTTCGTGATGTAGTCGTCGGCGCCGATCTCGAAACCCAGGAGCTTGTCGGGCGCTCCTCGACGCGGGCCGTGAGGGCATGATGATCGGGATCCTCTTCGTGTCCTCGTTGGCGCGCAGCTTCGCGGCAGAGCGCCAGCCGTCGATGTCCGGGAGGTTCAGATCGAGGATCACCAGATCGAACGGCTTCCGTGCACGCAGCGTTCAACGCGGAGACGCCCGAAAGATAGTGCTCGACCTGGTAGCGTTTCTCCTTCCGGAGATTCACCCGGATCGTGTACGCGATGTCGAGGTCGTCTCGACGATCGCGATGCGCTCTGGTCGTCGCGTGCGCTTATCCAAATCGCCCGTGATGTAGTCTTCGGTGATCTTTTCTCCGGGATTCGTGAAGATCTTGTCGGTTCGATCATACTCGACGAGCTCGCCGAGCATGAAGAACGCGGTCCGATCGGAGACGCGCGCGGCCTGCTGCATGTTGTGCGTGACGATCACGATCGTGTAGCTGGCCTTGCAGCGTCGTAGATCAGCTCTTCGATCTTCTGCGGTGGCGATCGGGTCGAGCGCGGAAGCCGGCTCGTCCATGAGGATGACCTCGGGATCGATCGCGAGCGCGCGGGCGATGCAGAGGCGCTGCTGCTGGCCGCCCGACAGCGCCGAGCGCCGGCGCGTCGAGGCGGTCCTTCACCTCGTCCCAGAGCGCCGCGCGCCGCGCGAGGCTGTCTCGACGACGCTCGTCGAGCTGCGATCGCCGTCGCGACCCGGTCGATGCGCAGGCCGTAGGCGACGTTTTCGAAGATCGACTTCGGGAACGGGTTCGATTTCTGGAAGACCATGCCGACCCGCCGGCGCAGCGCGCACGACGTCGACGTCGCCGGCGTAGATGTCGACTGCCCGTCGATGGAGATCAGTCGCCTTCGACGCGCGCGCCGGGATGATGTCGTTCATCCGGTTGAGGCAGCGGAGGAAGGTCGACTTCCCGCATCCGGAAGGGCCGATCAGCGCCGTACATGCGGAGTTCTCCGGGATCGCGAGCTGATACGCCGAGCAGCGCCTGGACGTCACCGTAGAAGAAGTCGGAGGTTGCGGGTCTCCATCCGGATGACGCCTCCTCCGACGTCGGGGGACCTCTTCGTCTCCGCTTCGCTTCCACGGCGTTGGTCCTTTCCCCTGCATCGGCGGCGGCCGGAGCCGCGACGTCGAGCTCGGCCAGGGTGGTCGCCTCATCTCCCATGCATGCGCTCCAGTCGCCGCGTCACCGTGCGGGCGAGCACCGAGAAGAGGAAACCAGGAAGACGAGGACGAGCGTGCTCCCGCCCACGCCTGGCGATGGAGGTCGTCGTACGGCGAGATCGCGTACGAGAAGATCTGCACCGTGAGCGACGCGGTCGGCTGGTCGAGGCGCGCGCTCCAGAACTGGTTGTTGAAAGAGGTGAAGAGAAGGCGCCGTCTCGCCCGCGATCCTCGCCACGGCGACGAGGATCCCGGTCAGGATTCCCGGAGAGCGGCGGGCACGATGATGGTGAACGTCACGCTTTGCGCGCGCGTGGCGCCGAGCGGCGAGTCCTCCCCTCGCGCAGACTCCCGGGAACGAGGTTGATCAGCTCCTCCGTCGTGCGGGCGATGATCGGGACCATCATGATCGCGAGCGCCACCCGCCGGCGATCCCCGAGAAGCGGCGCATCGGAATCACGACCAGACCGTAGGCGAAGATCCCCGACCACGATCGACGGGATGCCGTTTAGGACGTCGCGCCGCGAAGCGGACGGTCCGACGAGCGGCGGAGCCCTTGTACTCGGTGAAGATCAACCCGCGAGTATCCCCGGTCGCGGACACCGCGAGGCCCGAGGCGATGGCATCAGCCGATCGTCCCGATGATCGCGTTAGCCACCCTCCGCCGACTCCCCGAGCGGGCCTCGGGAGCTTCGTAGAAGAAATTCCAGTTCAGGACGGTGCAATCCCCTTGCTCGCGATGTAGGAGAGAAGTGAGGACCAGAGGCGAGCGCGGCAGGGCGACGCGACCGCGCAGGGCGCAGGCGGCAATCATCATGGAGGAGCGCGTCTCGCCGGCAGGCGCGTTGCCCGTCAAAGGGCGCCACTGCTCACACGCGGCCTCCGCCGCCGGCGCGTTTCGCGTGGGGCGGGGCGGCCGGCGCCTTGGGGCTGGGCGACCAGTGGACCAGATCAAGAACCTCGGCGCGACGTTGATGATGCGAGCGTGATCGAAAGAGCACTCGAGACCGATCTCGCAGGGGCCTGCAGGTAGACGTCCCCGGTCGCCTCCGGAGAACTCGTTCGGCGATCACCGCGGCCATGGAGTACTGGGGCGCGAAGAGCGACGTCGAGATCTGGGGGTTGTTCCCGATCACCATCGTAACGGCCATCGTCTCCGAAGGCGCGTCCGAATCCCAGGATGATCGCCCCGAAGATGCCCGTGCGCCCGTAGCGCAGGGCCACCTTGATCGTCTCCACTTCGTCGCGCCGAGCGCGTAGGCGGCCTTCGCGCTGCGTCATCGGAACGGCCCGAAGGACCTCCCGCGGCGACCACGGACGAGAATGAAGGAGCGACCACCATGATCGTCAGGATCAGTCCTGCCGCGAGCATCCCGATCCGGAACGGCGGGCCGTGGAAGATCAGGAGCCTTCGCGAGCGGCGTCTTCGAGATCACGGTCTCGAGCTTTCGGACGATCGGGACCAGCACGAAGATCCCCCAGAGCTCGCGCGACGATCGATGGAATCGCCGCCAGCAACTCGGTCGAGAAACGCGAGCGGCTGGCGGAGACGGCATCGGCCGAGATCTCGAGACGTAGATCGGCGATTCCGAGCGCGATCGGCGTGCGCGAGGACTAGGGCGAAGAGCGATGGAATAGGCGGTTCCCCCAGATGAACGGAGCGCGCCGAACTCGCCCGCCACCGGATCCCAGTTCGACGTCGCCCAGAAATGCCAGGCGCGAATTTCCCGCATCGGGAGGGTCGAGTTGCGGAAGAGCTCGACGTCCGATCCCGGCGACGATCGCCAGGGACGACAGCACTGGCGAAGAACGCCGTCACAGACGAAACCGCCGTCGTCGCTTGGCTCGAGCGGCGGCGGTCGATTCGGGATGGCGGTCCGGGCGCTCATCGTCGGGAGGAGTCGGCGGCCTGTCGCGCCGGCCCCGATGGTTCCGTCACTTCACCGGGCGATCGCCGCCTCTTCGAGCGCGACGACCTCCTTGGGCAGGGGCGCGTACCGAGATCCGCGCAGTACTTCTGGCCGCTCGGCAGTGCATCCAGTGCATGAAGTCGGTGATGATCTTTCCTTTCTGCCTTGTCCTTCTGGTTCTGGTAGACGAGGAGCCAGGTGAAAGAGGAGATCGGATAGACGTTCTCCCGCGCGCGTTCGTGATGGACACCCGGAAGTCCGGGGCATCGCGTGGACCGCGGCCGACGCGGCGGCGGTCACCGCCCTCGAGAGAGGCTTTCAGGAACCGCCCCGAGCATGTTCTGCACGAGACCGTAGTCGATCTTGCTTCCTGGATCGCGTAGATGAGTTCGACGTAACCGATCGAGCCGGGCTGCTGCTTGACCTGCCCGGCGACTCCGTTCGTTCCCTTTCCGCCGACGCCGACCGGCCATTTTGACCGAGCGTCGCCACGCCGACCGTCTGCCTCCATTCGGGCGACACCTTCCGAGGTAATCGGCAAAAATGTAGGTGGTTCCAGAGCCGTCGGCCCGGTGCACGACAGCGATGTCCGTGTCGGGCAGCCCGACGCCAGATTCAACGCCGCGATCGCCTTGTCGCTCCATTTCGTGATCTTCCCCATGAAAACGTCGAGCGAGCACGGGCCCCGTGAATTTGAGCTCGGCATCCACGCCCGGAATGTTGTAGACCGGGACGACGGCGCCGCATCACCGTCGGGAAATGCAGGATCCCGGGAGCGCCCTGGATCTGGTTCGGCGGTCATCGGGCCGTCAGGCGCGCCGAAATCGACGGTGCGCTCCGTGACCTGGCGGATCCCGCCGCCAGGCCGATCGACTGATAATTGATCTGCACATTCGGGTGGATCTTGTGATACTCGGAGAACCACTTCGAGTAAATGGGACAGGGGAACGTGAGCTCCACGCTCCGTTCAGCTGGATGCATCTGCGCTCGCCTTTACGCGCGCGAGCGCGGCAATCGCGAGGGCGATTAGCGTCAGAAAGCGTCTGATCATTTTCATCCTCACAGTCGACGGTAAGAATTCATCGGCGTTAAATCGGTGTGAACTGCGCGGTAAACTAGAAGCTAAAAGAGAGTGTGAAGCGCCCAGCGCTGCTCCTTCGGCTTCCCGAGCGGCGAGTCGTACTTCAGACCTGCTCGTAGTCGGCGAGCAGGGCCGTCGAAAACGCCCTTGCTACGAGAACCAGTAGGAAACGCCCGCGATGGTCCGCTTCTTGTGCGCCGAGACTGTTCTTGTTCGGCCGGAGAGGTCGTCGTAGCGCAGGAGCGCCTCGAATCCCATTTCCGTTTTCGGCGTCGCCCAGGCGGGACCACCCCTCCGGATTTCACGAGCGGCACCGCCAGGGTCTTCCGGTCCTCGTTCCTCATGTAGTCGAACCCGTCGCGTGTGACGTACTTGTGCTCGAACGTGGCTCGCCCGACGATGCGCTGCTTGGCGCCGTTGCGAACGTAGTCGTCGCCGTCCGATGAACCCGGTGACGCGCAGGCCGTTCAGCACGGCAGCTTCTCGGGAGCAAGGGACGGATCGGAGCGGCGGCGGAACTGCACGGCCTTTTGATCGTTGTTGCCCGTCTGGTCAGCCTGGCTCGAGTAGCCCTACGCCGTTGGCACACGCCGAGGTGGAGATCGCTCCATAGTTGGAGGGAAGGTTGTAGTGGGCCGAGAGACCGAAATCCGACGAAAGTCGGAATCCTTCCCGCTCGACGAAGGGATCTGCCCCTGGAACCGATACCGGTAGATGCCTTCCTCGTAGTCGACGAAGGCGGCGTCTGCTGGGCGCCGAGGCGCAGCCAGGTTCCCTTCCCGTCCATTCGTCGAAGTTCACCTGACCGTAGGCGTGATTTCGAGGCGAATGACCTCGGAGCCGTTCAAGGATGCGTCCGTGGTGTTGGTGTCGGCGCCTGACGTCCGTCGTGATGCGAGCCGAGAGCAGGTGCGAAATGTTCGCGAAGAGGGGGTTGAAGATAGGCCCGGCTGACGTTGAAGGCGTTCTGGTGGATCGTGTTGTGGTTGGAATCGGTGACCTCGGGCTTGTCCTGGCACGTGTAGTCCGCGAAGATCACGCCGCCGACCTTCGCTGCTCGGCGTGTCGTCGATCGGCTCATACCCCTTCGCCGCGGTGACCTGCGCGCGAGCTTGACTCCCGCGACGAGCAAGCGCCGGCGAAAACGCCGGGCAGGATGGTTCTCCATGAAGTTCAATCGCATCGAATATCTCCTCGCGTTTCGGACCTTGAATCTAGAGTCGAGGAGTGTTCGGAAAACGAAGACGTGTAAATTCCACGTGAAGGCGGGAAGGATTCGTCGCGGCAGAAGAGACAGAGCCCGGAACCCGCGCGACGGCGAGCTCCGGGCCGTTGCCAACCTACGGAAGCAGGCCGATTTCCCGCATGACGTTGTCCCCGTGCTGCTGCGCGTGAGAAGACGCGCCAGCCGTCTACGGTAGGGCGTGGGAACCTTCGCACCGAGGATCCCTCCCGTCGTCGGATCACCGTCGGAGATATGGAAGCCCGTGATCTCGTTGTCGCCATCGTTCTGGAAACCGGCGCACGGCGGGCTGACAGCGACGAGTCGATCGTGGCCGACGGATCGCGTCCGAGCGCGAGCATCCGGACCGGCTGCTCACCCGGTCGAGTAATCGTGATCCGTGTTCAGGACGTACGCGGAATCGAGATGCTCCGCGCTGCGTGTGGAGCGTGTCGCCGGCGTCCTCCACGAAGACGACCCGATGATCGTCGGCGAACGCTACGTTGAATCGAACCCGGAACGCTGGTAGCTGCCTGAGATAGAAGAGCGCCAGCGTGCCGTCGTTGGATCCAGGAGCGTAGGTGAGCTTCATCACGGAGCCGAAACCGCCATAGGCGATGCCCGCCTGCGTGTTGGAGGTCGGTGTCTCCCGTCTCGTCGAAAAAGAACTCGCCGAAGTTCGAAGCCGGGCCGGAACTGCCCGTTCTCGGGCCGCTTGAAGGGCGTCCCGAGCGCCGTCTTCGCGAGGCGCGTTCGCATCGTACGGCGTCGTTCCGTCGGTGTCCGTGTCGTGGATTGTGACCCAGTGCGTCGTGAAGACCTTTCCGTACGTGTGCAGGTCTTTGACGTCCCTGGGAGAGGATGTCGGCATCGACCGCGCCGGCATGGAACGAAATCGGCGTGCGCGGATTCCGCGATCGAGATCGCCTGGAGGGCCTGGAGCTGGCCGCCGCTCTTGAGGTTCGAGGATCCCTTCGGCACGAATCGATAGGCGAAGCTGTTCAGCTGCTTCCGCATGGTTGGACGTCGTTCCTCGCCGACGTCCTCGATGAGGATGAGATTTCCCGCAGAGTCGTTCTGGACTCCCTCGTATCCGGCCCGGCCGAGGATGCCCGAAATGTCTTCCACGGTCGACGGGTAGTCGAGCGTCGCCTGCATGATCGAGGCGTTGTTTCTTGCTCTCGGTCGTGAAGAAGGAGGCGCTGAGCGAACGGGTCCCACGTTGAGCCGTCCGATCGTCGGGAGGGGACCCCCTCCGGCAAAGAGTGAGTCGCCAGTACCGTCACGGTGGGGCCACATCAGGCGTCGAGATTGATCCGCGTGACGTAACCCTCGAGGCCCCGTCTCGTGGCCCTGGTAAGAAAGTGCGTTCCATAGTCGTAACCGGGATCCGGACCGTGCTGTTGCCGGACAGGACGAAGGTAGGTGTTCTTGTCCGGCTCGGTCTTGTTCATGCCTCGACGTTGTGGCCCGGCGACTGGACACTGCCCGCGAGGAGGGAGGAACGAGCCGTTGCCGTTGTACCCGTAGTAGGACGTATTCGCGTCGCCGCCCTCCGTCCGCATGGAGCCCTGCGCGACCGGCCATTCATAGAGGCCGGTGAACAGGGCATTCGGCGCGAGGAACCCCGAGGACTCTCGCCTGCGCGTGCGGGGAACAGCGGGCGTGGCGCTCGCCCGACGCCGGGCGGGCATCATCGCGCCTCGACGCTCCCGTGATCGAGATCACCGGCGACGCGGCGCCAGCCAGTCCCGCCGAAACCGCCGCGGCGACCCCGAATGCCGCGATTCGCTGGAACAGTACGATTTTCAAGATGTCCTCCTTTTCGTAAGACGGCGTGAGAATAGAAAAACGCCGGCCGAGGACGGCCGAGATCCGCGTAATTTTCTTCCGGTGGCGCGGTAAGGGAAGAACTGAAGCCTATCGGACCAGACGTCCGACAGGATGCCATTCCACGATCCGCAACGAGCGCCCCGCGCTGTTCGCTTCCGATTTTCTTACCGGAAAGTTCAAGCCGTCTCCACGATCACGCGACATGATCCGACGGTCATCGTTGCGAACCGATGACCGAGTCCTTCCCTATCCTCTCTCTCCCGGCTTCGGCCGGGCGCCCGGCAATCGCCGGGCGTTTCTTTTGGGCGGCAGTGCTACCCTGTCCATCGCCGGGCGCCGGGCCGAGGTATCGGATACTCGCTCTGGCACATCTACGACGGAGTTGACCGAGGAGAAACAGATGACGGACAAGCCCAACGACACGCCCAACGCCGACACGCGGATGGGTCACCTCGAGTCCGAGATGCGCGGGCTCAGAGAAGTCGTGACGACCCTCGAAACCGGACACGAGAACCGGGCGAAAAGAGTGGAACCGAGAAGCTTTCCGCACTCATCGCCGACGTCGAAGAGCCTGAAGGAGCGAATCCGAAAAACTCGCAAGAAGGTCAAGAAGCTCGCCCGATAGGACTCGCTCGACAGGCAGGCCCTCCGTGTGAGGGGCTGATTTCGGAATGACCCGATTCTGGAGTACCGGATCGCGATGGAAGAAGGAGCGCCGGGTCTTCCAGCGCCCCTCTTCCGGAGTCTCTACGAGGAAGCCAGAGCGCAAGCCTGATCGAGGAGGCTCTGCGCCTGATCGATCCAGGACTTCGCCTGCTGCTCGTCGAGCGGGCATCCCGCCGAAGGCCGCGGTGTTCAATGTCGTCCTGATCTGAGCCGCCAGCGCATCCCGCTGGGAGGTTAGCGAGGCGATCGCCGCCTCGATCGCCGCATAGGTCGCGTCATCGCCTGCGAGCGCCCGCGTCGTACGCGGCCAGGGTCTTCGTCCCGAAGTCGCCGAAGGGCGCGTTCGAGCTGCTTGTAGATCGCCCCGGAGCCGCTCCGCCGGTTTCCCGGTGCGCCGTCAGCGCCTGCGAGTAGGACTTCGTGTCCAGGACCTCGGTGACCACGCGGCCCGTCGGACTCGTAGGGGTCGGCGAGGCCGAGGAGCGCCCACATCGTCGGGCGGACGTCCGTATGGTCCGTCCGTGGGCTCGCGGTGCGGAGATTCTGAACGCCGAGTCCCGCGAATCCGAGCCAGGTGTGGCGCTATTTCCGGCTGGATGTCTCCGTGGTTCCACGCGAAAGCGGGATTGATGCACGTCTCGCAGGTCGAGGAGGGAAGTCGGTAATGAAGTAGTCCGGGTCCGCGAATAGAACGGACGTGGCATTGCGCGCCGGATCGCCGGTCGTGAACATGTGGAGCGCCTTCATCTCGGTCTGGTCCCCCATCTGGACCAGCAGGTGATCCGTCAGGCCCGTGTAGGAATTGACCGCCGTGAGGTCGACCATGGCACGCTCGAACTGGCGAGTCAGCGGGTCCGTCTGGGACGAGGGCCTCCGCCGGCGCTTTCTTTGCCAGATAGGAAGGGCGGGGCGTCGTCCCCGTGAACCGTGAAGGCGTGGGCCGCCCCGCCGCCGAGAGAACTGGGAAGCGAAGGCGCGGGGAACTGGTGCGTCACGAGCGTGTCGATGTTGGCGTTGAGCTCGCCGACCTGCCCCGTCCGGTCGTGAGGGATGTTGACACCGTCACAGCTCGAGGGCGTCGGCGAGCCGCCGACGAAATGATCGCCCTCGTCGACCGTGAACACAAAGAGCGTGTTGGTCGTGTCGGTGATCCCGCATCGGCAGCGAGGCGAGCAAAGAACGCGCGGCGAATGCGGCGTCATACGCCTCGAGCTGCGCCACGCAGCCCGCGGAGCCGGGACCGAAGGCCAGGTGCGCATTCCCGGAGACTCCGTGGAAATCATGCGCGTCGGAGATGTAGGCATAGGTGACCGGGATGCCATGCTCCTGCATGGTGGCCACGTAAGCGAGCGAGGCGGCGGCGGGACATTCCGTCGAACCCGGAAACCCGGGCTGCCCGAAGGGATCGGCGACCGCCCTGGCCGAAAAAGATCCGCGAGCGCGACCGGCGCGGGCTGACCGGGTCAGGACGGGGTTGATTTCTGGGCGCCGAAGAGGCCCTTGAAACTGGTGTAGCCGCCGGGCTCGGCCGGCTAGGAGGATCGTTCTGACCCGAAGCGCAGAGCGCGGAGCCCTGCGCGCAGTGGATGAAGCCCACGGAAATCGGTCTGCGCGGCGCGCGCGGGCCGCGGTGCCCGAAGCCGCCGCGTTCGAGGTCGACCGCCTCGGTCCATTGGGGCGACGGGTTTCCGAACACCCTTCGTTATGTCGCCCGTGGCGCCCGTTCCCGTGTTCTCGAGCACGATGTTCGCGAGTCGCAATCGCCCCGACGTCGCATCCGGCCCGGGTGTAGGCCGGCCAGGGCGCCGGGCGTTCGCCCCGACGGCGTCACCATGTTCGGGATGGTTCCCGAGACGGGAGTCGGTCAGTAGCCGGGGAGCTCGGGAAGAGAATCCACCGGTCGCCGACGTCCGCACGTAGCTGTTGGAGACGGTCTGTCCATGGCGATCCGGATAGACGCCGGTCGGGAGGAGAGGATGCCGCCGGCGGTGTGGGGAGATGAGAATCGTGTGATCGTTCGTGAGCATCGTTCCGCTGTTCTCGATGAAGCCTCAGCAGATGGGGCTGATCTGCTCGAGGTCGGAGGGAAATGTTGTCGCGGTCGCGGCGGAGATGGGTGTTGTCGAGCTGGATGTAGATCACGTGCTGGATCGCGGCAGCCTTGTTGCCGAGCTGGCACGGCCCGGGCGCCGCCGTCGCGGCCCTTCCGCCGGCGAGCACCGCGGCGAGAATCAGCCCCGACAACACGAGGCCTCTGATCGTCGATCGAATTCGGAGAATCCATGGACGCTCCCCTTTCTGAAAGAACCCGGCGAAGTGGCACCGGCCGCCCGGAGCGTCGACGATCTCCGTCCGCCGTAAAGCAGACGTGACGTTCGGGTAAGCAAAGAGCGCGTCGGGACCCCGTCCCATCCATCATCATTTTCACGAAATTCAGCGAGGGATTAACGAGCGGGTTCCCGCCCGCGTCGCGGAGAGGTCGAGAGTCCTCCTCGGCCGGTCAGCGGGGCGAGAGATCGGTCAGCTGCCGCGCCGCTGCCTCGGATCGCGCGGCGCTCTCCGTGTCGCCGCGGCAGCAGAACCGTTCGGCGGCGCGGAAAACGGGCTCCGGCGGCAGGTCTTCGGCGGCCCCGGGCCCGGCTCCTGTTCTTGCCTTCGGGTCGCCGCCTTCGGAGCCTATGGACGACCCGTCCACTCCTGAATCAACGCCCAGTGCGAGTCGAAATCCTCTCCGTCGGGATGGGGCATTCGAGATCCCCCCTCAGCGTCCAGTGGCCATCATCGGAATTCTTCGACGCGAAATGAACCTTCGAGTGACCCGGAAGGCCATCGTTCGAGCAACCGCCCCACACGTCGAGCAACGAAAATGCCTTTTCCATGCGGACCCCATCGAATCCCGGCACCCAGCTCATCTGGTTTCAACCCACCGATTGATCCGCGATCGTGCCCGACGGATGTCAAGTCCGTGTGAAGACGTGCAAAGCCCGACCTACTAGCACACTCCCGGAGAGATCCGTATGAAGTTGGAGCCGAACGGCGTCGGGTTGCCGTTCGTGAGCGCTTCGAGAGGCCCTGTCCGCGCAGGGTCAGTCTTGAATGGAACGCTCCCCCGACCCTCTCACGGTAAGGTGCGAAACTCCATTTCGGATTGCCGCCGCCACGCTCTCGCACGTCTGGCTCCGGATCTGCTCCGCACCGAACCAGAAGCTCAACGACGAGCCCAGGCGTTTCGATGCGCCCCGCGGGCGAAGATGAGACACTGCGCCCCGCTCTCTTTCGCCTCGAACAAGCTGAATCTCCGATCCTGACCGGCTGCGGGTTTGCCAAAATGGATCAAGTAGATCTTCATCGTTCGTGTCTCCCCATCATTCAACGACGATACGGCGAGAGCAGCGGCGAGATCGGAAATCTTCGATGAATCGATTGATCCTTGGTCTCATCGTCCCTTTCCCTCCTTCTCGGAAATCCGAGGTCCGTGAGAATCGTGGTCCTGACGGCTCTTCGTGGTTTGAAGGTCGAGTAAAAAGTTCGTGAGGCCGCGGCTCGGGCGGACGTCCCGAAGAGCGAACTGGTCTCGAACACACGACGTCGCTGATGAAAGAGATGACCTCGCCGGGACGGGAATTCGAGTCGGCGCGTGACCACCCCTTTCGCACACTGTCCTCGCGCAACCTGTCAGGCACGCCGGATTCGTCTGTTGCTCTCGGTAACCCGCATCCGGTTCCTCTTTACCGTACCTTCACGCGAGCTTCACGCGGCGGTTGTCGAATACCCCGCGATGAATACGATCGGATTGTTTCGAAACGCGACGGATACCCGCCCGTTCGCCGCGGGAGCCACGATCTTCCGGGAAGGGGACGAGGGGCACGAGATGTTCGTCATCCGCGAAGGTCTCGTGGAAATCCTGTTGCACGACAAGGTGGTGGCCACGCTCTCCGAAGGGGAGATCTTCGGGGAGATGGCGCTGATCGACGCGCGGCCGCGTAGCGCGACGGCTCGAGCCAGGAAGACTGCACGCTGGTGCCGGTCGACGAGCGGCGGTTCACGTTCCTGATCCAGCAGACGCCGCAGTTCGGGCTCCACGTGATGCGCGTCCTCGCCGAGCGTCTGCGGAGCGCCGACCGGAAGCTCTGACCCCCTTCTTACCTCGCCTTCATCCGGTCCACGGGGGCGCGGGGCAGCATGCCGCCGAGGTGATGCCCATGGAAGCGATCACGGTTCCCGTCCTCGTTCCGGATTCTCCCAAACAGGCCTTTCGTACGGCGGAGTCGGCGGATCGCCTCGATCGGATTCCGCAATCCGATCGAGGGCATCGAGCGCGCATGCGGGCGCATCCGCGATCTGCTGGCGACCCTGGGCGTCGGCGCGGAGTCCGCCATCTACCTCCCCGATCGAATCGAGCACCGGCGCGCGGCGGGAAATGCGGAGTTTCCGGAGTGGCTGAGCGACGCCGACACGCGATCGGTCTCCAACGAACTCGTCTTCTACGACACGGACGCCGCTCCGGCACGGGCGGCCATGGCGGCTGGGGGACCTGGCGAAACCATCGTCGTCTGGAGATTCCCGCTCCCGATTCGCTCCGACATCGTCGTCGTGCTGGAGGCCTTCCGTCTGGTCGTCTCCCAGCGTCTCCTCGAAGCGAGTTTCTCGGGAGTTCTCGAACAGGCCGCCGCCATCCAACGCAGCCTCCTTCCCGACCCTCTTCCTCCGTTTCCCGGTTTCGACCTGGCAGCGCGATCGGTTCCCGCCGAAACCGTCGGAGGAGATGTCTACGACATAATCCACTTGCTTCCGGTGCGCTCGCCTTCGCGATTGCGGACGTGTCGGGGCACGGGCTCCCGGCGGCGCTCGAAGCGCGGGACGTCCTCGTGGGACTTCGCATGGGGGCGGCGCGCCACATGAAGATCGACGCGACGGTCGAGAAGCTGAACCAGGATTCTCTGCCGTTCCACCCTCTCTTCCCGATTCGTCTCGCTGGTCTACGGCGAGCGTCGGAGTCGGACGGGCGGTTCCAGTTCGTCAACGCCGGGCACCCGCAACCCGTCCTCGTGAACCCCGGCAGTACGCATGGATTTCCCGAAACGGGGCTGGTGCTGGGGTCTCCCAGGACGTCCGACATCGCGTCCGGCACGGGGACGATAGAGCCCGGCGGCGTTCTCGTGCTCGTGACCGACGGCATCCTCGAAACCGCGTTCGCCGTCGGGCGAGGAGTTCGGCGCTTCCCGCGTCGCGTTCCTGGTGCGGGCGCTGAGGCAAAAGCCCGCCGCATGGATCGTGAGCGCGCTCTTCGAGGCGCTGATCGAGCACTCCTGCGAAACGAATCCGGCCGACGACGCCACCGTCCTAGTGATCAAACGCGGCGAGTAGCTTCAGGGGACTTTACCTCCTTTCGACAGGATGCGTCGGGAAGGGACAATGCCGTCATGTGGAGCTGGATTCCTTCTGGTGGCCTCGAGCCTGCTCCAAAGCTCCACGGCTGTGCCGTCTCGCTGCTGCTGCGGGACGAACGGAATGACCCGTCTCGCGCCGCCTCGCCGTCAACGCGGCCTTCGGGTTCACGCCGACGGTGCTCCTCGCGCCTGATCGCTGCGCGGGATCTCGACAGCACGGCCTACGCGGTGTGGACCGGTCTCTCCGTCGCCGGCCTGTCCTCTTCGACATCCTCGTCTCCGCGAACCGCCCGGAACCCGGGTCCTCTGGATCGCCCCCATCGTCGCGAGCGTCGGCCTCGCGATCTCGCTTCCGGCGCCTCCTCTCTCGCTTCCCGGTGAGGCGGACAAGCCGCGCTCCCCGGCGGAGCAACCCGCGTTCAACCGAACGAAGGCGTGGGGCGGACCACAACGGCGCCATGCCGGTCCCTCGCAGGAGAGCACGACCCGGCCGTCGCGGCGGACCGCCGCAGCGCGTCGCGCAGCTCAATTTCGAAAACGTTGGGCGAGACAGCCGGTCAGGGACGCCCGTCCGGCAGAATCGTCCACGCGCGGCCGGCGCCGCCGCTCGTGACGTCCTTCACCAGAATCCGAGCTACCGAGCGATCCTGAATCAGAATCTGCATGACGCACCCTCCTCCGGCAGGCGTGCCGAGAGGTGATGCATCAAATCACCACCGGAAGACCGGCTGAGAGAAGGGTAACATCTCTGACTGGGTCAATCCGCCCTTTGAGAGCGACGGACGGCCAGCCGTCTTCCCATCTCCCAGGCGACGGTTCCGATGAGGGAACCGGCGGGCCTGTTCGCCCCATGCCGCCGACAGTCTCATCCCGGACTCGAGCATCAGATAGAGCCCCAGGATCAGAATGCCGCTCGGCAACGGCAGCGGGTGACCCCGTGGTCTGAATCGTGAGCGACAGAGAGCACAACACGCCAAAGACGAAAAGCGGCAGGGCGGAGACGATCGTGATCAGGCCTGCGGGAACGTCGTACTCGTGCTCCCATCGATCCTGACCTCCGCGGGAAGGTGGCTCGGCGAGCGGGGAGAGAAGAAGCTGCGCTTCTGCGGCGCTGCTGCCGGCGGCGCGCGTACGTCGATGCGTGCGAGAGCACGGCGCCCTCGGCGGGCCCGTCGTACTCTTTCGATGACGCGGATCAAAAAGCCGGTCCTGCCATCTCTCGAGGGAGTAGCGCTTCCCCGCGCTACCTCCCGCGCGCGGCGACACCTCGAAGAGCTTCCGTCCCAGGAAACGGCCGTGCTGGATGTTCCGGCGAAATTCGGTTCCGGGACGCCGCGCTCGCCATCCCCAGATGCGCCGGCGCGACGATGACCCACGTCCCGTCGCGCTGCTCGTGAGCCCGGTCAGAGCCGTGCGGAAGCGGCATCCTGTTCGGAATAGGGGCGGATAACACCGCCCAGGCCGCCAAATTCTGTCGGTGTCCCGCGCAGAGCAGACTCGAACCGAGAGAAACCGCCCTGTGCAATGATTCGAGCTCACGCACGGCGGCGCGGCGTGTCGTCGCGGAGGAGAGTCGCGACGACGCGCATCGGCACAGCAACGAGCGTTCCGCGGCCGGGAGCCTGTCCTTGCGCAACGCCGAGCGGAGCTCTGCGAATCGGTCGCGTGCAGGACACGGGCATCCTGCGCGGCACCGAGGACGTCCCGCAGCCGTTTGAGCCAGCCGAGGAGGTGCGGGACGCGCTGGCCGTCGTAAGCGGGCGCGCATAGTCGACCGAATAACGAGCTTCTTCAGCGATCGGAACCGATGCAGCGCCAGCGCGGAAGGACGGCTCGCGGCCTCCAGGAGTCCTTCGAGCGGGGACACGACGGCGAGCTAACGCCGGGCAACGAAAGCACCGAGACCGATTCGACCCCGAAACGCGCGACTTCTCGAGTCACCCGATCTGCCGGAAGATCCGGCAGGTCGGTGCCGCGCAGAGCGTCTTCTCCAGCGCCCGGGCGCGCCGAATCTTCGGCGCCGCGCCCTCGGAAGCGGAGCGCGAAGTCGATCGCGACGGCATCCGCGCGGGCGTCCGCTGTCGCGCGAGCTTTCGAGAAGCTCCCGGCGATTCACGTCGGCCTCGGCGCACCGCTCCCCAGCCGCCGCCCCAGGTCCCGGAGGGCCCTGCGGCAGCGGTCGAGTCCCTTTCCGGGAGCGCATGTCGCGCCACAGATCCGGGGCCGCGCGGAGCCTTCGCGTCGAGCCACCCGCAGGTCGTGGATGCCGTCGGGCCCTTGGTACGGCAGCTGTGACGCGGGCCGCTTCGAGCGGCTGGTCCGTCGATCGCCCGGGCGGAGACCGAGAGGGCTGACAATGGGGCCATCGCCAGGGACCTGTCACTTCGATTTTCGTGGCCCCGCAACGGGAGTGGCGCCCCGGAACCGCCGCGGCGTTCCAGACGCCGCTACGGTTGTTCGAGCGGCGTCCTCTCGCCGATCCGAACCTGCCAGCGTCCCCCGCCACCGCGTGGCGTGGTCCGACACGAGGCCGGCCCAGAAGACGCCGAACGCGCGAGGACAGTCCCTTCACGGCGATCCAGAACGGAAGGCCCGGGCCCGGGCCGGCAAGTGCTGGAGACGCCGACGCAGAAGAGCGTCGGAGGCGACCTTCGCCAGCCGGCTGCGCCCGAGCGCCGCGGGGCGAGGCCCCGCCATCCTCCGAAGCAGGCGACCGGGATCGCCCCCGCGGAATCGGCGACGCGAACGCCTCCGCGAGATAGGCCGCGCTCCGGCCAGTCGCTTGCGCATGCGCGCCCAGCGGACCTGGCGGTCCCCAGAACGCCCGGACCGGCCAGCCGCTCCGGGACGACGGTGACGAAACAGCGCGAGAGGACGACGCGGAATCCGGCGGCGGCGGACATGAGGTCGCCGAGCAGGAAGTCTTCCGCGAGGTGGTCGCCGACCGTCTCGAGACCTGCCGATCCACCTGGAGCGCCGACCGGCGGAGGAAGATCATCGACTTTCCGACGACACGCAGGGCCGTCCGAGTGGAACGGGAAACGACGGCCGTGCCGCCGAGGACGAAATCCGTTCATGTGGGAGGGCCGCCTCGGCGATCGATCCCGGCGGAACCGCGCTCCCGACGCAGCGAAACGGGCTTCGAGACGAGCCCGACCGACTGCGGTCCCGCGAAATCGGCGGCCGAGCGCCGGAGGTAGTCGGGGTCGACGCGGACGTCTCCGTCGGAGACGAGGAGGAAGGGATGGCGGGCGTATGCCGAGACCGCGGCCCGGAAGCCGCGAGACCTTCGGATTGCGCGTCCCGGCTCCCGCGCGCGTCGAAGACGAAACTTACCGTCGGAATGTCCGGGTGGCGGTCCGCGACGCGCTCGGGCGACCGGGAAGGCCTCGTCGTCGCGCGTGGCGAATGGAAAGACGATTCTCGGAATTCCGGGTGCTCGAGCCGAGAAGGACTCGAGGTTCTCCTCGAGGCCGGAGATCGCTCCCCTTCAGGGGCTTCGCGGATCGAAACCGCGAATTCCGGCGCTCGGAGTCCCGTCGCGCGCGCGGGCGCGGCCCGCCGGCCGCGGTGGCGGGGCTGTCGATCGGCGAGCGTGGCGGAAGGAAGAAGCGCGATCGAGGCGAGGCAGCGAGATCGCGAGAAAGATCCCAGAGGACGATCACGCGAACGACCGGACGGGCGTGACAGCGCGCTGCGCCGGTTCCCGGAAGGAGCTGCGTGAAGGAGAGCGGGACGCGGCTCTTCAGGACCGGTAGCACCGCCGAAGCGTCGCGTGAGCGCGGTCAGGATCGTCTTCCAGGCGTGCAGGTGCTCTTCCCGGTGAAAATCCCCGTTGGCGATCGACGGGAGTTTTTCGCGCGAGACGGCCGGGAAGAGGTCCCACGCGGCAGGCCACCTCCCAGCGATCGATGTACGGAGCGGGAGCGCGCCTCTTCGGTTCCAGAGATAGAAGGTGCTCGCGAACCATTCGCGCTCGTCTCGTGCGGGTGGCAGGCGACCGAGACCGCGCCGCGCCGGCGCGGATCTCCTTCAGGACCTGGAGCGGCGAGCGGTCGGCCGAAAGGTACTCCGTGATCCCGAGGGCGAGGATGCTGACAGGACCGGTGGCGGGTCGCGGCGTTGTGCGTGATCTCGGCCCCGGGATGACGATCATCCGACAGCGCTCCCAGGCCCGCCGCGCCTCGTGGGCGATCTCCTCGAAATAGGCACGCGCGCCCCCCGGCGTCACCGTGCGGCGGAGCATCCGCGCCGCGCGCCCCGAACAGGCCTTTCGTGTCCGTGATGTGGTCGGTGATCGCGATCGGCGTCATGACCCGCCTCGCCGAACAGGTCGACGACCTGCCGCATCGGGAGCCGCCCGTCCGAATGCGTCGTGTGCACATGAAGTCGCAGAGGAGCCGGGCCGGGAATCCGGCGATTGCTTTTCTATCCATGCGAAGAGGATCGCCTGCTCCCGGCGAAATCCTTGGAAAATCGCGGCAAACCCGCGTTAGGACGGCGTGAAGTTCCCGCGAAGGAATCCCTTCCCCAGCTCGGCAAAGACGTCGGCGGACGGCCGCCGCCGCGCGGGCGAAGCGTGGCGTAATCGACCTCGGAAGAGGCCGAAGCGAGGGCGAATCCCTCGAGCCACTCGAAGTTGTCGAGGAGCGACCAGTGAAAGTACCCGCGGAGATCGAGCCCCGTGCCTCGGGCGTGCCGCATGACGAGCGCGTGCTCGCGCAGGAAATCGGCCCGCACCGCGTCGTTCCTCGTCGCGATGCCGTTCTCGGTGATGACGACCGGACGCCCGATGGAGCCGGCGGCCGCGCAGCACCGCCGCGAGGCCCGCCGGATGGATCTCCCAGCCGAGATCGGTCAGGCCTCGGCCGTGCCGGTCGCGGTAGGAGAAGTCTCCCGCGAAGCGGGCGTGCCCGGAAATCGCAGGTGGATCCGGCTGTAATGAAGTTGACGCCGACGAAGTCGACGCTTTCCGGCAGGCCGCCGACGGAGAATCGATGGCGGCCGATGAGGCGGGAGCCGGAGATCGACGTCGCCCGTCGCCATCGCGTCGAGCAGCGCCTGGTTGTAGAAACGGTCCGCGGCGCGCGCAAGCCGGCGGTCCATCCACGCCCCGGTCGCTCCGGCGCGAAATCGAGCATGTTGTGCGCCATGCCAACAGCGGGCGGCGGATTTCTCGCCCGGCAGCGCGGCGGCCGCCTCGACATGGCAATGCAGCATTCCTTCGAGCGCCCGGGCCCCTTCGGCGAAACTCCTGCGGCCCGGAGGAATGCAGCTCGAGAAAGCCGCCGAGGAGGAAGACGAGCGGCTCGTTCAGGACGGAGTACCAGATGACGAGATCGCCGACGGCATCGGCGACGCGCGAGACGAATCCGGAAAATGCCGCCCGCCCCTCGCGGGAGGCCCATCCGAGGTCCCAGAACCAGGCCGGATGGGTGTAATGGAAGAGCGTCAACATCGGCTCGACGCCGAGCGCTCGGAGGCGCTCGAGGCGCCGGCGCAGGTCCGCGAGCGCCGCCCCGTCGATCTCGCCCCGGCGCGGCTCGATCCGCGCGACCATTCGACCGGAGAGCGGTAGGCGTTGGCGCCGACCGAGGGCAGCAGCAGCGAAATCCGATTCCCACCGTTCTGCGTGCCCGGTCGCGCCCCGCCGCATCGTTCGTGGCGCGCGTTCAGGCGCCCGGCTTCCTCCCCAGCGCGCCCAGTCGCTCGACGCGCCGCCTTCGAGCTGGTAGGCCGACGTCGCGACGCCCCAGAGAAACGGGTCGAGTTGACCTCGCCGGACTCAACATCCAACCTGGGGGAGGCATCCCCAAGCTCCCTCGGGAGACTTCCGGATCTCACCGTTCCCGTCGGCCCGATCGTCTCCGGGAATTGACATCCAACCTGGGGGAGGCATCCCCGAAGCCCCTCGGGACACTTCCGAACCTCTCCGATCGAGTCGCCGAGAGAGGGCGCCCGTCTCCTCGGGCCCGGTTATCATCATCTCGGATGCTCCCCGCTCGGATGCCCGACTACCACGTGCACACGTTTCGGTGCGGACACGCGGGCGGCGATCTCGCGGGCCTTCGTCGAGGCGGCGATCGCGCGCGGCCTTGCCGGGAGATCGCGTTCACGGATCACATTCCCCTCTACTTCCTGCCGCCCGAGCGCCGCGACCCGAAGCTCGCGATGCGGGAGGACGAGTTCGACGGCTACATCGAGGAAGTGCGGTCGCTCGCCCGGGAATTCCGAGGGCGCATCACGGTTCCGTCTCGGCCTCGAGGCCGACTACGCCGAAGGGTTCGAGGAAGGAGCTCGAGCGCTGGCTCGCTCGCGCGGAATGGGACCTCGTGCTCGGCTCCGGTGCACTGGGTGGCGGGAGACTGGATCGACGCTCCCGGCGCGGCGGGGGCGATTCGAAAGGAGGGCGGAGTTCTCTACCGGCGAATATTACCGACTCTCGCGAAGGCCGCGTCCGACAGGTCTCTTCGACGTCCTGACGCACCCTCGATCTCCCAAGAAATTCGGAAATCGTGTATTTCCGCCGGCCGGAGCCGCCGAAGAGGAGCCATCGCCTCGGCCGCCGACGCCGGCTGCACCGTCGAGATCTCCTCCGCCGGCCTGCGCAAGCCCGTCGGCGAGATCTATCCGGAGGAGCGGTTGCTCCGGCGGCTGATCGCGGCAGGCATCCCGGTCACGTTCTCCTCCGATGCGCACGCGCCCGCCGAAGTGGGGTGGGACTACGAGCGCACGATCCCGCACGCGCGGCTCGCCGGAGCACGCGCGTTCGTCACCTTCGAAGAAGAGGCGGAAAGTCTTTCACCCGCTCCCGGGCCGTAGCGTCGACGTCGGACCTTCGAAAGACGCGCAGGTTACGAGATCTCCGCGGCGTGGTGTTTCACGAGCTTGGCCTGGGCGATGTAGATCGTGTCCTCGGCGATGTTCGTCGCGAGATCGCCGACCCGCTCCAGGTTCTTCGACACCGGAATGATTCCAGGCTGTAGGAGATGAGCGACGGCGACTCCGCCATGTAGGTCAGGAGCTCGCGAATGATCGACTTGTTCTTCTCGTCGAGCACGTCGTCTTTCCGGATGACCGCGCGCGCAGCTCGGCGTCGCGGCGGACAGAAGGAATCGAGGGCGTTCTTCAGCATGCCCATCGCGACCTCGGCCATCGAGGGATGTCGATGAAAGGCTTCAGCGGCTTGTGCGACGGAAATCCGCTCTGCGCATTCCGGCGATGTTGACCGCGTGATCGCCGATCCGCTCGAGGTCGTTGTTGATCTTGAGGCAGGAGATCAGGAGCCGGAGATCGACGGCGACCGGCTGCTGCAGCGCGAAGAGGGTGGATGGCCTCCTCCTCGATCTCGACTTCCGTCCGGTCAGATCACTTCGTCGTTGGCGATCACGACGGTCGCCGCTCGAGGCGGACGCCTCGGAAAAGGCCTCGACGGCGCCGGCGATCTGCTTCTCCACCTCGGCTCCGAAGAGGATCAGACGGCGGCGCAGGTGCTCGAGTTGCTCGGCGAAATGTTCCTTCATGCGGCGGATCCTTTCGATTCCACGACGCGCCGGACGGGGACTTCCTCGGCCTTGAAAACGGGCCCGGCGCCCGAGGACCCGGTAGAATAACTTGCCCTTCTTCCGTGCGCTCTCGAGCTTCGGGGGCGATCTCGTCCGCCGCCCCGTGCAGATCCGCGCGCGGCGCCACTCGAAAATGACCCTCTCTCCTGCCGGATGCGGCAGGTCACGGACGCGACCGCTTGCCGATGCCCTCGGTCAGGCCGTCGGCGATCCGCAGGATCGCGGCGAGCTTCTCGACCGACTGGCGTCGCCAGGGATCGAGCTCCCTCCATTCCGGGTGCTTCGCCTTGGGCCGGGCGCCCCGATGATATCGGGCGACGGCGGCGATCGTCGCCACCTCCTCGGTGGAAAAGCCGGTCAGGTCCCCGTGCCGGACGAGATAGTGCGTGTGCTTGTGGTGCCGGGCGTACCCGATCGAGGCGCCCGCGTCGTGCCAGGATGGCGGCGACGCACGAACCATTCGCGCTCGCGACTCGTCATCTGGTGAACACGATGCGAGCTCTAGAAGATCTGGTCCGCGAGCGCGGCCACGTGCCGCGCGTGCATCAGCTCGACGTTCGTGCGCCGCGGCCATGCGCTCGACGCTGCTCTCGCGCACGTCGCGGGCGATCGGCGCGAGCGTCCCCTGCCGCCGCCGGCTGAGATGATCGAGCAGGATCCCTTCCCGCAGCTCCCGCTCTCCCGTCAGGATCTCCTCGGCGCCCGATCTCTTCGTAGATCTCGGCGAGCAGGATGCCTCCCGGGACGGCGATGTCGCGGCGCTTTCGGGTCGAGCCCGGCAGCCGGAGCTTCTCCTTGAGCGTCGTCTTCCGGAGGAGCGCATTGACCTTCTTCAAGCCCTTCCGGGGAAGCGTTCGATGCCCGGAGGAGAAAGATGTCCCGGCCCCGGACCGCGGCCTCGTAGATCATCGACATGGACTGGACGGTCCCGGAAGTCCCGACGCACGTGCTTGAAACCGGTCCGCGCCACCCGGCGCAGCCGCCGAGGAGACTCGCCGCCGAATCGCCCGCATGAGATCCGCACGGTCGTCAGGGGACACGGGATCCTGCCGGAGATACTTCTCCGCCAGAGCGCACGACGCCCAGTTCGACCGACTCCGCGAAGAGGACCCGGTCGCCGTCGGAGACGACGAGCTCGGTCGAGCCCCGCCGATGTCGACGAGGAAGAGCGGATCGCACGAGGCCGGGAATTCGCTCGGACCGCCAGCGTAATCAGGCGCGCCTCTTCTTCCCCGGAGATCACATCCACGTCGATCCCACAGCGCGACCGGACGGCCGCGACGAAGTCGGCGGCGTTCTCCGCCTCGCGGACCGCGCACGTCGCCACCGCCCGGATCGTTTCCGCGCCCGCGGCGCGGCGCGATCTTGGCGAGCCTCTCGACGGCCGCCGAGCCCGCCTGATCGCCTCGGGCGACAGGCGTCCGGTCGCGAAGGTCTCGTGGCCCAGGCGGACGAGGTCCTTCTCCCGGGAAAGGGGCTCGAGGGTTCCCTCCCGGGCCCACGGTGGCCACGAGGAGCTTGACCGTGCTGCTCCTGATGTCGATCGACCGCCAGATCACGTCATGCGTCCCTCATCATCCCGATCCGGCGCGACGAGGGGTGAAGGCATTGTAAACACGGCGTGAAGCGCGGCGCTCACCGTCGCCCCGTGCGACGGCCGTTCCCGCGTCGCCTCAGGCCACCATTCTCCCCGCGTCACTTTCAGGCGACCATCCTTCCCGCGTCGCCTCAGGCGACGACCGGCAGTCCCGCCGCATTCCATGCCGCCATTCCGCCGACCACGTTGGCCACGCGATCCAATCCGGCCCGCTCGAGCAGGCTCGCAGCGATCGACGAGCGGTATCCTCCCGCGCAGATTACGGCGAGGTCGGTGTTCCCGCCTCGGGAGGCATCGACCGGGCGAGATCGCCGAGCGGACGGGCGGCGGCGCGGCCGATGTGACCCGCGCTCCACCCGGAGCCCGGCGCACGTCGATCAGGCGACAACTCCCCTCCTCGAGACGCGCGGCGAGCTCGTGGACCGTGATCTGCTCCGGTCTGCGCGAGCGAGAAACCCTGCGCGCTCCAGGCCGCGATTCCCCGTCGAGATAACCGACGACGTTCTCGGGACCGACGCGCGCCAGTCGCGTGCTCGCTTCCGCGATCCGGTCCTCGCCTTCGGCCACGAGGACGAGAGGCGTCGCGGAGCGAGGATCGTCCCCGCCCACGACGCGAACTGTCCGTCCAGGCCGATGTGGATCGATCCCGGAACGTGTCCGGCGCCGAACGCCGCCGAGGTCCGGGTGTCGAGCACGACCGAGCCCGTGTCCCGGCGCTCCGCCACCGCGCCGGGGCCCGGGGATTTCGGGGGCGCGATCTCGGAGAGGAGCGCCGGCCCCTCGCGGTTGGCCTGCACGTCGCGCCCGAAGTACGCGGGAATCTCCGGCAGGTCCGTCGTCATCATCGCCACGAAGGAATCCCGCGACATCGGCTGGAGGGCGTAGTTCGTCCGCCGCTGCTCGCCGATCGTCGAAACGGTCTCGCTCGAAAGGTTCCGGCCGCACATCGAGCCGGCGCCGTGCCCGGGGTAGACCACGACCGGAATCCGGAAGCGACAGGAGCTTCCGATGGAGCGAGTCGTAGAGCGCGCCAGCCTGCTCCGCGGGAGACGCCACGGAACTGGCGCCCGTTCTCCCGACCGCGCCCGCCAGATCGGGACGGCCGACGTCGCCGATGAAGAGCGTGTCCCCGGTGAAGACCGCCGAGGCGAGTCGGCTCCCGGGCCGTAAAGGAGAAGACAGATCGAATCGGGAGGTGTCCGGGCGTGTCGAGGACGCGCAGGCGGAGCGTCCCCGACAGGAATCTCCGCTCCCTCGGCCACGGGGTCGTGCGGATACCCGGCGCCGGCCGCCCGGCTCACGTGAATCGTAGCGCCGGTCGCGGCGGCTCCCGATGGCCGGAGACGAAATCGGCGTGGACGTGCGTCTCGACAACGTGCCGGATGGTCCAGCCGCGCGCCTGCGCCTCGTCCAGATAGACCTCGATGTCGCGGCGGGGACGATGACGCAGGCTTCCCCTCCGAGCCGACGATGGTGGAAGCCTGGGCCAGGCATCCGAGATAGAGCTGCTTGACCTCCATCGATCCTCTTCCTACCCGCAGAGAACCGAGCCGCCGTTGATGTTGACGATCTCGCCGTTGATCTGGCGGGCGTAGTCGGAGCAGAGGAACGCGATCACGCCGCCGACGTCGTCGGCGGTCGCGACGCGCCGCGTCGGGATGTCTCCCTCGATGGTCCGGCGCCGGCGCTTGTCGCCGAGCCTCTCTGGGACATCTCGGTGTCGACCCAGCCGGGAGCGACCGCGTTGACGGTGATCCCGAACGGACCGAGCTCCGCGGCGAGCGACTTCGTGAACGCGATCACGCGCCCCTTCGTCGCGGCGTAGTGCGAGTGAAACGCCTGGCCCCGCTGCCCCGCCGTCGAGGGGACGTTGACGATCCGGCCGAACTTCTGTTCCTTGAAGATCAGGACCGCGAACTTCGTCATCCGGTGAAGCTCCCCCGCACGTTGATCGCGGGAAGCCCCTTCCCCAGTACGAGGGGACTGATTTCCTCGACCGCCCCTCCCGGCCAGATCCCGGCGTTGTTGACGAGGATGTTGCGGCCCGCCCATCCGGGCGATCGCCTGGGAGACCGCGCGGCGCGCCTCCCGCTCGTCAGGAAACATCCGCGCGAAACGCGAGACCCGGCCCCCGAGCGACTCGAGCTCGAGACAGGCGCGGCGCGCCTCGCGCCGGCGGCGGCGAGCAGATGTACGCACCTGGCAGCCCGCCCGCAGCGAATTTCGCCGCCGAGGCCGATCCCGCGCGTCCTCTCCCGTGACCCGGGGCGCTCCGTCCGGAGAGATCGACGGTGAAAACGGAGGGCGTCATCGGACGATCTGCGCGAGCATCTCGTTCACGGCAAGCGCGATGCGGGCGCTGGCCGCCGGAAGGTAACGCTGCGGGGTGTCGCCGAACTCCTCCGGCCGCAGAAAATCCCAGAGATCGAGGAGGGCGATTCCGCGCTCGGCGCAGTACCGGGCGGGGTGTCGAGCGATACCGGTCGTAAATGCGTCGTCCATAGAACGGGTTGTACTCGCGATCCGCGCCCGGGCCGGTCGCGCGGAAGATCGGATCGTTGACGACGAGGATCGGGACGCCGCGCGGCGGCGAGCGACTTGCCGGCCGCGAGGCGGGACCCACCGGGCGTTGGGCATCGCCGGATCGGCGGCGTCGGCGCGCCTCGAAGAGGGGCTGTGCCGGAAGAGGGAACGAGCCGATCCATGGCCGGCGCGGACGGAACGATGTCGCTCGGATCCCCGGGGTTATCGCGTCGAGCGCGCCGCGCGCGAGCAACAGGGAAGAAGTCGCGGTAGCGCTCGCCCGCGAAGAAGATCGACTTCTTCCAGACGCGATCCGGCGCGGCGAAGAGCTGCCGCGTCTCCCACGTCGAGATCGAGAACCGGTCCGCCAGCGCCTGGAGGTCGTCGCGGTTGACCGGCAACAGGAGATGGCACGTTCTCCCGAAACGGCGGAGAGCGCGTCCGAGGCGAGATCGTAGAGCGTCACGAACCAGACGATCGCGTCGGGCTGCCGCCCCCGGGGCGTGTTCCTCGATGACGAGGGTCCCGGAGCGGGTTGGGCGTCTGGCAGTCTCAGGTTGTACGCGCGCACCCGCCGGCCCCGGATGGAGTGTCCGGAGAGCCGACACGCGCCCCGGAATCGCGCCGCGCGCGGGCGAGAAAGAAGATCGAAGGGATGTCCCGAATCGCCGAGGACCGCCACCCGGAACTCGTCGGCCGATTTCGGTCGCCCGATCTGGTGCGCATCGAGCAGCGGATCCAGCCGCCACATGACCGAGGAGGGATAGTCGCGCATGATGTCCATCGGGCGAGCGGCGGCACGAGATGGCGGTAGATCGGAGAGCGACTCCGAGTCTCCAGGGGCAGGCCGGTCGCCGCCTGCAGGAGGTCGAAGGCGACGAAGGGGGACGAGTGCCTTCGCGCCGACGCGGAGAACGAAGCCGCGGGTCATGGAGCGGGCCGGCGCACGCGTTTCACCCTCTCTCCCGCAGATACTTCTCCCGCGCACCGGGTCCGCGAGATCTTTCCACTCGAGGTCTTGATCCAGCCACATCGGAGGGACCGCGCGCACGTCGCGCGCGGTAGCGACGTCGCTCTTGCCGGGCGATCGTGGCGCGCACCGCCTCGCGCACCGCGTCGCCATCGCCGCCGCGCGCTCTGGCTCGAACAACATCACGACGTCCTGCGTGCCCGTGCCCTCGTTGTCGACGCCGAAGGCGACCGTCCGCCCCGGGTGCACGCCCGGAACGTGATCCGCAACGAACTCGAGATCCGGAGGGTAGGACGTTGGCGCCGCCAGATTTCGATGATCAGGTCTCTGCGCCGTCCCGTGACGTAGATCTCCCCGCCGGTGAAATAGCCCTCGTCTGCGCCGGTCCGGTACCAGCCGTCGTGAAACGCCGCGGCGCCGCGAGATCGGGCCGCCGGTAATACTCCGCGAGTCACGCAGTCGCTCGACAGGAGGATCTCACCGACCCGCCGGTCCGGGAAGTCGCGAAAGTCCGCGTCGACCACGCGCAGTCGCGTCCCGGAAATGGGAGCGCCCGACGACAGCAGGGCGACCGCGTCCGGTCCCGGCTCGGCCGGGATCGCGACTCCCTCGCGCGCAAGGCGGGCGGCGATCGACGACGTCGGTCGGACGGGCGCCGACGGATCGCTCTGGGTCATCGCCGGGACGTTCTCCGCCGTGCCGTACGACGTCGTCGGGGCGAGCGGGTCGAGCCCGACGTTGCGGAAACGCTCGGAGGAAGACCGCGTGGCTCGACGCGCGGACGGGCTCGGCGGTGTTGACGAAGGCGCGCATCGACGAGAGGTCGATCCCGGCGAGCTTTCGGTCCGGGATCTCTCGAGGCGAGGAAGTTGTAGGCGAGTTCGGGAGCCAGCAGAGGGGGTCGACCGGTCGCGCGTGATCGCTTCGAGGAGCAGGACCGGATCGTGGATCCAGTCGATGGGCGAGAGAATCGACAGTTGGGTCCCCGGAGGAGCGGCTGCAGGAATCCCGCGATCAGCCCGCCGTCGTGGTAGAGCGGCATCCAGTTTGCCACTCGATCGCTCGCCGTGACTTTCAGCGCCACGCCGTAGTTGTCGAGCTGGGCGAAGACCGCCCGCGACGAGAGAGCGACGCCTTTCTGGAGGCCAGTCGGGCCGGAAGAGTGCTGCAGGATCGAGATCGCCTCCGCGTCGTCGAGCCGCGCCCGGGGGATGGCCGGAAGAGACGGATCGCCGGTAGCCCGTCCACGTCGAGGACGGTCCGCAGGGCCGGGGCTCCGGCCGCGAGCGGTGAAAGGCGACCGAGCAGGTCATGCGTCGTGAGCAGCGCCGTCGCGCGGCAGATCGGTAAGCAGGGCCGGACGCTCCCGTCGTAATACTCGGCCGACAGCTTCTCGGTCGGCCAGGGGAAGATCGACGGGATCGCCCCGGCCAGCAGCGGGGCGAGCCAGGCGGAAAGCAGCCGCCGCCCCCGGGGGGACGATCACCACGACGACCTTCGCCGGGAGCCACGCCGGCTTCCGTGAGCGCGCGGGACATTCCGGCGGCGCGAAGCACGAGATCCCCGTACCGCACCTCCTCGGGATCCGCCGAGGCGCGCCAGACGCGCGCGAAAAGGCGGTCGGGCTCCCTGGTCGAAGATCGAGAGGACTCGCCCGAGGATCGACGTCATCGGGCGGAGGACGTCCTCGACTCCGATCAGCCGGGCGATCTCGGCCGCCGTGTCCGCCCGGTGGGCTCCGAGATCGGACGCATCGATCCGGACGCCGGAATCGCTCCTCGACGAAGAGCGAGAGGTCGACCAGCCCGAACGAGTCGATGATCCCCGACGACACCAGCGGCTCGTCCGCCGAGAGAGCGCGGCTCGGCCGCATGGCCGTATGTTCGATCGAGGAATTCCCGCAGGGACGGGAAGAGAATCCTCCGTCACGGCCGCCCCGGGACCACCGCGGGAGAAGCGAGCCGGGACCGGCAGGACGCGGGGCGAACCGGCGGATCCGTCGAAATAGGTCAGGACTTTCGTCCACACGGCCGCTCCGACGTGCCGCCCGAGGGCGCGCCCCGTGAGATCCCCGTCCTTGAAGTGGATTCCTCCCCAGCGCCGCGACATCCCGGCCGCGTCGGCGGCGGCCGAAACGTCGGGAACGAGAGCGTCAGGTCCGCGACGGGGCCGCACCCCGGCTCTCCGCGGAAGCTGTCCTTCGGAACCGTGATGGACACCCCCAGTGCGTCGCTGCCGGTGAACGACCGGAGGACTTCCGCGCCGGCCGCCGAGAAGATGCTGTGTCCCGAGAAGTACTCCGGAAAGGGGGGCGTCACCACCGTCGCCAGCTGGTACGGGCGCCACTGCGAGGGAGGGATAGCCTGGGGTCCCGCGCGGGACCACCCCATGCCTCGATCGTGGTGCCGAGGAGGCCGACGCTCCTCAGGAAATGGATCGCCGTGATCGGGCGCACGGAATCGTAGACGCGCTTGGCGTCCCACGCCGCGATCGAGGCGTCGAGAAGGGCGTTGCCGAGAGCAAAGAACATCTTTGCGTCGTCGTCGATCCGGTGCGCGTCCCGCCGCGAGACGAACTGCGCGAAGAGGCACCAGTGTCCCGGGGAAATTCCGAAGAGGGGCCGTCGGCGAAATACTCGGCGGTCGCCTTCTGCGTGTCGGTGAGGCCGGCCGAGAGGTCGATCAGCTCCACGGCCTGGTCGAGATACTCGGCCGAGGGATATTGCGCCGGCGGCTCCCGGACGCAGCGCGTCCCCGGTCGCGAGCGCGAACGGAACGACGAGGCCCCAGTGTGGAGTCGTGTATTTCTGGATGACGAATCCGCCCTTCCCGTCGGAAACCTCGAGCGGCTGCCAGTGGTTAGGATCGACGACGGCGGCCGGCTCGGGCGGATTCACCGCCGTGTATCCCGTGTAGTCCGCGTACGCGCCGGGGCGAGATCACCCAGCTGGATTCGATCCGTCGTGGTGGCGAAAATCGAGCACCGCCCGGGCCGCGGCGACCCCGATTCCGGACGGGGTCGAGAGATCGAGCGAAGGCGGGACCGCCGGATAGCCCTGCTCCGCGAGCAACCCGTCGAACAGGGCGCCTTCCGTCGGAAAGAGGTCGTGGAGCGCCGTGTCCGCCGCATAGGTGACCGCCTCGGCCTTCCGGACATCGGTCCGCTCCGCTGCGGGGCGGCGCCAGAGGCGGTGGGGCTCGGTCGGGACCGCGCCGTCGTCGTAGGCGGTCCAGGCGTCGAAAACGCACGTCTGCAGGACGGCGATCGCGCGCGCGACCACGGTCGGACCCGGTTTGGTGTCCCGCACCGCCTGCAGAAGCAACCTCGTTCCACAGCAAAACGGCGTTGTCCCCCGGGTGTTCTCCCGGGACGGCGCCCGCCCCTGCGAGGCAAACAGCGCAAATAGAGCGAATAAAATCGGCGCGGAAATTGTTTTCAGTGACGGCACTCAACACCCCCAGAAGGCCCCGGGCAGTATAGGATAGAGACATCGATTCGCGCTCAGGCGCACGGAGGATCTGATGACGACGGCGCTGGCGGCGCGCCCGCGACAAAAAGACTGGACGAACATCATTTTTCTGATGTTGACGCCGATTCTCGGCATCCCCGTCACCGCGTGGTACACGTGGAAGACCGGGTTTTCGTTCTGGATGCTGGCGCTCTGCGTCGGCATGTTCACGGTGATCGGCCTCTCGATCTGCGCGGGCTACCACCGTCTCTTCTCGCACAAGAGCTACGAGTGCTCTCCCAGAGTGCAGGCTCTCTACGCGTTCTTCGGCGCGATGGCGGCCCAGAACTCGATCCTCTGCTGGTCTTCCGACCACCGCAACCATCACCAATACGTCGACAAGGATTGGGATCCGTACAACATCCAGCGCGGTTTCTGGTGGGCGCATTTCTTCTGGGTCTTCTACAAGCCGGCGACGCCCAAGACGTTCGCCAACGTGCCGGATCTCGAGAAGAATCCGGTCGTCGCCTGGCAGCACCGCTGGTACAAATGGATCCTCATGTTCGGAATCTTCGTGATTCCGACCGGCATCGGCGCGCTCTTCGGCCGCCCGCTCGCCGGCCTGCTGTGGGGAGGCTTCCTGCGCGTCGTGATCACCCACCACACGACGTTTCTCGTCAATTCGATGGCCCATTACCTGGGGAAGCGGACGTTCAACGCCCGCGTGTCCGCCCGGGACAACTGGGTTCTCGCCCTCGTGACCTTCGGCGAGGGGGTACCACAGCTTTCACCACCGCTTTCCCGCCGACTTCCGAAACGGCGTCCGCTGGTACCACTGGGATCCCGCCAAGTGGTTGATCCGCGGCCTGAAAAGCGTCGGTCTCGCTTCGGACCTGCGTTCGACCTCGGCGCCGATGATCGAAGGCGCGCGTCTCCACGCGGCGGTCAAGCTCGTCGAGCGGCGTCTCGACGTGGTCCCGTCCACCCTCGGCGGAGGAAGTTCGCCGGCGCATCGCCGCGGCGCGGGAGACGATCGAACACGCGTTCGCGCTCTGGCGCCAGCACCTGGCCGAGCGGGAGAGCGGCGTCCATTGGCGCACCACCCGGAAGCGTTCCCGACTGCAGCTCAGGAAGCGCGCCGGCAGTGGCGTTCGGCGCTGGAGCTGCTCGACCAGCGCCAGGCCGCATAAGAATAGCCGGCGCCGGTCGCAACTGAAATCGTGTATTGACAGTTCGGCGTTAGCGCGCGCGGACGCGCCCCTTCCGCTCTGGCGAACAACGACGCAATCGCCATCGGTGACGTGGGTCGAGCCGTCTCCGTGATATTCGCCCAATCGCAGCGCGCCGAGTTGCGGTAAAGACCTGCTTCACTCACCCGGAAGGCGCGGCCAGACGCGAGCGGGACGCGCGGGACCGGCCGGCCGGCGGGTTAGGCGTGCCGGAGCGTACGTCGCGCCCGGCGGCCGGTCGGTCCCGTCCCGTATCGCTCGATGTATGGTCCGCGCCGACTCAGCGGCCCAGCAGTTTCCGAAGGACCGACAATGACTCCGCTACGCTCGTGCCGTAGAAGAACACCCACCCGATCATCACGAACTGGAACGTCGCGAAAGTCGCGCCGGGCCAGCCGGAGCGGGCCCGGGCCCGCCGGCGACGGCCGCCGCCGCGCCCATTCGCGATGGAGGAAGAGCCCGACGCCGTGCCAGGCTCCCCAGATTGCATACCCGGCGAAGAATCCGTGCCAGATGCCGATCAGGACCATGGTCGCCACCTGGCAGAGGAGCACCGAAAGAAAACCGGAACCCGCGGCGCCTTTCCGGCGCAGCAGCCTTCCGAGGGAAAAAGACGTAGTCGCGCATCCACGACGAGAGCGTCGCGTGCCAGGACTGCCAGAATCGCGCGATGTTCGACTTGAGATACGGCGCGTCGAAGTTCTCGGGGACCCGGAATCCCACCAGCGCGGCCGCGCCGATGGCGATGTCGCTGTACCCGGCGAAGTCGAAAAGAGCTGGAGGCCGAAGAGGTAGAGCGAAACCCACATGCGGGGGCGTCGAAAGGCCGGCATGCGCGAAGTCGATCGGGAGGATCGCGATGAAGTCCGCGACGACGAACTTCTGAATGTCCCCACGAGGATCCGGCGGCCGCCTTCCGCCAGATCCGGCAGCGGCGGGCGGCGCCGGGAACGGCGGTCTGGAAATCGGGCAGACGAGCGATCGGCCCCGGGCGAGCAGCGTCGAGGGGAAGAGCACGTAGAGGCAAAAGTCCCGGAAACCGACCCGCGGAAAATCGGGCTTCCGCGATTCGACGGAAACGTGGATCAGCCGGAACAAGGATGTACGAGCCGCCGAGCCAGGCCCCCGCGGGAAGGTATTTCTCGGGCAGGTGGAGCGCGCGGAACATCGCGGCCTGCGCTCCCGCGACTTCCAGGCCACGAAGACCGCAACCAGCGCCGCCGTCCACGCCCCCGGAGTGCCGGCGCCCCGGGAGCGCGCGGAAACCGTGCGCCAGACCGCGTAAAGACGAGGGCGATCGAGAGAAGGAAGAGAAGCGCGGAGAGGCGGCGCGCCGCGAGGTGGCGCAGCGCGAGGAGGACCCCGATCGCGACGGTCGCGGCCAGGAGAACGGCGCGGCGCGCCGCATCGGACCGGACGCTCCAGAACGTGACGACCGCGGCGGCGGCAACGCCGAGCGCGGGAGCGCTCCCGCCCATCAGAACGCCTGGTAGATGAAAGGAGCGGGGCTTCCCCGCCAGAAGATCACGATCGCGAGCAGCAGGAGGAAGAGCAGAACGCCGCGACGTTCTCCCGTTCCCCACCACCGGTCCCGGCGAATCATGGCGGAGAGTCTAACCCGCCGCCGCGGGCCAGACGATCCCCGACACCAGCGCCGCGATCGTGTCTTCCAGAGACGCGGAATCTTTCATCGCGGCGTCCGCCTCGGCGCAGAGGCGGAGGGCATGGACGAGCTCCTTGCCCGAGAAGCGGCCGGCGCGCTGGTAAGCCCTTGTACCAGACGAAGGGATTCCCCTCCATGAGCGGGTCCCGCCCGAGAGACGCGGATGGACCCCGACTGGTAGGCCGGGCAGCCGAGCCCCGGATTCATCTTCGTCCGGGTCTCGTCGCAGCGCGCGCGGACGACGAGAAGGCGCCTCACCTCCGCCACGAGCATTCCGAAGAAGGCGCGCAGCGGTTCGTCTCCCTTGATCTCGCGGTCGCCGGTGCGAAGCGTCTTCCCCGAAAGAACGCGTTCGAGCCGTCGAAGCGTCTCGGCGCGGTCCCGGGATCCGAACGCGTCGAAGAACGCATACACGTCCTCGGCGCGGCGGTCCTCGACGAGCGCCTCGACGTCGGCGGCGCGGACCTTCCCTCCTTCTCCCGCCCAGTCGAGGATCTTCTCGAGCTCGGAGGCGAAGAGGCGCGGGTCTCCGTCGGTGCGGACGAGCAGCCGCTCGATCGCCCCCGGCTCGATCGCGATCTTTTTCTCTTCGGCGAGCTTGCGCGCGCGCCGGGCGAGGAGCCGGGCGGGATCGCCCTCGGCCATCCCGGCGGTCCGAACGTCTCCCGCGCCTCGAAGGCCTTGCAGAGGGCGGACGTTCGGGGCGGATCGACGGCTCGCGCGAGAAGAATCCGTGCCGGGCACGCCTTCTTCCAGGTGCGCGAGGAACGGCTCCCGACGCGTCCTGCGTGGAGCCTCCCCTCCCGTCGGGCAGTTCCCGCAGAATTTCGGCCAGCGCGTCGCGAAGCTCGGGCCGTTTCGTCTTTCGTGCGGCGGCGGCCGCGGCTTCGTCGGAGATTCGGGCTCGATCTGGAGAGCGGCGAGGAGCGCCCGCGCCTTTCTTGAACGCCTCCCGTCTTCCGGACGGCGAATCCTTTTCCCACGCGGCCGCCGCTTCCTCGAGGAGGTCGGCCGGCGACGCGCGTCCGAAGAGAGTCGAGAGGTCCGCCTCCACCAGCCGGCGGGACGAGAAAAGCGAGCCGCTCGAGAGCGCCTCCGGAAGGCGCGAAGCAGGGGCTTCCTCGGGCACCCGGTCGATCTCGTCTTCGGAAAAGTCGAGCGCGGCCCGGATCTCTCCTCGGCCTCCTCCTCGACGAAGAACTCATGCGCTCCAGCAGACGAGGATCGCGGTGGGAGAATCGGCGCCCTTCGTCATCGCACGCCGATTATCGCGCGATGAGTTTCGGGAACCACGTTCAAAAGGCCGAACCGAAGGGATGGCGGTGAATTGCCATGGCGCGGCGAGACGCGAGCCAGGCGGGATGCGGGCCTTCCGCGCCGCCCGCCGGCGTACCTGGGCGTACGGTCCAGGGCGAGCGCGGAAGGCCCGCGCCCGCATCGCCTCGATGTATCGTCCGCGCCCGGCCTTACCGAGATCAGTCCAACAGCCCCCTTCTCGGCCAGCTCCATGCAATCCACACAATACGGCGTCCAGGGAACGGCCTCGGAGACGCTTCTCGGGAATGAGGCTGCCGCAGTGGGTGCACAGCCCGTAGTTGCCTTCCTCGATGCGCGCGAGCGCCTGATCGATCTCCTGCAGGAGGATCCGCTCCCCGTCCGAAAGCGACGGAACAGGAATTCCTTCGTGTAGGACGAGGACGCCTTGTCCGCGATGTCCTGCGTGATCTCCTCCGCGTTCTCCTGGCCCGCGTCCTTGTTCTTGAGCATCTCCTGGGAGATCGCTTCCTTCTTCTCGACGAGCGAGCGACGGTACTTTTCCGACTCTTTCTTCGTGACCTTGACCGCTTTGGCCGAACTCGACATCCGTGTTTCTCCTTCGTTCAGGGCGCGCGATGATACCGCAATCCCGCCGAAACCGATAACGCTCTGTACACCTGCTCGATTAGCAACAAGCGGGCCACCTGGATGCGGGAACGTCATGGGCGAGAGACAGCGTTTCCTCCGCCCGGGCGAGCACTTCCGGGGCAAGACCGGATGCCCTGCCGACGACGAACACGAGGCGCCGCGGATCCCGATCGCGATGCGCGGCGAGCCATGCGGCGAAGGACGACGTCGATCGCGTCCGGCCGCCTTCGTCCAGCGCCACCAGCCGGTCGCGCTCGTTCACCAGGGCGAGGATCCGCGCTCCCTCGCGGCGCGCCGCGGCGATCCGACCGTTCGCTCGCGGGCCGCACCACGCTAGCTCCTCGACGCGCGCCCACGTCCTCGATCCTCTCCCGGTAGCGCTCGATTCCGCGGGCATATTCGCGATCGTCGTTCTTGCCCACCCAGAGGAAGAGGATCTTCAACGGGCGGCGGCGAACCGCCGCAGTCTCGTCTCCCGCGTCGCCCCACAGGCGTTCGAGGCCGTAGAACCGGCGCGCCTCCTCGAGGAACACGTGGAACAGCACGTCCCCGTAGTCGAGCAGGATCCAGCGCGACGCCGCGTAGCCTTCGATCGAGATGGGCCGGCGGCCCCGGCCGCCGAGCGTCTCCTCGATGGGAGTCGGCGACCGCATGCGCCTGCCGGTCGGAGCCGACCGAACAGATCACGAAGTAGTCGGCGAACGAGGAGATTTCCGAGAGGTTGAGAACGAGAGATCCGAGGCCTTCTTTCGAGCGCCGCGGTGACTCCTCCCGCGCCGTTTCCTCGGCGCTCATCCGGGAGATCAAGTCCGCCCGGCCTAGGTCTCTGTAGAGGCCCTGCTTGGCGATGTATTCCTCCACCGCGGGCGGCGTGGTTCCGGCGATCGATTCGCCCCGGGCGACGGCGCGCCGTACCGCGGTCGACGAAATTTTCACGCGGACCGAGTCGAAAATCAAGACCGAACTCCGGTGCTCGGACAGGAGCGTTGACGAGAACAGCGGACCCGGCTCGTACGGCTCGCGGACGACAGGCCGCCAGGCGCGCCAGGCGGAGAATCTCGAGGGGCTCCCTCCACCGCTCGAACCCGGCGAGCGCGTCCGTGCCGAGCAGGAAGTAGAGCTCGTCGGCGGGCCGGGCGCCGCGCGATCGCGCGCAGCGTCTCGACGGTGTAGGACGGCCCGCCGCGTCTCGATCTCGACGAGGGACAGGGAGAAATCGGCTCGGCCTGCGAGCGCCAACGCGAGCATCGCGACGCGGTGCTCCGGGCGGGCCGGCGTTTCTCCTCCTTCCACGGCGAGCGTCTGTCGGAACGAAGGTCACGTGCTCGAGGGAATCGCCGCCGCGACGGCGGCCACACGGGATCGAGATGCCCGTTGTGAACGGGGGTCGAGATGTCCCTCCAAAGACGCCCAGCTTCACCGGAGTTCCACGCGCCGGGTTGAAGCGGGCGAGTCGCTGACTCGCGCGCGAGCCGGGATCCGAGAGCCTTTCACGACGCGACCGTCCCCGCCGACGCGCGGGACGGCTTCCCGAGGTCAAACAGCGCATGGACGAGCTCGACCAGGCCGGTCCGCGCCGCCGCCGAGATCACGAAGAACGGCAAGCCGCGCCGCGCGGCGCCGACTGGATCGACGCGATCCGTCCGGGAGATGCCGCATCCGCCTTCGACGCGACGAGAGCCGCGGCCGCCGGGCGATGTCGGGCGAGAAGGCCGAGAGCTCCTGTTCGATCGTCGCGACGTCCCCCTTCCGCGTCGCCGGGGCCGAGGCGTCGACGAGCTGGCACAGCGGCGCGGCAGCGCTCCACGTGCTTCAGGAACCGGATTCCGAGGCCCGCACCCTCGTGGGCCCCGCGATCAGGCCGGGAATGTCGGCGACCACGAGCGTTGTCGGTTCCCGGCTGACGACGCGAGGTTCGGCGTGAGCGTCGTGAAGCGATAGTCGGCGATCTTCGGGCGGGCGGCGGAGATCGCGGAGATCAGCGTCGACTTCCCGGCGTTGGGCAGGCCGATGATCGCCACCTCGGCGAGGAGCTTCAGCTCGATCGAGAGCCGCCGGACCTCCCCGGGAGACCGGGCTTGGCGAACCGGGCGCCTGGCGGGTCGAGGTAAGCAATACGTAACTT
>ERZ1370068.8350-contig-7211_pt1 | contig 70077 bp, 112 predicted proteins | sample MGYA00561227_ERZ1370068 | MGnify/ENA primary metagenome ERZ1370068 (study PRJEB38410, sample SAMEA6850437) | metagenome | study: Metagenomic assessment of the ecological functions of the soil: analysis of the soil microbiota associated with the...
ATTGTACTTCGTTCAGTTACGTACTAAGCCGGCGGGCCTCGTCGTCCATCCGGGCAGCGGCAATCGCGACGGCACGCTGCTGAACGCGCTGCTGCACCACGCACCCGCACGCTCGCGCGCGTTGCCGCGCGCCGGCATCGTGCATCGTCTCGACAAGGACACGAGCGGCCTGATCGTCGTCGCGAAGACGCTCGACCGCGCACACCGATCTCGTGCGCCAGCTCGCGGCGCGCACGGTCAAGCGCGAGTATCTCGCGCGTCGCGCGCGGCGACGTCGCGCGCGCGACGATCGTCGACGCGCCGATCGGCCGCCATCCCGATCCGCGCGCACGACGATGGCGGTCGTCGCCGACCGGCAAGCCTGCGCGCACGCACGTCGACGTCGTCGAGCGCTTCGGCATCGCGACGCTCGCTGCAGCTGCGCGCTCGAAACCGGGCCGCACGCACCAGATCCGCGTGCATCTCGCCGCGCATCGGGCATCCGCTGCGTCGGCGATCCGGCGTACGGCGGCGGCGCGCGGCGCCGGCGTCGCCGCCGTTCCACGCCAGGCGCTGCACGCGGCGCGACCTCGCGCCTCGTGCATCCTGCGAACGCGGCAAGCGATGCAATGGGACGACGCCGCCGCCGCCGACCTCGCGCGCTGATCGACGCACTTGACGCGCGACTGCGCGCTTCGCGCGATGAGCGCGACGGCGACGCTGCCGACATCGCCGCGCGCTTCGCCGCCGCGGCGGCGCGATTGGATCGATGCCCGATCGTGGCCGGTGCCGACTCGCCGCAGCGTGCAGGCATTCGTCACGACGCGCAACGCCGTCAGCCGCGGCGTGCGCTAGCGTCGATCGACGTTGGCGGCGGCGCGCCGTCGCCTCGCGGACGCGCAGCGGCATCGCGAATCGGCGCTGTCGCAGCGCTGCTGCCGTCGCAGCCCGTGTGGCTCGCATCAGGTGCACGGCACCGATCGTCGACGTCGACCGAGCGCCGATCGCCGCGACCGTCGCCCGTCTGCCGACGCGCGCGGTCACGCGCGACGCCGGACGTCGTGCTGCGCGGTTCGCATCGCCGATTGCCTGCCGGTGCTGTTCGCGGACCGCGACGGCGCCGCGATCGGCGCATCGCGCACGCCGGGCTGGCGCGGCCTCGCGGCCGGCGTGATCGAGCAACACCGTCGCCGCGATGGCATTCCGTCGCTGCCGACGATTGTCGCGTGGCTCGGCCCCGCGATCGGACCCGACGCGTTCGAGGTCGGCGACGACGTCGTCGATCGCGTTCGTCGCCGCGCGATGGCGCGCGCCGCCGCATCGTTTCGCGCCGCGGGTCCGGGCAAATGGCACGCCGATCTCTATGCGCTTGCGCGGCAGACGGCTCGCACGTGCGGGCGTCGCGCGACGTCACGGCGGCGGCTATGTGCACGTGCTCGGACGCCGGCGCGCTTTTTCTCCTACCGCCGCGACGCGCGACGACCGGCCGCATGGCCGCGTTTCCTGTGGATCGGCGCTCGGTGGCACGCTACGCGCACTCGAGCAGTCCTACCTCAGCGCCAACAACTCCGCTCGCATGCAGACCCTGCTGTGATCGTCGTCGCCGCGCTGGCGGGCGGCGTGCTGTCGACGCTCGCCGCCGCCGGCACGCTGCAGCCTCGGCGCGACGTGGATCTCGCGCCTCGTGTCGTTCGCCGTCGGCGCGCTGCTTGGGCGCGGTGTTCCTCGAGCTCCTGCCGCATGCGCTCGAGAACGGGCAGCGCGCACGCGCGTGATGCTGACCGTGCTGATCGGCCTGCTCGCGTTCTTCCTGCTCGAAAAGCTCGTGCTGTGGCGCCACGCGCACGGCCACGACGCAGCACGCGGACGACGCCGACGAAACCGAGCACGACCACGCGCTGCACGGCCATGCGCAGCGTCGACGGCGGCCGCTCGGGACTGATGATCCTGATCGGCAACGGCGTGCACAACTTCTGCGACGGCATCGTCATCGCCGCGGCGTTCCTCGCCGACCACGCGCTCGGCGTCGCGACGACGCTCGCGATCGTCGCGCACGCGGTACCGCAGCAGGTCGGCGACTTCGCGGTGCTGCTGCATTCGGGCTTTCGCGCGCGGCAAGGCGTTCGCGTACAACGTCGCCGCGGGCGTCGCCACGCTCGTCGGCGCGCTCGCCGCGTACTTCGCGCTGGCCGGGATGCAGCAGATCTGCTGCCGACGGTGCTCGCGATCGCCGCGTCGAGCCTGCTCTACGTCGCGGTCGCCGACCTGATCCCGAGCCTGCACCGCCGCGCCGAGCCGCTCGAGACCGCGAAGCAGGCGCTGCTGATCGCGTCTCGGGCATCGCGATCATCGCGCTGGCGCACGTGTTCGCTCGAGCACTGACAACCGCGGTCGTTGTACGGCTCGTGCGACAATGTCCACCGCGCGCGATCACGCCGCCGATCGCGCGCACGCGCTGACGCCGCTCGCATCGACACGCCTGACCCGTCGATCCGGCGGCCGATCGTCGCGCTCGCGCGAACGCTTACGCTCCGACGCTTCGCAGGCGCTGTGGTCGACGGCGCAGGCTGGCGCGCATCGCACACTCGGCGCGCCGCTGCCGCAAGTCGTCGCCGAGCCGCGCCGGGCGATCGGCGCTTCGGCGGCGCCGCGTGGCGCGAGCTGCCGTACTTACGCGTTGCTGAAGCAGAGCGTACCTGCTCGTGCAGCGAGTATCTGACCGAGCTCGCGCGCTGCGCGCAGCTTCCGCCGGCGGACCGGCAGCGGCTCGCGTTCGTCGACGCGGCAGTACGTCGACGCGATCGCGCCGACGAATTTCGCCGCGACCAATCCCGAAGTGCATCGAACGCGCGCTCGAAACCGAAGGCGCGAGCGTCGCTGCAGGGCTTCGCCAACCTCGTCGCGCGACGTCGCAGAAGCGGCCGGATCACGATGAGCGACGAGGCGGCGTTCGCCGTCGGCGCGAACCTCGGCGTGACGCCGGGCAGCGTCGTGTTCCGCAACGACCTGATCGAGCTGATCCAGTACGACGCGACGACGCCGAGCGGTCCGCACGCGGCCGCTCGTCATCGTGCCGCCGTGCATCAACAAGTACTACATCCTCGACCTGCGGCCCGAGAACTCGTTCGTGCGCCACGCGGTCGGCGCAGGGCCACACGGTGTTCATGGTCTCGTGGCGCAACATCCCGCCGGAGCTCGGCGCAGCTCACGTGGGACGACTACCTCGAGCAGGGCGTGCTCGACGGCGATTCGCGTCGCGCGCGAAATCGCCGGCAGCAAGACGGTCAACGCGCTGGGCTTCTGCGTCGGCGGCACGCTGCTCGCGTGCGCGCTGGCGGTGCTCGCCGCGCGCCGGCGACGCAGCGTCGCGAGCGCGACGTTCCTGACGACGATGCTCGACTTCGCCGATCCGGGCGAGATCGGCGTCTACGTGTCGCGCGAGCTCCTGGCCGCGCGCGAGCCTGCGCTGCTGGCCGGCCAGCGCGTTCACGGCAGCGAGCTCGCCGGCGCGTTCGCGAGCCTGCGCGCCAACGAGCTCGTGTGGAACTACGTCGTCAACAACTACCTGAAGGGCGAGACGCCGCCGCGCGTTCGACCTGCTCTACTGGAACGGCGATTCGGCGAACCTGCCGGGTCCGATGTACGTCGTACTACCTGCAGCAACATGTATCTCGACAACAAGCTGCGCGAGCCCGATGCGCTGACGATGGCTCGGCGCACCGATCGACCTGTCGCGCGTATCAGCATGCCCGCCTACGTGTATCGCGTCGCGCGACGACCACATCGTGCCGTGGCGTTCGCGCGTACCGGACCACGCGCGCTGCGTCGGCGACGTCGCCGCGTTCGTGCTGGGCGCCTCGGGCCACATCGCGGGTGTCGTCAATCCGCCGGCACGGAGCGCCAGCGCGCAACTACTGGACCAACGACGTCATCGACCGCGAGCGCCGACGACTGGCTCGCGCGCGCGACGCAATCAGTGACGGGCAGCTGGTGGCCGCACTGGTATCGGTGGCTTAACGGGCATGCGGGCGGACACGCCGCGCCGCCGACCTGCGGCAACACCGTAAATACCCGTGCCGCTCGGAGCCGGCGCTCGGGTCGCTACTGTCGTCGAAGCGGCCGGCTGAGCCTGTGCACGCTCGTCACCGGCGATGCGGCGCGCGCGCTACTCGCCGGGGATCTTTCACGACCTTGATCTCGATCGCCGAGAAATAGGCGGCGAGATGCCGGGCGACGTCGGCGTCGGACAGCGTCGACGTCACGGCATTTCATCGTCTCGTTCTTCCGCGTACCCGTCTTGAACGCCTGCAACTTTGCGCCGCGATGATAGCTTTCGGTCTGGCCGGCGATGTTCGGCGCTTCGAGGCCACTTTCGACAGCCCGTCCGTGCCGTGGCACGCCTGGCACATCAGCGCCTTCGCGCGCCCCGCCGCGACGTCCGCGCCGACCGCCACGCCCGAGACGAGCAACGCGGCGACGGCCCCGGCGCGCGCCAGGGCCATCGTCTTGCGATACGTCACTTTTGCCGTCGTACCAGATGCGATAGAGCGCTCCGACGAGATCGTCCGAGACGAGCAGCGAACCGTCGTGCAACTGCGCCACGTCGACCGGACGACCCAGGTAATAGCCGTTGTCGTTCCACCCTTCGGCAAACGGCTCGGATTTCCCGGCGACGTGACCATCGTCGTCTTCGAGGAACGTCACCATCACGCGGGCGCCGACCGGCACGGTTCGATTCCACGAACCGTGCTGCGTCGAGAAGATCGCGCCCTGATACTTTTTCGGAAACATGCTGCCCGTGTAGAACATCAGACCGAGGTCTGCCGCATGAGCGGCCTGCTCGACCTCAGGGAAGACCACGTCGGCCGGCGGCGTATCGTTCTTGTACTCGTTGGTGCGCGTCTTGCCGCCGCCAGTACCACGGGAAAGCCGAAATCCTGGCCGGCATTGGCGATGCGGTTCATCTCGCCCGGCGGCTGGTCGTCGCCCATGCCGTCGACCTGGTTGTCGTTGGTCCAGAGCGATCTTGTCCTTCGGGTTGAAGTCCATGCCGACCGGATTGCGCAAGTCCGGTCGCGTAGACCTCGCGGTTCTTGCCGTCACGGTCCATGCGGATGATCCCGCCGATGCCGAGCTTGCGGTACATGTCGAACTTCTCTTTTGCCGGCACGTTGTAGGGCTGATCCGAGCTGAATGTAGAGCTTGTTGTCCGGCCCGACGCGGCACGGGCGCGCCGTGTGGTTGTAGCTCTCCTCGGTCTTGGGAATGAGCTTCGCCTTCGGGCACGATCGACGCTCAGCAACAACGTCCGGGCTCTCGTAGAAGAACTCGGCCGCCGGATACTCGAGCACGCGATTCTGCTCGGATGACGTGAAGCGAAAGCCGTCCTTCGAGAAGCACGCGCCATTGGGTAGTCTTCTTCGGCAAGGTCGGCGCGAACTCCTTCACCTCGTCGCCCACGCCGCCGCGCGACGCGGTCGGTCACCACCCAGACCTTCGACTTGCGCGTGCCCGACGAACGTCGCGACGCCCCTGCGGGTCCGACCGCGATATGGCGAGGCGTCCGGCACCAGCGCGTACAGCGAAATGTGGAAGCCTGGCGGCAGCTTGATCTTTGGCCAGGTTCTGCTTGACCTGATCGGCCTTCTGCGCCGGTCTGCGGAATCGTCGGCCAGTCGATCGGACTCGTCGGGTGCATCGCACTGAGCGTTTCCAGCTCGGCCGCATGCACGGCGATTGGCGCAATGTCGCGGACTCAGCCGGCACCGCTTCTGTCGCTTTCAAATGAACTCTCATCGATTGCCTCCGTGGACGAATGGAGGTTCGGTGACCGCACCGTCGCATGCGGTCCGGCAGATGCTGCGAGCCGTGGCGGCAGCGACTCTGGTCCGTCGCACGGGAGGCTCAACCGCGCGCCGCGCGCCGCCCCCTTCGACACGGTGTCGCGCGATTGCAGCTAACATGAGGGCTGCGTCGTCCTGATGCACGCGCGACTCCACGGAGAACCTCTACGACCGACATCGTTATTGTTGGTGCGCTGCGCACCGCCATCGGCAAATTCGGCGGCGCGCTCGCCAAAGTGCCCGCGCCCGAACTCGGCGCCACCGTCATCCGCGCGCTGCTCGCGCAGAGCGGCGTCAAGCCCGAACAGATCTCCGAGGTCATCCTGGGCCAGGTGCTGACCGCCGGCAGCGGCCAGAATCCGGCGCGCCAGGCGCTGATCAAGGCGGGCATTGCCGCATGCGCGTCCCCGCGATGACGATCAACGTGGTCTGCGGCTCGGGACTGAAGGCGGTCATGCTCGCCGCGCAGGCGATCAAGTGCGGCGACGCCGACATCGTCGATCGCCGGCGGGCCAGGAGAACATGAGCGCGTCGCCGCACGTGCTGCTCGGGTCGCGCGACGGATTCCGCATGGGCGACGCCAAGCTCGTCGACTACGATGATCGTCGACGGCCTGTGGGACGTCTACAACCAGTACCACATGGGCACGACCGCCGAGAACGTCGCGAAGCAGTACGAGCATCTCGCGCGCGCAGCAGGATGAGTTCGCCGTCGCGAGCCAGAACAAGGCGGAGGCGGCGCAGAAGGCCGGCGACTTCAAGGACGAGATCGTCGCCGGTGATGATCCCGCAGCGCAAAGGCGATCCGGTCGCGTTCGCCAGCCGACGAGTTCATCAAGGCCGGGACGACGCTCGACTCGGTCGCCGGACTGCAGCCCGCGTTCGCGAAGGACGGCATCGGTGACGGCGGCCAACGCCTCCGGGCATCAACGACGGCGCCGCCGCCGTGCTCGTGATGACCGCCGAGCGCGCCGCGCAGCTGGGCCTGAAGCCGCTCGCGAAGATCAAGGCGTTCGCGACGACGGGCGTCGATCCGGCGATCATGGGCATGGGGCCCGGTGCCTGCGTCGAAGCGCTGCCTCGAGAAGGCCGGCTGGAAGCCCGCCGACCTCGACCTGATGGAGATCAACGAGGCGTTCGCGGCGCAGGCGTGCGCGGTCAACAAGGAAATGGGCTGGGACACGTCGAAGATCAACGTCAACGGCGGCGCGATCGCGCTCGGTCATCCGATCGGCGCGTCGGGCTGCCGCGTGCTCGTCACGCTGCTGCACGAGATGGCGCCGGCGCGACGCGAAGAAGGGCCTCGCGTCGCTGTGCATCGGCGGCGGCATGGGCGTCGCGCTCGCCGTCGAGCGCTGATGGCGACAACGCTCGCTGCGTCCGGCGCGGCAAGATCACGGCGCGACGACCGCACACCTGTCAGGAGGAACGCACCATGGCAGACAAGCATCGCGTCGCGCTCGTCGACCGGCGGCATGGGCGGGCTCGGCGAAGCCATCTGCATCAAGCTGGCCGCGCTGGGCTACACGGTCGTCACCACGCACTCGCCGGGCAACACCAAGGCGCACGAGTGGCTTGCCGTCGATGAAGAAGCAGGGCTACGACTTCCAGCGCCTATCCCATGCGACGTCGCCGACTGCGAGTCCGGCCGCGGCCTGCGTGAAGAAGGTCGCCGAGGAGGTCGGGCCCGGTCGACGTGCTCGTCAACAACGCCGGCATCACGCGCGACATGACGTTCAAGAAGATGGACAAGGCCAACTGGGACGCCGTGATGCAAGACCAACCTCGACTCCTGCTTCAACATGACCAAGCAGGTGTGCGACGGCATGGTCGACCGCGGCTGGGGCCGCATCATCAACATCTCGTCGGTCAACGGCCAGAAGGGCGCGTTCGGCCAGACCAACTACTCGGCGGCGAAGGCCGGCATGCACGGCTTCACCAAGGCGCTCGCGCTCGAAGTCGCGCGCAAGGGCGTCACCGTCGAACACGATCTCGCCGGGCTACATCGGCACGAAGATGGTGATGGCGATCCCGAAGGAAGTGCTCGACAGCAAGATCATCCCGCAGATCCCGATGGGCCGCCTCGGCAAGCCCGAGGAAGTCGCTGGGCTCGTCGCCTATCTCGCCAGCGAGGAGGCGGCATTCCTCACCGGCGCCAACATCGCGATCAACGGCGGCCAGCGCACGTACTGACGCCGCGCGTACTGCGCGAGAACGTCGTCATGCTGCCCGCCGCCCGCGAGCTTCTTTGCCGGAGCCCGATCCGCTCGCTGATTCAGCGTCTTCGGCCCGACGTCTGCGCGCTTCGCCACCGCCTGCGACGCATGCGCCATGATCGAAGGCGCGATGCCGAGCGCCGCTGCTCAGCAGCCGGCTGCGCGACTGAGAACGTGCCTACGCTCGAGCCAGGCACTGGTTTCACGGGGTCGACGCGCTGGTGCGTCCGTCCGATCACGTCATCGCGATCCACCTCGCCGAGACGCGCGTCAGACTGCAGCGCACGCGTGAGGGCCGCGCGCGGACGCGCACGATGGACGCTGGCGACGCGACAGGATCACTTGCCGGTCAGGCGCCCCGGTACCGGTGGCGGCAGGACGGCCGCAGCCTCGTTCTGCTGTTGCGTGCTAGCCGGCATGCGCTATGGGCACCGTTGCCGGCGAAGAGTGCGCGCTTAACTCACGATCCCGACCGTTTCCGAGATTCAGTCAGCGTTCGGCCGGCCGCGATCCGACGCGATCGAGGCAGCTCTCGCCCGGCGCGCTTCCTGACCGGCCTCGAGCTCGAAGGCATGGACAGCCATCTGCACGTCGACACGTCCACCTGCGAGCTGACCGTGCATTTGCTGCGCAGCTACACGACCGCCGTCGTCGCGGAACTGGCCCGAGTCCGGCTGTCGTCCTCACAAGCTTCGACAGATCACCGAGTACATCGAAGAAAACCTCTGCAACAGGCTGACGCTCGCCGCGATGGCCAAAGTCGTCGCGCTCAGCCCGGCCATTTCGCGCACGCGTTTCGCGAGGCGACCGGTGTCGCGCCGCACCGGTACGTGCTCGAGCTGCGCGTCAATCGCGCCAAAACGCTGTTGCGCCAGTCAGATTTGCCGATCACCGAAGTCGCGGAACGCGTCGGCTGCTCGAGTCACAGTCATTTTTCGGTGCTGTTCCATCGCGTCGCTGGCCTGACGCCTCGCCAGTTCCGTTCGCTCGACGGCTCGCAAAGCGTCAACGTGACACGACGCGCTGATCTTGCCCGGTCATGCCGGCCTGATAGTGCCCGGCAACGAGGCATGCGTGGTCGAAGCGGCCGGTGCGGTTGAAGTTCCAGACGATCTCGCCCGTGCTGCCTGGCGCCACCTGCGCCGCGCGTGCGGCTCGTCGTGCGCCATGCCGGAATCCATCATCATCAGCCGCATGCCGGTCGAGGTCTTTCTTCGTGCCGATGACGAGCTCGTGAGGGAGCTTGCCGGTGTTGATCAGCACGAGCCGGATCGTTTCCCTTGGCGGACGTCGATCGTCTCCGGCGCAAAGCGCATTTCGTCGAGCATCCGGATCTCGACGGTCCGCTTCGCGTCGCGCGCGTCGCCGGCGATGCCGAACGGCGTCTGCACGTTGTGCGCGTGCGCACCGGTCGCATGTTGCTTCGCATTGTCCTGTGCGCAAGCCGCACCGCTCGAACCGAGCATCGGCGACGACCAGTGCGACTCCGGTTGCTTTCATCCGTTGACTTCTTCGGCCTTGGCCAGACGTCGATGGGTCGAATGGTAGCGCGCGCGGCGCCGGCAACGAATCACAAGCTTTCGAAAATTTTCGCCAAGCGCATGAAAGCGCGCCGGATCGCACGCCGCTAAATTGCGACGCAGTGAGCGCTGAAGGCCGGTCGTGATTTCGTGCAGGTGATGCTAAACCGCGACACCCGATCGTGACGTCCCCACCTGAATTCTTTGCGTTGCTTCGACAGCGAATGGCCATCCCGGTACTGGTGCGCGCCGCGCTGTGCGTATCGTTTTGCGCTTGCTGCAACCGCATCGAACGCCGAGATCTATTCCTGCGCGGGTCGCGCGGCATGATCGTCTACCAGAACTTCCCATGCGAATTCACTTCGCGCGGGTCGGTGCCGGCGAGCGGCTTCGCGGAGACCACGCCGTCCGCGCCCACGACTCCCGGCGCGGCGACGGTCGCGCGCAATGCGACGGCGGATAAGGCCCCCACGCAGCCCGCCGTGCAGACCACGGTGGCATCGAATACTGGGCCGCAGCCCGGCATGTCGGAGGACGACGTCCGCAAGGCATGGGGAGAGCCCGAGGAAGTCATTCAGGACGAGCCGCCCAGTGGGCGCGTCGACATCTCGGCGCTACAAGGACGGCCGCTCGGTGCAGATCAACCGGAGCACCGCGTCGTGGCGGTGCAGCTTGACGGCGCGGAAAGAAAGGCTCGCGCGGTGTTGCATGGCAAATAAATCAGCAAATGGAGGGAATGAACGTCATGAACAAGCATTCGCAACATGTCTTTCGCATTACGGCGCTGTCGATCGCCGTGTCGCTGGCTCTGGCGGCGGGTACCGCGCAAGCAATCAGTCAAAGCGGCGAGGAAGAAAAAGCATGAACCGCGTCGGCCATACGGACCTGCAGGGGCGTCCTTCGTACCAGCCGAACGTCATCGAGTATCCCGACGGCAGATGGATCCTGTTCGTCGGGCAGCACAGCGGCGTCCCGAACGGCACCGGGTAACGAGCTGCTCCGCCGAACACGCTGCCGAACCCGCTGAACGGCAACGCATGACGAAAACAACGGGACGATGATCATCGACGTCACGCGATCCCGAGCAATCCCGTCGAGAAGGCGCTGATACCCGCGCCCGCCGGAGGCCAGGCGCAGATGGCGCGCATGTGCCTGGGCTCGCAGCTGCCGGGCGGACACGGCGGGCAAGGTCTATCTGCTGCGCAACGTCCAGGGCGGCGCCAATCTCGGGCTATCAGGTATGGGACGTCACGAACCGTCGAGCACGCCGGTGCTGAAGCTCGTCGGCTGCTGGGCATTCGCTCGACGCACAAGCAATGGTGGGAATGCAGCACCGGCATCGCCTACATGCCGGGCAGCAAGAACGCTCGCTTGCATCCGGCGGCGCCGCAGTGGCGGCAGTCGCAGGCGATGCTCATCTACGACTGGCAGACGTCCGAACGATCCGCCGGTCTACATCCGCACGTTCGGCTTGCCGGGCGGCCAGCCAGGCGCGACGGGGCCGGTGCCGAACTCGCTGCACGGTCCGATCTCCGCGCTACGAGCACCCGCAAGCGGCACAGCGACTGGCGCGCGGGCCGCCACCGCGCAACGACATCATCGGCAACCGCATCTACGCGGCGTGGGGCGTCGGCGACGACGGCGTGATGACGATCATCGACCGCAAGAAGCTGCTCCCGCCGGCCTATGGCGGCACGTGGGTCCGGCGACGCCAACCGCGGACTCGCCCACCGAGGCGGATCTGATCGGGCCGAACTCGCCGACGGTCGGGTATTTCCTGATGTCGCCCGACCAGGGCGGCCACACGTCGTTGCCCGATCTTCGGGATGAAGCCGCCGAGCTACGCAGAAATTCAACGAGTTCGCGACGCGCGACGTCGTGCTGCTCGCCTCGGAAGCGACGGCCGACGGCGTCAACGGCCGCTGCGACGAGGCGCCGCACTGGAGCTTCATCGTCGACGTGACCGTCGAGAACTCGATGACCGCGCCGCCGGGCACCGCGTGCGAGCACGACCCGTACCAGGGTCCGATGGTCCTGTCGACGATGTCGGTCGACGAGCGCGCCGGCGCGAAGTATCACGCGCGGCAACTACTGCGGCCGCGGCGCACGGTTCGGCGTGCATTCGAGCGAGGAGAACTTCGGCAATCCGTATGTACGGCAAGCTGACGGCGATCGCGTACTTCAACGGCGGCGTGCGCATCTGGGACATCCGCGAGCCGCAGGCGCCGCAGGAAGTCGCGTTCTACGTGCCTGAAGCGAACGCCAACACCGATCCCGACGGCTACATGACCAACAACGTCGAGATCGACAATCGCGGCTATATCTACATCGTCGACCGCAACGGCGCCGGGCATGGACATCCTCGAGCTCACCGGGTGCGCGAAGCAGATCGTCGACAAGGGCCATAGTCTGCCAGGACCTCGGCAACAACAACGCCGCCGACAATGGCAACGGGCAACGACGACGACAACTGACGGCGACGCAGCATCGCCCGCAGGCTCGCGCAGCGTTTGCGACGTCACCGCCGGCTCGGCGCGTCACGCGTCGGGCCGGTTTTCATGTGGCTTGCAATCCTGGCGGGAGAAGCGTTGAAACGATGCGCATGGCAGATTCGCTTGCCTGGCCGCGGTGTCAGTCGCATTACCGGCGCTCGCGCACGATTGCCGGTGCTCGGCAACGGCTATCTGCGAGGCAGCTACGAAGGCGACTGCGAGGAGAAGAACGAGCTGGCGCACGGCCAGGGCGAGGTGAAGAGGCGCCGACGCCACGTCGGATGCGTTCGTGAAGGGCAGGCCCGACGGCAAGGGCGCTACACCTGGGAAAACGGCGCTCGGCTGGAAGGTACGTTCAAGGCCGGTAAGGCCGACGGACCGGGCGTCTACGTGTCGCGCGAAGGCGCCGCGTTACGAAGGTCCGTTCGACAACGGCAAGCTCAACGGCGCGAAGCCGGACGGACTGTCCCGCAACGCAGGGGCCACTCAACTGCTGAGTTGCAGCATCCGGCCTCCGTCGGCGCGTGCGGGCACAATGACGACCGCGACGCCGCGCCATGCCGCGGGCTTCACGCGTGGAGAGTCGCCGATGTCGACTGGCCTGGCTGCTCACGCTCGTCGGTGGCGACTGCGCGGCGTCCATCGCCGGCTCTTGCAGGCGCGCAGGACGGGTATCCGTCGAAGCCGATCACGCTGATCGTGCCGTTCCCGCCGGGCGGCGTCGCCGACATCGTCGGCCGGCCGTTCGCGGACGCGTTGTCGCGCGAGCTGAAGACGCCGGTCGATCATCGAGAACAAAGCCGGGCGCCGGCGGCGGCATCGGCATGGGCCTCGTCGCAAAGGCGAAGCCGGACGGCTACACGCTGCTGCTGGCGCTATCGTCGATCTCGATCCTGCCCGGAGGCGGACAAGGTTACTCGGCCGCGCGCCCCTCTACCAGCTCGACCAGTTCGCGCCGATCGCGCGGCTCACCGCCGATCCGACGGTGCTCGCCGTACGCGCGGACAGTCCATGGAAGAACGCTGCAGGATTTCGTCGCGGACGCGCGCAAGCGGCCCGGTGCGATCACGTACGGATCGTCGGGCAACTACGGAACGATGCACATGCCGATGGAGATGTTCGCGCAAAGTGCGGCATGCGAAGCTGCTGCACGTGCCGTTCACCGGCGGCGGTCCTGCGGTGGTGGCGCTGCTCGGCGGGCAGGTCGACGCGCTGGCGACGGGGCCGTCGACGGTGCTCCAGCACGTTAAGGCCGGCAAGGTCCGCGTGCTCGCATCGTGGGGCGACCAGCGGCTCGCGTCGCTGCCCGATGTGCGCACGCTGTCGGAATCCGGGTTCAATGCCGTCTTCTTCCAGTGGTCGGCGCTGTTCGCACCCGCAGGTGCGCCCGACCGCGATCGTTAACCGGCTGCGCGAGGCGACGCGCATTGCCGCCGCCGATCCGCGGTTCGTCAACACGCTCGCGACGCGTCGAAACACCGGTTGCGTATCTCGATGCGCCCGAACTGCGGCGCTTCTGGGATGCCGATGCCCGCAAGCTCGCCGAAGCCGTGCAGCGCGTAGGCAAGGTCAGTGAGGGCCGCGGGCGAGGCGAAGCCGAGCCGAGTCCCGAAGGGCCGACGCGGCCCGAAGCGAGCGAGGCCGACACGCAAGCGCGAGCATTCCTGACGGACCAGGAGGCCGAGTGAGGGCCGCGGGCGAGGCGAAGCCAGAGCCGAGCCCTGAGGGCCGACGCGGCCCGAGCGAGCGCGGCCCGACCTTACGCCTGTGCCGCGAAGCGATTCCACTGACGGACCCAGGAGGCCGAGAGTGGGGGCGCACGGGCGAGGCGAAGCCGAGCCGAGCCCGAGGGGCCGACGCGGCCCGAGCGAGCGAGGCCGACCCGCAAGCCGAGCATTCCACTGACGGACCCAGGAGGCCGAGGTGAGGGCGCGGGGCGAGAGCCGAGCCCCGAGCCGACGTGGTCGAGCGAGCGAGGCCGACACGCCAGCGCGACATTCCACTGACGGACCCCGAGGCCGAGAGTGGGGCCGCGAGGCGGGAACCGAGCCGAGCCCCAGGGGCCGACGCGGCCCGGAGCGAGCGAGGGCGAACCGAGCCGAGCAGTCCACGACGGCCCGAGGCGGGCGAGGCGAAGCGAAGCCGAGCCCCGAAGGGGCCGACGCGGCCTCGAAGCGAGCGAGGCCGACACGCAAGCGCGAGCATTCCACCGACGGACCCAGGAGGCCGAGAGTGGCGGGGGCGCAGACGGCGAGGCTGAAAGCCGAGCCGAGCCCCAGCGACGCGGCCGTGCAGCGAGCGAAGGCGAGGCCGACACGCAAGCGCGTGAGCATTCCACTGACGGACCCAGGGGCCAGAGGTAGGGGCCATGAGCGGCGAAGCCGAGCCGAGCCCCGCGAAGGGCCGACGCAAACGAGCAGGCAAAGATCTCCCAACGTACACCTGTACCACGAGCATTCCACTGACAGTTCGGGAGGCCGAGTGAGGGCCGCGGGCGGGAACGAAACCGAGCCAAAAGGCCGGCGCTTTGCCCGAGCGAGCGAGGCCGACGCGCAACCCGCGCCTCGGCAGACGGCTCAGCAGGCCGAGTGACGCGCAATAAAAACCCCCGCAAGCGAAGCTCGCGGGGGTTCGAAGACTGTATCAATCAGGAGGAGAGATTGATACAGTGGACTTACCACCAGGCCTGACGTGGGGACGGCCCCGCTCGATTCAAGCGGGACGCGATTCCGACGATCGATCAGGCGGCGCGCTTCGCCTTGATGCTCGTCGTGACCTTGCCCTGGCGTTCGCAGCCAGCGGCGCGCACGCTCGCGTCGGCGAGGTCGACCACTTGCTTCGTCGCCTTCTGGAACTGGTCGAACGCAGCGGTCGACGCGGCAAACGTGGACTTCAACGCTGTTGACGGCGACGCTCCGAGCCGGCCGGCGCCGACTCGCGCTCGCCTTTTCGACCCAGGCGGCGGCGACGCCCTTCGTGTACGCGACCACGACTTCTTCGGCGAGCGCCGAGAATCCGGCTTGCGCTTGCGACGACAGTTCATACAGCGTACGCGAGTAGCCGGTCGCGCTTTGCACGCCGACTTCGGCGAGCTTCGCGCGCAGCGACAGCAGTTCCTCCGCACGTCCTTGGCCGACGCGGCGGCTTGCGCGCCTTCGACGGCTTGCGCGATCGTCAGCTTGGCGGCGTTGATGTTCAGTTGCACGAGCTTCTCCGCGTTTTCGATCGACAGCGACGCGAGCTTGATGGCGCTCGAGACGCCGGCGCTTGCTCAGTTCCGAGGAATTGTTCGCGTTTGCGTTGTACATGGTTGTCCCTTTTCAATGGTGGGTGGTTGAGACCCGCGTGGATGGCGGACCGGTACATACGCCCTTCCGCCTCGAATCGGTGACTTTTCGCTTCGACCCCGGTCAGGCGCTGGGATCCAATGCTGCACCGCACAAACCGCATTCTAGGGACGCCGAACGCCTAAGTCAAGACTTTTTTGTGCACGCGCACCACTTTTGGCTTGACCGGTACGTCCGTTTTCAAACCCCCGCAAAATCAGGGGTTTATAATCACGGCTTCCAGCGGAGCTCAATCGATGGCGTCCGAAGTACGCATGATCAAGAAAATATCCGAACCGCCGGCTGTACGACACGGCGAACAGCGGCTACATCACGCTGGCCGGACGTCAAGCAGATGGTGCTGGACGACATCGACTTCCAGGTCATCGACGCCAAGACCGGCGACGACCTGACCCGCACGATCCTGCTGCAGATCATCCTCGACGAGGAAGCGGGCGGCATGCCGATGTTCAGCTCGCGAGATGCTCGCGCAGATGATCCGCTTCTACGGCAGCGCGCAGCAGACGATCATGGGCCAGCTACATCGAGCAGAACGTCAAGGCGTTCCTGGCGATCCAGAAGAAGCTGCAGGACCAGGCGAAGCAGGTCTACGGCGACAAGATGATGCTGACGCCCGACCTGTGGAAGCAGTTCATGCAGATGCAGGCGCCGGCGATGCAGGGAATGCTCGGCAACTACCTCGAGCAGAGCGCGAAGCTGTTCATGGACATGCAGCAGCGGATGCAGGACCAGACGCGCGGCATGTTCTCGGCATTCCGTTCCCCGACTTCGGCGCGCGCCGCAAGCGCACGCGGCCGAGACGACAAGAAGCGCTGAGCGCGCGAACGCGCACGCGCCGCACACATCCGCTGCACCGCAGCGCGTTTGTTGCGGCGCGTCCAGTCATCGCATTCGCTGCGCCGCGCCCATGACGATGTCCATTCGCACGCACAGCCCGCCGGCGCCGCGCGTCGGCTTCGTCTCGCTCGGCTGTCCGAAGGCGCTCGTCGACTCCGAGCAGATCCTCACGCAGCTGCGCGCCGAGGGCTACGCGATCTGCGCCGACCTACGACGGCGCCGACCTGGTCGTCGTCAACACCTGCGGCTTCATCGACGCCGCGGTCGACGGAGATCGCTCGACGCGATCGGCGAGGCGCTGGCGCGAGAACGGCAAGGTCATCGTCACCGGCTGCCTCGGCGCGAAGGACGGGCGGCGACTTCGTGCGCGACGCGCATCCGCAGCGTGCTCGCCGTCACCGGGCCGCACGCGACGCACGGAGGTGATGGCGGCCGTGCACGCGCACCTGCCGAAGCCGCACGATCCGTTCGTCGACCTCGTGCCGCCGCAGGGCATCAAGCTCACGCCGCGGCACTACGCGTACCTCGAAGATCAGCGAAGGCTGCAACCATCGCTGCACGTTCTGCATCATCCCGTCGATGCGCGGCGACCTCGTGTCGCGGCCCGATCGGCGACGTGCTCGCGCGAGGCCGAGCGCCTGCTGCAGGCCGGCGTGCAGCGAGCTGCTCGTCGTCGTCGCAGGACACCGAGCGCCTACGGCGTCGACGTCCGCTACCGCACCGGCTTCTGGCAGGGCCGGCCGGTGAGACGCGGATGACTCGAGCTCGCGCGCGAGCTCGCCGCGCTCGCGCACGACCACGGCGCATGGGCGCGGCTGCACTACGTCTATCCGTATCCGCACGTCGACGAGATCGATCGCGCTGATGACGACGACCGGCGAGCGGCGGCCTCGTCGCCTACCTCGACGTCCCGTTCCAGCACGCGAGCCCGCGCATCCTGAAGCTGATGAAGCGGCCCGCAGCGCCGAGCGCACGCTGCGATCGCGTGCGCGGCATGGCGCGCCGCGCGGCCCGACCTCGCGATGCGCAGCACGTTCATCGCCGGCTTCCCGGCGAGACCGAACGCGGAGTTCGACGAGCTGCTCGCGTTTCTGCGACGAGGCGCAGCTCGACCGCGTCGGCTGCTTCGCGTATTCGCCGGTCGAAGGCGCTGCCGCCAACGCGCTGCCCGATGCCGTGCCCGACGACGGTGCAGGAAGAGCGCCGCGCGCGGTTCATGGACGCGCGCAGGCGGCGATCAGCGCGGCAAGGCTGCGCGACAAGGTAGGCCGCACGCTCGACGTCCTTGTCGACTCACGATCGACGGCGACTTTGCGATGTCACGGTCGACGACGCGCGCGGAAATCGACGGGACCGTGAGTCGCCGGCGCGGCGCGAATGTCGTTGCCGGAACGTCGCACGCGTCGCGCGTAACGCGCGCGACGCGCACGACCTGCGCGCTGCGCGCATGCAGCCGTCGGCAGACCGCGCCGCGTCAGCGCCTTTCGGCAACTGCACGCTCGCCGCGAGATCCGCGGCGAGCTCGGCGACGATCTCGCCGAACGCGGCGTTCAGCGCATCAGCATACGCGACCGGCGATCCCGTCGCGCATCGGCGCATGGCGCCGGTATTCCGTGCGTCCAGACCAGGCGTCTGCTCCGGTGCACCGCCGGCGTCAGGTAGATACGTGATCGACAGCCCGCGACGGGCTTGCCGCTGTTGCGCGTATCCGCGTAGAGCGCGTCGGCGAAACCGTCGAGCACCCATTCGGCATCCGCGCGCCGAGACCGAGTCCGGCGATCGCGTGCGGAACGGCGCTTCGCCGTCGCGAGCGCGCGACGCCGCCATCTCGGTCAGCATTGCCGCGGGCGGCACGAGGAACTCGACGGTAGAAGTCCGTCTCGAAGCGCAACTCGCTCAGCCGCGTGACGACGAACGCCCTGCCGCGATACGGCGCCGCAACGTTGACGACACCGACGCGCAGCGCGCCGGCTGCGACTGCGTCGACGCCGGCGGCAGCTTCGGCTCGAGCAGAAACGTCTGCCGCACGGGTGCCTCACGCGTGACGGCCGAGCACCCGACAGCGAGCGCGGCGACAGCGAGCGCTGCCAGCAATCCGGTCTTCATTTCGTACGCTCCAGCGGGCGCGGCGGCGCGCCGAACAGCAGGTTCGACGGATAGCGCTTCGCGTCTTCCGGTCGAGGTCGCGCAGGTTGTCGGTGATCTGGCGCAGGTTGTCGAACGTCGTGCCGAGAGTCGGCTCTCGCCGCGCGCCGAAGATCCGGTCGAAGCCGGCCGAGCGTTCGCTCCATGTGCGCGATCGACTGCGGGAGCTTCGGATCGCTGACGAGCTCGCCGGACGCTTGCCAGCGCCGACGACGTGTCGTTGGGTAGCGTCGGCCAACGCCGGATTGGCGAGGAACGTCTTCAGCTCCGCTGTTCGTCTGGCGCAGCTCTGCGAGCAATCCGACGGCCTCGTCCGACAGCTTCTTCGCCGCGACGGCGTCGAGCGTCGACTCGATCTTGGCGAGTGTCTTGTCGGCGCGCTTCGCGATGCCGGACACGTCCTTCGAGATGCCGGTCGTATCGAGGCTCGCCACGCGATCGGTCGCAGTCGTCAGCAGCTTGTTGAGACTTGCAAGCGTCGTCTCGATGTCGAGGCGGTGAAGGCGATCGACGATCTCCTGATGCCGCGTTGACGAACGTCGTAACCGTCGACGGCGTGCTCGGGATATAGATGTTCGTCGGCGATCCCAGTCGATCGGCAGCACGGGCGCGCGGCAGCGTGTCGACGTAGTCGAGCTCGAGGTAGTTCGTGCCGGTGATCCCCTGGGGCGCCAGGTGGACGCGCAGGCCGCGTCTCGACCTCGATCTTCGTCGATTCCCGACGTTGCGATGTCGTTGCGCCGCCCGTCCGCCGACGAGCCGCGGCTCGAGCTGCGCCTCGACCATCACATAACGTTCGCGCTGCGTCATCGGCTGGTCCTGCTCGATACTTGACGTACGTGAAGCTGATCCGCGTCACCTCGCCGATCGACGACACCCCGGTATTTCATCTTCGATCCGATGTCGAGGCCCTGCACCGACTCGTTGAAGTACGTCTCGATCATCGACGCGACGCTTCGAGCCAGCGCCCGGTGCCGATGATCAGCGAGCACGGCCACGCCGGCGGCGACGCGCGCCGATGACGAACAGTCCGAGCTTGAAGTAGTTGGCTTTCTGGCTCATCGGCGTCTATTCTCGGTCTACGCCAGGGCGCACTTCCGCCTGGCGGTGGAAGAACTGGCGCACCCATGGATCGGTGCTTTCGTCGCGCAGCTTGCGCGGGTCGCCTTCGGCGACGATCCCCTTACTTGCGTCGATCGAGCATGATCGACGCGATCGGCGATCGCGTAGATGCTCGGGAAGCTCGTGCGTGACGACGACGAACGTCACGCCGAGGTTGTCGCGCGAGCCGCTTGATCAGCGCGTCGAGCTCGGCCGACGTGATCGGATCGAGGCCCGCGGACGGCTCGTCGAGGAACAGGATCATGCGGATCGAGCGCCATCGCGCGCGCGATCGCCGCGCGCTTCTGCATGCCGCCGGAGATCTCAGCCGGCAGGTGGCCGGTGAACATCGCGAGCCCGACGAGCGACGAGCTTCATCCGCGCGATCAGGCTCGATCTGCGTCGGACGCGAGGTGCGTGTACTCCTCCAGCGGCAGCCAGCACGTTCTCCGAGCAGCGTCATCGAGCCGAACAGCGCGCCCGATTGGTACATGACGCCGAACTTGCGCAGGATCGCGCGTCGCGCGTCGCCATCGGCGGTCGACGATGTCGCGCCGTCGATGGCAACGTGCCGCCTAGCGGCGGGAAGCAGTCCGATCATGTGCTTCAGCAGCGTGCTCTTGCCGCTGCCCGAGCCGCCGAGGATGACGAACACCTCGCCGCGGCGCACGTCGAAGGTGACGTTGTCGAGGATCGCACGACGTCGCCGTAGCCGGCGGTCGAGCGACTCGCACGCGGATGATCGGCTCGTCATCGGTCGAAGGTGAGGGCATCAGACTGCTAGATGTCGAGCACGAAATAGATGACGGCGAACACGCCGTCGACGACGACGAGCAGGATGATGCCCGAAACGACGGCGCGCGTCGCGGCATCGCCGACCGCCGATGCGCCCGCCGTCGGTCTGCAAGCCGCGCAGGCAGCCGATGCCCGCGATCAGGATCGCGAACACGAACGACTTCACGCATCCCGCCATGAAGTCCGGAGAAGTCGACGATGCCTTCGACCTCGTGGACGAACGTCACGAACGGAATCGAGAACGACTCTGCATCGTGAACGCGCCGCCGAGCAAGGCCGACCAGGTCGGCGAACAGCGTCAGCAGCGGCGTCATCAGCACCGCGGCGATGATCGCGTGGCGTGACGAGGAAGCGCACCGGGTCGAGTCCCATCGTCGTCAGCGCGTCGACCTCCTGGTTGACGCGCATCGTGCCGATCTCGGCGGCGAACGCGCGCGCCGGAGCGGCCGGCGAGCAGGATCGCCGTCATCAGCGGCCCGAGCTCGCGCAGCATCGACAGCCCGATCAGGTCGGCGACGAAGATCTCGGCGCCGAACTTGCTTCATCGGGATCGCCGACTGGAACGCGAGGATCACGCCGAGCAGGAACGAAATCAGCGCGACGATCGGCAGCGCGTCGGCGCCGACGCGCTCGCAGATCCGCCACACGTCGCTGCCAGCGGATCGTCGACTGGATGCAACAGCGCGTAGACCAACGCCGCCGCCGTCTGCCGATGAACACGATCTGCTGGCGCAGGTCTTCGCCGCATGCCCGCGGTGATGACGCCGATTTCCTCGATCGGCCGGGCGCCGCGGCGCCGGCGGATCGAGGTCGCTGGTTGAGCGCTTGCGGATCGAACTGCTGCAGCAGCGTCTCGAACGCGGGCTTCAGGTTCGCGACCTACCGTCGCCCGCCTGTGCGTTGCTGCAGCAGGTCGACGAGCAGCGCGATGCCGGCGCCGTCGCAATAATCGACGCTCGCCGCATCGACGACGACGCGCTGGTTCGGTGCCGCGGCGATCGCGCGCCGGCCCTCGTCCCACGCGCCGCGGATCGTCGTCGCGTCGAGGCGACCGGACAACGCGCAGCACGAGGCGGCCGTCGGTGGTGTCGGTGATCGCGAGAGCCGCCATCAGTGCCCGTTCAGCGACGGTCTGCGTGACGAAAGGCGCGGCAACGAAATGTGCGTCGATGGCATGAAAGGTAACTTTAGCACGCGACATGACGGCCGCATGACCCTCGCCACGGCACCGCAGCGCTATGCTATCGTCGTTGTGAGCCTCTATGAGCGAGCCTGTCCGCTTCCTGCTGAACGGCGAGCGCGTCGATGTCGCCGGCCTTCCGCCGCAGACGACGCTCGCATGGAGTTCCTGCGCGACGACACGGCGTCTCACCGGCACCAAGGAAGGCTGCGCGGAGGGCGACTGCGGCGCGTGCACGGTCGTCATCGCGGAGTCGCCGGGCGACGCGTGTCGCGTGGAAGCCGATCAACGCATGCATCCGGCTGCTGCCTTCGCTCGACGGCAAGGCGCGTGTTCACCGTCGAAAGTCGCTCGCGGTCGCCGCGCGGCGCGCTGCATCCGGTGCAGCAGGCGCTGGTCGAGTGCCACGGCATCGCAATGCGGCTTTTGCACGCCCGGCTTCGCGATGAGCCTGTTCGGCCTGTACAAGAACGGCATCGCGACCGTCGCGCGCTTGACGATCGACGACGCGCTGTGCGGGCAATCTCTGCCGCTGCACCGGCTACCGGCCGATCGTCGACGCGGCGCAGCGCATGGCGAGCGCACTGACGTCGCGCCGCCGGCTGGCGCGGCGCATCGCGGGACAACGTGCCGCACGACGGCGACGACGACGCTCGCGGCGCAGTGCTCGCGACGCGTCGAGACGCGCGAGCGCGCTCGACTACGCACATGCCGAGGGCCAGCGCTGGCTCGGCGCCGCGCACGGCGGCGCAGCTCGACGATCTCTGCGCGACGCACCCGGACGCGCGCCTCGTCGCCGGCGCGACCGACGTCGCGCTCGTGGGTCACCAAGCAGCACCGCGATGCTCGGACGACGTCATCCATACGTCGGCGACGTCGCCGAGCTTCGCCGTCATCCGCGACGACGGCGGACTGGCTCGAGCATCGGCGCCGCGGTCTCGCTCGACGGATGCCGTCACGGCGCTGAACAACGACGTACCCGAGCTTGCCGAGGTCTGGGTCAACGCTTCGCGTCGGTGCCGATCCGCAACAGCGCGACGCTCTGGCGGCAACATCGCGAACGGCTCGCCGATCGGCGACTCGATGCCGGCGCTGATCGCGTTGCGCGCCGACGTCGTGCTGCGCCAGCGGCGAAGGCGACGCGCAGCGTGCCGCTCGAGGCGTTCTATCCTGGCGTATCCAGAAAACGGCGCTGCGGCCTGGCGAGTTCGTCGCGGCGTTCGCGTTGCCGCAGCGCCGCGAGCCGGGTCTCGCGCTGACGGCGTACAAGGTCAGCAAGCGTTACGATCAGGACATCTCGGCAGTATTCGCCTGTTTCGCGCTGGCGCTCGACGACGGGATCGCATACGAGCGGCGCGCATCGGCTGCGGCGGCGTCGCGGCCACGCCGAAGCGCGCCGTTGCGACCGAGCGCGCACTCGCCGGGCCGCCCATGGACATGCCGAAACGGCCGAAGCCGCGCCGCGACGGTGCTGGCAGCGCGAGTTCACGCCGATCGACGACATGCGCGCGAGTGCCGCGTTACCGGCGCACGCGTGCTCGCGCAACCTGCTGCGCCGCTGCTGTGCACGAAACCGCGCGGCTCGTCGCGCGCACCGACGCGCGTCGAGCACGCTACGCCGCGTCGATCGAAGCGATGAACGCACCCGCACCGGCCATTCGACGGCGCGTCGATCGCGTCGGCGCGCCGGTGCCGCACGACTCGGCGGCGCTGCACGTCGCCGGCGAAGCGCGCGTACACGGACGACCTGCCGGAGCCGCGCGGCATGCTGCACGCGCGCCGTGGGCGTCAGTCGCCACGCGCACGGAACGATCGAGCGGCGTCGACGTGGCGAAGGTGCTCGCGTCGCCCGGCGTCGTCGACGTCATCTGACGCGTTGCCGACATCCCTGGCGTCAACGACGTCGGCCCGATCCTGCGCGACGATCCGATCCTCGCCGAGCGACGTCGTCGAATTCGCCGGGCCAGCCGTGTGTTCGCGGTCGCGCGCGACCGAGCGTCGCGGCGGCGCGCCGTGCCGCGACGCTGTCGCTGATGTCGACATCGACGCCGTTGCCTGCGCTGCTGACGATCGACGCCGCGCATGGCCGCGCGAATCGTACGTGCTGCCGCCGGTCCACGTGACGCGCGGCGACGCCGGCAGCGCGATCGCCGCGCGCACCGCGCCGGCTGCAGCGGAACCGGTGCGCGTGCGGCGGCCAGGATCACTTCTATCTCGAAGGGCAGATCGCGCTCGCGCGTGCCGCGCGAGCGCGGCGGCATGCATGTATCTACACGTCGACGCAGCATCCGGGCGAAGTCCAGCACATGGTCGCGCGCGCGCTCGGCATCGCTCGACCACGACGTCGTCGTCGAATGCCGGCGAATGGGCGGCGGCTTCGGCGGCAAGGAGACGCAGATGTCGCTGTTCGCGTGCGTCGCCGCGCTGCTCGCGCGCAAGACCGGCGCGCGCGGTCAAGCTGCGGCTCGACCGCGACGACGACATGCGCTCGACCGGCAAGCGGCACGCGTTCCAGTACGACTACGACGTCGGCTTCGACGACGACGGACGCATCCTCGGCGCTCGACATCACGCTCGCGTCGCGCTGCGGCTTCTCGGCGGATCTGTCGGGGCCGGTCAACGACCGCGCCGTGTTCCACGTCGACAACTGCCTACTGGCTGCCCGACGTCGCGATCCACTGCTTACCGCTGCAAGACCCACACGGTGTCCGACACCGCGTTCCGCGGCTTCGGCGGACCGCAGGGCATGTTCGCGATCGAGATGGTCGATCGACGAGATCGCGCGCGACCTGCGGCTGCGATCCGCTCGACGTGCGCAAGCGCCAACCTCTACGGCAAGACCGAGCGCAACCGTCGCGCCTTACGGCATGACGGTCGAGGACAACATCGCGCCCGAGCTGATCGACCGACCTCGAAGCACGCGCTCGACGCTACCGCGCGCGGCGCGAGGCGATCGCGCGCGTGGAATCGCAGGCAGTCCGGTCGATCAAGCGCGGCATCGCGCTGACGCCGGTCAAGTTCGGCATCTCGTTCACGGCGACGCACTACAACCAGGCCGGGCGCGCTGGTCCACGTCTACAAGCGACGGTACGCGTGCTTCTGAACCACGGCGGCACCGAGATGGGCCAGGGGCTGTTCACCAAGGTGCGGCAGGTCGTGGCGCACGGAGCTCGGCGTCGCGCTGTCGACGCGGTGCGCGTGTCGGCGTCGGACACGAGCAAGGTGCCGAATGCGTCGCCGACGGCCGCTGTCGTCGGGCAGCGACATCAACGGCATGGCCGCGCGCGACGCCGCAGCGCGACGCTGCGCGAGCGCCTCGCCGCGTTCGCCGCGCGCGCAGTTCGACTGCGCGCCGCGAAGCCGTCACGTTCGCAGGACGGCGATGGCGTGCGCGCGGCGCGAGCACCGGTCGTCGTTCGCGGAGCTGGTCGACGCCGGCGTATCACGCGCGCGTGCAGCTGTCGGCGACCGGCTTCTACGCGACGCCCAAGATCCACTACGACCGCAACATTACGCTGTCCGGCCGGCCGTTCTTCTACTTCGCCTACGGCGCCGCGGTGCACCGAAGTCGCGATCGACACGCTGACCGGCGAGCACCGGCTCTGCTGGCCGTCGGACATCCTGCACGACGTCGGCGCGTCGCTCAATCCGGCGATCGACCGCGGCCAGATCGAAGGCGGCTTCATGCAGGGCTGGGGCTGGCTGGCGATGGAGGAGCTGTGGTGGAACGCCAAGGGCGAGCTGAAGACGCACGCGCCTTCCACGTACAAAGATTCCGACGTCGCGCGACGTCGCCGACAGCATTTCGCACGTCGACTTCTACGGCGCGACCGAACCGCGAGGAAACGATCCACCGCTCAAGGCGGTCGGCGAGCCGCCGCTGATGCTGGCGCTTGTCCGGCTTCCACGCGCTGCGCGACGCGATCGCCAGCGTCGTCGACTACGCCGATGCACCGGCGCTGTCGGCGCCCGCGACACGCCGAGCGCGTGCTGGCGGCCGTCGACGCGCTCCGCGCCAGCGCGACGCGCAGCGCGAGGTGCGACCGTCGGCGCCCGTCGCCGCGACCGCAAAATGCTCGATCGCCATCCGTGTACCGTGCCGTGGCTCGAGCCGCTGGCCGATGCGCTCGCGCGGGATCGCCAGGCGGTGCTCGCCGTCGTCGCGTCGGTGCAGGGGTCCGCGCCGCGCGAGCCGGGCAGCGGCGATGGTGATTTCGCGGGATAGCGCTGTCACGGCTCCATCGGCGGCGGCCATCTCGAGTTCGAGGCTGACGCATCGCGCGCGATGCGCTCGCCACGATGCGTCGGACGCCGCGCGTCGGATCGTTCGCTTTCCGCTCGCGGCGCGGCTCGGCCAGTGCTGCGGCGGCGTGCGCGACGCTCGCGTTCGCGCAGGTCGACAGCACGCTGACGCGCTGGCTCGACATCGCCGCATGGCGTGCGCGCGCAACCGGCGAACCGTTCGCGCTGGTCACGCGCATCGGCGCAGCGACCGCCGACCGGCGCATCGGCTCCTCGTCACCGCCGACGACTCGCGCGGCTCGCTCGGCTCGACGCTGCGCTCGATTCGTCGGCGATCGCTCGCGCGCGCGCGCCTTGCGGCTGGCGGCCGGTGCGGCACTCGTGCGGTTCGCCGAGGTCGACGGCGACGTACGCTGCTCCGTGCAGATCGTGCGTGCCGGATCCATTTGCCGTCGCTCGTGTTCGGCAACGGCCACGTCGGGCGCGCGCTCGTGCAGGCGCTCGCCGCGCTGCCATGCCCGCAAAGTCCGCTGGATCGACGCGCGCCGAGCGATTTTCCGCGAGCATGTCGCTCACAATGTCGAGGTCGTCGATCACCGACGACGCCCGAGGACGAGATCGGCGCGACGCGCCGCGCAGGTGCGTTCGTCGTCGTGACGACGCACAGCCACGCGCTCGACTCTCGCGCTCATCGAGACCGCGCTCGACGCGCGACGACTTGGCGTACATCGGGCTCATCGGGTCGACGTCGAAGCGCGCGCAGTTCGAGCGGCGGCTCGTCGCGCGCGGCGCTTGCACCCGAGGCGCTCGCGCGCGTCACCTGCCCGATCGGCGCTCACGGCGTCGCGATCAGCAGCAAGCATCCGGTGCGATCGCGATCGCCATCGCCGCCGAGCTCCTGGCGGTGCGCGAAGCGAGCGCGATCGCCTGCATTGCGCATGGCGCACGTCACCGTGATGCCGAACCTCACGGCGCCGCGCGCTCGCAGCTGCGGGCATCACCAAGCACTATCCGGCCGTGCGTCGCCAACGACGGCATCGACCTCGCCGTCGCTGCCCGGCGAGATTCACGCGGTGCTGGGCGAGAACGGCGCCGGCAAGTCGACGCTGATGAAGATCATCTACGGCGTCGTCAAGCCCGACGCCGGGACGATCCGCTGGGAAGGCAAGCCGGTCACGATCGCCAATCCGGCGCGCGCGCGCAAGCTCGGCATCGGCATGGTGTTCCAGCACTTCTCGCTGTTCGAGACGCTGACCGTCGCCGAGAACATCGCGCTCGCGCTCGACGAGCGGCACGCCGGCGGCGACTGCCCGCGCGCATCCGCGACGTGTCGCGCGCTACGGCCTGCCGCTCGACCCGGACGCGTCACGTGCACACGATGTCGGTCGGCGAGCGCCAGCGCGTCGAGATCGTCGCGCTGCCTGCTGCAGGATCCGCGCGCTGCTGATCATGGACGAGCCGACGTCGGTGCTGACGCCGCAGGCGGTCGAGAAGCTGTTCGAGACGCTGCGCCGGCTCGCCGCCGAAGGCTGCAGCATCCTCTACATCAGCCACAAGCTCGACGAGATCCGCGCGCTGTGCCACCGCGCGACGGTGCTGCGCGCGGGGCAGGGTCACCGGCACGCGCGATCCGCGACACGAATCGTCGTCGTACGCTCGCGCGCATGATGATCGGCGGCGACCTGCCGCATCCGCGCCACCGCGAGCGCGCACGCGGGCGAGCCGCGCTGGTCGTCGACGACCTGACGCTCGCGGCGGACGATCCGTTCGGCACGTCGCTGTCGTGACATCTAGCTCGACCGTGCACGCGCGGCGAGATCGTCGGCATCGCCGGCGTGTCGGGCAACGGCCAGAAGGAGCTGATGGCCGCGCTGTCCGGCGAGCGCACGCTCGACCGACGCCGGCGCCGTGACGACTGCTGCGGAACGCCGGCCGGGCAGGCTCGACGCCGACGCGACGGCGCGCGCTCGGGCTCGCGTTCGTGCCGGAAGAGCGACTCGGGCCGCGGCGCCGTGCCCGAGATGACGCTCGCCGAAAACGCGCTGCTGACCACGTCGCGACAGGGACTGGTGCGCGCACGGCTTCGTCCGCGCGGCAGCCGTGCGCGCGTATCGCCGCGACGACGATCGCGGCGTACAGCGTCAAAGCCGGCGGGCCCGACGCGGTCGCGCGCAGCCTGTCCGGCGGCAACCTGCAGAAATTCATCGTCGGCCGCGAGATCCAGCCAGCGGCCGAAGGTGATGATCGCCGCGCAGCCGACGTGGGGTGTCGACGTCGGCGCCGCGGCGCAGATCCGCCAGGCGCTGATCGACCTGCGCGACAGCGGCGTCGCCGTGCTCGTCGTCTCGGAGGAGCTCGACGAGCTGTTCGAAATCTGCGATCGGCTTGCCGTCATCGCGCAGGGCCGGCTGTCGCCCGCAAGGCCGATCGCACGAGACGAACGCCGAGGAAATCGGCATGCTGATGTCGCAGTGCATCGCGCCGGAGACGAGCCGATCGGCGATCGCGAGGCGTCGGCACGCATGAGCTCGTTCTCGAAGCGCGCCCGCAGCCGTCGCGAGCCGCCGCGCTGGTTCGTCGCCGCTGCATCGCGACGGCGGCCACGCTCGTCGTCGGCTTCGTGCTATTCAGCGCGATGGGCAAGGATCCCGTCGGCTGCGTTCGACGCGTTCTTCATCAAGCCGGTCGACACGCTGCTACGGCGTCGGCGAGCTGCTGCTCAAGGCGACGCCGCTGATGCTGATCGCGATCGGGCCTCGCAGATCGGCTATCGCGCGAACGTCTGGAACATCGGCGCCGAGGGCCAGCTCACGCATGGGCGCGATCGCCGGCGGCGGCGTCGCGCTCGCCGTTCCAGGACGCCGAATCGCCGCTCGGTGCTGCCGACGATGCTGGTCGCGGCGGCGTCGCTCGGCGGCATCGCTGTGGGCCGCGATTCCGCGTGGCTGCGCACGCGCTTCAACGCCAACGAAATCCTGACGTCGCTGATGCTCGTCTACGTCGCGACGCTGCTGCTGTCGTTGCTCGTCCACGACGCGTGGCGCGATCCGGAAGGCTTCAACTTTCCGCAGTCGAAGATGTTCACCGACAGCGCGCTGCTGCCGAATCTCGCTGCGGAGACGCGGCTCAACGTCGGCATACTGCATCGCGCTCGCCGTCGTCGCGCTCGGCTGGGTGTTCATGCGCAAGAGCTCTCGTCGGCTACCAGATGCGCGTCGCGGGGCTCGCGCCGGCGGCCGCGAACTACGCGGGCATTCGGCGCCAAGCGCACCGTCTGGCTCGGCATGCTCGATCGGCGGCGCGTGCGCGGGCCTCGCGGGCGTCGGCGAAGTCGCGGGACCGATCGGCCAGCTGCTGCCGATCGATGTCGCCCGGCTACGGCTTCGCCGCGATCATCGTCGCGTTCGTCGGCCGGCTGCATCCGGTCGGCATCGTGTTCGCGAGCCTGCTGATGTCGCTGCTCTACCTCGGCGGCGAGTCGGCGCAGATGCAACCTGGCGCTGCCGTCGGCGGTGACCGGCCTGTTCCAGGGGACGCTGCTGTTCTTCCTGCTCGCCGCCGACGTCTTCATCCACTATCGGCCTGCGGCGTCGTGCGCCGCGCGTCGTCCGCGATCGCCGCGACGGCCGCGCTGATGGATCACGTCTCGCGCAGCTCGTCGCTGCTGACGCTCGCCGCCGGCACGCCGCTCGTATACGCGGCGCTCGGCGAGCTCGTCACCGAGAAATCCGGCGTGCTGAACCTCGGCGTCGAAGGCATGATGCTGGTCGGCGCCGTCGTCGTCGTTCATCGTCGCCGCGCAACGCCAGTCGCCGTGGCTCGGCGTGTGCCGCGCGGCATGCGCGCGGCGCCGCGCTGTCGCTGATCTTCGCCGTCATCACGCTGTACGCTGCTGGCAAACCAGGTCGCCACCGGCCTCGCGCTGTCGTTGTTCGGCGTCGGGCTGTCGGCGTTCATCGGCCTCGACTACGTCGAGCGTGGTCATCGACGCCGATCACGCCGCTGGCGATTCCCGGACTGTCCGACCTGCCGGTCATCGGCAAGCTGCTGTTCGGCCACAACCCGCTCGTCTACCTGTCGCTCGTCGCTGTTCGCCGGCGATCCAGTGGTTCCTGTTCCAGGACGCGCGCGGGCCTCGTCGCTGCGCGCCGTCGGCGAGTCGCCGCAGTCCGCGCACGCGATCGGCTATCCGGTCGATCGCGATCCGCTACGCATCGCCGTGCTGTTCGGCGGCGCGTGCGCCGGGCTCGGCGGCGCGTACCTCGCCGGTCGCGTACACGCCGTCTGTGGGTCGAGGGCATGACGGCGGGCCGCGGCTGGATCGCGCTGGCGCTGGTCGTGTTCGCCACGTGGAAGCCGTGGCGCGTGCTGGCCGGCGCGTACCTGTTCGGCGGCGTCACGCTGGCGCAGTTCCAGGCGCAGGCGATGGGCGTGGACGATCCCGTCGCAATACCTGTCGATGCTGCCCGTACTGTCGCGACGATCGTCGTGCTGGCGATCATCTCGCGCGACGCGGCGACGATCCGCCTGAATGCCCCGGCCTCGCTCGGGCAAGCCGTTCCACCCGGACGGCTCCGAACGACGAGCTGCGCGACATCAGCGCAGCATCGCGCCGTAGCCGCTCCGAATCCGCTGACCGCATCTCGACCCCCAGGAGAACACACGATGACCGGTATCACCCGCAGGACTGACGCTGGCGCGCGCTCGGCGCGCGCAGCGATCGCGCTGGCGCTGCCCGCAGCCGCGCAGCCAGGCCGGCGAGCCGCTCAAGATCGGCTTCGTCTACGTGAGCCCGATCGGCGACGCCGGGCTGGACGTTCCAGCACGACACCGGCCGCAAGGAGATGGAAAAGGCGCTCGGCGGCAAGGTCACGACCAAGTACATCGAAAGCGTGCCCGAAGGCGCCGACGCCGAGCGCGTGATCCGCGAGCTCGCGCAATCGGGCCACAAGCTGATCTTCACGACGTCGTTCGGCTACATGAACCCGACGATCAAGGTCGCGGCAACGTTCCCGAACGATCGACTTCGAGCACGCGACCGGCTACAAGACGGCGAAGAACGTCGGCATCTACAACGCGCGCTTCTACGAGAGGCCGCTACCTCGCCGGCATCGTCGCGGGCAAGATGATCGAGAGATCGGCGTCGCCGGCTACGTCGCCGCGTTTCCGATTCCCGAAGTCGTCATGGGCATCAACGCGTTCGCGCGCGGCATGCGCAGCGTCAATCCGAAGGCCGAGGTGAAGGTCGTCTGGGTGAATTCGTGGTTCGACCCGGGTCGCGGAGTCGAAGCGGCCGAACACGCTGATCGTCGCAGGGCGCCGACGTGCTGACGCATCACACCGATTCGACCGCGACAGTGCAGGCGGCCGAGGCGAAGAAGGTCTACGCGATCGCCTACCACTCCGACATGTCGAAGTACGGGCCGAACGCGCAGCTCACCGCCGTCACGCACCACTGGGGCAACTACTACACGAAGCGTCGCGCAGTCGGTCGTCGACGGCAAGTGGCAGCAGGACAACGTGCTGGGGCGGCATCAAGGACGGCATGATCAAGCTCGCGCCGTTCAACAAGGTCGTCGCCAGGACGTGCAGGACCTGGTAGAAAGGCGGAAGCGCGACATCGCGCGCCGGCAAGCTGCATCCGTTCACGGGTCCGATGAAGGACAACGACGGCAAGGAAGCGCTCGCCGGCGGCGAGACGATCACCGATGCAGACGCTGTCGAAGATGGACTACTACGTCGAGGGCGTGTCAGGGCAAGCTGCCGGCCGCCCGAGCGGCGGGATGGGGCACCGTCGCGCGCCAGCGCGCGCGCGGCTTCGCGGTTAGCGGCGCGAAGTCCGCGCCATGACGAGTGGCGGCGTGCGTGCGGATGGCCGCACGGCGAAGGCGCCGCACTGGCTCGATGTGCCAACGTGCTCGTGGCGGCTCAGTCCATCGCGGTCGCGACATTGGTCGCGACACACAGCCCATTTACGCTCATCGCGGCGGCGCTCTATCTGCTTCTCATTTCGTCCCGCCACGATGGCGTGCTGCAGCTGGATGCTGCCCGACGCAACTCGCTGACGCGCCGCGTCGGCCGGGCTCGACGACTGTCGATCGCGGCGCCTCGCCTGCGTGGCGGTCGCTGCTCTGTCGCGACTGCGCATGTGCGGACCTGGGCGTACGTCGACGAACAGGGGCCCGCTCGCGTCGCCAGCGTAACCAGGTCTCGAGCCGCAGCGCTACACGCTGTTCTTCAAAGAGGCGACACGACGCTCGACGTTCCTGCGAGCGTCGCTGACAGCGCCTGCGACGATCAGGCTCGCTGACCGGCTTACCGCGCGGCTGTGCTGAAACCGCGCGACACGACGAAGCCGTTTGACCCGCCGCTACGCGCTGCCTGATCGTTCGGTAGCGTGCGGCTACCGCCACTCGATCCGGCGCTTCGTCAAGGCGCTGATCGCCGTCGAATCGGCGTTCGAAACGCGCTGGCGCGGTTGTCGAAAGCTGGAAGGAGCCGTCGAGGCTGGTGCGGGTGATCCAGGACACCGGCATTGAACGTTACGGTCCACGACGCGGCGACGCCCACCGCTCGACCAGCGCGCGGGAAACGCTCGCTCGATCCGGCGACGAACCTGCGCATCGGCACGCGCTACTTGCGCGACCTGCTGGACCTGTTCTCGAACAGCGTGCCGCTGGCGCTCGCCGCGTAGACGCTGGCGAAGGCAGCGATCGATCACGCGAACACGATCCCGCCGTTCGCCGAAACGCGCGACTTCGTGCGCCGCGTGCAGATGGTCTACGCGCTGTATCGTCCGCTGCCGCCCGCGTCGCCGGCACCGGTCAGGCTGCCAAAACTGCAGCGCAACCCGCCAACGGAGAACCACGATGCAGGACGACGCCGACGCACAGCGCGCATCATGCCGCGCTGCTCACATCCGGCGAAACGAGGCTGACAGCGGCAGGCGATTCGCGTCCAGCGCGACGGCCGCGCCGAAGCGACCGTCCAGGCCCGCAGCGTCGCAGATCGTCACCGCCGCGCGGCGCCTCATGATGATCGCGCGCCGGTCGTCGCGGTGCTGCTCGTCTACGTCGTGGCTGCTGTTTCGTCGCTGAAGCGGCGGCGATCAGCCGTTGCGTCGCTTGAGCAGCGCGAGCACCCGGTCGAACACGCGCGCCGTACGGCGGATAGAGCAGTCCGCGTCGCGGCGAAGCGCGGCTGCACGAACACGGGCTTCGCTGTGCGAGAACGTGCGAAAGCCGTGCCTCGCCGTGATATGCGCCGGTCCCCGACGCGCCGACGCCGCCGAACGGCAGGTCCTTCGTGCGCGAAATGCCACAGCGTATCGTTGACGGTGACGCCGCCGGCGAGCGTCTGCGCGCAGCACGCTGCCGCACGCGCGGCGCGGTCGCCGGCCGAAGTAGTAGAACGCGAGCGGATGCGGGCGCGCGTTGATCCTGGCGATCGCGTCGTCGAGCGTCCGCATACGTCTCGACCGGCAGCAGCGGCCCGAAGATCTCCTCGCGCATGACCGCCATCGTCGTCGTTGACGCCGACGATCGAGCGTCGGCGGCAAGCGCGCGCGCATCGTGCCGTGCTCGGGCCCGCGGATCGCCGAGCGCGACGATGCGCGCGCCCTTTGGCGCGCGCATCGTCGATCAGCGACTGCAGTCGCTCGATAGTGGCGCTCGTTGACGATCGCCGTGTAATCGCGATTCGTCCGCACAGCGATCGGGTACAGCGCGCCGCACGCTCGTCGTGACCGCCGCGACGAATGCATCGACGCGCGCGAGCCGGCACCAGCGCGTAGTCCGGCGCGATGCACGTCTGCCCGGCGTTCAGCAGCTTGCCCGACGATGAGCCGCGGCGCGGCACGTCGCGAGATCCGCGTCGTCGGCGAACAGCGCCGGGCGACTTGCCGCCGAGCTCGAGCGTGACCGGCGTCAGGTTCGCCAGCCGCCGCCGCGCGACCTGCTCGGCCCACGCCGTCGAGCCGGTGAAGAACAGATGATCGAACGGCAGCGCGCGAACGCCTGCCCGACTCGCCGCGTCGCCGTCGACGACTGCGAACTCGTCTTCGCGAAACGCGCGGCAGACGCAGTTCCGCGCAGCAGCGCCGATGTCGCCGGCGTGAGCTCGGACGGCTTCAGCAGCACGCGGTTGCCCGCGGCGAGCGCCGCGATCGCGGGCGCGAGCGCCAGCTGCACCGGGTAATTCCACGGACTGATGATGCCGGCGACGCCGAGCGGCTGGCGGACGATGCGCGCGGACGCCGGCAACAAGTGCAACGGCGTCGCGACACGCGCTCGCGCCTGCATCCAGCGCGGCGAGATCGGCGTATTGCGTGCCGCGCTTCCGCGGCGACGATGTACAGCTCCGCGAGTCGCGTCTCGTGCGCCGACCGATGACCGAAATCGCGGTCGATCGCGCGTCGACGAACCGCGCTTCGTGCTGCGTGACGATCCGCGGCGAGGCGCGCGAGCCGATCGCGGCGCATCGCAACGCCCGGATAGCGTTCGGCGTCGAAGGCCGAGACGCTGCACGCGCAGCAGTCGATCGAGCGTGGCTTCCGGGTTGTCGGTGGTTGCGTTCATCAGGATCGGACGGGCCGCTTGCGCACGACGGCCGCGGTGCCGGCCACGATCAGCGCCGTGCCGGCGAGCATCGGCAGCGTGATTGTCTCATCCAGGAAACAGCCATCCCCACAGCATGCCAAATGCGGGCATCAGAAACGTCACCGTCATCGCCCGCGTCGGTCCGACGTCGGCGATCAGCCGGAAATAGAGCATGTGGTGGCGACGGCACTGCCGAGCAGCGCAAGCAGCAGAACGTTGATGACGATCGTCGCCGTGATCGGGCCGTGCACCGGCGACATCGCGGCGACCGGCAACAGCGCCAATCCGCCGGAGAAGCTGGCTCCAGCCGGCCATCGCAATCGGCGGCAACGGCGCTGCCGCGGCGCTTGATCCAGACGCCGGCGAGCGCGTAGCACAAGACGGCGCCGAGACTCGCGGCGACGGCGATCAGCGAACGCGGCATCGGGCACGACCGGGCCTGCACGACTGACGAACAGACACGCCGGCAGCGCCCGCGACAAGGCCCGGCGAGCTTGGCGCGATCGAGCGCCCGACAGCCAGATCGCCGATGCGACCGCGCCGAACAGCGGCAGCGCTGTGTTCAGGATCACCAGATACGATGCCGGCAGTGTCAGCGCGGCAAATGCGAACAGCAGGAACGGCAGCGCAGAATTCAGCACGCCGACGAACAGGTACGCGCGCCAGTGCCGCGCGGCGTCGACGTGCTCGCGCAGGATGACGAAGCCGGCCGTCAACGCAATGCCGGCGACGAGCACGCGCGCGACGTCGCGACCCACACGGGTCCGAGCACCGGCGCGAGGACCCGAATGACAGACGAACGACGCGCTCCAGATGACGGCGAGCGCCAGCAGTCGCGCGGTGTCGGCGGTTCGCATGGTCCGCGGCGGTTGTCGCGTGCGCGGACCGTCGGCCGGTTGCCTTACGCCGGCTCGAGCAACAGATCGTTGGCGTGCCGCGCTTCGAGCGCCAACAGCGCGCGCTTGCGCTCGAGGCCGCCGGCATACCCGGTCAGTGCGCCGTTGCTCGCCGACGATCCGGTGGCACGGAATGACGATCGTCAGCGGATTGCGCCCCGTCGCAGCACCCGCCGCGCGCACGCGCCGACGAGTCGACCGCACCGGCGCAGCGAGCTCGCCGTACGTGATCGTCTCGCCGAACGGGACGGCGCCGATCGCCATCCAGACGTCGCGCTGGAACGGCGTACCCTGGGAGCGAGCGGCAGGTCGAACACGGTGCGCGTTCCGGCAAAGTATTCGCGGAGCTGCGCCACCGCCTCGCGGAACAATCGGCAGGCGCGGCGACTCGTTCCACGCAGCGGCATCGTCCGGAAAGTATTTCTGCCGCTCGAGATAGATGCCGCCTAGCGCTTCGCCGGGCGCATTGGCGACGAGAAGAATCGTGCCGAGCGGACTCCGGCATGCTGCATGTCAGTTTCATCGCGTTCATCAGCTGTTTCTCCATAGGTGCATCACTGCATAGGCGCGCCACGGGCGCCACGCTTCGCTGCGGGCACGAGCGCTGGCTGCGCGCGTTTCGCCCATTGCCTCTTTTCACGACGAGATCGCTGTCGAGGAACGCATCGGGCCATCGCGAGCGCCCGCATCGCGATGTAGTTCGACGGTCCACGGCCCGATGCCCGCGGCAGCGCTTCGAGCTTGCGGCGCGTCGCGTCGACGTCGGCGCCCGCGGCTGAGCACGCATCCTGCCGTCGGCGACGGCGCCCGCGAGCTCCGATCAGCGTGCGCGTGCGCGCCGGTCGTCAGCCCGATCGCTGGCAGACTCCGCCAGCGTCTGCGAGCGCGAGTCGCGCGCGCGGAAGAGAGCCGCGTCAGACCCTGCCGGATCGCCCGCCGCTACGACGCTCGCCGAACGCGCGCGGCGATTCGACCGGAGCATCGTCCGCGCGCCGGCAACGCCGATCTGCTGGCCGATGATCGGCGCGCACGTGCGAGCTCGAATCCGTCGACACGTGCCCGGGAACGCGCAGGCCCGGATGCGCCGTCGGCGAGCGCGCCGAGCGCGTGCGGCGATCGCGCTCGGGATCGCACGCCGAGGTCGAACGCGTGCCGCACGCCGCGACGAGCGACCGCAGGAACGACGCGCGCGAGCGACGCGCGAAACGGTGATCGCGAGCGCGCTTTTGCGCCGGTGGCGATCGGACGTCGATGCAGCCGGCGCAGCGGTCGCCGCCACGTTCGATCGCGAGCGTCGCGCGTAGTACTGCGAGCGTCGACGCACTTCGACGCCCGTGATCGGCGCGCGCGCGCAGGAAGCCGAGCAGCGAGTCCCCAGTCGTAGCGGCGGCCGGTACGCGAGCTCGAAGCGCCAGCGTCGTCGGGCAGCGTCGCCGGCGCGGCATCCTTGCGCAGCCGGCCCGGCGGCATCCGGTAGCGCTGCGGAAGAGCGCGTTGAAGCGGCGCAGGCTGCCGAATCCGCTCGCCAGCGCGATCGTCGATAACGGGCAGCGCCGTGTCGGTCAGCAGCCGCTTGGCGAGCAGCAGCCGCTGCGTCTGCGCATACTCGATCGGCGACACGCCGAATTCGGTGTCGAAGATCGCGGCGCAGGTGGCGGCTCGGTCACGCCGATGCGCGCCGCGCAGCTGCTCGATGCCGCCTTGCTTCGAGCACGCCGTCCTCGATCAGCGCCGACGGCCGCCTGGGCGAAGCTGCGCGGACGCATCGACGCTGGCGATGGCCGGGCGCGAGCTCGGGCCGGCAGCGCAGGCACGGGCGAAATCGCCGCGATCCAGCCGCCGCTGCGCTCTGGTAGAAGCGGCAGTTTTCGCGCTGCGGCAACCGCACGGTGCAGACCGGACGGCAATAGATTGCGCGTCGAGCGCACGCCGACGAAAAAGCGTCCGTCGAAGCGCGCGTCGTGCGTCGCGAGCGCGCGGTAGCAGCTGTCGGAATCGAGGAACATGACGCGATTATGCGCGCTGCTACCGCCTGCGCACTCGCCGTTTCCGGACATGCAAGTCGGCACACGCGAAACCCGTGCCGCCCGACGCCGTGGATGCGCCGGTGGCGATGCCGCGCCGCACGTGCCGGCAGCGCTCGACCGGTGCCGCATAATGCTCGCCGCTCGCAGCGGCAGTCGCTGCAGGCCCGCTGCGGCGAAAACGAACACGAGAACGGAGTCGCCGTGCGTTCACAGCTTGCAGTTCCGGATCGGTCTCGCCGTCGCGTCTGCTAATCGCCGCGCTCGGGCAGCGGCTGCGCCTGCGCAACCGTTGCAGCGGCTCGTGTTCGCCACCGACTGGCCTGCGCAGGCCGAGCACGGCGGGTTCTACCAGGCGCTCGCCGAAGGCATCTACGCGAAACTACGGCCTCGACGTCACGATCAGGCATGGGCGGCCCGCAGGTCAACGGGCTGCAGCTGCTCGCCGCGAGGCAGCTCGACATCGCGATGGCCGACGCGCTGCAGGTGATCTCCGCCATCGAGCAGAACGTGCCGGTCGTCGCGATCGCCGCGACGTTCCAGAAGAACCCGACGGTGATCATCGCGCATCCGGGCGTGGCGCAGCTCGAGGACCTCAAGGGCAAGCCGATCGCGATCGGCGCCGCCGAGCAACACGACGTTCTGGCCGTGGCTCAAGCAGCGCTACGGCTTCACCGACGACCAGAAGCGCCCGTACGGCGTTCTCGCGTGCAGCCGTTCCTCGCCGACACGAAGCTGTCGCAGCAGGGCTTCGCGACGTCCGAGCCGTTCTCGATCGAGAAAGGCGGCGTGAAGCCGCGTCGTGTTCCTGCTCGCCGACCTGGGCTATCCGCCCTATTCCGAAGCGCTGGTCGTCACGCGCGACACGCTCGCCAGCGCAGCGACGTGCTGCGAGCGCTTCGTGCCGCGCATCGGCCGAAGGCTGGACGCAGCTATCTCGCGAATCCCGCGCCGGGCAACGCGCTCATCAAGCAAGGCGAATCCGCAGATGAGCGACGAGCTGCTCGCCTACGGTCATGCGCAAGATGAAGCGAGTACGCGATCGTCGCCGGCGGCGACGCGCGCAGCAGCTGGGCCTGCTGACGATGACCGACGCGCGCTGGCAGGCAGACGATCGATTTCCTGCGCGCGCGTCGGCCTCGCGAAGCCGGGCGTCGACTATCGGCAGCGCGTGGACACGCTCGATCGGTCGTGCAGCGACGTCGAAGCGTCGCTTCCCTGAGCGCATCGCGAGTGCCGCGGACGCACCGATCGCGCAGTCGGTCGCCGCCATTGTCGTCGCCGCGCGGCGCCGCAAGACCTATCGCGAACGGGCACGCGGCGCTCGCGCCGGTCGATCTCGACGGTCGACGCGGCGAGTTCGTGACGCTGCTCGGCCCGTCGGGCTGCGGCAAGTCGACGCTGCTCGAACCTCGATCGCCGGGCTGATCGCGCCACGCCGGGCGACGTTCGCTGGTGGGGCGGCCGACTTCGCGCGCGACAGGCGGCGCGGGGCGGCGGCTCGCGTTCGTGTTCCAGTCGCCGACGCTGATGCCGTGGGCGCGCGTCGACGACGAACGTGCGCCTGCCGCTCGATCTCGCGGCGCGTCGCGCGCAGCGACGCCGACGCGCGCGGTCGCGGAGGCGCTCGCGCTCGTCGGCCTGCCGCCGGTTCGCGCGCCACTTGCCGCGCGAGCTTTCCGGCGGCATGCAGATGCGCGTCGTCGATCGCGCGCGCGCTCGTCACCGCGCCCGACCTGCTGCTGATGGACGAGCCGTTCGGCGCGCTCGACGAATTCACGCGCGCAGCGGCTCGACGCCGAGCTGCTCGCGCTGTGGTCGCGCGCAGCGGCTGACGATCGTGTTCGTCACGCACAGCATCGTCGAAGCCGTGTTCCTGTCGACGCGCGTCGCGGTGATGGCGTGCGCGGCCCGGCCGCATGCTCGCCGACGCGCGATCGACGCGCCCTTCCCGCGCGACCGATGCGTTCCGCGCGTCGACGCCGCGTTCGCCGCGCACGCGCAGCAGCTGTCGGCGCTGCGTCGCGCGACGCCGACACGCGACGGCGCGCCGACGCGCGGCGCGCCGATGACCGACGACGGCTGCAGCGGCGCGGCTGCTGCGCATCGTCGCGCCGCTCGGCGGTCGCGATCGTCGCGCTCGCGCGCGTGGCAGGCGCTGGTCGACGCTCTACGACGTGCCCGCCGTACCTCGTGCCATCGCCGCTGCTGCGTCGCTGCAAACGCTCGTCGCCGGATCGCGCGCTGCTGCTGCGACTCGCTCGGCGTGACGCTGCGAGCATCGCGCTGACGGCGCTCGCGCTCGTCGACGGTGCTCGGCGTCGCTGATCGCGCTGCTGTTCGTGCAGAGCCGCTGGATCGAGATGAGCCTGTTTCCCGTACGCGATCCTGCTGCAGGTGACGCCGATCGTCGCGATCGCGCCGCTGATCATCATCTGGGTGCACGACACGCGGATCGCGCTGGTGCTGTGCGCGGTCGTCGTCGCGATCTTCCCGATCATCTCGAACACGACGCTCGGCCTGCGCAGCGTCGATCCGGGCCTGCTCAACCTGTTCCGCATGTAGCGCGCAACGCGCTGGCAGACGCTGTAGCGGCTGCGCGTGCCGAGCGCGCTGCCCTATTTCTTCGGCGGCCTGCGCATCGCCAGCGGCCTGGCGCTGATCGGCGCGGTCGTCGCCGAGTTCGTCGCCGGCACCGGCGGTCAGGGCGCGGGCCTCGCCTACCAGATCCTGCTCGCCGGCATCCAGCTCAACATACCCCGGCTCTTCGCGGCGCTGGTGCTGATCGCGCTGGCCGGTGTTGCAATGTTCGCGGCGACGGTCGCGCTGTCGCGGATCGCGCTCGCACGCTGGCACGAAAGCGAGATGCGGCACGACGCGTAGCGAAGCCTGCTATAACCCCACGCGCGCGCGACGAAGCGCTGGCCGCCTCCTTCGGCCTAAACTTGCCGGCATGAGCGGCAAGCGCTGGGACGTGTTCTGCCGCGTCGTCGACAACTACGGCGACGCGCCGGCGTCTGCTGGCAGCTCGCTCGACAGCTCGCGATCGAGCACGGCCGCGACGTAACACTGTGGATCGATCGGCTCGAAACGCCTGGCGCGCTTTCAACCGGGCGTCGACGTCGCGAGCACCGACGCAGTCGGTTGCGGGCATCGCGGTCGCACGCATTGCCGACGACGCGGCACCGCCGCCGCTGCCCGACGTCGTCATCGAGGCGTTCGCGTGCGGCTTGCCGCGCAACCTACGTCGCGGCGATGGCGGACGCGCCGGCGCCTCCGTTGTGGATCGCGCTCGAGTACCTGTCGGCCGAGCCGTGGGTCGACAGCGTGCATGGACTCGCCATCGCCGCAACCGCGGCTGCCGCTCGAGCGCTACTTCTGGTTTCCGGATTCACGCATCACGCGGGCGGACTGATCCGCGAGCACAGCTGCTCGAAGCGCGCGCGGCGTTCACGACGGCGAGGGCGCCGGCGACGGCGCGCTGCAGATCGTCGCTTTTCTGCTATCCAAACCGGCGCTGCCGGCGCTGTTCGACGCATGGTCCGACGGCGACGAACGCATCCGCTGCGCGATACCGGAGGGCGTTGCCACCGGCGCGCTCGATCAGTGGTTGCACGGCGACGTGCCGCACGCCGGCCAGTCGGCGGTTCGCGGACGGCTGACGCTCGACGTGATCCCGTTCTCGACCGCAGGACGGCGTTCGACCGCAGGCTGGCTGGTCGGCCGATCTCAATTTCGTTCGCGGCGAGGACTCGTTCGTCCGCGCGCAGTGGGCCGCGCGCGCGTTCGTATGGCAGCCTTATCCGCAGGACGAGAACACGCACCGGTTGAAGCTGGACGCGTTCCTCGCGCGGCTACACGGCCGAGCTGCCGTCGCGGGCGAGCATCGCGGTGACGGCGTTCTGGAATGCGTTCAACGATGAGGACGGGCCGGCCACCGTCGCGGCATGGCCGGCGTTTCGCGCCGCGTTCGACACGCTCGGCGGCCACGGCCGCGGGTGGGCCGAAACGCTGGCCGGGCTGCCCGACCTGACCGCCGGCCTGGTGACGTTCGCCGGGCGTCAGCTATAATCTTGGGTTGACCCATTGCTCGCGGCGCCGCACATAGCGCGCGCGCGCCCTCGTAGGAATCGACATGAAAATCGCTCAGGAAGTCCGCGCCGGCAACGTCATCATGATCGGCAGCGACCCGATGGTCGTGCAGAAGGCCGAGTTCAACGAAGTCCGGCCGCAACGCGTCGGTCGTCAAGATGAAGCTGCAAGCAACCTGCTGTCCGGCGGCGGCACCGAGACCGTCTATCGCGCCGACGAGAAGTTCGACGTCATCCAGCTCGAGCGCAAGGAAGTGACGTATCTCGTATTTCGCCGATCCGATGTACGTGTTCATGGACAACGAATTCAACCAGCATCGACGTCGAGAAGGAAAACATGGAAGAGGCGCTTCCACTATCTCGAGGACGGCCTCGCCTGCGAGCTGACGTTCTACGAGGGCAGAGCCGATTTCGGTCGAGCTGCCGACCATCGGTCGTGCGCGAAGTCACGTACACCGAGCCGGCGGTCAAGGGCGACACGTCGGGCAAGGTGCATGAAGCCCGCCAAGCTCGCGAGCGGCTTCGAGGTGCCGGTTCCGCTGTTCGTCACCACCGGCGACAAGATCGAGATCGACACGCGCACCGGCGAATACCGCCGCCGCGTCGCACGTCGGCGTGCGCGTTCAGCGCGGCCGCTCGAACACGTCGCGCGCCTGTTGCGCGGACGCGGCGTGTCGCGCAGTCATGCACGTGGTCGTTCACCAGGCCCATCGCCTGCATGAATGCATAGACGGTCGTCGGGCCGACGAACGTCAGCCGCGTCGCTTCAGGTCCTTCGACAGCGCAACTCGATTCCGCCGGACGTCGGCATCGCGGCGAGCACGTCGCGCGTCAGGCGTTTCGGCCGGCTCGACGCGCACCGGCTCGAACCGCCAGAAATAAGCGGCGAGCGACCCGAATTCATCGACGAGCTCGAGTGCGCGCTTCGCGTTGTTGCGTGCCGACTCGATCTTGCCGCGGTGGCGAACGATCGCCGCGTCTGCGACCAAGCCGCTCGATGTCGCGTTGCGTGAACCGCGCGACACGTCTGAATTCGAAATTGGCGAACCCGGCGCGGAAAGCGTCCCGCTTGCCCAGGATCGTGCGCCAGCTCAGGCCGGCCTGGAAGCCTTCGAGGGCATATCTTCTCGAACAGCCGTCGATCGTCGCGAACGGGAAACCCCCATTCGCGATCGTGGTAATCGATGTAGAGCGGGTCGTTGCCGGCCCACCAGCAACGTCCGACGGATTGCGCGCGCCTCGTTCGCGATGTCCGGCGCGCGGGGCTCGCCTTTGCAGCACGCGGCGTTGCAGCTTTTTTCATCGGATCGGCAAAGTTCCGTGACGGACACGCGCCCGCGGGGCATCCATTAGAATCGATCGGCAAAAATATCACGAGCCCATATCCTCGCCGTCGACGGCAGCTATCTCGCTGCAGTGAGCGGCGTCAGCGCCGTCCCTATGGCGATTCCGACATCGCGCCGACGGCGGTGCGCGGCCGGACGTGGAACAGTCGTGACTGCGTGCCGCGCGTGGCACGTCCATTCGGCGAGGAAAGCATGGCCAAGCTGACGACGGCTGCCCGAAAGAAGATCCCGGATTCCAAATTCGCATTGCCCGGCGGGCGCTATCCGGTCGAGGACAAGGCGCATGCGCGCGACGCGAAGGCGCGCGCGCGTCGCAGCAGGAGCACGCCGGCAACCTGAGCGCCGCGGACAAGGCGAAGGTCGACCGCAAGGCCGACGCCGTCCTCGGCAAGAAGACGTCCTCGAAGTAGCGCGGCGCACGACGGGCGCCTCCCTGCCCAACCGGGCAGTAGCGCCGACCGGGCTGGCTTTCGCATCATCGGACCTCCATGTTCGGAGGTATTCCATGAGCAACGCGACTGCCACCCATTCTCTTCTGCCGCTGTCGAACGCCCTCGCCGCGCTCGTTCGCGATGCGGGGCGTTCCATCATCGGCGTCCACTCGCCGCGCTCGCGGGCCAGCGGCTGGTTCTGGCGGCCGCAGTTGATCGTCACCGCCAGTGACGCGATTGCCGACGAAGGGCCCATCCACGTCACGCTCCCCGGCGGCGACCGCGTCGAAGCCACGCTGAAAGGGCGCGATGCATCGACCGACATCGCGCTGCTTCGCGTCGACCGCACCGATGTCGCACCTGCGGCGGTCTCGGATGACGCGCCGTCGAGGCGGGCGCGATAGCCGTCGTCGTCGGCGCAGGCGGAAGGCAAGGCCCTCCGCGGCGCTCGGCATCGTGTCGCGCGCCGGCGCCGGCTGGCGAAGCTTGCGCGGCGGCGACGCATGGGTCCGCGGATCGAGCTCGACGTCGCGCTGCGCGCGTCGGCCGAAAGGTGGGGTCGTCGTCGATGCGGGCGGCCGCGCGATCCGGCATGGCGGTGTTCGGGCCGCGCAGGCGCGTCCTCGTGATTCCCGCGGCAACGATCAGGCGCGTCGCGTCACGCAACTCGAGCGCGACGGTCGCATCGCGCGGGGCTATCTCGGCCTCGGGTTGCAGCCGGTCAGGCTCGAAGGCGGCGGGGAAGGCGCGATGGTGATGAGCGTCGACGCAACGGGGCCAGGGGCCGCTGCCGGCGTGCGTCAAGGGGATATCATCGTCGGCTGGAACGGGCAGCCGCTTCGCACCGTCGCCATCGTCCGAGGCTCCGGACCCGGCAGCGTCGATGCCGTCGTCCGGGTGTCCGCGACGCGCCGGCGAGCCTGTCCGAGGTTCAGCGTAACCATCGGCGCGAGACCCGACAGCTTGACCGATGACCGACGACCGACACGGTCACGATCGCCCGTCGCGATCGGTGATCTCGTGCTGTCCGAGCGGATCGTAGCGCTTCTGGGTGATAGTCGCCGGCGTGCGGCTCGTCGGACCGCACGAGCGCGCGGATGTGACGCTCGTCTCGCCGGCGAACCCGCGCGACTTGGCGGCGCGACGATCCATCGGACGACGCGCTCGCCGATGACGAAGCGATCCTGGCGCCGCGCGCGTTTCGCGTCACGCCGCGCGACGCGAAGTGCTCGCGTTGCTCGCCGAAGGCGCGTCCAACAAGACCATTGCACGGCGGCTCCGGGATTTCGGTCCACACCGCCAAGTTTCACGTCGGCTCGCTGCTCGACAAGCTCATGACGCGACGGGCCGGACCGACGCCGTCACGCATGCGGCGCGGATCGGCGTCATCGATCTTTGAGGCAGCGCGATGAACGATCGACTCCCGGATGTCGCAATCGAGCGCGATCCACTGGACGCCTACTCGCGAACCGTCGAACGGGTCGCCGACGACGCAGGCCCGGCAGTCGTGCGCGTCGACACCGCTGCATCCGAACCGTCGCGGCGGCATCGGCTCGAGGCGTCATCATCGCCGGCGACGGACTCGTCCTCACCAACAGTCACGTCGTCGCCGGTGCGCGACGCGTCGGATGACGCTCGCCGACGGCGCGCAGACGGACGCGGACGTGCTCGGCGACGATCCGGACTCCGATCTCGCGCTGCTGCGCGGCGAGATCCCGCGCGCCACGAAGGCCGCAGCGCTCGGCGATTCGAAGACGCTGCGCCGCGGCTACCTCGTCGTCGCGATCGGCAATCCGCTCGGATTCGAGTCGACGGTCACGGCCGGCGTCGTTTCCGCGCTCGGCCGCTCGCTGCGTTCGCGGCACGGCCGACTGATCGACGACGTGATCCAGACCGATGCATCGCTCAATCCCGGCAGCTCGGGCGGACCGCTGGTGTCGTCGGCCGGCGAAGTGGTCGGCATCAACACGGCGATGATCGGCGGCGCGCAGAGGCCTGTGCTTTGCCGTGTCGAGCAATACGGCGCGGTTCGTCGTCGGCGAGTTCGTCGCGCACGGCCGCGTGCGGCGCGCGCATCTCGGCATCGCCGCGCAGACGGTGCCGCTGCCGCGAAGGACGGCGCTGGCCGTCGGGGCGGGCACGCAGGCCGTGCGCGCGTCGGGGACGTCGAGCCCGGTTCTCCGGCATCGCATGCCGGCTGAAGAGCGGTGACCTCATCGTGGCGCTGGACGGTCACACGGTGGCCGCTGCCGACGATCTGATACGACTGCTCGATGCGTCGCGCATCGGGCGTGCCGTCGAAGTCGTTGCGCTGCGCAATGGTCGCCGCCACCTGCTGACGATCACGCCGGTCGAGCGCAAGTCTAGCGCGGCAACGGGGCAGCGGCAGCGATCACACGAGCGTGCGATCGTCGCGGCAAGGCCTTGGCTACACCAGCGCGACTCCCCGGCGTCTCGCAAGCGTGCAGCCAGGCGCTGCGCAGAAATCGCGACGGCGTGTGTCGAGGCCGCCTCGGCGGACTTGTTCGCCTGAGCGTTCATCGGTTCAACGAGCACCTTGGGGCGCGCTGCGATCTCGCCCAGATCCTCCAAGCCGATCACTCATCTCGACGGGAACGCCGTCGGCGCAACCTCGAACTTCACCGCGAGAATGGGATCGACGCCGCCTTTACGCGAGACCGCGATCGCACGATCTTACGTCGACACGACGTTCTTCAACGCACCATCCCTGGTTGCGCGGCCGTCCTCGTGGCCCACGGATTGGCCATCACGTCCGGTATGTGCTCGGTGGCGCACGGATTCGTCGCCGCGCCGCCGCGGACGGACGAGCCTTCTCGGTCAGCGCGAAGCTCGGCTTATGCAGCTTCGCGCGCTCGACGAACAAGCTGGACCGCAGGCGACTTGCGACAGCGCCTCGAACCTCGCGCGTGCACGATCGGAACCGGCAGCGGCTGCACCATGTACGTCTGCTCGCCGGGAACGCGCAGCGCAATGCGGCTCGTCGTCGATGAATGCGGACGTCGGGCGCGCCGCGCAGGATCGCGTTCGCGAGCTCCGCGCTGGCTCGATGACCTGCTCGCAGTTGTCGAGGATCAGCATCAGCTTGCGCGACTTCAGATGTGCGCACAGCGTCTGCATCAGCGGGCGCCTCGCCTCCTCGCGCACGCCGAGCACGCGCGCCGTCTCGCTCGGCGACCAGCGAACGCGATCGCGGATCGTCTGCAAGATCGATGAACCAGACGCCGTCGGGATAGGCGTCCATGACGCTCGCGCCGATCTGCAGCGCGAGCCGCGTCTTGCCGAGGCCGCCCATGCCGAGCAGCGTCAAGAGACGCGTCGCCGCCGAGCATGTCGCTCGATTTCCTCGCCGCTCGCGCTCGCGTCCGATGAACGTTGTGGTGGCGCTGCCGGGGCGTTCGCGAGCCGCCGCAGCGGCAGGCCGCTTTGCGGCGGAGTCGGAGGCAGCGCCGACGGCAGGACGATTACTCCGTCGAATCTCGGTGAGCGGGTCGCGCCGAGACAACCGGCATGTATTCGCCAACAGCCAGGTGTCACGCGCTTGGTGGCGAGCCCGCTAAGTTGGACGAAGGTTCGTATCCGAGAGATTCGCTTGGCAGCTTCAGTAGATTGCGCCATTTGAAGTTCGCTTTCGGCAGACTGTCTTGCGACGGCGATTGACGCGAGCGGCCGCCCGATCGAAATCGGTTAAGCTGCCCCGATGCAGAAGCCCACGTTCAAATGGATCGGCGCGCTCCTCGCCGCCGCCCTCCTGGTTGCCGCAGTATTCGTCGCGTCAACCTGATCTGGTTTCGCCCGTTCAGCCTCAACCTCTTCTACGAGAAGATTTTCGTCAGCTTCCTGCTCGAACAGCCGGAATTGCTGACCTCGCTGGGCATCGCCGAGCAGTTCGGCTACCGCCGGCACAACGCTCATCTGGACGATGCTTCGGTCGCCAAGACGGAGCGTGATTTCGCGGCCTGGCATCGCTATCTCGACAGCCTGAAGGCGTACGACGCCGCGGCGCAAACGCCCGAGCAGCAAACTCTCCACGCGCGTGTTGACGTGGTTCATCGAAAGCGTACTCGAGGGTGAACGGTTTCGCTTCCACGACTATCCGGTCAACCAGCTTGCCGGCGTGCAAAGCCAGACGCCGAATTTCCTGATCAACCTGCACCGCATCGGCGATCGGCGCGGTGCGGAGGACTACCTCGCGCGACTGGGCGAAGTCAGCCGCAAGTTCGACCAGGTGCTGGAAGGGCTCGTGCTGCGTGAGCAGAAGGGCGTGGTGCCACCGCGCTTCGTCATCGAGCGCGTACTTACCGAGATGCGCGATTTCGCCGGAAAGCCAGCGGTCGAAAATCCGTTGTACGTGCACTTCGCTGGAAAGATCGAAACCCTCACCGATATCAAGCCAGCCGACAAGCGTGCGATGCTGGAGCGCTGCTCTGAAGCTATCGAGACGGGCGTGGTGCCCGCATATCGCAAGCTGGTCTCGTTCTTCGAAGGACAACTGTCGCGGTCCACCCGCGATGACGGCGTCTGGAAGCTGCCGGACGGCGACGCCTATTACGCGTATCGCTTGCGCAGCGAGACGACCACCCGCATGACGCCGCAGGCCGTTGCACGACCTGGGCCCTCGGAGGTGGCGCGCATCGAGGAGGAGATGAAGCGCATTCTCATGGCGCAGGGGAGCTGCAGCCCGGCGAATCGCCGGGGACAGGCGGTATCGCGCCTGAGCAAGGATCCCCGCTTCGCTTTATCCCAATACCGACGAGGGCCGTAACGCCGCGCTCGCCGACTACACGCGCATGCTCGCGGAGCAACTCGTCCGATCGCGCGCATTGATCGGACTCGTTCCGAAGGCGCCCATTGAAGTCAGGAGAGTGCCTGAATTCAAGCGAGGCAACGTCGCCCGGCGCGTACTACATCGCGCCCGCGATCGACGCACACGTCCGGGAATCTTCTACGCCAACCTGCGCGACATGCGCGAGGTGCCCGAAGTTCAGCATGCGCACGCTGGCGATTCACGAGGGCGTACCCGGCCATCATTTCCAGATATCGCTGGCGCAGCGAGCAGACGGGTGTCCCCACGTTTCGCACCGTCATTCCGTTCACCGCCTACGCGGAAGGCTGGGCACTGTACGCCGAATGGCTGGGCAGCGAGCTGGGCGTCTACAAGGACGACCCGTTCAGTGACCTGGGTCGACTGCGCGACGAGATGATGCGTGCCGCACGGCTGGTCGTCGATAGCGGCATTCACTACGAAGCGCTGGCCGCGCGAGAAGGCGATCACGTACATGCGAGGACAAGACCGGGATGGCCGAAAGTGCAGTCGTCTCGGAGGTCGAACGCTACATCGTCGATCCCGGGCAGGCGTGCGCTTACAAGGTGGGCATGCTGAGCATACGAGCGGCGCGTGAGCGGGCACACGCGGCACTCGGATCGCGCTTCGATGATGAGGCGCTGAAAGCCTTCCACGACACCGTGCTGCGCGGCGGCGGCGCACTTCCGCTGGAAGTCCTGGATGAGCAGGTCGACGCGTGGATCAAGACTCGCCGTTAGGGAGCCTCTGCATAGACCTACGCGGGGCGACGGCAGGCCGGTTTCGCGCGAGATGCGGCGCCTGCTTCCTCATCTGGCAAATGAGCCCCCTCGGTTCGTAGGATGTCCTACGACGTTCGTAGCTAGCCGTGGCCGCTGCCGCGCTCGGTCGGCCATCAGCGACTGCGGCCGCATCGGCCCATCTCGCTCGAGACCACTGGCAGCGTTTCGTGCGTCTCGCATCCGGCCGCGAATCTCAGCCCAAACGCGCCCGCAGTACGGGTTGTGACAGCGCCGCAGTCCATGGACTGCCGCAACAGCTGCGACGCGCGCAAGCCGACCTGCTTGATTCCGATCGATACGCTGGCTCGACGTGCGCGGCATGGCGGACGACGCGCCGGCGTGTCGCTGATGGCTGACGCCGACTGTCATCGGCATCGGACCACGATCAAGCATACCGGTCCTCGTGATGGCGGGCGACCACGATTTTCACGTCGATCGAAGAGACGGTCGAGATCTATCGCAACCTCGCGCAAGGCGAGCTGGTCATTCTTCCGGCTACAGGGCACGCAACGATGAGGCAACGTCCCGAGCTGGCCAATCGGGCGATGCGTGAGTTCCTCGAGCGACCGGATACGCAGAGCGCGGTGCGGTACTTCCGATCGCGAGCGTCGAGCTGCCCGCCGTGCACGGGCAGACAGAAGCGGCCGCGCGAAGCAGCCACGCGCTGGGCAGCTTTCCGTTCCGGCCTGTGCTAACGTTTTGCCGATGAAAGCCGCAACCAATCAGATCGTCGAGTTCCGCGGGATCGACGCGAAAGCTTTCCGGGACGTCGTCTTCGCGGAGTATCGACCGGCCGTGTTGCGTGGAATGGTCAGCGACTGGCCTGCGGTAGCGCATTCGAGACCAATCACGGGAATCCATCGGCCGGTATCTTGGCGCCTGCGACAGCGGCACTCCGGTCGACACACTGATGATGGCCCCTCATTTGAAGGGGCGCCAGTTCTACAGTGACGACATGCGCGGCTTCAATTTTTCGCGCAGCAAGGCGACGATCACCGAAAGTCACCGACAAAGTTGCAGCGCGTTACGCCAAGTTCGACAATCGTCCATCGCTCGTCGTGCAGAGCGCGCTGATCGCCGATTGCCTGCCGCGGTTCGCCGACGAGAATCGGTTACCGGTGCTCGATCCGTCGGTGCAACCGCGGATCTGGCTTGGCAGCGCCGTCACGACGCCGACCCATTTCGACGAATCGAACAATGTCATGCCTGCGTGGTTGCAGGTACACGGCGATTCACGCTTTTTCCGCCCGAGCAGATCGCCAATCTCTACGTCGGCCCGCTGGGTCATGCGCCGACCGGTACGCCGATCAGCCTCGCATCGCTGGCCAACCCCGATTTCAAGCAGTTCCCTCGCCTGCGCGAAGCGCTTTGCGAATGCCTTCGTCGCCGTGCTCGAGCCGGGCGACGCGCTCTCATTCCTGCACTGTGGTGGCATCACGTCGAGTCGCTCGCCAAATACAACATCCTCGTCAACTACTGGTGGAAGGGCAATCCGGAAGCCGTCACGAATGCGGATACGGCGCTCAACTGCCTGCTGCACTGCCTGCTGACGCTGCAGCAGCTGCCGCGCGCGCGGCGCGACGCATGGCGCGTCACTTTCCGACCACTACATTTTCAGTGCCGATGCCGCGTCGTTCGATTACATACCCGAGCATGTTCGCGGCGTGCTGGGTGATATCTCGCCGGAGCTCTCCAGACAGATGAAGGCATTCCTGGTGAGCCAGACTGCAACGCTGAAAGGGAATCGATTGCCCTCTACGGAGCCTATCGCGCCAGCGCGTCGCGAAAACGCGCGCGTAAACGCGAGCGGCGCGAGCCCGCGAAGCCCGCTGCACGTCGCCGAAACGACGGCCGCGTCGTCGCTGCACGACCCATCGCGGTCGAGCGACCAGAAATGCACGCCGGCAAGACCCTCGTTACGCACGAATCGCGCGAGCGTCACGGCATCGTCGAGCGTGAAGACATTCGCGTGGTCACGTCGTTGACACCAATCATCGGCGTCAATTCCATGCGGCCGAACGGCACGCCGTAGACTGCATTGAAATTGCGCGCTGCCTGGACGGCGGGACTTGCCCATGTCGCAGCGGCCGCCGATCACGACGCAGTTGCGCGGCAGCGCTTCGCCGTAGTTCATCACCATCAGATTGACGTAGTAGTTGGTGAGCTGCGCTTCGCTGAACGACACGCATCACGCGTTCGCCATCGTCGTTGAGACTCGTCATGCTGCTGTCGTCGCCGGCCCACGTGGGCAGCGTGAAACTGAAGCGCAGGTGCGGGTGCCGCCGCTGCGCCTCTCGGATGCGCGCGACGAGCGAGACGATCGTCGCTCTCCGCCTGCCCAGTTCTCGATGTCGAAATCGAAGCCGATCAGCGCCGGTGTTGCATAACGCGCGATGAACGCATCCATGCCTTCAGCCGTCTGGCACGTGAACGCGGCGCCGGCGCCTCCTGTCGAGACGATGTAGCGCACGCCTGCGCGCGCGAGTGCCCGGAGGTTGCCGACGAGGCCGATCGGTATCGATGCCCTCCCACGCTTCCTGTCCGCACTCGCCGGTCGCGAATGCGAGGGTCAACGCCGGCACGCCGTCGGGCAACGTGGAGCGGCCATCCGAAACGACGAGCAGCGCCGCGCCGTCCGTTGCGATTGCCAGCGAATCCCGCTGCAATGCGATCGGAACGTATTTATAGGGGCTGTAGACGAACGCCGGCGCGCCAGAATCGCGCGTGGCGCCGTCGGTCGCTGCGCATCCCGACAGTGCGGCGCCCGCAAGCCATGCGATCCACAGCGCGCCGATGCGAACGCCGAAGCACGTCACGGCGGCCAGCGAAGAAAATGGCGGAGCATTGCATCGCTCCGCCAGACGTCCACGAGAATCGGGCACGCGCCTTAGAATTTCACGCGCACTCCCGCGAAGTATTGGCGTCCGTTCTTGTAGAAAGCCCGCGGCTGGTCGGTATTGGCGCCGTAGTACTTCAGCGTCGGATCGTTGATATTGAGCGCGTCGAAGGTCAGCGTCCATTGCGGCGTCAGCGCATACTGCAGCAGATGCGTTAAGCGTTCCGCGTGTCGTCCTGGTGCTGCGGCGTGCTCCGGTCGAGTCCTACGAAGAAATGCGACCGCCAGGTCCATGCCAACCGCGCGCTGAAAGCCGTAGTTTTCGTGGTAGCCGACGATGTTGTAGACGTTCTGCGATGCACCGACCAGCTCGTGGTCGCCGGTCTCTTTTGCGTCCGCATACGTGTAGTTCGCCTGCGCGCCGAATCCGTACAGGAATTCCTGCTGCTACGCGAGCTCCACGCCCTTTACCTTGCCGCTGCTGTTCGTCGGCGACGAGATCTGTGTAGGTGTCGAACGTTCCCGTGCGGATGTTGAGCAGCGTACGTCGTGGACACCGAAGCCGACGTAGTTGTCGAGGTCCATGTAGAACAGGTCCGCGGCGAGCAGCGCTCTCGGCTGGAAGTACCATTCCAGCGTGCCGTCGACGTTGGTCGAGCGGATCGGCTTCGAGGTCGGGGTTGCCGCCGTTGCCCGTGTGCGTCGTGTCGTCCGCCGTGATCGAGCCGCCGAGCGCGCTGTAGTCGGGACGCGCCATCGTGCTTCGCGATCGCGAAGCGCAGCAACAACGTCCCGCGCCACGTCCCAGCGCAAGTTGGCGCTCGGCAGCACGTCGTTGTACGGTGTGCTCGACCGGCGTACTGGTAGAACGAGCCGAACGCGGACGTCGTGATCGCGCCGGGCACGCTGCAAGGTTTCTGCACCGGACACACATCGCCGGGGATCGGCCACGTTGACCAGCACGTGCTCCTTGGTCTGCACGAAGCGAACGCCGATGTTGGCGCTCCAGCCCTGCCCGTCGAAGGTTTGCCATGACGTAGCCAGCGTTGACCTTCTCCGTTGATCTCGAATTCGCCCGGCCAGAAGCGCCGCGTGACCGGATCGCGGTTCGAATAGATGTCGCCCCAGCGTTCGAGCTCGCTCTGGCGAAAGCTGCCAGACGTTGCGCGGGAAGTTGCCGCCGAGACCACTGCCGAAGTCGCCTGGATACGTCTCGCCGTTCCAGCGCCGGCAGATTGGCCGGGCGCGAACGGGTTCGAGCGCGAAGTTCGGTCCCTGCGCAACCTGATGCGTTTCGCGATCGTGCTCGGCCATAGCGAGTAACCGAACTTCATGCTCGACCACGGCGCCGTACGCCAAGCAGATACGTGCCGTCGACGCGCGCGTAGGTTTCCTTGTCTTCCGTCGACGCCGGGCTTGCGCCGAAGATCAAGTCGAGCGACGTGCCCGTGAAGTTCGACGGATTGCCGTTCGGGAAGCTGACGTCGACCGGCGAGCCGATGCCGTGCATCGTGTAGCGTTGCGCCGGTGTTGAACATCGCCTTCGAACACGTCCTGCTTGGGCGTCTTCCCGGTGCCCTTCGTGTAGCCGCCCTGGCCGAAGAAGGTCAGCCGGTCGGTGGCCGGCCACTTAGCCGTCGAGGTTAGTAATACGCTGTTTCGGCAGTACGCGCCGGGACGAAGGATGTTGTCGACGATCGCGTACTGGTGCGTTGTTGCCTGAGCGAACCGAGGTTCGGGAGATACGGCGGACGTGATGCGTCCCGTTGGTCACCGTGTACGACGTCGGGATCTCGCCGGTCGCCGCCGATGAAGACGTGCGAGCCCCAGAACATCCAGTTGCGGTTGTAGTTCGTCGCCTTCAGGTGCGAGTAGAACGCGTTGAAGTCGATGCGTGAGGCTCGGTCGTCGGCTGGACCTGGACGTCGATCAGGCCGCCGGTGCGCTCGCGCTCCTGCTCGAACAAGGTCGAGCCGATCGAGCGTCGGATAGACGACGTTGGCGAGGTCGGGTGCGCGCACGGCGAGCGGGCTCGTTGGCGACGATCTGCGCGTAGCCGAGGGTCTCCTGCCCGTCGCGGCGCAGGTGACGCTTCTCGTAAGAAGCCCTGCAGCAGGATGCCCATCGTGCCGGCGTCGTTCTTCCAGTTGATCAGCGCGTTGAACTGGCGGATCGGTCTTCTCGGGCAGGTCCGCGTAGACGGCCTGCCGCGGACGCTTCGAGCGTCAGCGGCTTGCGGAAATCGAGCGGCTTGCGCGTGATGATGTCGACGGCGCCTGCAACACCGCCTTCGACCAGATCCGCCGTCGCGCTCTTGCGTACGATCACCTGGCTCACGATCTCGGACGGCAGCAGCGTGAAGCTCACGCTGCGGCCGACGAGGCCGACCTGGTCGAGCACGAACCAGTCGCCCGTGGCGACCGCGTGCCCGTTGATGAGCGTCTGGGTGAGGCTCGGGACTGGTGCCGCGCAGGCTCGACGCGGTCGTTCTCGTCGAACCCGCCCGAGCCGCCCGACTGCGGAGCTGATCGTCACGCCGGGCAGCGCGCTGCACGGCGTCGGCGATGTTCTTGTCCGGCATCTTGCCGATGTCGTCTGCCGTAACGACCTCGACAACGGCATCGGCGTTGCGCTTGGCTTCGAGCGAGTCGTTCGAGCGATTGCCGGTAGCCGGTCACGGTGACCAGATTCGAGCGGCACGGGTGTGGCTGGCGTCGCGGGTGTCGCCGGCGCGGGTGTCGCCTGCGCGACGACGATGTTTTCCTGTTGCGGTCCCTGCGCAGTGGCGTCGAGTTGCCGTTTTCGCATTGGCGCTTGGCGGCTGGCTTGTTCTTGTCCTTGCTGCTGGCGTTTCCTGTCTGCTCGCTGGTGCTTGGCGCTGCCGGTTTTTGCGCGTCGACGCCACGGTTGTCGGTCTGCTGTGTGCCTGGGCGGCACACACTGCGCTCATCAATGCCAGCGCGACGGCGGACGCGATCGGCTTCCTCTTCAGCTTCATGCAACTACCCCCTTGATTTGACGTCTGCTCGTAGAGCGGTGGAAAGGCAACCCAATCCCGCAGTGGTATCGACTCTTGTCGATCTTATTGGCAATGCCACTATACTACCAGTCGGGCCCGAAAGTACTACCAATTTGGTATAACTGCTACGATGCGATGTGTTGCGTTTTCAACAGCGTGCGACGAAGCCCGCGGACCCCGAACGATGGACAGGCTGTATCTTTCGTCGGGAAGACTGGTATGACATTGGTATCACCACTAAAGACCAGCGGCATCTTATCAATGCTTTATGCTGACAATCTTCGCGAAGTGGTTGAGGAAGGCGCAGCTCGCCGGGCGCACGCGCGCGCTCCTCATAGCGGAAACCTGGCGCATGACGTCGGCTCGCGCTGGATTCACTCGGCAGCCTGGACCCGAACGACGGCCTGCCGCTGTATCAGCAGCTGCAGCGCGGGACTGCGCGAAGCAATCGAAAAAGCGGATTCTCGGTCCCGATGACGCGCTGCCGTCGGAACGGCAGCTCGCGGAAGACCTCGGTATGTGTCTCGCATTACCGTACGCAAGGCGATCGACGGCCTCGCGGAGGAAGGAGTTGCTCGTCAGCCGACAAGGCTCCGGCAACTTCGTCTGCACCGCATCGACAAGAACTTCGCGAAGCTCACGTCGTTCTCCGAAGACATGCGTGCGCGAGGCCGCAATCCGCGCAGTGTCTGGCTCAAGCGCTCGGAGGGCACCGTAACGCCGGAGGAGTCGCTGAAGTTGGCGCTATCGCCCGGCACGCTCGTGTATCGCTTCCATCGGCTGCGCTTGCCGACGACGAGCCGATGGCGCTCGAGCTCGCGACCATCGACGCGTCGTGCCTGCCCGTCGCTCGATGCAGTGGAAGATTCACTCTACGATGCGCTCGAACGCGCAGGCAATCGGCCCGTGCGCGCGCTTCTGCAGCGGCTGCATTCCGATGCTGCTCTCACGGCGGAGCAGGCGAAGCTGCTGAAGGCGCGGACCGGCGACGCCGGGGCTTTCGTCGAGCGGCTCGGAGTACCTGCGTGACGGACGCGCCGTCGAGCTTTCGCAGATCCTACTACCGGGGCGACACGTACGATTTCGTCGCCGGAGCTGAGCGCGTTCTAGTTCCCGGTCATCGGTCGGCCAGCGTCCGCGGCGAAGCCTCATCCGCGTGCGATGCTCCGTCTTAGCACGCAGCGGCACCGGCGAGCGCCCGGTTGCGCGGGCCCGGCCTTCGAGCCACGCCCGCAACCCATCGAGGGCGCCATCCGCATACCCCCAGCGTGATCACGCTCGGCACTGGCGAAGTCGAGCGCCTGGAACGGGTTCCACAGGACGATGTGTGCAGGTCGGGACGCACGGCCTGCGCCCGCTCTCGCCATAGCGCGCGCGCGAATGTTGGAAACGAGGATGGTCGGCGTGCCGTCCGCTGGCGGCGAGCGCCGGATCGAAGTCTTGAGAAGATCGTCGACTTGCACGATTGCAGCGCTGGCAAAACCTTCGAACAGCGTCGCCACCTGGTCCCCGGAAAGCCCGGGTTCAGAGACGCCGTCGCCTTGCACGCGACGCTGCGTGATGACGCGCAATGGCCGGTCGCGATCTGGCGGCCGCGCGCCGTCGAGCCCGTGAGAACCGCGGCCCACGCCCAGCGCATCAGCGCGTCATCGTCGTCGCGCGCAGAGCTTGCATAGTCGCGCGGAAGCGCCGGAAAGCGATTTGCCAACTCATCGAGCCACGTTGGCGTGAGCGCGAAAGCTTGTGCGCATCGAGGCGCTCCGCTGGCGAGCGCGCGCTTCGATCGCGTGGATGACCGCGACTTGCTCGTCGTCCGTGCCGAGCGCCATCACCATGTCGGCGCCCGCCTGCAGCGCCATTACCGCTGCGCGGTGCGTGACCGTAACGCTCGCAGATTGCCTTCATCACCGAGCGAATCGGTGATCACGACACCCTCGTATCGCCACTCGCCGCGCAGCAGGTCGCCAAGCAGCGCGTGCGACAACGTCGCAGGATATTTCGCATCGATCTGCGGATAGACGATGTGCGCCGTCATGACGCCGGCGCCTCCGCGCGCAATGCGCGAAACGGCAGCAATTCGAGGGCGTCGAGCGCGCGCCGCGGCTTGTCGACGACGGGCAAATCAAGATGCGAATCGACGTGGAGTATCCCCATGGCCGGAGAAATGCTTGATGCAGCAGGCGACGCCTTCGCCCTGTGCACCGCGCATCCAGCGCGCCGGCGAGCCTGCGACCTCAGCCGGGTCGGCGGAGAAGCTGCGCTCGGCGATCACTGGATTCTCGGCATTGTTGTTGACGTCGAGCACCGGCGCGAAATTCCAGTTGAAGCCAAGGCTCCGCATGCCGCGCCAACCGCCGCGCCGACCCGTTCGGCGAGCGACCGCGTCACCCGCTGCGCCGAAGCGCCATGGCTGCGGGTGCATGCGGAAGGAATGTCGCCCGCACGACGGCACCCCCTTCCTGGTCGATGCGCGATCAGCGCATGCGGACCGAGCACGTCGCGAAGCGCCGCGGTGAGCCGGCGCGCTCGCCCGCTTCATCAACGAGGTTGTGTCGGAAGAGGACCACCGCACGAATGCGATCTGGCCGCAGGAACGCCGCTTGTCCCGCATCGAGCGACTGCGCCCTGCATGCCCACCATCACAGAAGTGAACCCGGATGCGGGATCGTCGGGCGCCGTCCAGACGTGAGCGGCGCTCACTTGATCGCGCCTTCCATTCCGCGCATGAAAAAGCGCTGGGTCAGGAAGAAGACGATCAGCGCGCAGGCGCGATCGTCAGCACCGCGCCGGCGGCAATCACGCGCGTGGAACTGCCGAACGCGCCGGAAAGCTCCAGGATGCCGACGGCCAGCGGCATCAGGTCGCTCTTGGTCAAGACGACGCTGGGCCACAGGAAATTGTTCCACGTCGTTACGGCGGTGAGGATGACCAGCGCCGCAATCTGCGGCAGCGCCAGCGGCAGCATGATGCGAAAGAAAATGTAGAGCTCCGATCCCCCATCCACGCGCGCGGCGTCGAGCAGATCCTGCGGAATCTCCTCGAATGCGTTCTTCATCATGAAGATGCCGATTGCGCCGGCCAGCGTTGGCAGAATCACCCCGAGGTGCGTATTGACGAGGCGCAATTGCGCTGACGTGATGAAATTGACGAGGAAATTGACTTCCGTTGGCAGCATCAGCGTCGCGATGATCACGGTGAACACCAGACCCCGTCCGCGGAACCGGTACCACGCGAGCGGGTAGGCGGCGAGCGAGCACACGAGCACCAGTCCATGCCACGGTCCAGAATGTGATCCAGATCGAATTCAGTAGTAGCGGCCGAGATCGATCACGCGAAACACTTCGATGAAGTTGTCGAACGAGGGCCGATGGGGGATGAACGACGACGGAAAGCTGAACACGTTGCCTTCGGTGCCGATGGCGGTCGACAGCGTCCACAGGAACGGGAATACGCATAGCAGCGCAATCGCGATCAGCAGCGCGTAATGCAGCGCGGTGCGCACGTTGAAGGACATCGCGCTACCGGTGACGGGGCCGCAGGAAGCGGAAGTTGAGCCATGCGACTGCGACGCAGAACACGCTTACGACGAGGCTCGCCGCGAGCGCGCGCGGGAAGTTGAATGCGCGGATGCCCTGATCGTAGGCGTAGTAAAGACCCGTGTACGATCGAGCTGACGGGGCCGCCCTTCGTCATGATCAGCACTTCCTCGAGCACCTTCATCGCCGACAGCGTCGACAGCACCGTGCAGAGCAGGATCGTCGGCATGAGCATCGGGACGGTGACGCGCCAGAACCGTTGCCAGCGCGTGGCGCCGTCGAGCCGCGCAGCCTCTTCGAGGTCCTTCGGAATCGCCTGCAGTGCGGCGAGGTAGAGCACCATGTACCAGCCAAGGCCGCGCCAGAGGGTCACCACCATCACCGAGAACAGCGCGATCCTATCGTCGCTGAGCCAGCCGACCGGATCGTTGACCACGTGCAACCCCTGCAGCACCGCGTTGATCAGGCCCTGCTCGTTGTACATCCAGCCCCACATGATGCCGACGACCGACACCGACGTGACGACGGGCACATAGAAGGCCGCGCGGAAGAGCTTGATGCCCGGCAAACCTGTTGTTGACGAGGACCGCGAGGACGATCCGCGCCGAGTTGGATCGCCGGGACGATCAGCAGGTAAAGCAACGAATTCTTAAGGCTGATGAAGAATACGGGTCTTCGATGAGATCCTCGAAATTCGCGAGGCCGACGCAAGCGCGGCGGCGTCAGGAAGTTGTATTCGGTGAACGCGAGGTAGCTGCCCCACAGCACGGGCCAGAACGTGAACAGCGCCAGCAACAGCAACGCCGGCGTGAGGAAGAGCCACGGACGCACGGTGCGGCGGGACAGTCGCCGCGAACCGGGCGAGGCACGAGCGCGCCATGGCCGCCGACCGGCCGACGCAGCGTCGATGCCGGCGCGCGGGGTCATTGCGGCGCGTTCGCCGCCTGCGTTGAGCGCGCGAGCGGCGCGAGCTTGCCGTTCCAGAACGCCGCCGCGTCGTCGAGCGCGGTCCTGACGTCCTTGCGGCCGATGATCGCCGCTTCGACGGCGTCCTGCAGTCGCTTGTTCAAGCGTTCGAAGCCGGGCACGCCGGAGACGTACAGCGTCCGCACCACGTCCATCCGTTGCGCGCCCAGCGCCATCGCCTTGTCGTACGCGCCGGCATCGGTTCGAATGCGCTGGAAATGCGGATCGGCGACGGCTTTCGTGCTGGTCGGAAACGCACCCGCCAGCTTGGCAAACGCGAGTTGATTCACGTCGTTCGTCAGAATTTGGCAAACGCCGCCGCCTCGCGCGCGACGGCGCCATCGGTCCCCTTGGGCATCGCGAAATGAAACAGCCATCCGCCGGCCGCGATGCCGCGCGCGCCGATCGGCACCGGTGCTACGTCGGTCACCGCGTAAATGTCCGCGGCATCGTCGCGCACTCGCGTCAATGCGCTCGGCGGCGCTTCCAGCATCGCCATCCGCCCCGACTTGTAGGCGTCGATCGACGCGGGAAAGTTGTCCTCGGAGAAGAGCTTGTCCTTCAGCAGCCCGCCCGCCTTGTAGGCATCGGCGAGCTTCGTCACGAGCGCGACGTGGGCCGGCGAATTGAACACGGCCTTGCCGTTCGCGACGAGCGGCAATCCTTCCTCGAGCATCAACCCCGCGATCTTTCCCAGCGCCGGCGAAAACCCGTATTGGCCGGTTCGGGCCTTGATCGCTTTGGCAACGGCGAGCTGCTCGTCGCGCGTCGTCGGCACGCGCGTGATGCCTGCGCTACGAAACAGTGCGGTGTTGTACGCCATGACGTTGACGCTGTTGTAGTGCGGAAATCCATAGACGTGCCCGTTGAACGTCAGGTCGGCGATGGCGCCTTCGGTGTACGCGCTGCGATCGGTGCCGAGCAGGTCGTCGATCGGACGCAGCGCGCCGTACAAGTGCGTAGTCGTACGCCCACGGCACGTTGAGCTGAACCAGCGCGGGCGCCGACCCGGCGACGATGGCGGCCGTGAGCTTCGTCTGCAACGTATCCCAGGGGACGTCGACCCATTCGAGCTCGACATCGGGATGCGACGCCTCGTACTGCGCGACCAGCGTCTTGAAGTACGGCGTGAATTTCGGCTTGAGGCTCATCGTCCAGAACTCGATGTGCACCTTGCCGGTCGAGCTCGTGCGCGCGCACCCGCAGACAGCAACGGCGGCGAGCAGCAGCACGCCGGTCAGACGCATCAGCGCCACAGGAAGATTCATCGGGTCAGCGTCACCTTGGCAAGATGCCGCGGCGCATCGGGATCGAGTCCCCGTGCGCGGGCGAGCGCTTCGACCATCGGATAGAAACTCTGCACGGCCAGGATCGGGATCGAGATCGTCGGCGTCGCTGCCGACGAGCGGTGAGCTACGCTGCCCGGCGTGCCCGCCGGCGCGGCGAGCACGACACGCGGCACCGCGATGTCGCAGGTCATCGGCCAGCGCGAGCAAGCCGGATTGTGCCGGACCGCGGGGCGCCAATACGATAATCGGATAGTCGCGCTCGATGAGCGCCATCGGACCGTGCCGAAGCTCGGCTCCGGAAAACGCTTCCGCCTGGATGCCGCAAACCTCCTTGAGCTTGAGCGCGGCCTCGTGCGCAATCGGCAGACCGAGGCCACGGCTGATCACGAGCAGGCGGTCCTCGCCGGCGAGGAGGTCGACGCCGGCCCGCCAATCTTGCGCCGCGGCGCGTTCGAGCAGCGTTGGCAATGCATTCGAGCGCCGTTTGCAGCACCGGGTCGCCCTGCCATGCCGCGACGACGCGCGCGCCGGCGACGAGTTGCGCAATGTAACTCTTCGTCGCCGCGATGCTCGCCTCGGGTCCTGCACGCAGGTCGAAGACCCACTGCGCCGCGTCCGCAAGCGGCGATGCGGCGTCGTTGACGAAGGCGACCGTACGCGCGCCACCCGCGCGGAAAAGCGCGTCGGAACCAGCAGATCGGGACTCTGCCCGGATTGCGAGAACGTCAGCGATACGAGGCCGTCGCAGCGAAGCGGCGCCCGGTACAGCGTGACCAGCGACATCGGCAGCGACGTCACCAGCCGGCCGAGGCGGGCCATCACGAGATACGCAACATACTGCGCGGCGTGATCGGAGCTGCCGCGCGCGATCGTCAGCATCGACTGCGGCGGATCTTCGCGCAGACTGGCGCCGAGCGCAGCGTACGCTGCGCCGTCGAGCGCAAGCAGGCGTGCGATTGCCGACCGGCGCTTCGCGCGCTTCGTCAAGCATTCGCGAGGTCAATCTCGTCCCCTTCGACGACGACGCGTTGCAGCTGCAGATCCCGGTCGAGGACAACCATATCGGCATGCGCACGTTCGGCGAGCCGCCCGCGATCGGCGAGACCCAGGTAATCGGCCGCATGCGTGGAAACACGCAGCGATGCGTCGCCGAAGCGTCAAGTCGAGCGCCACGAGATTGCGCAACGCCTGATCCATCGTCAGCGTGCTGCCCGCAAGCGTTCCATCCGCGAGCCGCACGCCGCCCAGGCATTTCGTCACGCGGTGGGAACCCAGCTGATAGTCGCCGTCGGGCATGCCGGCAGCGGCCGTCGAGTCGGTGACGCAGAAGAGGCCGGGGATCGCGCGCAACGCGCGCACGCAATCGCTCCCGGATGCACATGCAGCAGATCGGGAATGATCTCGGCGTAGCGAGCATGGGCCAGCGCCGCGCCGACGATACCCGGCGCGCGATGGTGCATGCCCGACATCGCGTTGAACAGATGGGTGAAGCCGGCGGCGCCCTGCTCCAGAGCGGCGACGCCATCGTCGTAGGTACCGAGCGTATGGCCGATCTGCACGCGGAATCCCGCCGCGCGCAGCGCCGGGATGACGTCCAGATTGCCCGGCAGTTCGGGCGCCAGCGTGATGAGCGAGATCGGGGCCAGCGAATGCAGCTCGAGCACCTCGGCGATCGAGGCGGGCCGGACGTAGGTCGGGCTGCGCGCCGAGCTTGCCGGCATTGATGTAGGGCCCTTCAAGATGGACGCCGAGCACGCGCGCGGCGCCCGTGGACCGCTTCGCCGCAGACGGGGCCGATCGCGGCAATCGCGAACTGCAAGTCGGGAAGCGGTGCGGTCATCGTCGTCGCAAGCAACGCCGTCGTGCCATGGCGCACGTGCATCCGCGCGATTCGGTCGATCGCATCGCCGCCTTGCATCGTATCGCTGCCGCCGCCACCGTGCACATGGGAATCGATGAACCCGGGCAGCACGAATGCAGCTGCCTCGTCGCGTGCGCGCACTTCGGCGGTCGGTTCGCCGACGAGCGAGCGGATACGGCCGTCCGAGACCTCGATCGTGCCGCGCACGAAGCCCGCCGGCGTGAGAATGTGGCCCTGTATCTGCGCGGGCATCAACGTGCGTCCAGTTCCCGCCGGATCAGCTGCAGCGCGCCGTCGATCGCATCGCCATGCGGTTCGACAAGACGTGCGCGCACCCGCGGATCGAGTCGCGGATGCAGGCGAACCCCGATACTTCCGACACGACGAGCGGCAAGTCGCCCTCGGGATCCAGTGTCATCGCGATGTCGTCGAGAGCGCGCGGCGCTGCTCAGCAACTCCGCGGAAAATGGATCGGATCGCTCGGTCTCGAACACCAAGGGCGCGAGCGCCGCATAGGCGTTTTGCCCGGCCCGTTCGCACCACGAGAAGCAGCGCATCCCGCGTGCTGCCCGCGACGCCGTGGATCGCTTGCGCGAGCGGCCCGCGCGGCGATACTCCGGTCCACGACTTGTTGCGCATGCCGCATGGCGCGCTATGCCGATCCACGGCGCCGCTGCCTTCGCGTCGCCGACCGGGTATCCCCAACCGCCAATCGACACGTGCGCGCCATCCGCAAGCAGCGCCTCTCCGATGCTGCCGGTTCCGGCGGCAACCACGACCCCGGGACCTCCGCGATGCGCGCCGATAAGCGCTGTATAGCCATCGCTGGCCAGTGCCAGTCGCGGGAAACGGCGGCCGATGTCGAGAAATTTGCGGCGGTGCGTTTCGACAATGGCGCCCGCCAGTCCCAGACCGACCGCGCATTCGTCATAACGCCAGTCGCGAAGCTTTTGCCGCCTCGAAGGCGCGATCGATGGCGCAGAGCACGTTCGTCCAGGCCTGATCGACGCCTTGACCCAGCGCCGATGGGCCTGCCTCGGCGTTAGCGAGCAAATCTCCACTTGCGTAAGTCAGGCGTGCCCGTGTTGCGGTACCGCCGCCGTCGATACCGATGACGAAACGAATGTTTGGAGCGCTGATCGCAGCCACCATGAATGACCTAAGACCTATAGGATACCAATTTGCTAAGTGGTATGCAAATGGTCTGGATAGAGATCTCGATACGAGCGTACTCGCATTGGACAACGCGGCACCTTCGTGCATGACGGGAAGCCGGCAAGAAAACGTGCCGTGCGAGGCGGGCCGTCATGCTTCGATGTGGACCACACCATTCCCAAGACGAGGTGCCGCCCGCCAATCCGCTCATCACCGCCAGCGGTTCGCCCGCTGTTTGACGTAGTGGCGATAGACGTACCCCCACGGAATCACGAGCGGCATGAGGATTACGCCTAGCGCGATGTTCTGGAAGTCTTCGGCAAAAGGTCGGCGAGAGCTGACCGGAAGACCATTGCAGGAGGCCGTACCCGATCAGCCAAATCGCTTTCCACACAAACTCGAACATCAGCAGCGGGAGCATCTGCAGCGGGTAGCGCAGACCCAAAACGCCAAAGCCCACACGGCTCCTAACAGGCTTGGGATCACCCCGCGTGCAAGTGGTTCGTGGCTGAGCAGCGGCGGCAGAATCATCGCGCCGAGTCCGACGATCAGCAGCAGGTAAGTAGCGCGCAGCACGTACAGCCGTGTCAGCGAGATTTCGCTCTCGACGGTGTCCAGAGCGGCGCTGAAGCAGTCGCAGCAGTCGTAGCCATGTCGAATCTCCTGGTCTAGGAAACCGCACGGGTCGGCTTGGGCGCCTCTTGGGCGCGTGAGTGCGGTTGAAATTTGAGCAAGTCACCAGGCTGGCAAGCGAGCACCTGACAAATCGCCTCGAGCGTCGAGAAGCGGATCGCGCGCGCCTTGCCGGTCTTGGATTGAATTATCACAGCAAGGAGAAACGGGCAGAAACTGGCAGAATAGATTAGGAATTAGGTAAATTGTTTATCAATTAATCGATGCCATTAAAGTTCTTTGAGGGTAAGTAGATTTTAAAAGATATAAGAGTATTATGCATAAGAAGATTGGCACAAAGTCGAAACTTGGAGTTGGGCGTATACAATGGCAATTTCAAGTTAGCTAACTCTTAGCTTAAAAACATAAACATGAGATTAAAACTGTTTTTGATTGCGGCTGCAACTATTCTTAGTATTTCTGCCCTGTTTTGGATATGGCCACAACCAGGTTTAAGCAAAGCAATCTCTGAGCCAGGAATGATTGATAAAGTGTGGAAATCCGGACCGATGAAAACCATAGCTTCTTATTATCATTGACCGAGCTACCCTTAACGTAATTGGGATCAAATTTGGTCAATCAAAAGAGTTTGAACCCAAATTCGTCAAAGGAGGCTCCAGCATTACTGATCTGTATGTATTTACTCGAAATAATACAAAGCCCATTTTCGCGCGGATTTATCGTGAAAGTATAGATACTATTAAAATATATGCTGGCGGAAGGTTTTATAAAAATAATGAACTAGATTCTAAATAAAACCTGATGAGAAATAAAAATTCCAGAATAGGTCTTTCGGAATGCTTATCATTCTTTGTAAGGCGAAACGTTTTGGAAAATAAAACCCCTGGCTATAAACTTAGGGATTGAGAACTGCGTATTAATATTGCCATTGAATAGTTGAAATTATGATACGTTGCAATGCACTCTCCTACTGCATTTGCGGCTTCACACAGAAAAAGAATAAAAATAGGCGTGCCAGCATTAATATTATGTTAAGGAGCTGTGGCCTTGAAGGAGGAAAGATATTAAGACCTATTCGGCTACTTTAAATAGAATAATTTCTTTTGGTTTTGATCCTCGCTGGGACTCAAACTGGGCCTGAAATGCTTGCCGCCTGAATAGCTAGATGGCAAAAGAATCAGCGGAAAGATGGAATTGTGATTCGAACCTCTTTCTAAAACTAATACACACTATTGTAAATCGTCAGCAGAACTTGGACTAAAAGATAGCTAACTTTGGAGACAGTTTCCATTGTTTACTCAAAAACAAAAGTATGGAAACAAGTCCCAAACAATCGACCGAAAACTTCGTGAAGGAAGTTCGCCGCAAGACGCGACGGGTTATTTACATCTGAACCAAAGATCCTCATTGTAATGGAAGCTATGCGCGGTGAAACATCGGTGGCCGCCATTTGTCGAAAGTGTAGTATTGCCCATACGGTGTTCTATAAGTGGAATAAAGAGTTCATGGAAGCCGGGAAGAAGAGGCTGCCTGGTGACGTAGAACGCCAGGCCACCACAGATGAAGTTACCGAACTGCGAAAGGAGAACCAACGACTCAAGGAAATCGTAGCTTTCGAACTGTTGCTTAAGTACGATATCGTAAAAAAAGCTTGACCATGCTGGACTGAGCTGAAAAGTACAAAGGTATATGCGACTGACGGCATCCGAAAAACTGGAAACGCTACACCTGGTGGAGCGTTCAGACCTTTAGCGTCAACCGGACCTTGCAACAATTGGGAATCAGCAAGAGCAGTTTTTATAACTGGTATCACCGGATATGCAAAAGGGATCAGAAGGTCTCTACCCTGTCAGCTGTAGTAGTGCCCGCCGGCAATGGAACAGCAGACATCGCCGAGCAAAAGAACCTGGTTGCAGAGTTGGCCCCAACATCCTTGACTCTCCCTCAGGGAATTGTCCTGCAGGCTTTGTGATGTCCAGCAGATCTTCATCTCGGAAAGCAGCGTGTACCGTATTCTAAAGGCTCAGTTGATCAATAGTACGCCAACCCATATTCTGGATGAGCGCTTCAGATCAGCTCCCAGCCAGCCGACCCTTTTTGGTTCATCAGATGTGGCAAACTGATTTTACTTACTTCAAAATCCTGGGCTGGGGTTGGTACTACCTCAGCACGATCCTGATGATTATAGTCGCTATATCGTTCACTGGGAACTTTGCAGGAACATGACGGCTGTTGATGTGCAGCGAAGCGTGAGGAAGCCCCGAAAAGGCAGGAATCAAAAACAAACACAAGCCTAGGCTGCTGGAGTGACAACGGCTCCTGCTACATCGCTGCTGAGCTGAAAGAATACCTGGACAAACATCAAATGGTGGCCGTACATGGAAGGCCCAACTATCCGCAAACACAGGGCAAGATCGAACGCTATCATCGCTCCATGAAAAACGTCGCGAAGCTGGATAATTACTTACTGTCCCGATGAACTTAAAGATGCGATTCACCGTGCTTGTGCAATATTACAACCACGAACGCTACCACTTGAGTCATGCCAAAATGTAACGCCAGCTGATGTTTACTGTGGAAGACAGGAACAAATCTTAGCAAAGAGAACTCGTGAAACGAAAGGAAACCATCGACGCAGAAAAGTAATGAGCCCTTCGAATAAACTCGAAGTATCTCGCTATTAATCCGGGCCCTAAAATCAACAACAAAAACTTAACTTGTAAAAATTAAACTGTTCTACCCAAAAGTCCAAATTGTTTTGAAGACGCACGAATTCCATCAACCGTAATTCGCATGTAAATCGGCGCTGTGCCCTGCTCGGTAATTCTTTTGCTTTCTTAATAAGAACAGCAGACTGAAATGGTTTTCTTAGCATAAATACACATTTTCTTGAGATGATCAAAATTGAGATTTGCGCTATGCGGTGGTAATTAGTGGTGTTCAAAATTCGAACTGCTTCATTGCCAATGGCTAAGAGCAGCAGGTTTGGTGAGTCCTTTTTACGGAGAGAGTCGATGACTCCCGAATCACCTCACCAAGGAATTTGGAGCGAATTGGCGCAATTTGGGAAGCCCATTGGAAATAAAAAACTCGCATAAATCAATGATTTGCGAGTTTTGAATTTCTTTTTGAATATTGCTTCCAGCGAGAGAGAGGACCGAACCCCGGAAGTGTTACCTTCAACGGTTTTCAAGACCGCCGCAATCGACCGCCTACACTCTCCGCGGCAAAAATAGGGGAAGAACCTTTCAGCCAAAAAAATCGAAAAGGCTGCCCGAATAAGACAGCGCCAGCTCGCGCAAATGCAGCAATAGCGTGCGTTCCACGCTGGAGAGAAGTTAATTTGTTGAATAGTTGGATTATCCCTAAACACCTCCTTCACTTCCAAGGAATTCCTCCTTGCGGCAAGGCGACTGATCTCCACTTCCATGCCATTACTCATAATGATTAACAACGCCACCTTCACCACGGTGATATTCTTTTTCACGTGCTGCAGGTTGGATCAGGAAAGTGCGGTGTACACGCAGGAAGGTAGTGCCCTCCAGGATCTTCTCATACTCGCTAGCGGATGGGAAACCGTAACCGATTTCTTATCGGAAAGATGAATAATGGTATAATTTTTTCGGCCTCACATACACATGTCCCTCCAGCTTCAATACAACGAAGCCCTTGAGGTGGGGATACACAATTTCATTTCGTTGGGTGATCCGGCCTTTGCAGTTGTACAACAAAGCTTCAATGGAACGGTTATCATCCTTATGTGATAATCGCTTCTCTACGCGCAGCATGGTTTACCTGCTTGGTTCTCGTCAACGGGCTTCAGAAGGTAATCTGCTGCACTGAATTGAGGGCTTGTAACATATATTGGTTGTGCGGTGACAAAAATCACTTCGAAGTTTGGGTATCCAGGCCAGCTCCGTCTCAATCCACTCATGCCGGGCATCTAATGTCTTTAGAAATACCAGATCGGGTTTCAACTCTCAATTTTTTGTGGTCTGCTACCGCGGCATTTGCACAGGTAGCAACTACATCTACCTGCCTGCAATTAATGTCCAGCATCTTGGTTAAGGTGTTGGTACTGTCTTTGTTCGTCATCAATGATTAAGGCCTCTCATGCAATGATTCTTTTTATCGTGAACAATCTTAAATCTCAGTACTCACGTCGTGCGCCGCACAAATCGGCCCTGTTTCACCCAGGTCCTCGATGAGCAACGTGCAGCTCGTCTTATACTTCTCATTCATGATTCTTGATCATCCTATTGGTAAATTATCAAGTCCCACGGAAGGCAGTCTGCTCTGTTCATTTTCTCCGACTTGCGGATGCCAATGCCGTTGTCCTTGAATTGAGCAACCCACCCAATCATCATTGATGGCAAAACGAATCAAGATGCGTTTATCACCTTCCGTGTGCATGAGCCCATGCCAAATGGCATTTTTCTACCAATGGCTGAATCATCAGCGTAGGGATTCCGATTTTCCCCATCGTCCGTTTGCCCACAAACTTCAATCTGGTATGTGGAAAGAACTCCCTGAAACGTAATTGTTCCATCTCGAGGTACGCATTTAAATACTCAATGGTTTCGCAGCGTCACAAAAGTTTCTTTGGAATGATTCAACGTTAATTCGATCATCTGCGCAAACTTGCTCAGGTATCTAGGATGCGTTTCTGTTTTCATTATCAAGTATCATTCGCTTGATGCTGTTCAGCGTACTGAAAATAAAATGCGGATTCATCTGCGTCTGCAATGCCTTCAACTGCGCTTCTGCCAACTGCTCATTGATGGTAGCGAGCTCTTCAAATTTATCTGCAAGTACATTCTCCGGATTCCACCTGTTTGATCTTGTTACCAACCAGCGTGGCAATGGTGGTGAGTATTTTCAAATCCCGCTCACGATAATAATTGGGCAACTCATGTTCGGAATCCAACACCCTAACAACTCATCATTGTGTATAATGGGAACCGCAATCTCACTGAGCCTGAAAATATCGTCTTTGCGATAACGGTCATCTCTACAAGGTATCCGTGATCAAGACAGGTTTCTTGGTCTTCATCACATACCCTACCACACCCTGTCCTGATGCCACATCAAAAGATTCTGTCGGCCAGGTCTTCAGGAGTTCCCTTCTGGGCCAAAGCCCGCCTTCTGAATCATCTTGGTCTTTTCATCATTCCACATATAGATCATGCAGTCCGTATATCCAATCCTTCCAATCAGGTTCCGCGCAACATCCCACAACAATTTCTTCCACGCTAATTTTTGTCTGACATCGACGATGAAAAATAATTGCTGATCTTTTCCAGTTCCAGCCTGTTGCGGTATTCTTCTGCCTTTAATTCCCGCAGTTGAGCCTGGCGCGCTCTCTCTTCTTCTCACGCCATTTACATTGGAACGATAACAAGATATACCAGCGACATGAGCGCCAGCGCGAGGAAGGTGATAAACCAGCTCGTCCTGTAAAATGGCGGCGTCACAACGAGCTGCATTTCGCGCTGCTGCACCGGCCACCTGTTATTGCCGTACAACTTCGCCTGCAGCTTATACCTGCCGGGAGATAGGTTGTTGAATGTAATCTGTCCCCGGAAAGTGCTTTCCAACTCGTATCACCCCAATTCAGAATTCGATACATGATGTGTTCATTCGTCACGTCATTGAAATTGATGGTTCCAATTGTGACGGACATATCATTATAATTATAGGGGATCGTGATGGTTTGCGGCGCGGGAAAAATAGTGGAATCATTCAGGAACTTGATATTCTCAATCAGGAAGGCAGGCGGATTCGACGGAACAGATCAGGCTATCCGGACTAAACCTGGTCACGTGGTCGGTGAAGCCCGCATAAAAATAATTTTTCTCCGGGTCAAAGCTGAAATTGGTGCTCGTCATGGGAACGGGGCGTGAATCCATCTGCTGAGCTGAATTTCGAAATCTTGTAGGGTCACCACAGGTCCATCGACGCAATACCGTTGTCGTTCCTATCCATAGCCTGTTTTTAAGCACAAAGAGTGATCCCACATAATCATCGGGTAGCCCGTCCTGTGATGTAAATGCTGGAAAGTTTTGTCAATAGCAATACGTAACTGAACGAAGTACAT
>ERZ1370068.6852-contig-5809_pt1 | contig 70072 bp, 87 predicted proteins | sample MGYA00561227_ERZ1370068 | MGnify/ENA primary metagenome ERZ1370068 (study PRJEB38410, sample SAMEA6850437) | metagenome | study: Metagenomic assessment of the ecological functions of the soil: analysis of the soil microbiota associated with the...
GCTGGCGCAGCGGCAGAATGCCGAGGGTGTGGGCATAGCGGGTGCGGCCGTCGCCTGAGCGCCCGCTCCGCCGCCTCGCGGATCACCGACGGCGTCTCGAAGTCGGGCTCGCGCGAACTCGAGGTGTATGACGTCGACGCCGGCCCGCTCCAGGGCCTGCGCGCGCTGGAACACCTCCACCGCGAGAAAGGGCTCGATCTCCCGGGCCCGGCGCGCGATCACCGCGTTCCCCTCCCGCTCCGCCGCCGAGCTCGCATTCGCGCCGCGATGATCTGGGCGACGCATGGGCGGCCCGTCCCGGAAGCACACCGACCTTGAACTCGAGGCTGATCGGTCCAGTTGACGGGAACCTCCGCGATCCGGTACCCGCGGCGCTCCGCGCGCAGCACCAGCTCCACGTCGAAGCCGAAGCCGTCGGTGCGGAGGGCGGCGAAGAGAACCGTCCGCCACCGCGCCCCGGAGCTCGAAGCCGCACTGAGTGTCCACCACCTGGCGCACCCGAGGAGATGGGTGGCCGCCATGAACAGGCGCCCGGCCAGTCGCCGGTGCAGCTGCGCCCGAACCACCACCGACGGATCGGGAAGCGCCTGCGAGGCCACCGCGAGGTCCGCGCCCGCCAGGACCGCCGTCTCCAGGCGGCTTGACCTCTCCGATGGGCGTGGCCCCGTCGGCGTCGGCCATGAGGCGGAAGGCCCCGGTGGCGTGGCGCATGCCGGCGCGCACCGCCGCACCCTTGCCTCGATTGGCCTCGAGGCTCACGAGCTCCACCGCGGGTACGGCCGCCCCACTCCTCCCGCACGCGGGCGGCAGTGTCGTCGGTGCTCCCGTCGTCCACCACCAGGACCTCGTACGGCTCGTCGCGCCTGTCGCAGCAGCGCACCACCTCTCTGAGATAGCGCGGGAGGCGGTTCGCCTCGTTGTAGGCGGGAATCACCACGGACCAGCGGAGGACGGCGGGCGACGCCACGCGCGGCGGCTCAGGAACCAGGAGGCGCTGTCGGCGCGCGCGCCGTGGCGCGCCACCCCGGTCTTCTGGGCGGCGCGCACCACCTCACGCGCCACCGCCGGCGCCACGTTCTTGTTGAACACGCTCGGGATGATGTACTCAGGCCCCAGCTCGGACTTGCCCACGCACGACGCGATGGCGCGCGCCGCCGCCAGCTTCATCTCGTCGTGTCACGCGCGCGCGCGCGCGTCGAGCGAGCCCGCGGAAGAAGCCCGGGAAGCACAGGACATTGTTGATCTGGTTGGGGTAGTCGGACCGGCCGGTGGCCATGCACGCGCACGTGGGCTCGGCCGCCTCCGGCGCGATCTCCGGGGCCGGGGTTCGCCATGGCGAAGACGATGGCGGTCGCGCGCCATGGACTTGCGACGTCCTTCACCGTCAGCACGCCCGGCACGCTCAGCCCGATGAACAGCGTCGGCGCCCCGGATCAGCGTCCGACATCTTGCCCCGGACGTCCTGCGGGTTGGTCGCCTCGGCGACCCAGCTCTTCATGCAAGTCAGGCCCGCCTTTCGGCCGCGGTGGATGGTGCCGTGCTCGTCCACCGCCGATGATGTTCCGTACCCCAGCGCGAGCAGGATCTTCACCACCGCGGTGCCGGCGGCGCCACGCCGGACACCACCACCTTGAGCCGCTTCTCGGTCGCTTCTTCACGATCTTGAGCGCGTTGAGGAGCGCGGCCAGCACCACGACCGCGGTGCCGTGCTGGTCGTCGTGGAAGACGGGGATGTCGAGCGTCCTTCGCAGCCGCGCCTCGATCTCGAAGCAGCGCGGGGCGCGAGATGTCCTCGAGGTTGATGCCGCCGAAGGCGGGCGCGATCAGCTCGACGGTGCTCGACGATCTTCGTCGGGGTCCTTGCGTGTCAAGGCAGATCGGGAAGGCGTCGACGCCGCCGAACTCCTTGAAGAGCAGCGCCTTGCCCTCCATGACCGGCATGCGCCGCCTCCGGGCCGATGTCGCCCAGGCCCGAGCACCGCGCGTGCCGTCGGTGACGACCGCCACCGTGTTGCGCTTGATGGTGAGCGTGGAAGGCCTTGCGCGTCGGTCCTCGCGATCGCCATGCACACGCGGGCGACGCCGGGCGTGTAGGCCATGGAGAGGTCGTCGCGCGTGTGCGATCGGCACGCTGGCTGCGCACCTCGATCTTGCCGCCCAGGTGCATGCAGGAAGGTGCGATCCTGAGATATTCGCCACCCGGACCCCGGCCAGGGCCCGCAGCCGCTCGATGATGGCCTGGCCGTAAGCTGGCTGTCGCTGGCCTTGATGGTGATGTCGCGGGAGCACCTCGGCCCCCCGTCATCTCCACGAGGTCCACCGCGCCGATATCCCCGCCCGCCTTGCCGATGGCGGAGGTGACCTGCCCAGCATGCCGGGCTTGTTCTCGATCTCGAGCCGGACCGTGAGGCTATAAGAGGCGCTGGGAACCGCCGTCGTCATTGGAGACCTTCCCGAGGCTGCGGGCGGATCAACCGCTCTCCCGCCCCTGCCGGTGTGGACTGCCGCCCGAACCCGTCCTGCCGTTGACCGGGCGTGGGTGCCAGCGGTATCCCAACCGCGTGCTTTTGCGAATGCTTCTGGCGGGGCTCGCCCTCGCGCTCCTCTCCAGCTCCGCCGATGCGGACTCCCGCCGCTGGGTGCCGGTCTCCGGCAAGAGCCTGGTCGCCTTCGAGGCGAGCGCACCGGATGGAGAGTTCCGAGGCAGCGCCGAGACGGTCACCGGGAGTTCGAGGCGGATCCCGCCGACATTCGCGCGGGGCTCACGGGAACTCTACGCGTGCCTGTGGCGGCACTGCGCACCGGCGACTCCACGCGCGACCGGGACATGTTGAAGCTCCTCCAGGCGGACACGTACAAGCCTGATCCTCGCTACACCATCGGGGGCAGCGAGGCCTCGTTCACCAGCATCACTGCCGCCGCCGATGTGCTCTCACCATCAAGGGGCGCTCGAGGTCCGCGGGGTGGAGCGGCCTGGTCTTCCCCGCTCGCACGGGCTGATCGGCGACCGAATCTGGGTGCGGGGCGAGTCCGGAGGCGTCGACTGACTGACTTCGGGATCGAGCCGCCGCGACGCCTGCCATTCCGCGTGGGCGACGAGGTGAAGCGTCAGCTTCGACGTGACCCTCCGCCACGCGGACTGGATCAGAGGGCGCGGCGAGGAGATCCAGGGCTGAAGTGGCTGCGCGAATCCGCAGCGAGCCGCGATCGCCCCGGAACCGGGTGCTCGCGGGTCTCGGTCTTCCCGGCGCCCGACACGGCCAGGCAGATGAGAGTGACCGGCGGGGACGAGTCCGGCACCTCCTCGAAGCAGGTCGCGAGACCCCATCCACCTCCGCTCCAGCCGCGCACCGACTCGGCGAGGCGACCGGCGCGGCTCGCCGCGTCGGGGAGCGAGGCCAGATCGGCCCCGGAGCCGTTTCTGCCTCCGAGGCATCGCCGAAGATCACGCCGGTTGCGAAGCCCGCGCCCACCCGGTGGCTAGCCGATCGGTGACGGGAGTGCCCGCGCCGCCGAGTTCGGTTGCCGCGACCCGCGCCGCCCGCCGCGGCCAGGCGGCGCGATCTGGCTGAGGGTGTCCGAATCCACCCGGAACACCACGTCGCTCGAGCCGCCGCCGGATCTCGGCCTCCACGGGCGCGATGAGCCGGCCCGCCTCGTCCCCGTCGGCGCCCTTGGCGGCGATGCGTACGTCCACCTCCGTCCCAGATGGGCGAGAGTGCCCACCGTCGGGTTCCCCGCCCTTCTCCATGAAGCGGCGATGGCCTCCCGATGCGGCTTCTCTCCGAGCCCCACCGTCTTGAGCACGCGCAGCCGGATCTCGCCCTCGATCCGGTACCGGTCGCGCAGATAGGGCATCACGCGCGTGCGGAGGAGATGCTGCATCTCGCGCGGGACGCCCGGCAACGTGATCCACGCAACCCGGCCCGACCTCCACGATGAAGCGCCGGCGCGGTGCCCACCGGGTTCTCGACGGGGATGGCCCCTGGCCGGGATATAGGCCTGGCGCTGATTCGCAGGGCGACAGCTTGAACTCGCGCGCCGCAAAGCAGGCCTCGATCTGGGCCATCAGGTGCGCGGAAAAGACCAGCTCACGGTCGGCGCGGCGGCCACCGCCTCCCGGGTGACATCGTCGAGTGGGTGGACCGATGCCGCCCGTGGTGATGACGATCTCCGCCCGACCCAGGGCCTCGGCGGCGAATGGCCCCCTCGAGGCGGCCCAGATTGTCGCCGACTGTCGTCTTGTAGTAGAGATCGACCCCGGCTCCGGCCAGCTCGCGGGCGATGAAGGCCGAGTTCGTGTCCACGATTTGTCCGGAGCAATAGCTCCGAGCCAACGACGAGGATTTCCGCTCTCACGGGGCCACCTCCGGGCGGCATCATAGCAGACCGCCGAAGCACGCCCGCCGCCGAATAGGCCGCACGTGTCATGCGTCTTTCCCGTGGCGTCGATTTCCGGAACACCGTCGAGCGGGTATAGGGGTTTCAGGTCACGCGGCATTGAACCTATGGGCGGGCCCGCGCCCTCTAAAGACTTGAGCGAGCGTGCGCACATTCAACCGGCAGCGCTGATGTTTGAGACCTCTAGGCGGACCAGCAGGTCGGGAGCGGGCCAATCGGCCGGAAGGATCGCGGATGACCTTTAGGGAAAGTGAGAGCCGGATTTCTGATTCGGTAGCGGTTTGGGATGGTGCGTCTACGACGCGACGCGTTGCGCGGTGGTCGGGCCACCTCCGTCGGCCCCCGACTGGTAGCCCGGCGGCGGCCTACCCACTGGCCGGCACGGAGGGGGGCTTCCTGCGACGTCATCCCCGATGCGGCCGACGATGAGGCCGGAGGGCCCGGTGGGCGTGATCCAGGTAGTGGAGGAGCCCGGACTCAGCGAGGAGGCGCTTCGCCCTTCACCCGCGGAGGGTGAGGACCCGGCACGGATTTACCTGAAGAGATCGGGCAAGGTTCCCTGCTCACCGCGCGACAGGAGGTCGAGATCGGCCAGCGTATCGAGGCCGGTCAGATCAAGCCGCGTGGCGCCCTGGCCGATATCCCACTGGCGGTGGGCCGGTTGCTGACGCTGGTGGACGGCGTGCGCCGCGGCCGAGGTCCCCTGGACGAGGTCATCATCCTGCCCGAGGCGGCGAGCCCGCGCCCGAGCAAGTGAAGCCGATGATGGCCGCCTTCGCCCCGGATGCGGCGGCTCGAGCGCGAGTCCGAGCGCGCATCCGCGTCTCGCTGGCCGCCGCTGGCGGCCGCGTCCACCGGGCGAGCTACCGGGACTGGATCGGCCAGAATCGTCGCCTCCGTCCGCAGCATGGCGTCGAGCGGCTCCCGCTCAAGCCCGCCCTGGTGGACGGAATCGTCGCCGAGGTGCGTCGTCCCGCCGGCTCGATGCGGAACGCGCGCGCGGCGGTGAGGAGTTGCGCGAGCTCGAGGCGCAGGCGGGCCTCGGCGCGGAAGGCGCTGCCGTCGGCCCCCGCCGAGCTCGAGCAGCATGACCGTGTGGTCCGCCAGGCCAAGAAGGAGCTGATGGAGGCCAACCTCGGCCTCGTGGTCTCGGTGGCCAAGCGCTATCTCGGCAGCGAGCTCGTCCTCCTCGACCTGGTCCAGGAGGGCAACATCGGGCTCATGAAGGCGGTGGACCGCTTCCAGTACCGGCGCGGGTTCAAGTTCTCGACCTATGCCACGTGGTGGATCCGGCAGGCCATCACCCGCGCCATCGCCGACCACTCGCGCACCATCCGCATCCCCGTGCACATGGTGGAGACGCTCAACCGCATCTCGCGCGTGAACCGCACCATGCTCAACGAGCTGGGGCGAGAGCCGACGCCCGAGGAGCTGGCCCAGCGCACCGGCGTGCCGGCGCGGAAAGTCCGGCTCATCCTGGAGTCGTCGCGCAAGCCACTGTCGCTGGAAACGCCCATCGGGGAGGACTCTGACGCTGGGCGACTTCCTCGAGGACAAGTCGGCCGAGTCGCCCAACGACACCCTGATCAGCCAGGACCTCACCCACCAGGTCGAGCGCGCCTGGGCACGCTGTCGCCCAAGGAGAAGGAGATCCTCCGCCTCCGCTTCGGCATCGGCGAGGAAGGCGAGCATACCCTGGAGGAAGTCGGCAAGCGCTTCGCGGTGACGCGCGAGCGCATCCGCCAGATCGAGACCAAGGCCCTGCGCAAGCCCGGCCACCAGCTGCCAGCGGCCGCGCGCTGAAGGCCTTCGTCGAGAACTAGCTCGTCCCCTCCTCTCCTCCGGGGGAGAGAGGGTGAGGGCGGGTCTCCCGCCTGCGCGCGCACTCGCGCCGCCGCCCGCGCCATCCCGCCTCGAAGATCCGCATCGCGACGTAGAGCGGACCCAGCCACCCCGCCACCAGCACGCCGAAGATCAGCGCTCGGTCAGCAAGGGTCGGGCCCGCCGGCCAGCCAGGTCAGGGCCCAGACCCCGACCACGCCCGCGAGCGCGATCAGCGCGAGGCGGCGCCCGCGCGCCATGCGCCGCTCGGCCTCGGCCGAACACGCCGGCGCCAGCGGGGCGGGCGGCGCCCATGGTCCGCGGCTTGAGCCGCGCGGCGCCCCGCACCATCAAGACCGAGCCCGCCAGGGACAGCACGACGACGGTGGCGCCCCGGATCAAGAGCCACGGCACCAGGGCGGCCAGCTTCGGCATCGCGGCGGCGAGGTGCGGCGTCAGCTCCGCCGCCGTCGGCGTGGCGTTATCGCTCGTAGGCGGGGAGCGTGGGCGCGCCGCCGGGCGGCCACTACACCGGCATGATGCCGTGCTTCTTCCATCGGCCGCTCCACCTTCTGGTCCGCGCCATCTCGAGCGCCCGGATAGTGCAGGGCCGCGTGCTCCCGCGCGGATCGATCACGTCGTCGATGAGCCCGCCCGCGGCGATGTACGGGCTGATGAGCCGGCGGAACTCCTCCACACGCCGCGCCCGCTCCTCGTCCGGGTCATGGCCGCCGCCGCGATCTCTTTCCTGAAGATGATGTTCGTTCCGCCCTCGGGCCCATCACCGAGATCTCCGCGGTGGGCCACGCCACGATGAGGTCGGGCTCGTAGGCCTCGGCCGCACATGACGAAGTACCCCGCGCCGTACGCCTTGCGCAGCACCACCGTGAGCTTCGGCACGGTGGCCTCGCTCACCGCATAGAGCATCTTGGCGCCGTGGCGGATGATCCCCTGCCGCTCGACCTTGAGCCCACGAGGAAGCCCGGCACGTCCTGCAGGAACACGCAGCGGGATGTGGAAGGCGTCGCACAGCTGCATGAACCGCGCCGCCTTGTCGGCGCGCGTCCACGTCGAGCGCGCCGCCCAGCACCATCGGCTGGTTGGCCACGATCCCCACCGGGCGGCCGCCCAGCCGGGCCAGCGCGGTGACGAGGTTCCGCGCCCAGGCGGGCTTGATCTCGAAGAGCCGGCCGTGATCGACCACCGCGCGCGATCACCTTCGTACATGTCGTACGCGCGGCGCGCGCTGTCCGGCACGAGGTCAGCAGGGCTCGTCCATCGCGCGATCCACGGGATCGTCGCAGGGCGATCACCGGCGGCGGCTCGCAGGTTCGAGGTCGGGAAGAACGACAGATACGTCCTTCACCGACGTCGCAGGCAGGCGGCGTCGTCCGACGACCTCGAGGTCGGCCACCCCGAGATCTCGGTGTGGACCTTGAGCCGCCCAGCTCCTCCGCGCGTGACGTCTTCGCCCGACCACCGCCTTGACGAGGGGCGGCCCGCCGAGCGCCATGTGGCTGGTCCCCTTCACCATCGGCACGAAGTCGGCCAGCGCGCGGGATATAGGCGGTACCGGCCGCGCCCGGGCCCCATCATCGCCGCCACCATGGGGACCACGCCCGACATGATGGATTCCTCTTCGAAAAGCGAAGCCTGAGCCCGGCGAACAGTGGAGCCGATCGCTTCCCGGATGCGCGCGCCCGCCGAGTCGATGAGCCAGATCATCGGCATGCGCTTGGTGAGCGCGATCTCCCGCGCGCGGTTGCACTTCACCTCGGCGGTGCGCCCCATCGAGCCGGCCATCACCGTGAAGTCGTAGGCGATGAGCGAGGCGGGGCGCCCGCCGATCTGGCCGAAGCCGGTGATCACGCCGTCGGCCGGCGTCTCCCGGCCCTTCATGGCGGGCGCGATGTTGGCGTGAGTGGCGAGGAGGCCGATCTCCTGTGAAGGAGCCCGCGTCGAAGAGGCGGTCGATCCGCTCGCGGACGGTCAGCTTGCCCTCGCCGTGCTGCTTCGGCGATGGCCTCGGGCCTCGCCCATCGTGCCAGCGCCCGCTGCCGGCGCGCGCGAGGCTCCTCCGCCGCGCTCTTCATGCCCATGCGGCGGCTCGCCCTACGCCAGGACCGAGACGCGGTAGGTGTTGATGCCGGTGTCGGGCGGCGAGCCGCTGATGCAGGGTGATCATGGTGGCGGCCTCGCTGCGGTGGTGGGTGGCGTGGTTGACCACGTGCTGGAGCAGCGCCCCCAGCGGCCACCGCGGAACTGCTGCGCCCTGCGGTGTTCCGGTAGTCGACGGGCGGCGCCAGATCGCGCCTCCGCCAGCTCCTCCACGAACGCGCGCTGCTCGGCCTCCAGCGCGTCCCACCTGGCGCGGAGGTCGGCCATGCTCGGCGAAGTCGGCGTCGCCGTAGATCCGCGCCGGTGACTCGCCCTTCCAGCGCGCGAGCCAGACCACGGTCCGCGCCGTAGATATGCGCTGAACATTCCCTTGAGGGTCGGAAAGCTCCAGTGCTTGCCCATGTCGCGCGTCACCGCCTCGTCGCCGAGCGCCGGCGGCGACGTCGAAGAGCCGGCGGTTGGCCCAGCGGTGGATAGTCGTAGATGCTCGCGGATCAGCGCCGTGCGTCATGCGCGTCTCCTTCGCTCGCGCCCGTCCTGGGCCGGTTATTCGAGAACGACGACGGTGTCGCCTTCCTGCACGGTCTGGCCCTCCGCAACCTTGATCTCGCGGATCACGCCGGCGCGCGGCGCTTCCACCGGGATCTCCATCTTCATGGACTCGAGCACGATGACGGGATCGCCCGCGGCCACCGCGTCGCCCGGCCTTGGCTGGTGATCTGGAAGACCACGCCCGTGATGTGGGCCTTGATCGTCCTCAGGCATTGAACGCTCCTTGTTCGACCATCTGGGTGTGCACGCCGCCCGCGCGCGGAACGCCGCGTCTCGAGCACGCGCCGGAGGAACGGAGATGGTGCGCGATGCCCTCCACGACGAAGCCGTCCAGCGCGCGCCGCATCCGCGCGATGCGCCGCCGCGCGCGTGGCGCCCCGGCGCGACGAGCTTGACCAGCAGCGGGTCGTAGTGCACCGAGACCTGCACGCCTTCCGCGACCCCGACTTCCACGCCGCACGCCCGTCCCGTCGGGCAGCGTCAAGCCGCGCGATCGGTCCCGGGCGAAGGCATGAAATTCTTGGCGGGATCCTCGGCGTAGATCCGGCACTCGATGGCCGCGCCGCGCTGGACGATCTCGTCCTGGCGCCACGGCAGCGGCTCGCCCGACGCCACGCGGAGCTGGCCCGACGACCAGGTCGAGGCCGCGTCACCTCCTCGGTCACCGGATGCTCGACCTGGAGCGCGCGTGTTCATCTCGAGGAAATAGAAGCTCCGCGCCCTCGGACGATGAACTCCATGGTGCCCGCGTTGACGTATCCGACCGCCGCGCGCGCCCGCCACCGCGGCCGCCACGAGCTTGGCCTGCACGCCGGGCTCGAGCGCGGGCGCGGCGACTCCTCGATGAGCTTCTGGTGGCGACGCTGGATCGAGCACTCGCGCTCGTGGAGGTGGACGATCGCCGCCTGCGCGTCGCCGAACACCTGCACCTCCACGTGGCGGGCTGCGTCCAGGTAGCGCTCCGACGATAGAGCGCGCCGGAGCCGAAGGCGGCCTGCGCCCGCCGCTCGGCGGTGGCGCATGCGCCGGCCAGCGCGGCGGCGCGCCGCCACCCGGCCATGCCGATGCCGCCGCCACCCGCCGGCCGCCTTGAGCATCACGGGATAGCCGATCGCGTCGGCCACGGCCGCGGCCGCCTCGAGCGAGGTCCAGCGCGCCGCTCGCTGCCCGGCACGATCGGCACGCCGGCCGCCTGCATGCGGCGGCGCGCCTCCATCTTGTCACCCATCTGCTGGATGACGCGGCCAGGAGGGCCCGATGAAGATGAGCCCCGCCTCGCTCGCAGGCCTTGGCGAAGCGCCAGTTCTCCGAGAGGAAGCCGTATCCAGGATGCACCGCCTGCGGCGCCCGTCTCGCGGGCGGCGGCGAGGATGCGATCGATGTCGAGATAGCTCACGCGCGGGCGCTCCGACCGATCGCCACGGCCTGATCGGCGTCCGTGACGTGGGGCGCAGCCGGCGTCCGCCTCGGAGTACACCGCGATCGCGCGCACGCCCAGGGCTCGGCACGCGCGGATGATCCGGCGGGCGATCTCCCCGCGGTTGGCGACGAGGACGCTTCGAGAGCACGTCGGGTCGGGCGGAGCGGGCGGCCCGAACCTGGGCCACGTCGAGAGCCTGCGCGCGCCAGCCGTCCGGCCCGGCCGCCCAGCGGGCTGGCCAGCGTCACTGACCCCGGGGCCGTCCAGGCGGAGCTTCAGGAGCCGGTGCCGGCCGATGCGGGTGGTGGCCACGATCTCGTGGCGATTGAAGCTGGGCGGGGCCGAGCACGGAGTCCGCCGCCTCGCTCCACGCGGAGTCACCGTCGAGCCAGCGGCGGACGGCGACGTGATCGCGCGCGATCAGGGCGTCACCCAGGGCGGCGGCGGCGGCCGCAGATCGTCGGGCAGCGGGCCAGCGCGAGGCCGCGTCTCGAGGCGGATGAATCCTCCGCCTCCGCGCGCCCGCTCGGGCGAGCAACGACGTGGGCGCGCGGCTCGGGCAGCCCTCGCCGGTGACGCCGCCGCCGGCGGCGAGCAGGCGGCGCGAGCCGGCGCTGCCCACGCGGTCGCGCGATCCGCGCGCCGCCGGCGTGGTCGCGAGATGCGCGAGCACCGCGCTCGCCCGCCGCGATGTGGCGGCGCTCGTCCTCGAGCGCAGCGCGCGAGGATGCGGCGGGTGGGCGGCTCGTACACCGGGTTGGCGCTGGCGAGGTGGCGCTCGTAGACGGCGAGCAGATGGGGCTTGAGCACGCGGTAGACCCCGGCCAGCCGCTCTATCGTGATGCCCGGCGCTTCGCGCCGACTCCAGCGCGTCCATGAAGCGACGAACCCGTCGTTGGCCGGCTCCGACTCGCTGGGCATGGCGCGCGCAGCTCGGGCAGCCGCCGCCCCAGAGCGTCGGCGTGCTGGCGCATTGTCCCACACGTGCCGGCCGATGAGGAGCTTGGCGGAGAGCTCCGGGGTCAGCGCGATCCAGCCGCCCAGCACGCGCATCATGCGCTCGGTCGGCGTAGCGATAGTGGCGGATGCGGCGGGCGGACGCCTCGACCGAGAGTGACGCCGGCGAGCGGATGCATCGGGCATCAGTAGACCTGCGAGCGCTGCGTGGTCTTGATGAGCCGCTCGATCTCCTCGTCGGTGAAGCCCGCCGAGCTTCCGCGCCTCCGTGGCGATGGAGATCGGCACCGCGTCGTGGTCGCCGTCCTGCCGCGACCCCGCCGAGGTTGAAGCGCTCGTCGATGGTCTCCTGGAACTCGATGGCCCGGCGCCGGCGCTCCGGGATCGCCCTCGGTGAGCTTGGTGAGCCACTTCGAGCCCATGCGCACGTGGGTGATCTCGTCGGCCAGCACGAAGTCCACCGTCCGCTCGAGGATGGGATCGCCCATCTTCCCGGCGATGTGGACGAGCTGGTTGAAGACGTCGCAGGCCAGGCCCTCGAGCCCGCGGTTCACGCCCGCCACGCGGGCCGCCGCGTCCTCCGCGCAGGCGCAGCGCCAGAGGATGGTCGTCTCCGGGAACTCGCCCACATAGCCGCCGAGGTGCTCGAGGAGCCGGAGATAGATCTCCAGATGGCGCGGACTCGTCCCACACCTGGCGGGCCATGTCCATGGTGAACTCCCACGGCGCGTCGGGGAAATCGTAGACGGTGCGCCCGGCGCCCTCCATGGCCTGCAGTTCGCCCGACCAGGATGCCGTGCACCCGCTCCTCGCATGGACTCGCGGCTGCCGAGATCGGGGAAAGGCGGGAGCCCCTGCTCGATCTTGAGCTGCGCGACATCGCGGGCGCGCATGCGGACGAAGCGGTCCTCGCGGGCCAGCTTGTCGTAGGCGATCGGGCGATCCATGGATACGCTCTCCCAGCAGAATGAACCGTGGTTCAGTCAGTCTAGTCGAAGCTCGGGTCGAAGGCAATGCACCTCGCCAAGGGTTCTGTGAACCGCCGGTGGACGGCGGCCAACACCTTGCGCACCTGGGTGGTCCGGCCCCGTGCCTATAGGTAGAGCCGTGCAAGACTTGAAGGGTGGCCGGAGGCGACGACGGCCGGCCTCAAACCGGCCGCCGCCCCTCCGGCGGGAACCGCGCCGATTAGAACGTCAGCGGATCGGTCAGGCGCACCCAGCGCCCGCCTTTCACTACGGCCAGGAACGAGGAGTTGGCGCCCTGATGTTTGTCGGGGCCGAAGCTGGCCTCGGGGCCGTTGAAGATGTCGCGATAGCTCTTGATCGACTCGAGCCCCTTGACGAAGTTATCGGTGGTCAGCTCGGGGCCGGTCTTCTCCAGGCCCAGCACGGTCAGGTCGGCGGCCACGTGGCCATAGATCGCGCCGATGTTCGGGTCCACCTTGTAGCGGTCCTTGTAGCGGTCGAACCACGTCCTGAGCGGCCGGGCTCAGCGTGTCGCGATAGGGCATGTCGGTGAGGCCCATGGCGTAGAGCCCTTCGGTCACGCCGCCCTGGGCCGCGGCCACGAAGAGATCGTAGCTGGCCGCCGAGCCGAGGAAGTCGACGTCGTTCCAGCCGATCTTCCGCGCCGTCGCGTAGGGCACGATCGAGTCGCGCACGATGGTGCCGAGCACCACCAGATCGCAGCTGGCGGCCTTCAGGCTTGGTGATCTGGGCGCGTGAAGTCCTGGTCGGTCGGCTTGTGGGTGACCGTCTCCACGATCTTGAGCTTCATCTTCTCCGCCTGCACCTGCACGCCGTCCAGCACCTCCTTGCCGAAGTCGGTGTCCTGGTACATGGCGCACAGGGCCTTCTTGCCCTTCTTGGTCACGAAGTAGTTGATACCGGCGCGCACCTGGTCCACGTAGCTGGCCGCGCCGTAGAACTTGAGCTTGTGGAAGGGCTCGTACATCGAGCGCGCCGCGGAGAGCGGGAAGAGGTTCGGCACCCCGGCGTCGAACTGATCCTTGAAGAGCGCGTTGTTCATCGGGGTGCCGAGCGCCGGCCACCATGGCGAAGATGCGGTCGCGCTTGATCGAGCTTGGTCGCCCGCCTGCACCGGCGCGCGGCACCTGGTACTGGGTGTCCTCGATCGATCGAGCCGGATCTTCCGGCCGTGGATTCCGCCCTTCTCGTTGACCTCGTCGAAGCGCATCTTCACCGCGTTCGAGGACGAGACGCCGTACGGTCGCGGCGGGGCCGGAGAGGTCGGTGTGCATGCCGAGCACGATCTCGGTCTTGCTGACCCCGCTGGGTCTCCTTCTGCGCCGTCGCGACGCCCGCGACGGCCACCGCGGCCGCCAGCACGCTGACTGCCAGTAGCTTCTTCATCCGTGGCTCCTTTCGTACATTCCGTCGATCGAGATCCTTGTACTTCACGTTGACGAAGGTGCGCTTCAGCTTCATGGTCGGCGTCAGCTCCTCGTCCTCGGCGGTGAGGAGCTGCTCGATCAGCCGGAACGCCTTGATGGTCTCCACCCGCGCGAGCTGCCGGTTCACGCGCTCGATCTCGCTCCAGATGAGGTCCTGCACCTCCGCGGGCCCGGCAGAGCGACGCGAAGTTGCTGAACGGCACGTTCCGCTCCTGGGCGAACTGGGCCACCGTCTCGTGGTCGATCATGACGAGGCAGGAGAGGAACCTGCGCTGGTCCCCGATCACCACCGCGTCGGAGATGAAGGGCGAGAACTTGAGCTGGTTCTCGATCTCGGACGGGGTGACGTTCTTGCCTCCCGCGGTGATGATGATGTCCTTCATGCGGTCGGTAATGCGGACGAACCCGTCCGCGTCGATGGTGCCGACGTCGCCGGTGTGCAGCCACCCGTCCACGATGGTCTCCGCGGTCTTGTCGGGCTTGCCGTAGTAGCCCAGGAACACGTGCGGGCCCCTCAATAATATTTCGCCCTGCGGAGAGAGGCGCACCTCGGTCTCCGGCCGCGCCACCCCGACCGTGCCGAGCTTGATGCGGTTGGGCGGCATGGCGGTGGCGAGGCCGGTGTTCTCGGTCTGGCCGTAGACCTCGTACATGTCGATGCCCGAGCGCCAGGTACCAGCGGATCAGGTCCGGGGCGATGGGTGCGGCGCCGGTGGCGACGCCGCGGGCGCGGTGCAGGCCGATCGAGCGCTTGACGTTGTCGAGCACGAGGAAGTCGGCCACCCGGAACGCGGCCCGCAGGCCAGGGCCGGCCGGCGCCCCTCAATGCGGCAGGCGGCCAGGCGCAGCGCCGATGCGGATCGCCCGGTCGTAGGCGAAGCGGCCGAGCCAGGTGGCGTCCCGCATGCGAAGCGCCACGCCAGAGTAGAACTTCTCCCAGATCCGCGGCACGGCGAAGAACAGGGCGGGCGCGACTTCGCGGATGTTCTCGGGGACCGTGTCGATGCTCTCCGCGAAGTTCACGGTGGCACCGTGGTAGAGCGGATTGAAGACCGTGAACGTCCGCTCGGCCACGTGGCACAGCGGCAGGAAGGAGAGCTGCTGGTCGCCCTCCGTGGAGCGGGGTGATGAAGTCGGCGTACTCGAGCTGGAACAGGATGTTGCGGTGGCTCAGCATCGCGCCCTTGGGCGGCCCGGTGGTGCCGGAGGTGTAGACCAGGATGGCGAGGTCCTCGGGACTGCGGGATCTCGACGAGCCGATCGAAGGCCTCGGGGTGCTCGCGATCGTAGGCGGCGCCCCGCTCGAGGAGCGCGCTCGAAGGTCATCACCTGGTCGTCCCGGAAGCCGTGCAGCCCCTCCATGTCGAAGACGAAGATCTTCACCAGCTCGGGGCAGCGCCCGCGCACCTCCAGCGACCTTGTCGAGCTGCTCCTCGTTCTCCACGAAGAGGAAGCGGGTCCCGCTGTCGTTGACGATGTACTCGACCTGGCGGGCGGAGTCGGTGGTGTAGATGCCGTTCGGGACGGCCGCCACCGACATGATGCCGAGATCGGCGTAGAGCCACTCCGGGCAGTTGTCAGCCATGATCGAGACACACGTCGCCGGGCCGCAGGCCGAGCGCCACCAGCCCGAGCCCCACGCGGCGGGCCTGCTCGCCCGTACTCGCGCCAGCGAGATCGACGCGCCAGATCCCGAGATGCTTCTCCCGCATGGCCACGCGGTCGCCGCGCTCCCGCACCACGTGGCGGAAGAGCTTCGGCAGGGTGTCCTGGCCGTGCACCGTGACGCGGGCGGCCGGCCTCGGCGGCGGTGGAAGCGTGGCGGGTCGTCAGCGCCATGTCTTCTTCCTCTTCCAGCGCCGCGTGCCGCGGACGCTCGACTCCTTGAGGCCCAGGTAGAACTCCCGGATGTCGTCCTTCTCGAGCAGTCGCTCGCAGGTATCTTCCATCACGATGCGCCCCAGCTCCAAGACATAGCCGTAGTCCGCGGTCTGCAGCGCGAGGTTCGCGTTCTGCTCGACCAGGAGCACGGTCACCCCGCGCTCCCGGTTGATGCGCCCGATGATGTCGAAGATGTCCTTGACCAGCTTGGGGAGAGGCCGAGCGAGGGCTCGTCCAGCAGCATCACCTTGGGCCGCGCCATGAGCGCCCGGCCGATGGCCAGCATCTGCTGCTCGCCACCCGAGAGGCGACCCCGCCCGCTGCTCGGCGCGCGAGGAGAGGACCGGGAAGTACTCGTTGACCATCTCGAGATCCCGGGCCACCGCGGTGGTGTCGCGGCGGGCGTAGGCGCCCATGCGCAGGTTCTCGCGCACCGAGAGGGAACGGGAACACCTCGCGGCCCTCCGGCACATGCTGAGAGCCCGAGCCGGGCGACCCGGTCGGGATCGAGCCCGTGGATGCGCGCGGCCCTCGAAGCGTGACGCGTGCCCTTCTGGGGATCCATGACCCCGGAGACGGTCTTCGAGGATGGTCGTCTTGCCCGCCCCGTTGGCCCCCAGGATCGTCACGATCGGCGCCCGCGGGCACGGCAGAAGCTCACCCCGCGCAGGGCCATGATCGGCCCGTAGTAGGTCTCGATGTTGTTGACCGTCGAGGAGCGCCTCGGCCATCGCTCAGCCTCCGAGGTACGCCTTGATCGACTTCGGGATGCTCCTGGACTTCCGGGCCGTCCCGCACGCCAGCACCCGGCCGTAGTTGAGCGCGAGCACGCGGTCGGAGACGGCGCTGACCAGGCTCATGTCGTGCTCGACCATGAGCACGGTGATGCCGAGCAGGGCGCGGATGTCCTGGATCCAGAACGCCATGTCCGCGGTCTCCTCCACGCTCAGCCCGGACGAGGGCTCGTCGAGCAGCAGCAGCGTGGGCTCCGTGCAGAGGGCCTGGCCCATCTCGACGACCTTCCGGACGCCGTAGGGCAGGTTGACCACGAAGCTGTCGCGGTAGGCCTGCAGATCGAGGAAGTCGATCACCTTCTCGGCCGCCTCGCGGTGGGCGCGCTCGCGAGCGCGCACCGCGGGCAGGAAGAGCAGCTCCTGCGCGAAGCGCCGCTCCGCGTGGGCGTGGCGGCCCAGCAGCAGGTTCTGCAGCACGGTGGCGTGCTCGAACAGCTCGATGTTCTGGAACGTGCGCGCGATGCCGCGCCGGGCGATCTCGTGCGGCGGCACGCGGGTGATGTCCTCCCGCGGAACAGGAGCCGGCCCTGCGTCGGATCGTAGATGCGCGAGATCAGGTTGAAGATGGTGGTCTTGCCGGCCCCGTTGGGTCCGATGATCGTGAAGACCTCGCCCGCCTCCACCTCGAAGCTCACCGCCGTCCACCGCCCGGATGCCCCCGAAGTTCACGACCAGCTCGTCGGCCGCGAAGAGCGTCGTCACCGCAGGCGCTCCGATCGCATGTAGGTCTTCTGCCGCCGGAAGGTGGCCGTCTTGTAGAGGGGAACGTGGAGAAATAGAGCCAGATCTTCCGCCAGCGCCCGTAGATGCCGAGCGGCTCGAACAGGATGAAGAGCACCAGGATCAGGCCGAAGACGCCGGGCTCGAGGCCCGGCTGCTTCGACGAAGCGGTCGAGCGAGAGGTAGACCGCGTCGCCGGCGCCCTTGCCCAGCACGGCCGCGGCGTGCCCGGCCCAGGCCGGGACGTGCGTCGCGCGCTTCCGAGATGAGCACGGGGCAGCAGCGCCACGAAGACGGCGCCGTAGAGCGCGCCGTGCAGGCTTCCCGAGGCCGCCCACCACGACCATCAAGCAGGAACTGGATGGAGAGGAGGACGGTGAAGATGTCGGGGGCCATGAAGCCGATCTTGTGGGCGAAGAGCGCGCCGGCCGCGCCCATGAGCGCGGCGGAGTAGGCGAAGGCCAGCGTCTTGTAGCGCGCGCAGGTGCACGCCCATGGACTGCGCGGCGATCTCGCTGTCGCGGATGGCCACCCAGGCCCGGCCGGTGGGCGACGCAGCAGGTTGGCGGTGAGCCAGAGCCCGGCGATGAGCATGGCCAGGCACAGGAAGTAGAACGCCCAGTCGGAGGCGAAGCGACACGCCGAAGATCACCGGCTTGTCCACCGGGCGGCCCTTCAGGCCGTGGGTGACGTGCTCCCACCGAGTGAATACTTCTTGGATGATCAGCGCGAAGGCGAGCGTGGCGATCGTGAGGTAGACGCCGGTCATGCGGAGCGCGGGCAGGCCCACGAGCACGCCGGAGGCGGCCGCCGCCACCGTGGCCAGCGCCACCGCGACGATCCAGGGCAGCCCCAGGTCCTGCGTGAAGTACACGTGGGCGTACGCGCCGATGCCGAGGAAGGCGGCGTGGCCCAGGCTGACCAGGCCGGTGTAGCCGGCCAGCACCATCGAGCGAGAGGCCGCAGAGCCCGTAGATGAAGACCATGCTCATGTCCGACAGGTAGGCGGGATCGCCAGCGGGCAGCAGGATCACGGCCGCGAGCAGGCCTCCGTACCAGCGGCGCTGGACGCCGATCGCGGAAGAGGCCCAGGTCGTGCGTCGTAGGCGGTCTTGAACGCGAAAGCGCATGCGCCGATCAGACCTTCTTCCGGCCCACGGTGCCGAACATGCCCTGGGGCCGGATGGCCAGCACCAGGAGCAGCACGATGTAGGCGGCCACGTCTTTGAACGCCCTGCGGCAGGTACACGCCCGAGAACAGCTCGATCGAGCCGATGGTGACGCCGCCGACCAGCGCGCCCGGGATGCGAGCCGAAGCCGCCCAGGACCGCGGCCGCGAAGGACTTCGAGCCCGATGAACCCGAGATTGATGTCGATCAGCGACACCGGCGCGAGCAGCACGCCGGCGATGGCGGCCACCCCCGCCGAGATGGCCCAGATCAGCGAGAACATTCGCTTCACCGGGATGCCCATGTAGTAGGCGGCGAGCTGGTTCTGGGAGGCGGCCTGCATGGCGACCCCGACGCGCGAGTACGTGAAGAAGGCGTAGAGCAGCGCGCACAAGGAGCACCGTGCCCACGATGATGGCCACGTACTCGTGGCTCACGCTGACCGCGCCGAGCCGCGTCGTCCTGGCGCTGAACGGGGTCGGCAGCGTGTAGATCTCGAGCCCCAGATCATGGAGGCGAAGCTCCGGAACATGGCGCCGAGGCCGATCGTGAGCATGACGACCGCGAACTGGGGCTGGCCGATGACGCGCCTCAGGAGCGTCGCGTCGAGGACGGCGCCGAACAGCGCGACGATCGCCACCGCGAGGGCGAAGGCGGCCCAGTAGCCGACGCCGTACCAGACCACGAACATGTAGCAGACGAAGGCGCCGAGCATGAGGAGATCGCCCTGGGCGAAGTTGACCAGCTCGGTGGCCTTGTAGATGAGGACGAAGCCGAGGGCGACCAGGCCGTAGATGCAGCCGACGGCGAGACCGTTCAGAGCGAGCTGCAGAATGGTATCCAGAGCGGGACCCCCACCGGCGACGCCGGCTGTTGCGCCCGTCCGCCGCGACGTGACCCTGTCGCAGGATAGGCAACATGAACGACCTCCGGAGACGGTCGCCCCGTCCTTGGGCCCCGTCAACGTGACCTAAGGTGCCAGACTCGGACGCTGGCCGCCCTAAGGCACGGGACAACACAGAGCCCTCCGCGCGAGCCGAGAGCGCCGGGCCGGCGCAGCGACACCCCAGCCAGGCGCAGCGCAGGTGTCAAGCGTCCAGACGGGCCAGTGAAGTCAAACGCCACGCCCGCTTGGGGCCCCGTCGTCGCCGTCGACGGGTCGCGAACGGCGCCGGCGGCGGCCCAGGAGGCTGGCCGGGCGCACCGTGTCCTCGCCGAATCGCTCGGTGAGCTGGTCCAGCGCGCGTCCCAGGCGCTCACGCCGCGCGAGATCGGGGCCGAAGAGGGGGATTTGCCTCTCGCCCCGCGGGCCCGAGCCCGGACACGGAGAGGCCGATGAGGCGCACCGCCTGGATGAGCCGCACCCGGCCGAGCAGTGCGGCCGCTTCCTCGAAGATGCGCAAGCCATCCTGGGTGGGCTCGCCGGTATGGGCGCGCGTATAGGTCGAGAAGTCGGCGAAGCGGATCTTGAGCGTGACCACGCGCCCGGCATAGCCCTCCGAGCGCAGCTCGCGGGCGACGCGCTCGGCCTGCGCCCGGAGGGTGGCGCGCAGCCGCTCGACGTCACGGTGGTCGGCGCCGAAGGTCTCCTCCGCGCCCATGCGACTTGGGCGCGCCGAACGGCTCCACCGGGCGGTCGTCGCGGCCGCGGGCGAGCTCGGCGAGCGCGAGTCCGCCGCTGCCGAAGCGCGCCTCCAGCGAAGCTCGCGGCATCTGCGCGAGCTGGCCGATGGTCCGGATGCCGAGGCCCTCCAGCTCCGTCGCGGTGACCTTGCCCACGCCCCAGAGCCGCCCGATGGGCAGCGGCGCCAGGAAGGCCTCCTCGCCGCCGGGCTTCACCACCACCAGCCCGTCGGGCTTCTCGAGATCGGACGCCACCTTGGCGAGGAACTTGTTCGGCGCCACGCCCACCGAGGCGGTCAGGGACACCTCGGCGCGGATCTTCGCCTTGATGTCCCGCGCGATGAGGCCCGTCGCCGCGCAGCGCGCGGCTCCCGGTGACGTCGAGAAAAGCCTCGTCGATGGACACCGGCTCCAGCAGCGGCGTCCATTGGGCCAGAAGCGACATGATTTCTCGCGAGACCCCGGCGTACTTGTCCATGGCCACCGGCAGGTACACGGCGTCGGGACAGAGCCGGTAGGCGCGGCTGATGGGCATGGCGGAATGGATGCCGAAGCGGCGGGCCTCGTACGAGGCGGCGGAAACGACGCCGCGCCCGCCCGGCGATGCGCCCACCACCACCGGCCGGCCGCGCAGCTCGGGTCCGGTCCCGCTGCTCGACGGACGCGTAGAACGCGTCCATGTCCACGTGGATGACCGTCCGGATCGCGGGCGCGGATCCGGGCATGGCGGGCTACTGCGCGGGGCCCCGAGGCCGAGCGCGGGCGCTACCGCGGTGAGCGCGCCGATGATGAAGCCGCAGGTGCTCATCGAGCGGCACCGCCAGCTCCTCGGCGCCGCGCGTGACGTCGTGGCGGTTGACCGTCCGGCGAAAGCCCTTGTCCTTGAGCTTCTGAGCACCGAGGCCGGCTCGAGCTCCGGCGATGGCGCGACCGGGTCGCACCAGGGCGCAGAGCGGTGACGAAGCCGGCCGGCTCGTCGCAGGCATAGAGCGCCCGGTCGAGGAGGACACGCGGGGGCAGCCGGAATAGTCGGCATGGGCGAGGATGGCGCTAGAGGATGTCCTGCGGGCACTCCCGCGCGCGGAGAATCTCCGCGCCCTTGAGTGGATGCTGTGGCGCGGCCGGGTGCATCTCGTAGTCGAAGTCGTGGAGCATGCCGGCGATGCCCCAGACGTCCGGGTCGGCCCCGTAGCGGCCGGCATAGGCGCGCATGGCCGCTTCCACCGCCAGGGCGTGCTTGCGGAGGCTGTCGGAACGGGTGAACTCGGTGAGGACACTCCAGGCGGCGGAGCGATCGATCATCTCGGCAACGGGGCGGGAGAGGCGGTCCACATCAAGCGCGGGCGGTGGGCTGGCGGGCTGCCTTCCACTTGTCGATCGACTTCTTGGACAGCACCCACTGCCCGTCGTGCTGGAGCGCGGAGATGCGGCGCTCGGTGGCCATCCGCGTCACCGTCTGCTCGTCCATGGCCAGGTACAGCGACGCCTCCTTGATGCTCATCGTGTCCTTGGGAACTCATCGTCTCCTTTCGCTCCTCGGACTCGCGCTTCTACGGCTCCTCGCGCTCGCGCACGGGGTGCTTCAGCGCCTCCAGCTCGACCTCGAGCGCCTGGATCCGGTCGAGGAGATGCTCCACCGTCCGCGCGAGCGGATCGGGCAAGTCCACCTGGTTGAGATCGATCTCGCCCTGCACACGCTGGCGCAGTCACGATATGTTACCCGGCCGGGCACGCCGACGACAACCGAGTTCTCCGGGACCTCCCGCACCACCACCGAGCCCGCGCCGATACGGCTACCGGCCCCGATGGTGAAGCCGCCGAGGATCTTTGGCGCCTGCGCCCACGGTGACATTGTCGCCCAGGGTGGGGTGACGCTTCTCCCGCCGGACGCTGGTGCCGCCGAGGGTCACGCCCTGAAGAAGCGACACGTTCTCGCCCACCTCCGGCCGTCTCGCCGATGACGATGCCCATGCCGTGGTCGATGAAGAGGCCCGGCCCCAGCTTGGCGGCGGGATGGATCTCGATGCCGGTGAAGAAGCGACCCAGGTGGGCCACGAAGCGCGCGAGGGTAGGCCAGCCTGCGTTCCACAGCCCGTGCGCCACGCGGTGGATCCAGATCGCGTGCACACCCGGATAGGCCGAGCACCACCTCGAGCTTCGAGCGCGCGGCGGGATCCCGCTCCATGCACCGTCTGCACGTCCCGTCGCATCCGCTCGAACATCGGCTCACGCTCCCTCGCCGGCCTGCCGCCGGCCTCTCGCACCCGCGCCATCGCGTCCTGTGCCGCCGCCCGGACGGCGGCGCACACCACGTGGCGGCATGCCGCCCAGTCGCGGCAGACCGCCCACCGCCGACTCCACGCGCGCGGCGGCCAGCTCCAGCAGGTCCTCCACCGCGCGCCCCGTGGATCAGCTCGGTCGCCGCGCTCGACGCCGCGATGGTCGGCCCGCACCCGTAGGTCTGGAACCGCGCCTCCATCCACTCGTCCCTCGCGCACCCGCAGGTACACGCGCGCGAGGTCCATGCAGTCCGGATACTCGCTCTCCCCCACCCCGTCGGGATCCCGCATCATGCCCGCGTTCCGCGGGTTGCGGAAGTGCTCGATCAGGGTCGGGCTATAGCTGCACGTCACGCCTTGAGCGGAGGAGAGGCTCCGCAGCTTGTCCGCCAGCGGCTCCACGCAGTCCGAGCACGTAGTCGATGTCCTCGGCGGTGGTGGTCCGCCCCAGCGAGCAGCGCACCGTGCCCATCGCCCAGTCCAGCGGCACCGCCATGGCCACGAGCACGTGCGAAGGCTCGATGCTGCCCGAGGTGCAGGCCGACCCCGCCGACACGCGCGATGCCCTTGAGATCCAGGCCCAGCACGATGGATTCGGACTCCGACGTGCCGGAAGCACACGTTGCAGGTGCCGGGCAGCCGCTCGGTCGGGATGGCCGTTGAGCCGCACCTCCGGGCACCCGCCGCTCGAGGCCCGTCCAGAGGCGGTCGCGCAGCGCGCGCACCCGGATCTCCTCCGCCGCCATGTCGCGGGCCCGGACCTCGACCGCCTTGCCCAGGCCGATGATGCCGGGCACGTTCTCGGTGCCCGCGCGCCGGCGCCGCTCGTGCTCCCTCCGTGCTGCACCGATGCCATCTTGGTGCCCTTGCGGATATAGAGGCCGGCGATGCCCTTGGGCCCGTAGATCTTGTGCGCACGGAGAAGGACAGGAGGTCGATGCCGAAGGCGTCGAGGTCCAGCGGCAGCCTTGCCGAAGGTCTGCACCGCGTCCACGTGGAACGGGATCTCCGCGCTCGCGGGCGATCGCCCGATGGCGCCCACCGGGCTGGATGGTCCCGACCTCGGAGTTGGCGTGCATGATCGAGATCACGATGGTGTCGGGCCGGATGCGCCGCCGCACGTCGTCCGGGATCCACCATGCCCGTAGCCGTCCACCGGCGAGATAGGTCGCCTCGAAGCCCGGCTTCTCCGAGGTCCTGCACCGCTGCGCAGCACCGCGTGGTGCTCGATCGCCGAGGTGATGATGTGGCCCGCGGCCCGCGCGCCAGCGGCCACGCCCTTGACCGCCACGTTGTCGGACTCGGTGCCGCCGGAGGTGAAGACGATCTCCTCCTTGCCGACGCGGAGGAAGCTGCGCGACGCTGCTCGCGCGCGGTCTCGAGCCCCTCGCGCGCCTCGCGGCCGAAGCCGTGCACGCTGGAGGGATTGCCGAATCGCTCGCTGAAGTACGGCAGCATCGCCTCGAGCACCTCCGGATGCACCGGGTGGAGGCGTTGTGATCGAGATAGACGCTGCCGGTTCATTGACGCTCCCCTTTCACGATGCTACGCTGCGCCCGCGATGCGCTATGCGGCCAAACGGAAGCTCGGACTCATGCTCTCCACCGGCCCCGGCCATCCGCAACCTCGAGACCGCCGGTCGGCCTGTCCCGAGCGGCGCTCGACGCGGCGCGCGAGGTCTACCTCTACCTGATCGACGACGGCGGTGGCCGCGATCGATCGACCCGCGCGTGCAGGCCCTCGGCCGAGCGCGGGCGCAAGCTCTTCGTGTGCGCGTCACGGCTGCCAGAAGCGCGCGCCGGCCCCTGTCGGAGCGCGCCACCAACTGCGGCCTGGTGGTGCTCACCGACGTGATCAACGGCACCGACCGCTTCGTCGCGCTGAACTGACCGCGTGCCCGACGGGCCAGCCGCGTGCTGCGTGGTGATCTCGGAAGACCCGCGCGTGTCCCACCGGGCCAACGAGGCCATGCGCATCGCGCTGGGCGTCGTGGCGGGCGAGAACGAGGTGGCGGTCGTGCTCAGCCGGACCCGCCGCCCACCTGCTCGACGACGGACACCGACGACCTCGTGGACGGCGACGACATCGCCAAGTTCCGCGCCGCGCTGAAGAAGCTCGGCATCGTCGTTCCACGTCGAGGCCGGCGCCACGCCGTCGGATCCCGACTGGAACGCGGACGGCCATCCGGTGGCCACCGATCGACGCGGACGGATGGCCGCGCTCGCCGCCCGTGCCGAGCGCGGTACCTCGTCTTCTGATGGCGCGCTTCCTCCACCTCCTCAAGGCCGACGCGCCCGCGCTGGCCTGACCGGTGATCGAGCCGATCCCGCCAGCCCGACGCCACGCGTCACCGTGGTCATGCTGGACGGGAGCGATCCCCCGCCGCTGCCGCCGGGCGCGCGTGCTCCTGCGCCTCGGCGAGGAGTCTCGACTCACGCCGGGCTCCTCGACCTGATCTTCGCAGGCAGATCACGTGATCAGCTGGTAGCACGCGTCGGCCCACGCGTCATCGGCTCGCGAAACCTCGTACCACTTCATCTGGATGGCCTCCGAGGACCCCCTCGTTGGAAGCCCTTGGGATCGTCGTCGAAATCCTCCAGCGCGAGCACCCACTGGTGCAGGTCGGTGAACCGCACCGTGAGCGGATCGGTGTCCGGGTGCGCTTCCATCAGGGCGATGGCGATGTCCTCCGCGTCCGTCCATTTCATGCCGCCGATCACGTTGGCCGCAGCTGCGGTCATTTGGGAATCTCGACGACCGACGTTGCCCTTGCACGATCGCCTGGCAGCCGAGGCGCGAGTGCAGCGTGAGGCCCTCGGCGGTGTCGAGACGGTCTTCCTCGTCGGGCTCCATGCGGAGAGAGGTTGGCTTCACCCTCGCGCACGATGACGTGGCAGGTGGTGCAGGCGCAGCTCCCGCCGCAGTTGTGCTCGAGGTGGATGTCGTTGGCGAGCGCGATGTCGAGCAGCGAGCCGGGCCGCCCGTGGTCGGCCAGCGGGTACTTCTGGCGTCGTCCACCTCGACGGTGACGTCGAGCGGAAGGAAGGTCACCTTGTGCATCGCCATCAGGAAGACTCCAGGATGCGGTCCGCCCGCTTGAGGCGAGCGCCCCTTGAGCGCGGCGTCCATCATGGCCTCGGCCAGCCGCTCGGTGGCCTGGTTCACCTCGGTGGTGCGCTCGTGGATGAGATCGCGGTCCGTCCCTCGCGCGCGCCTCGCGCAGCCGGGCCAGGGCGGCCTCGATGCGCTCCCGCTCGCCGGGCTCAGCGAGCAGCGCCGCCCTGGCGTCAGCGCGCGCCGCACGTGGTTGGCCACGTTGTCGGCCTCGGTCTGCGCCTCGATGAGGAGCCGCGCGCTCACGTCGGCCTCCGCGTGCTCGAAGGATTCGTCCACCATCCGCTCCACCTCGGCTTCGGTGAGTCCGTAGGTGGGGCTGCACCTCGATGGAGCCGCCTTGCCGGTGCGCAGCTCGCGCGCGTTGACCTGCAGGATCCCGTTGGCGTCGACGAGGAAGGTCACCTCGATCTTGGGCATGCCCGCCGGCATGGGATCGATGCCGCGCAGGCTCGAAGCGCGCGAGCGAGCGGTTGTCGCGGGCCAGCTCGCGCTCTCCCTGCAGCACGTGGAGATCCACCACCGTCTGCCCGTCCACCGAGGTGGTGAACTGCTCCTTGGCCATGGTGGGAATGGTGCTGTTGCGCGCGATGAGCACGCTCACGATGCCGCCCAGCGTCTCGATGCCCGAGTGACAGCGGGGTGACGTCCAGCAGGAGCATGTCGGTGATCCCGCCGGCGAGGATCTGGGCCTGCACCGCCGCCCCCAGCGCCACCACCTCGTCGGGGTTGAGCTGGCTGTGCGGCGTCTTGCCGAACAGCGCCTCCACCTGACGGCTGCACCAGCGGCACCCGCGTGGAACCGCCCACCAGCACCACCTCGTCCACGTCGGCGGGCGAGAGCCCCGCGTCGCGCAGCGCCAGACGGCAGGGCCGAGGGTCGCGCTCCACCAGAGGCCGAGCCGCGCCTCAGCTCCTCGCGGGTGATGTCGCGGCGGTAGACGAAGTCGCCGAACGGGATGGCGAGCTGTGGTGCGCGCCTCGAAGGACAATCGGCACTTGGCGGCCTCCGCGGCCGAGCCGCAGCTCCTGTCGCGCTTCCGCGTCGCCGGCCAGGTCCGCCCCGTGGTGGCGCCGGATATCCTCCAGCAGCCAGTCCACCAGCACCCGGTCGAAGTCGTCGCCGCCCAGATGCGTGTCGCCGTTGGTGGCGAGCACCTCGAAGACCCCGTCCTTGACCCGGAGGATGGAGATGTCGAAGGTGCCGCCGCCGAGGTCGTAGACCGCGATGGTGCCCTGGGCCAGCCTCTGCAGCCCGTAGGCCAGCGAGGCTGCGGTCGGCTCGTTGACGATGCGCAGGACCTCGAGCCCGGCGATGCGGCCGGCGTCCTTGGTGGCCTGGCGCTGGCTGTCGTTGAAGTAGGCCGGGCACCGTGATCACCGCCTGCTCCACCTTCTCGCCGAAGCGCGGCCTCGGCACGTTGCTTCAGCGCCCGGAGAATCTGGGCGGAGACCTCGGGCGGCGTCACCCCGCGCTCCCCACCCGGATGCGCACCACCTCGGCGGCCGGCACCACCTCGAAGGGCAGATGGGTCAGCTCGCCGCGGACGTCCTCGTAGCCGCGCCCCATCAGCCGCTTCACCGAGTAGATCGTGCGGGCGGGGTTGCGGACGAGCTGCCGCCGCGCGGTGTCGCCCACCAGCACGCCCCCGGGGTATAGGCCACGATGGAGGGCAGGAGCGCGCGACCGTCTGCGTCCGGGATGACCCGGGGCACCCCCTCGACGTAGGCCACCAGGCTGATTGGTGGTCCCGAGGTCAATGCCGACGATGCGAGACATGGCTCTCCAGATCCTCCCCGAGGGCTTCGCTCAGGTCGTCGATGACGGTGCGCAGGTAGGCCCGCGCGGCCAGGCGCTGCCTTGAACCACTCGAGCAGCGGCCGGCGATCGGCGCCCGCGCCCACGGCCGCGTCCCAATCGGCGGCCCGGCCCACGATGGCGTCCTCCTCCTCGCGCTTCCGCTCCTAGCAGGCGCTCCCGCTCCGCCCGGAGCCGGGCGCGCCTGCTCGTCCATCCCCGCCGCCTTGGCCTCCTCGAGCGCCTCCTGCACCTCCATCATCTCGCTCGAGGAGCTCCCGGGAGCGGTGGGCCGCGCCGTCGCGCCCTCGCGGGTGTCCCGGCCCTCTTCCAGCGCGACCAGATACTCCACGCGCGCGAGCGGGTCCCGCAGCGCCCGGTAGGCGCGATTGACCAGGGCGGATCGACGCCAGCGTCTCCGCCTGACGTCGGCGCGTCCGCCCCTGGTGGAAGTCCGGGTGATGCGTGCGGCTCAGGTCGTAGAAGCGCGCGCTGGAGCGCCTCACCGTCCACGACTGAGCTTGCGCGGCAGCCCGAACACCGCGAAATAGTCGTCGATCGCCATCACCTCACGTCTCTCTCAAAATACGAACGGGCCCGCCCGGGCCCGTTCGATCGTCGATCCCGGGGCCCGACCTAGGCCGAGAACGAGGTCCCACAGCCGCAGCTGGATTTCGCCTGCGGGTTCACGAAGGTGAAGCCGCCCTGCAGCCCTTCCGTCACGTAGTCCAGCGTGATTCCGTTGAGGTAGAGATAGCTCTTGGCGTCTACCACCACCTGGCACGCCGTCGATGTCGAACGTTCTTGTCGTGCTTGCCGCTTCTCGGTGTCGAATTCAGCGAATAGGAGAGCCCGGAACACCCGCCCCCTTGACGCCCATGCGCAGGAACACCTGTTCCAGCTTCTGATCCTGCATGAGCTTCTTGACCTGCTTCGATGCCTTCTCGGTCAGGGTCACTGCCATGTGCGTGTGCCTCCTCGAATGGGACTCGACCCGTCCTTACGGACGCGCCGGTGTCCGCTCGCGCTTCCGCCTTCGCCCACTTCTCCTTGTAGTCGGTGAGCGCCGCCTTGATGGCGTCTTCCGCCAGCACGGAGCAGTGGATCTTCACCGGGGGCAGCTTCAGCTCGTTGACGATGTCGGTGTTCTTGATCTTGGCCGCGCTCGTCCACCGTGCGGCCCTTCAGCCACTCGGTGGCCAGGCTGGACGAAGCGATCGCGCTGCCGCAGCCGAAGGTCTTGAACTTGGCGTCCTCGATGACGCCCCGTCTCGACATTGACCTTGATCTGGAGCTTCATGACGTCGCCGCACTCCGGCGCGCCCACCAGCCCCGTCCCCACTCCCGGGGTGTCCTTGGTGAAGGACCCCACGTTGCGCGGGTTGTTGTAGTGATCGACTACCTTCTCGCTATAGGCCATGGCTCGTCCGCCTCCTGACGGGCGCCGGGCGCCCTATTCCGCCTTCCACTTGATGGTCTTCGAGATCCACGCCTTCCTTGGCGAGCTCGTAGAGCGGGGACATCTCGCGGAGCCGCTGCACGACGTCCACCGTGCGCGCGGCCACGAAGTCCACCTCTTCCTCGGTGCTGAACCGGTGCAGGCCGAATCGGATCGACGAGTGCGCCAGCTCCGCGTTCACCCCGAGCGCGGAGATCACGTAGGAGGGCTCGAGGGTCGACGACGTGCAGGCCGAGCCGGAGGCCAGCGCCACTTCCTTGTTGAGCCCCATCAGCACCGATTCGCCCTCGACGTACGCGAAGGAGATGTTCAGGTTGTGGGGCAGCCGCCGCTCCGGATGGCCGTTGAGGAAGGCCTCGTCCACCTGGGACAGAATCGCGTCCTGGAGCCGGTCTCGGAGTCCGGCCAGCCGCTTCGACTCCTCCGGCATCATCTCGCGGCAGAGATCGGCGGCGCGTCCGAAGCCCACCGCCAGCGGCACCGGCACCGTGCCCGAGCGCATGCCCCGCTCGTGTCCGCCGCCGTCCATCATCGGCGCCAGCCGCACCCGCGGCCCCTTCCGCCGGACGTAGAGCGCGCCCACGCCCTTGGGCCCGTAGAGCATGTGCGAGGTCGCGGACAGCAGATCGATCCCCATCGCCTCGACGTCCACCGGCACCTTGCCCACCGCCTGGGTGGCGTCGGCGTGGAAGACGATGCCCTTCTTCCTTGGCGAGCTTGCCGATGGCCGCCGCGTCCTGGACGGTGCCGATCTCGTTGTTGGCGAGCATCACCGAGATCAGGATGGTCTTGTCGGTGAGCGCCGCGCGAACCGCCTCGGGATCCACCAGGCCGTCGGCGCCCACCGCGAGATAGGTCACCTCGAACCCCTGCCGCTCGAGCCGCTTGCACGACGTCGAGCCCCGCCCGCTGCTCGATGGCGGTGGTCACGATGTGATTGCCCTTCTCGCGGTACATCTCCGCCACGCCCTTGAGCGCGAGGTTGATGGACTCGGTGCCCCCGACGTGAAGACCAGCTCCTTGGGATCGCGGGCGCCGATCAGCTTGGCGACCTCGCCCGCGCGCGCGGTCCACCGCGCCCTCCGCCTCCCACCCGAAGGGATGGTTGCGGCTCGCGGGATGACCGAACTTCTCGGTGAAGTACGGCAGCATGGCCTCCAGCACGCGCGGATCCACCGGCGTGGTGGACTGGCTATCCATGAAGATCGGAAGCTTCAACGTCATCGGTATCCGTCTCCCTCTCCGTCTATCGGGCCGCGGTCAGCGCCGACACCGGAACCACCGTCGTCGGCGCTCAGCTCGGGCCAGCGTCATGCCGTCCAGCATCGAGGTGATGCTGGCCTGGATCTTCTGCACGGGCAGTCGCGAGGTTGCAGCGCGAGTACTGCGGGCAGTGATCGTCCGCCACGCAGCTCGTGATCTGCACCGGTCCCTCGAGCGCGCGCAGCACCTGTCCCACGGTAATGTTGTGCCGCGGGCGGGCGAGGACATAGCCGCCCTTCGGCCCGTTGTGGCTCACGATCAGCTTCTGCTTGGCCAGGCGCTGGAGGATCTTGGCCAGGAGCTCCGCCGGGATATTGAACTCCTCGGCGATCCGCTTCGCGCTCACCGCCGCCTCGTCCGGATGCGTGGCGATATAGTGGATGGCCATCAGCCCGTAGTCGGCCCGTTTCGTGAAGCGCAGCATCGTGTCGCTAGCCGTCCCTATGTCCGACCAATTCTATCGGCGACCATTATGGTCGGAGTTTGACCCAACCGGCCAGGAAGTCAAGCCGTTCTCCCTTTTTCGATCAGGCCTCAGAGCTTCCCGGAGGCGGCCAGCGGCATCCTCCGGGGGTGCTGTTGACGTAGATGCCCCCGACGCGCTTGAGCAGATCCGGGTGAGGCAAGATCCCGATATGCCAGTGATAATCGTCGGCGAGGGTGGCCCATTCCCCGCCATGACCTTGGAGGCCCGATTGGGAGCATTGTAGAGAGTCATCTCCAGGGAGGGGTCGCCGAGTGCGCGGGTGAAGGTCCGGAAGCAGCCGCCCAGCACCCGCGCAGATCCGCCACTAGGTCCCCGGAGAGCGCGTCCTCGATACGCGGCCGCGTGTTGCCGGGGCAGGATCCAGGTCTCGAACGGAAACCGGGCCGCATAGGGCACCAGCGCGACGAAGCGCTCCGTCTCGTGCACCACCCGCTCGCGGTCGGCCAGCTCCCCTGCCGGACGATGTCGCAGTAGATGCACCGGTGCTTGTAGCGGTAGTACTCGCGCGCCTCGTCGAGCTTGCGCCGGCCCTCGTCGAAGATGATGGGGATCGCGGTGAGACGGGAGTAAGGATGCGTGATGCGCGAGCCCGAGATGCGGTGCCGCCGGGTGACGAGAATGTCGCGGATGGCGAGATCGCGCTTCAGATCCCGGATCCGCTCCCCGTACATCCAGAGGACTCGCTCCCACTGCGCCTCCGGCATGGTGGCCGGCGTGTCGTCGTGGCGCGGGCTCTCCACGATGAGCTCGGAGGCTCCACGCGGCGTGATCTTGTCGTAAAGCCCCACGCCCTCGCGCATGAGCGGGAGCTCGATGCTGAAGTAGGGATCGCGCTCGGGAATGGTGCGGACCGTCCAGTCCTCGTCGCTGGCCGGCGCGCCGTCCCTTCGAAAGCAGCGCGATCTCGGGCGGCGTGAGCCGCGCTCGTTCCCCGGGCAGAAGGGACACTCGCCCCCGTCCGCGCGAGCTTCTGCGGGTGGACGAACGAGCACCCACTGGCCGCGCGTCGGATCCTTGCGAAGATCGTTCGTCTGGGGCTCGCTCATGGCCCGGTCACCATAGAGAATACGACGCGGCAAGTCAACCGGAGGGCGGGCCGATCCCGGTAATAGCGACCGGGTAGCGATGATCCGCCCGACCCCGTTCTCGACGGTTCTGGACGGTTGGATGCGCGAAAGCGCCCGCGAAAGCGCTCATGAGCCAGGCATGATTTTTGTAACTCCTGGCACCATGTCTATCGCGAGTCAGTCGCTGGCGCGACTCGGTCCTCGCCGCCCTGCCGTTCGCGGCGAACGCGTCGAGCAGGAAGGTGCCGCCGCGCGGCGCCGTTACCGGCGTGCCATCATCGCGCTCACGCGCTCGGGATATCCGTTTCTCGTGGGTGGCGCGTACGCGCTCGAGCACTACACGACCATCGCCCGCTGGACCAAGGACCTCGACATCTTCGTGCTCCCCGCGGACGTGGACGGCTGCCTGAAGACGCTGGCCGCCGCCGGCTTCGAGACGGAGGTCGCCTTTTCCACACTGGCTCGCCAAGGCGTATGCCGGCCGCGACTTCATCGACCTGATCTTCAACTCGGGCAACGGGATCGCTCAGGTGGACGAGCAGTGGATGGCCCACGCCGTCCCCGGTCGTGTCCTCGGCCTGCCGGTGCCCCTCTGCCCGGCGGAGGAGATGATCTGGTCCAAGGCCTTCGTCGCCGAGCGCGAGCGCTACGACGGGGCCGACATCGCGCATCTCGTCCGCGCCTGCCACGCCCAGCTCGACTGGGATCGTCTGGTGGGTCGCTTCGGCGCGCACTGGCGCGTGCTGCTCAGCCACCTCCTGCTCTTCGAGTTCATCTATCCCTCCGAGCCGGCGCCGGAGGCGCGCCGGTGGGCGCGCATGCTCGCGCGGAAGCTCGAAGATGCCGAGGACGCGCCGGAGGCGACCGAGCGGATCTGCCGGGGCACCCTTCTGTCCCGCGCCCAGTACCTTCCCGACATCACCGACTGGGGCTACGCGGACGCGCGCCAGCGTCCGCATGGACCGATGAGCGAGGAGGCCGTGCAGCGGTGGACCGACGCCATCGACGAGCACGAGGAAGGGACGCATGCGCATCGCGGCGGTCGGTGACCTCCACTGCGGGGTGGGGTCGGTGGGAATGCTCGAGCCCTTGTTCGGAGCCACGAGCCGCGCCGCTGACGTCCTGGTCCTCTGCGGCGACCTCACCGACTACGGGCGCCCCGAGGAGGCCCAGGTGCTGGCGCAAGAGCTCCGCGTCGCCAGCCCGGCCCCGATCGTCGCCGTGCTCGGCAACCACGACTTCGAGTCCGGCACCGTCGACGAGGTGCGTGGCATCCTCGAGAAGCGCCGGTGTCCACGTGCTCGACGGCGGCACCCACGTGGTCGGCGGCGTGGGCTTCGCGGGAGTCAAGGGTCTGGGCGGTGGCTTCGGCGAGCGCGCGCTGCAGCCCTGGGGCGAGGAGGTCATGAAGCGCCTGGTGCACGAAGCCCTGGGGAAGCGCTCAAGCTCGAGTCCGCGCTGGCCCGGCTTCGCACGCCGGTTCGCGTGGGCGTGCTGCATTACTCACCCGTTCGCGACACCGTGGTGGGCGAACCTCCCGAGATCTTCGCGTTCCTGGGATCCAGCCGGCTCGAGGAGCCACTGGTCCGGTACTCGGTCACCCTGGCGCTCCACGGTCATGCCCATCACGGCTCGCCGGAAGGGCGCATCCGGACCGGCGCGCCGGTCTACAACGTCTGCCTGCCGCTCTTGCGCGCGGCCTCCCCCACCCAGCTCCCCTTCCGCGTCATCGACCTCGGCGAGGTCCCCGGAGGCCGAGCCCGCCGCGACGTCCTGTCGGGCACGGCCTGAATCGCGGCCGCCCCGCGTTAGTCCTTGAACTGGGACTTCAGCTTGCGCAGGTGCAGCCGCGCCACGTCCACCCAGTCCTTCTCCGTGGGCTGAGGTCCGGCGAGCGCAATGTAGCGCTCCCACAGCGTGATGGCTTCCTTGGGATCCACCTTCTCGTAGACCAGGGCCAGGTTGTAGAGCGCGCCCGTGTTCTTCTCATCCTGTTCCACCACCTTGCGATATTCGCCGATGGCGTCCTGATACAGCCCCTTGTCCTCGTAGACCTCGGCCAGGCCCATCCGCGCCTCCACGTAGCGCGGATCCAGCTCCACCGCCTTCTTGTAGGCGGTGACCGCCTCGAAGTAGAGCTGCTTCTCGCCGTAGTAGATCTTGCCCAGGCTCACGTACACGCGCGGAGTTGAGCGGGTTGTGGACGAGCGCCTTCTGGTAGGCCGCCACCGCCCCGTTCACGTCCCCCTTGGCCGCGCGTGGCGTCACCCAGCCCGGCATACGCGTCGGCGAAGAACGGCCTCAGCTCGATCGCCTTGTTGTACGCCTCGATCGCCTGATCGAAGAGCCGCCGCGGCGCGGTGAGGAAGAGATCGCCGAGCGCCTTGTAGGGCTCGGGATAGGTCGGGTCCAGCTGAGTGGAGGCGCGGAACTGCGCCGCCGCCTTCCAGCGGTTGCCGAGGTCTGGTGGACCACGCCCAGTGCGTACTGGGCCACCACGAACTGCGGATCGAGCTCGACCGCCCGGCCGAGAAGCTCCACCGCCGCCTCGTTGCCCTCCCTGGGTCCCCGCTGTGCCGACATCTGGCCGCTCGATATACGCCTCGTGGGCGCGGGCGGACCCGGTGGGGCGCGGCATACTTCTGCACGCGGGCCAGCTCGACGTCGGTGGCGGAAACCTTGAGCGCGCGCAGATAGGCCACGGGCAGGCCCTTGAGGCGCTCCAGCAGCGCACCCTCCGGCACCGCGATCGGCTCCAGCGCTCCCGGGGCCGCTTGATCACCTTTCACCTCGATGAAACGCGGCAGGATGGACAGATCCCCGGCGGCGCGACGGACCTCGCCGTACAGCGCGATGTCGGCGCTCAGCGCCCGGCCGCCGACAGCGCGGACTTCTCGTTCCAGAGATCCGGCTGGGACACATGTCTTGAGGCGCCCGCGATCGATCTGGACCAGCGCGGGGACCTGGATGAGCGCGAGCCCCAGGCTTTCCGCCACCGCCTCGCCGAGCCACTGCTCCTCGCGGCCGAGATCCGTCGGCGCGAAGGGCAGGATGAGCACGCTGCGGGGCTTGGCTGCTGCCGGCGAGGCGCTCAGCAGCAGCAGGGCTCCGAGGAGCGCGCCGAGTACCGTCCGGTTAGGGTTCGCGCGGTGTCGCATCTCCGTCCCCCTCGATCCCAGAGCCGCCGGATGGGCGCCGCGATCCGGCCGAGCAGGCCGGGCCCGACGCGCCGCAGCGCGATCTCGGGGATCAGCATCACCGCCACCAGGCCCACGAGCCACGGCCAGAGCTCCAGCGACAGCCGCGACCGCCGCCGGGCCTGCAGGAAGGCGTCACGGGCTGCGCGAGCACGCCGCCGCCGGTGAGCTCCGACAGCTCCCGCAGCAGCGCCTCGTCCACGCCGAGCTCCTTGAACTCCTGAGAGTACGGTACCACCAGTCCGGCGAGCTGCGAGCCCACCATTTGCTCGCCCCGGCGCTGCGACATCGCGACGAGGTACACGCCTTCCCGAGAGGCCGGAAAGCGGCCCCGAGTAGCGGCCGGGGCCCACCTGCTCGAGCTCCACCACGCTTCGCTGTCTTGTTCGGCGTCACCACGCCCACCTGGGAGTCGAGGAAGTTGATGAACTCCCCCTTGGGATCCACCGCGTCCACCACGATCTCGCCGGTGTCGTCGATGCGCTGCACCGTGGCCACGGTGTCGCTGCGCGTCCCCGTGCGCAGCGTCCAGCGCGTGAGCTGGGACCAGAACTTGCTGAAGCCGCCCCAGCGCATCCACAGCACGGCCCACTTCGCTTTGCGCGTCCGACGTGAAGGCCGCCGGTGCGTCCGAGACCGTAGCGCCAGGTGGCGAGCAGCGGATCCTCCTGGTGCGTGAGCAGCACCATGTCCGCGGTGCCCTTGAGCGAGGTGGCCACGTAGCCGCCCAGCGGCGGCGCGCTCTTCCAGTCGATGTCCTGGATGGCCTCGTGCGCGGGCGAGCCACCGCCGCCTTGAACGGCTGCTCCACCAGCGACGCCTTCGACGCGAGCTGCGTCTCCGAGCGTAAAGATGCGCGGGATGGTGGTGTCGTCCTCGGTGTAGTAGAAGCGCCCGCGCCCCCACTTCGCGATGTCGAACATGAGCTGGGCGTCGGCGTCCTTGCCGATGGCCACCGTGGACACCGTGATCTTGTCCTTGGCCATCCGGCGAATCAGCCCCGAGAAGTCCCCGCGCGTCATCTGCCCGTCGGAGAGGAAGATGACGTGCTTGAGGAGGGCGGACCGGTCGAAGAGCACCTGGTACGACTCCTGAGCGCGCGGGTAGCCGTCGGTCCCGCCGCCCGCCTTGATGGTGGCGATGGCGCTGTGGATGGCCTGCTTGTCGCGGGCGGGCCGGATGGGCGAGTCCCAGATGAACTCGGTGTCCCAGCTCATCGACGCCCACCTCGTTCCGCTCGTCGAGGAGGTCCACCACCAGGTGCGAGGCCTCCTTCGCGATGTCGAGCTTGGTGACCTTGCTCGTCGGTGGTCATGCGCCATGGAGCCCGACCGGTCGATGGACGAGCACCACCGCGAGGCTCGGGATCTCGAGCTTCTGCTTCACCTCCATGGTCACCGGCAGGGCTTCCTCGATGGGGGTGCGATAGTAGCCGCCCAGCCCGAAGCTCTCCTCGCCGCCCAGCATGATGAGCCCGCCGCCCTGGTCGCGCACGTAGTCGCGGATGTTCTCCATCTGCTTCTTCGTCATCTTCAGCGAGGACACGTTGGAGAGGATGATCCCGTCGTACTTCTGCAGCCCCGCCATGTCCTTGGGGATGCGATCCGGCTCCACCACGCTCCACGTCCACGTGCTGGGAGCGCAGCGCGGCGGCGAGCGTCTGACCCTGGCGCGCGATCCTTCTCGGCGAGGAGCACCTGCGGGCGGCCCGCACCACCACCGTGCCCACCGAGCGGTTGTTCTCCTCGATGGTGTCGCCCTCCACCTCGATGGCGGCCTGGTAGACGTGGATGCCGCTCTGCTCCAGCGCCTGCCGGTAGGTGTAGACGTTCTTGCCCGCGGTCGATGCGCACCACCTGCGAGCCGAGGAACTCCCCGTTTCGATACAGCGACAGGCGCCCCTGGGTGTCGGCCTGGCTCCACGCGACCACCTTGGCCTGGAACGGCTCGCCCGAACTTCACCTCCACCGGGAGCACCATGGACTCGACGACCACTTCCCTGCTTGAAGGTGAGCGGCGCGGGCACATAGTAGATGTCCGCGCCCGCGTCCTTGGCCGCCTGCGCGCACCGCGAGGGCATTGCCCGCGTTCTGGCGCCCGTCGGTGAGGAGCACGAAGCGATTGGCGTGACCGGGCGGCGCGGTGGCCAGCGCCAGCTGCAGCGCCTGGGCGAGGTTGGTTCCCCGCCCGCCTACTTGCACCTGCAGGGCGATCGAGCTTCACCGAAGGCCGGAGCGGCTGATCCACCACCGCCTCCTCGCCGAAGACGATGAGGCCGGCCTGATCGCCCGGCTGCATGCGACTGCGCGGCCTGGGCGGCGAAGCGGAAGGCGTTCTCGCGCGCGGCCAGGCTCACGCTGTCCGACACGTCCAAGAGGAAGAGGACGTTGAGCCGGTCCACCCAGCGGGGCACGGTGGGCCGCGCCAGCGCCACCACCAGCACCGCCAGGAGCACGCAGCGCAGCCCCAGCGCCCAGCGCTCGCCCGGGCTGAACGGCAGCACGAGCCGCCCGCCGGTCTGCCGCCGCCAGTAGAGGAAGCCCCTCGCAGCGCGAAGACCGCCAGCGCGAAGAGTGACGAAGTACGGCCAGAGCTCGCGCTGCACGGGAACGGGGGCCACCTCGGGCCGCGCGCGCCTCCACGAAGGCGGGCACGGGCCGGGCGTGAGGTCCGATTCGTCCGCGGTCCCGATATTGACCGCCACGCGGGTCTCGCCGCGCGAGGTGATCACGCGGTACACGCCCACCTCGTCGGTCTCGGTGTAGCTGGCGAGCCCGCGAGTCACCTGGGCCTGCACGCCGCGCCCCGACGGCGTTCTCACCGTGGCGCGTCGTCACCCCGTGCTCGACGGGAGGAGGATCGGCTGGCCGGTCGCGAGCTGGAGGCTCGACTGGTCGAGCCCCGCCGGGTGCAGCCAGCGCAGGCTCTTGGACAGCATGAGCGGAAAGGCGACCCGCAGCGGGAAGTCCGAGCGGAACAGGTCGAAGCCGAAGAACACCGCCTTCCGGTCGCGCTCCTCGAGCAGATAGATGAGCGGCCCGCCCACCGCCTCCACCAGGGTCTCGCCGGCCGCCAGCGGGCCGGACGCGCATCGCCTCCTCGATGGCGATCTTGGCGAAGTCGATCTGCCGCATGATGGGATGGTGCGGTCCCAGTCCATGATCACCGGCGACTTCCAGGCCGGCCCAGCACCTCGATGCGGCACGTCGGCCGGGCGCGGTGTTGACGAGAACGAAGCGCCCGTTGCCGATGCGCGGCCGGGCTCACGCTGTCCATCACCGACCACGTCGAAGTTCTCCATGCCCCCTGATACGCGTCGGGCGTCGCGCACCTCGAGCGTCACCTGCGGATCGGTCTTGCAGCACCTTCTCGAGGAAGAGGTTGCCCGGGCTCACCAGCAGGACGGCGATCGTCGCGCGGCGGCGGGATCACCGTGGTAGGCGGCGTTGTCGGCCTCGAGGTCGTCCGAGACGTTGGAGCCGCGCCGGACCACGCCGCCGCCCGGATGGCTGAACGGGCAGCACCACCGCCCGGCGGACCTCGGGCTCGAGCGTCAGCGACTTCTCGGCGAGCGAGATCGTTGTCCAGCGTGCAGGCGTGAAGCGAGAAGGTCTGCGACCTCGTCGGAGAAGTTCACCACCGAGAGGAAGCGCCTGGGAGTCGAAGGCGCCGAAGTAGTTCCGGCCGGACGGCGAGGTTGGTGATGCGCCACGTTGCTGGCCGCGCTGGCCCACCGCCGATCCAGCGCACGCGGACGTCGTCGCCCTGCCCCTTGACCGCCTCCGGGTGCGGCGCCGTCGGTGAAGACGTGGATCTCCGCGCGCGCGTCCGGCCCCACCAGGGCGCGCGCGGTGCGGATGCCGTCGCCCAGCCGGTTCGGCAGGTCCGCGGGCATCGTGCTCCCGCACCGCGGCCACGACCTCGTTGCGGTCGCGCGTGAAGGGCGCGAGCACCTTGCGGCTGCACGCCCGCCTCGATCACCATGACCTCGGCGCCCTCGCCGAGGCCGCCCACCAGGCCGAGGGCCTCGCGCTGCGCCTGCGCGAACCGCGAGGGCGAGACGTCGGTGGCCTTCATGGAGGCCGAGGTGTCGAGCACGATCACCACCCGCTTGGCCCCGTATCCGCATCACCGTCACCGCGGGCCGGGCCAGCGCGATGGTCAGCGCGATGCAGGGCCAGGATCTGCAGCAGCATCAGCGGGTCGCGCTGGAGGCGCTGGAAGAAGGCGGAGGCCTCGCGGTCGCGGAGCGCGGGGTCCCAGAGGAGGAGGCTCGGACACCGCCGCGGCCGGCGCCGCACCTTCAGGAAATACAGGAGGAGCAACGGCACGGCGAGCGTCGCGAGCAGGAACGAAGGGGCGAGAAAGCTCATCCGAGCAGGAATCCCTTGAGCTGACGGAGCATGAACTCCTCCACCGGGCGTGTCGGTCACCACTCGGTGATAGCCGATCTCGTTGCGCGCGGCAGAAGCCGCTCGGCGCGTCTCGAGAAACTCGCGCAGCCGCTGCCGGTACACGCGCAGCGCCTCCGCCGTCGAGCGTGAGGTCGCGCAGTCTCGCCCGTCTCGGCGTCCTCGAGGCGGAGGTCCCCGCCCCAGACGGGATTCATCTCGTCCGCGGCCGAGCAGGTGGATCGACGTGCACGTCGAAGACGGCGCTCCAGGAGCGCCTTGAGGCCGCGCTCGTAGCCGCCCGGATCCATCAGGTCCGAGATGAGACGGCGAGCCCGGCCTCCCGGGTGCGCACGCGCCACGCGGCCAGCCCCTCGTTGAGCGAGGTGCCGCCCGACCGGCCGCACGCGCGCGACAGGAAGTCCATGAGCGGCATCACCTGGCTGCGGCCCCGCGCCGGGCTCCAGCCCTCGGCCACGCGCTCGCGCATCACGCCCACGCCGACGCGCTCGAGGTTGACGAGGCCGACCACGCCCGAGCGCCGCCGCCAGCCGCGCGCCGTAGTCGAGCTTGGACGGCTCGCCGAAGCTCATGGAGGCGGAGGCGTCGAGCAGGAGGTTGCAGGCAGAGATCCTCCTCGTCCACGAACAGCTCAGCGTAGAGGCGGTCGAGGCCGGCCGTAGATGTTCCAGTCGACGTAGCGGAGGTCGTCGCCGTACGCCGTACGGCGCGGTAGTCGGAGAACTCGACGCTCGATGCCCTTGCGGGGACTGCGCCGCTCGCCCTTCACGCGGCCGCGGAAGCGACCGGCGCGAGAGCAGGGCGAAGCGCTCGAGCTGGGCGAGGAAGTCCGCCGACAGCAGCTCGTGCCCGCGCGAGACGGTGGCGCACGGCGCTACTTCTCGTCCAGCGACTGGAAGTACTCCTTCGACCTGGCTCTGGAAGTCGCGCGGCACCTGCTCGCGGGCGATGGCCTCCTCCATCATCTTCCGGTACTGCCCAGCACGCCCGAGATACTGCAGGCGCGACGGCATGTTGGCGCCGCGTCCGCAGCATGTTGGTATCGATGCCTTCCTTGCGGCCCGGCCGCGACTCTGCCCTCCACGCCGACGTCGAAGGGGTTCGCGCGCAGGCGCTGCGGTCGGGGTCGCCCTTGGGGTTGCCGCTCTTGCCGCGTGCCCGGGGAGCAGCCCCTCGCCCTCCGGGAAGTCGCCCTCGTCGCCCGGCCCGCCGCTGACCCTGCCCGCGCTCGTTCCCGCGCTGGCCGCCGCGACGGTCGCTCTCGCGCCCGCCGCGCAGCGCCTTGCCGTCGCGCCCCTGCTCCTCCATGGAGCGCATCTTGTTCAGCGCCGCTCCATGGCCTCCATGGCCTTGTCGGTCTGGCCACCCTCCAGCGCTTCCATGCCCTCGTAGACGTCGCCGCTCCAGTTGATTCTGTCCGCCGCCCTTGCGCCCGAGCCGCTCCATCTCGTTCAGCAGCTCGCGCAGCTTCTCGGGCGAGCACTGCTTGCTCGGATCGAGGCCGCCGCGCAGCGCCTTGGCCCGCTGGAAGACGACCTTGGCTCTGGCTCTGGTGAAGTCGCTGCTGGAGATCGGGCAGCCGATCCACCTGCTCGAGCATCCGGATCCGCTCGTCGCCCTTCTTGAGGAAGGCGTTGAAGTCGGGCGTCTTCGAGCCGCCAGCGAGGTGTCCTTGAAGACGGCGGCGAGGTCACCCGGCCTGGCTCGGCCCGCCACCGCCCGAGCGCGGCGCCACGGTCGCGCTCCTGCATGTCGGCCCGCTGGAGCACGTCGCGCCGCGCGGCCTGCTTCGGCGCTCCGTCGTGCTCGAGCTCGTCCGCCGCGGTCGGCGGGCTTCTCCTCTTCGTCCTCCGACGTGGCGGAGAAGTTGGGCAGGCCGCCTGCGGGCAGCGGGATCGGCGGCGCCGCGGCGAGCACCAGCCCCAGCGACGAGCGGCGACGGGCACGAGCCTGGCCTCGCGCGGCAGGCGCCGGGCGACGATCGCGCCGGCATCGTCGCGGGCCTCGACGCGCGCCACGGCGTCGGCCAGCGAGGGCGTCCACGAGCGGCGTGCGGTCCGGTGCTCCGCCCACTCGAGCGCGGTGGCCACGCGGTCCTGGAGGCCGAAGCCGCGATCGGCGAGACGGGCCACCTCGCCTGGGGCGTGCTGCGCGCAGAAGCCCTAGAGCCCGCCGGCACGAGCGCCGGCCAGCGGGAGGCCCGCCGGCCGCCGACGAAGGCCACGGCACCCAGCGACTCGCTTGAAGACAGCAGCGGGAGCGCGGCCACCGCGCCCGACGAACAGGCCGCGCAGCGCCGCAGAACTCCGCGCGCCGCACGCGAATCTGCCGCGCTGAGCGACCTGCCGCACCAGTCGCTCCGAGGCATCTTCGGACCGGGCATTCCCGACCCTCCTCGCGTCATCGCGGTCAGGACGCCGGCGTCTTGCGCGTCTACGGACGAGCGCAGTCCTACCGGTGGCTCTCAGCGACCTCGGCGGCCTCGACCAGCTGATCGATCAGGGTCGTCGACGTCCACGCCCTCCGCCTCGCCCTCGAAGTTCAGGATGAGCCGGTGCCGCAGCGCCGGCATGGCCGTGGCGCGGAGATCCTCCACGCTCACGTTGTAGCGCCCCTCGGACGAGCGCCCGCACCTTGGCGCCCGAGCACCAGGGCCTGCGCGCCGCGCGGGCTCGCGCCGTAGCGGACGAAGCGGCGCGCCGCCTCCGGGGCGCGCTCCCACTGCGGATGGCGTGGCGCAGCACGATGTAAGAGGCCAGGTCGCGCACGTGGGTGGCGATCGGGATCTCCCGCACCAGCTCGCGAAACGCGCAGCACCTCGGGCCCGGTCATGACGCGCTGCACCTCGACCATGCGCGCACGTGGGTGGTGCGGTCGATGATCTCGGTCAGCTCCTCGAGCGCCGGGTAGCGGACGCGCAGCTTGAACGAGGAAGCGGTCGAGCTGCGCCTCGGGCAGCGGATAGGTCCCTCCATCTCGATGCGGGTTCTGGGTGGCGAGCACGAAGAACGGCGCTGGCAGCGGATGCGCCGTGCCCGACACGGTGACCGCGCCCTCCTGCATCGCCTCCAGCAGCGCGGACTGCGTCTTGGGCGTGGCGCGGTTGACCTCGTCGGCGAGCAGGATGTGGCCGAAGATCGGGCCCGCGCTGGAACTGGAAGTGCTTCCGCCCGTCCGCGTCCTCCGACGATGATGTTGGTGCCGATGATGTCGCCGGGCATCAGGTCCGGGCGTGAACTGGATCCGCGAGAAGGAGAGGTCCAGGCTCTCCGACAGCGTCTCGATCAGCAGCGTCTTGCCCGAGCCCGGGCACGCCCTCGAGCAGCAGCGTGGCCGCCGGCGAAGAGCCCGACGAGAACCTGGTTCGACCACGTCGTCGTGGCCGACGATGACCTTCTGCATCTCCGCGCGGAGCGCCCGGAAGGCCTGGACGAAGGCCTCGACGCGCTGCTCCTGAGTTCCGGACGGCTGCGGGGACTGCGCCATGAAGAGCCCCTTCCCGACAGGTGATGAGGAGGCGGACTGAAATTTGCCCCATCATATGGGTGGTTCCGCGACCCGTCAACTCGATGCGCGGTAGAGGGGCCAAAAAGCTGCCCCCTACTGCGCGCGGAGGCCGGGGAAATCCCGGGCGGCCGGAAGCGTCACGGCCTCGACGGGCGTCTCAAGAGGCGGAAAGGGAAGCGCGGGCTGTGTTAAGGTGTCAGCCGCGTACACAGGCCCGAACGGTCGATCGCGGGGCGGGAACCCTCAGCGAGGAGAGCGATGCCGGAGCAGCCGTCGAACCTGGACTGCCGGGAATGCATGGATCTTCTGTCCGATTATGTGGACGGGAGCGCTTCCGAAGCGATTCAGGCCGAGCTCCTCGAGTGGCATCTCGAGGGGTGCCAGCCGTGCGTGAGCTTCGTGAACACCTATAAAGGAACGGTGGACGCGGCCCGGCGGCTTCGCGAGACCACCCTTCCCCCGAGCTTCAGCAAAAGCTGGTCGCCTTCCTCTAGCGCTCCGCGCGCGCTGACCCCGGCTGCGGGGGCCCGGCGTGCTCAGCCGCCGAGCGCTCACGCGCCGTCATCTTGCTAGCGGAACCGCATCCGGATCCAGGCTGTCGCGGCGCTCGCCGTTCACCCCGGCCTGGGGATACATGAAAAGGCCACCGCGTCGCCCGTGGAGGACGGCAGCTTCACGTCGTGGGCGTAGTTGTAGGCCAGCCAGTTCATCTCCCACTGGCCGAATAGCTTGGCGCGGGCCTTGGCCACGCTGGGATCGGTCAGCGGCAGCCCGCCACGCCTCCTCCAGGACCACCTTCCGCACGTCGGCGGGATCCACCGGAACCCAGCCGAAGCCGGTCAAATAGGACTCCGCCCGGCAGTGCTGAGCCCTCGTGACCTCCCGCTCTTGCCAGAGGCTCTTGAACTCGGTCGAGTCGGCCACCCGCACGCCGTACACGTCCCGCGAGGGAATGCCCACCGACCGCGCCAGCCCCACGTAGAGCGCGTTGAGGTCGGCGCACTGCCGCTCAGGTTGCCCGACTCGAGCATGGCGCGGATGTCCCCGACGCCGCAGCCCCGCACCTTGGGGTCGCGGAAGGTATTCTCGACGATCCACTCGTACAGCGCGCGCGACTTGTCGAGATCGGATTTCTGCCCCTTGGTGATCTCGCGCGCGGTTTTCTGGACGATCCCGTCCGTGGGCATGAGGCGGGTGGGCTCGAGGTAGCGCGCGAGCACCCGCTTGTCCTCGCGGGCGTCGGAGGGCCGGGTGAAGTCCACCGCGCGGTCGCGAGTGGCGAACCGCACGGTCACCTCGACCACCGGCGTCGCCTCGCCCGCCTCCCACTCGGCGAAGAAGACGCCCGCGCCGTACTTGTCCTCGCGGACGACACGGCCCACCTTGGCGTTCCCCGTCCATGTCTGGCCGAGGCTCTTGAAATAATCGGTGTCCGCGGTGAGCGGCAGCGGCAGCCACGCGCGTACCGTCCCCGTCGGCGTCACGATCTCCGCGCGCGTCACCACCTCGAAGGCCCGCCACCGCGTGCCGTCCGACACGGCCTGCGCGAGCGCGCGCCGCGCCCTGCCGCTCCCACCGTCAGCGCGGCCGACGCGCCCAGCCCCGTCCTCAAGAACGCACGACGCTCCATATCTTCCTCTCTATTGTGGGTGGCCTTCGCGTGCCCTGGTATGGGCCTGTGTGTGGCCTTCGCGTGCCCATGCTACGGGCCGGCGCGCACAAGTCCAATTGGCTGTTTCTATGCGGTTCGGAAGGGCGATAGGGAGCGTCTATCGCCGCGCAGACGGGAGACCGGACAACCCACCAGACCTAGCCGGGATTCGCCTCGAGAAAGGTCCGAAAGGCTTCCGCCACCGGTGAGCGAGTCCGGTCCTTGTGGGTCACCACGTAGAACGCGCGCGTGATGGGGAGATCCTTCACCTCGAGGCAGAAGAGCGAGCCGGCCCGGCACTCATCGTCCACGGCGCGGCGCGAGATGATGGTGACCCCCATCCCGCCTTCACGGCTTGCTTCACGGCCTGGCTCGAGCCCATCTCGCCGACGACCCGCAGCGCGCCCAGATCGATGCCGGCGCGCGCGAGCGCACCCTCCAGCGCGGCGCGCGTGCCCGAGCCCGCCTCGCGGATGAGCAGGGGCGCGCCCGCGAGCTCCTGGAGCGTGATCTCCCGGCGCGCGGACCAGGGATGGCCCGCGGGGACCACCACCACCTCCTCGTCGGGGAGGAGCTCCCGAAACTCGAGCCCGCGCTGCGGCAAGAGCGCGCCCACCACGGCCAGCTCGACTCGACCCTCCGCGACCCAGTCTCCCACGCCCCGGCTGTCGCCGATGAGCAGGGTGGTCGAGATGTCCGGAAACTTCTCTTTGAAGCGGCCCAGGATGGCGGGAAGGATGTACTCCCCGGGGATGGTGCTCCCGCCGACGACCAGCTCGCCGCTCATCCGGCCCTGGAACGCGTCCAGCGCCTGCCGGGCCTCACGCGCGAGGGCCAGCATGCGCGACGCATAGGAGAGCAGCAGCTGGCCGGCCCGGCGTGACGTCGGCTCCGCGGCCGAGCCGGTCGAGCAGCCGCACGCCGGAGCTCGTCCTCGAGCGCACGGATATGCTCGGACACGGTGGGCTGGGTGAGATGCAGCGCCTCGGCCGCCCGGGAGAAGGAGCCGAGCTCGGCAACCCTGGTGAAGATCTCGAGCTGACGAAGATCCATGGCGGGTCGAGTATAGAAGCGGGCTCGGGGGTGTCCAGCGGACCCCGACCCGCGCTGGGCTCAGCCGAGCAGGGACTCCGCGGCCTCCATGAAGCCTTCCGCGAGCGTGGGATGGGCGTGGATGGTGGCGGCCACGTCCTCGGCCAGGAGGGCGTTCTCGACCGCGAGCGCGCCCTCCGCGATGAGCTCCCCGCCCCCGGACCCACCATCCCCACGCCGACGAGGCGGCCGGTGCCCGCTTCGGCCACGAGCTTGGTGAGGCCGTCGGCGCGGCCGAGGGTGGCCGCCCGACCGGAGGCGGCCCACGCGAACCGTGCCACCCGCACCTCCCGCCCGGCGGCGCGCCTCGGCCTCGGTCAGCCCACACCACGCTACCTCGGGATCGGTGAACACCACCGCGGGCACGACGACATTGTCGAACGCAGCCGGCCGGCCGGCGATCACCTCCGCGGCAACCTTGCCCTGACGCATCGCCCGGTGCGCCAGCATCGGCTCCCCGGTGACGTCGCCGACGGCGAAGATCCGCGGGTCGTCGGTGCGGCCCTGCCCATCCACCGCGATGAGCCCGCGTCCGTCCACGCGCGCCCGCGTGGTCTCGAGCCCGATCCCCGCGCTCCGCGGGCGGCGCCCCACCGCCACCAGGGCGCGGTCGAAGCTGCTCCGCGCGCCCAGCCCAGGGTCGCCTCCACCTCCGCGCCGATCTCGCGGAGCCCGTCGACCCGCGTCCCGAGGCGGATGTCGGCAAAGCGCTTCCCGAGCTCACGGGCCAGCGGCGACACGAGGTCGCGATCGACACCCGGGAGCAGGCCGTCCGCCATCTCGACGAGGGTGATGCGGCTCCCCAGCGCGGCATAGACCTGCCCCAGCTCGAGCCCGATATAGCCGCCGCCCACCACCAGCAAGCGCTCCGGCACGTCCGGCACCTCGAGCGCGGCAGTGGAGTCCATGATGCGCTCGCCCGAGGCCACGCCGGGGAGCGCGGCCGGCTCTGAGCCGGTGGCCACGATGGCATGGCCGAAGCGGATGGTCTGGGGCGCCTCGCCTTCCACCCGCAGCGTCCGCGAGCCCTCGAAGACGCCGCGTCCGGCCACCAGCTCCACCTTCCGGCCACGGGCCACTGCGGCAAGGCCCTTGGCCAGCTTGCCCACCACCCGCTCCGCCTTCCACTTCCGCAGCGGGTCGAGCGCGAAGCGAGGCGGGCCGAACTCCACGCCGAACTCGCGTGGCGCGCTCGGCGTCGGCCACGACCTGCGCCACGTGCAGGAGTGCCTTGAGGGAATGCACCCCTCGTGGAGACAGGCCCCACCGAGACGGCCGTCTCCGTCCACGATCACCGCCTCGAGCCCGAGGTCGGCGCATCGGAACGCGGCCGAATAGCCGCCGGGGCCGCCCCCCACCACCACCACGTCCACCTCGCGCACGAGATCGCCCATCACCATGGCGCGACCCGCTCAGAGGCCGAGCAGGAGCCGGCCGGGATTCTCGAGCAGCGCCACGATCTCCGCGGCGAAGCGCGCCCCGTCGGCGCCGTCGGCGACGCGGTGGTCGAAGGTGAGCGTGAGGGGCAGCAGGAGGCGCGGGACGATGGTCCCGTCGCGCACCACCGGCTCGAGCCGCGCGCGCGCCACGCGCAAGAATGGCGACCTCGGGATAGTTGATGATGGGGATGGCGCCGGTGCCGCCGAGCGGGCCGATATTGGTGACGGTGAAGGTGCCGCCGCGGAGATCGTCCAGCGCGGCCTTGCCGTCGCGCACCCGCTGCGCGAGGGCGCGCCAGCTCGCGGGCCACGTCCAGCACGGGCTTCCGGTCCACGTCGCGCAGCACCGGCACGATGAGGCCGCGGTCCGTGCGCGACGGCCACGCCGAGATGGTAGTGGCGCTTGAGGATGAGCTCCCCGCTGCCGGGGTCGAGGCTCGCGTTGAACACGGGGTGCCGGGCGAGCGCGGTGGCCACCGCCTTCGAGGACAAAGCTCGTGAGGGTGAGGTAGATGCCCTGCGCGCGGGCCGGCTCGAGATCCGCCGCGGACCACCGCGTCGAGCTCGGTGATGTCGGCGCGGTCGAAGTGCGTCACGTGGGGAATGAGCGCCGCCGACAGCGCCATGCGCTCCGCGATGGTGCGGCGGAGATGCGAGAGCGGCACGCGCTCCACCGGGCCCCACTGCTCGAAGCGCGGCAGCGGCGGCGCCTCGAGCCCCACCGCCGCGAGCGGCCGCCCGGCCCGGCAGGCCTGGCCGCCCCGCCGGCACGCTGGACCCCGGCGGCGCGGCGGAGAGACCCGCGCGCGGCGCACCCGCGCTCCGCCGCGCGGACGCCGCGCGCACGTCCTCGTCGAGTGATGCGCCCGCGCCGGGCCGCTTCCGGAGACGGTGGCCAGGTCCACCGCGAGCTCGCGGGCGAGTCGCCGCGTGGAGGGCGTCGCCGGGGACAGCCCGCCGGCGGCACGACGGGCGCTACCCGCGGGCGGGGACTCGGCGGTGGGCGTGGCGGCGGCCGGTGCCGCGGCGCGGACCGGCGCGGGCGCGGCGACGGCCCCGACACCGGGCGCGGCCGCGTCGGCGAAGGTGACGAGCACCGCGCCGACCTTCACCGTCTGGCCCGCCTCGACGTGCACTCGTTCCACCCGCCCCGCCATGGGCGACGGGATCTCCACCTGGGCCTTGTCGGTCTCGACCTCGAGGAGCGGCGCGTCCTCCGCGATCACGTCGCCCTCACGCACGAGGACCGTCGACGATCTCGGCCTCGGTGAGCCCTTCCCCAGATCCGGCAGCTTGAAGTCGCGCGGCATCGGGCGCGGGCGTCGCCTAGAAGGCCAGGGTCTCGCGCGCGGCGGCCACCACCCGCGCGGCGTCCGGGACAGTTCACCTTCTCGCGCGCGAAGCCGGCGAACGGGATGTCGTAGGCGGTGACCCGCCGGATCGGCGCCTCCAGGGACAGGAACGCGCCCTCCATGGATGGAGGCGGCGATCTCCGCGCCCGGGCCGAAGCTCCGCGGCGCCTCGTGCACGATCACCGCCCGCCCCGTCTTTCCGACCGAGGTCACCAGGGCCTCGCGGTCGAGCGGCGAGACCGTGAGGAGATCGACGATCTCGGCCTCGACGCCATCCTCCTGCTCGAGCGTGTCGGCGGCCTCCCGGGCGACCCGCACCATGGCCCCATAGGCGACCAGGGTGATGTCCCGCGCCCTCCCGCTCCAGGCGTGCGCGGCCGAGCGGCATGGTCTCCGGCTCGTCCGGCACGTCCTCCTTGGCCGCGTGATAGAGCGCCTTGGCCTCGAAGAAGATGACGGGGTCCGGGTCGCGAATGGCGGCCGCGAGCAGCGCCCGGGCATTGCGCGGGGCTCGAGGGCACCACCATCTTGAGCCCGGGGACATGGGCGTAGAACTGCTCCTCGCTTTCCGAGTGGTGCTCGAGGGCGCGCACCCCGCCGCCGTACGGCATGCGCACCACCAGCTGGGACCTGGAAGCGCCCCTGCGAGCGCTGGCGGTATCGCGCCGACGTGATTCTCGATCTGATGGAAGCACTGGAAGGCGAAGCCGGAGAACTGGATCTCGCAGACCGGGCGCAGCCCGTAGAGCGCCATGCCCACCGAGGTGCCGACGATGCCGGCCTCGGCCAGCGGGCTGTCGATCACCCGCCGCCAGCCGAACTTGCGCTGGAGGTCCTCGGTGACCCGGAAGACGCCGCCGTCCACACCCACGTCCTCGCCCATGATGAGGACGTCCGGGATCGCGCTCCATCTCCTGCAGGAGGGCGAGCGTTGAGCGCCTTCACCATGTTGAGCTTGGTCATGGCCGATCGCCGCCTGGTCGTCCGCTGGCCGCGCATGGGCGGGAGGCCGGCGGCTCGGCGCCATCGGCGGCCAGGCGGGGGCGCCCGCGCGCAGCCGCGCCGCCACCTCGGCGCGCTGGGCCTCGAGCGCGGCGGGCGGGCGCGCCGTAGGCGTGGTCGAACATGGTCGAGCGGATCCGGCGGGCCGGCGGCCTCGAAGCGGCTGACGGCGGCGGCGATCTCGGCGTCGACCGTCTCCTTCCAGTCCGGCCTCCGAGCAGGTTCCGCTTCTGCGAGATAGGCGGTGAAGCGGGTGAGCGGATCCTTGCGCTCCCAGGCCGCCACCTCCTCGCTGCGCGCGGTACTTGGTGGGATCGTCCGCGGTGGTGTGCACGCCCGAGCCGATAGGTCACGCACTCGATGAGGGTCGGGCCGTCGCCGCGCCGCGCGCGCGCCACCGCCTCGCGGCTGGCCGCGTACACCGCGAGCACGTCGTTGCCGTCCACCTGGATGCCCGGGAATCCGTAGGCGAGCGCCTTCTGGGCGATGGTGCGCGAGTGCGTCTGCTTCTTGAGCGGCACCGAGATCGCCCACTGGTTGTTCTGGCACGACGAAGACGATCGGCACGTGCCAGACGCCCGGCGAAGTTCATGGCCTCGTGGAAGTCGCCCTCCGAGGTGGCGCCGTCGCCGCAGTACGCCATGACCACCGCGTCGTCGCCGCGATACTGCGCGGCATAGGCCAGGCCCACCGCGTGCGGGCATCTGGGTGGCCACCGGGATGCAGACCGGGAGATCGTGCTGCTCGGGCCCGGGCTGGCCGCCCTCGAGGTAGCCCGCGAAGTAGAGCAGGAGCAGCTTCTCGATGGGCCAGCCGCGCCAGATCATCGCCGCCGTCTCGCGGAACGACGGCACCATCCAGTCCGCGGGCCGGAGCGCGAAGACGCTGCCGATCTGCGCGGCCTCCTGTCCCTTGATGGGCGCGAAGGTGCCGATGCGTCCCTGGCGCTGCAGCCGGACCATGCGCTCGTCGAGGCGCCGCCCGAGCGACCATGGCCCGGTAGAGGCGCCGCAGGTCATCGGCGGAGAGCGCGGGGTCGAGCGCCGTCGTCGAGATTGCCGTCGCTGTCAGGATGGACAGGTGCTCGATGTGAGTACCGCGGCTCGACGATGGTCCTCGGCATGGACGTCTCCCGGAAAGAAAAAGGGGCCCGCGGGGGCCCTGGACTAGTCGGCCCGCGGCGCGATCGCTAGTGACACCCGCAGCCCCACGCCGCAACAGCCGCCACCCATGGGCGCGGCACCGGCCGAGGGCGCGGATCCCGCGGACACCGCGGTACGCGCGCGGAAGAGCGACAGCCGCTTCATCACCCGCTCGGCCCCGCAGAGTCCGGACAGGCCACCGCGGCGCCGCCGTTGACGAGCTTCTCGAACTCGCGCTCGCAGCTCAGGCACGTGTACTCGAAGATCGGCACCGCTACTCTCCCCCGCGCTGGCACGTAGCTCTTCACGAACTCCTCGGCGTTCTCCTTCGAGGATGTCGTCGATCTCGTCCAGGAGATTGTCGAGATCTTCCTTGAGCTTCTTGCCCTTCTTGGCGAGCTCGCCGCTTCCCGCGCCGACTCGTCGCCTTCCGCCGGCTTGGTCGGCCTCGTTTCCTTCTTCTTCTGCTCAGCCATGGCACGCTGACCTCCTGGCCTCCTCGCGCGAGGCCGACACCCGAGGCCTAGACGGTCGGGAGCACGATCCCCTGCTGGCCCTGGTACTTCCCCCTGCCGATCCGCGTACGACGTCAGGCACGCCTCGTCCGACTCGAAGAAGCAGGACCTGGGCGATGCCCTCGTTGGCGTAGATCTTCGCGGGCAGCGGCGTGGTGTTGCTGATCTCGAGCGTCACGAAGCCCTCCCACTCCGGCTCGAACGGCGTCACGTTGGTGATGATGCCGCAGCGGGCGTAGGTGGACTTGCCCACGCAGATGGTGAGCACGTTGCGCGGGATCTTGAAGTACTCGACGGAGCGACCCAGCGCGAACGAGTTGGGCGGGATGATGCAGACATCGCCCTGTGAAGTCGACGAACGAGCGGGGATCGAAGCCCTTGGGATCGACGATCGTGTTGTTGATGTTGGTGAAGATCTTGAACTCGTCGGCGATCCTCAAGTCGTAGCCGTAGGAGGAAACGCCGTACGAGATCATGCCCTTGCGGACCTGCCGGTCCTCGAACGGCTTGATCATGCCCTTCTCGAGGGCCATCTGCTTGATCCAGCGATCGCTCTTGATCACGGTCGACTGCTCCTGATCATCTGTGGGCCCCCGGTGCGTCTCACTACGGCCATGGTACTGCCGCGCCCGAGAGGGAGTCAAGCAACGAGGCTCGCAGGTGACGCCGGTGACGTCCACCGCGAGAGGTCACCGCGCGCCCGGCGGTGCCGGTCCCGCGCAGCGCGGTCTCCATGGCGGCGGCCACCGCAGCGCCCGAGCCCGCCACCGGCGCGAGGAGCGACGGCCCCGCCCCGCTGAGCACGCAGCCGAGCGCGCCGGCGCCGCGCGCGGCCGCCACCGCGGCGGGCAGCCCGGGAAGAGGCGCCAGCGCTGCGGCTGGTGCAGGCGGTCGTCCAGCGCCAGGGGAAGAAGATCGAGGCGCCTCCGCGCTCAGCGCGGCGAGCAGCAGGCTCACGCGCCGGAGGTTGAACACGCGTCCGCGCGCGACAGCGAGGCGGGGAGCACGGCGCCGCCTGCGGTCGAGCCACTCGATCTCCGGGATGAGCACCACCCACTGGATGGCCGGTGGCACCGGCAGCGGACAACGCCACCACGCGTGCTCGCCGGGCCCACAGAGAAAACGCGAGCCCGCCCAGCAGGGCGGCGGCCACGTTGTCCGGGATGGCCCTCGGCCCGTGTGGCCAGCTCTGAGGAGGGTATCGCGGTGAGAGTCACGCCGCCGGCCAGCACATTGCCGGGCCACGAGTCCCCCATCCAGGCGGCGGCGCTCGAGCCCAGCCACGGCTCGGGGATGCGATTCACGCAGCGGAGCGCGACACCCCGAAACGGACGGTCCGCGCCCGAAGCGATGCGCACCGCGCGCGCGACCACGTTGCGCTCGCCCGTCTCGAGCCGGCCCGCGCCCTTCGCCCTGGATGGCCACGGATGCCGCCGCGTCTCCTCGGGCGTGGACCTCGTTGTCGCAGCGACAGCGCGAGGCCCAGCACGTCGAAGCCGGGACCCAGATTCGCCGAGGTGGCGGGCACGCGAACGCGGCGTCGGCTGCGGACTGTACCGCTACAGCCGCTTCAGCAGCCACTCCGGGGTGAGGCTGAGATCGCCCAGGAGTTCAGCACGATGTAGTAGTTGGTCACGACGAGCACGCCCACCACGATGAGCAGCAGCCCGGCGACGCGCTCCACCACGGGGATGAACGGCCGGTAGCGCTTGAAGAAGCGCGAGGAAGGCGCCAGCGCGAGCGGCCGAGAGGAGGAACGGAACGCCGAGCCCGCCGGAGTAGGCGATGAGCAGCCCGGTGCCCTGCGCCGACCGTCGCGGTCACGCGCTGGCCAGGCGACAGGATGCGCGCCCAGGATCGGTCCCACGCACGGCGTCCAGCCGATGGCGAAGGTGCACGCCCACCGCGAACGAGCCGATGTAGGCCGGCCGGCTTCTGCTGGATCCGGCAACTGCGGCGGTGCGCCCGAAGACGCCCGACCCTGAGTATCGCCGGCGATGTAGAGCCCGGAAGACGATGATGAGGACGCCGCCCGCGACGGCGGGATCCAGTCGCGGTAGTCGAGAAGGAACTCGGTCCGGCGGCGCTGACCGACGCCCCGAGGCTCACGAACGACCGCGGTGAATCCCGCGACGAAGGCCACCGAGTGCAGCACCACACGCGGCCGCGCGCGCCGGCCGGTCAGATCGCTGCGGACAGGTCGCTCGAACGGACATGCCGGCGATGAACGAGAGATGAGGACGGAAGCAGCGGAGCACGCAGGGCGACAGGAACGACGAATCCCCGAGCCACGAGCGGCTGAAGGCACCAACAGAGCCGGTCACCCGAGCCCGCATCGATCTCACGGCAGACCTCGAAGAGCGCGGCTGCGCGGCCGGACGATCCCATTCCCGCGGCCCCAGCGCAATGTGGGTGATGCCGCCCTTCGCGATCGATGATGAGGCTGGCGGGCAGGCACGCGGACCCCGTAGAGGCTCGCCACGCGAAGCCCCGGATCGAGCCCGATGGGAAATGTGGAACCCGCTTTCCTTCACGAAGCGCGCGACGCCCGCATGGAGCCCTGGAGTCGCTCGAGACGGCCAGCACCACCAGCCCCCGCTCGCGGAACTTCCGGTACAGGCGCTCCATCGGCCGGCATCTCCTCGTGGCAGGGCGCACCAGGTCGCCCAGAAGTTGAGGAGCACCACGCGGCCGCGAAAATCGGCAAGGGGGTGAGCTTGGCGCCCTGGCGTCGCGCACCTCGAAGGGCTTCGGCGTCTGCGTTCGAGCCGGACGGATGAGCTCCAGCTGCGCCGCCGGATCCTCGGCGGGCGCGCCACGCCGGCGCCGCCACCAGCGCGCAGGCCAGGAGCACGATCATGCGCGTCACGACGGCAGTATGCACGTGGCTCCGTCGCGCCTCGGCCCCCGCCCGTCTGTGATAGGGTGCTGCTGGGCATGACTTTGACCATCATCGCGGACGACCTCACCGGCGCCTGCGACACCGGCTGCCCTTCGCCGGCCCGGCCCCGGTCGGGGTGATCGCGGAGCCCGCCCTCGCCCGGAGCGACGCCGGCGTGGTCGCGGTGGACACCGAGAGCCGCGCGCTCTGAGCCGACGACGCGGGCTCCCGCATTCACGCACAGTCCGCGGCTGGGGCCGCGGCTGCACGCAGGCCCGCTATTCAAGAAGATCGACCCCACCCTGCGGGGACCGCTGGCGGCCGAGCTCGCCGCGCTGCTGGACTCCGGCGACTGGGACAGGAGCCCTGGTCTGCCCCGCCTTCCCGCCCAGGGTCGCGTGGTCCGCGACGGGTCCTCCATGTCGACGGCGTGCCCGCGCATGAGACCGCGATCGGGCGGGATCGCCACTATCCAGGCGCCACCTGGACGTGGCGGTCATTCTCGCGCAGGGCCTGAAGGATCGCCGCACGCGGGCATTTACCGCTCCCGCTGGCCGCTGTGCCGCGCCGGCGCGGAGTCCGTGCGCGACGCGCTCGGCCGGGCGGCAGGCGGCTGTTAGCCGCCGACGCGGAGACCGGACGCGGACCCTCGGTGCTCGCCGGCGCCACCGCGCCGCGCCTGTCCTGGCTGCTGGCCGGATCCGCGGGGCTGGGAAGGCAGTGGCGAGGCGCGCGCTCACTCTTCCGGCGCCATCGTCCCGCTCCCACCGGGCCGCGCCTGGCTCTGGGTGGTGGGCAGCCTGTACGCGGCGAGTCGCGCCCAGGCTCCCCTGCGGCGCTGCAGGCGGCGGGAGCGGCGGGCGTGTATCTGAGGCGCGCGTCCGAGGATGCGGGCGCCGCCGCGCCCGATTCTCGGCCGGTCCTTCGCGCCCTGGACCAGGGTCGGCCCGCTTTCATCGCCAGCGCTCCCGGCGCACCGCTCGCCCGCGCGAGGCCTCACGCGCGCTGGGCCTGGCCACCGCACGCGCTCGCGGCCGCCGCGCCCGACGTCCTCGCGGTGACCGGCGGCGAGACCGCCTACGCGGTGCTCCAGTCCGTGGGCGCCACGCGCCCGATCTCCTCAGCTCGCCCTCCAGCGGGCTCGCGCGCAGCGCCCTCACCATCGCGGGCTCCCCTCCGCCTGATGGACGCGTGCTGCCGCTGCTGGCCAGGCGGGAGGCTTCGGGCGCCGGATCTCTTCCTGACCCTCCTGGGACCCGGGCCGCATGAGCGCGACGCCGGCCGGTGCTGGGCATCACATATGGGACCCGCCGGGGTGGGGCCCGAGACACCGCGAAGGCGCTGGCCAAGCCGGAGGTCTTGCGTAAACCTGGCCAGCGAGGGACGGCCCCCGGCCCCGTCATCACGGGTGACCACAGACCCGCCCCCGCCTGCCGAGGACCTTGCCCCTGGCGGTGTGCCGTCCTTCGCGACCCTGAGGACATCGGAGAAAGGGGCAGGTCATGCCGCAGCGACTACCCTCGCCTGTACGCGGTGTACTCAGCCTCGCGGCCGTCGGACTATTGGGACTTCACCTGACCGCCTGTGGCAGTGGGAAATCTTCGACGGGGGCCGCCTCGCCATCGGCGCAGCCAGTCAAAGGGTGGCACCTTGCGGCTGTACGGGGAAAGGTGACGTCGACTACATGGACACCGCCGACGGCTATTACGACGTGACGTACACGCTCATGCGGGCATTTACCCGCCAGCTGTATACCTAAATTCGACCACGGCAAGCTTCCAGGACCAGATCCACTCCGGTGCCTGGATCTGGCGACCGGAATGCCGAGCATCTCCAACGGTGGAAAGACCTTGTCTCATTCACATCCGCGACGGCGCAGATGTGGGACGCCAACCCAGCGCGGCCAGGGTAACCGCGGCCGACGCAATACTTGGGTTCAAACGGCTGTGCAACCCCCGCCCGTGCCGACCGGCGCGCCGGGCCTACTTCACAGCCACGATCGCCCGGCATGAAGAGTCACCTGATGACGGGTTCGCGCAGGTGGACGCCAAGAGCGCTGCCGCAATCAAGGACTACATCGACTCCCACAACGTCTCAGGACTGAAAGCCGTCGACGCCACGACCCTGCAGATCACCCTTACCCAGCCGGCATCGGACTTCGTGAACATCCTGTCGCTGCCGTTCTCGTCGCCGGCTCCGGTGGAGTACCTCAACTACATCCCGGGCAGCGCGCGGCAAGCGCAGCACACGATATCCGACGGCCCCTACGCGATCACCCACGCACACCAGCCGAGCAAGTCCATAACACTGGCGCGTAACCCGGCCTGGCGAGGCGTCCGGCGACCCGATTCGTAAGGCATACGTGAACGCGATCCAGATCACCGAGGGCGGCAACGAGCAGGGCACCCAGCGGCAGATCCAGGCCGGCACGCAAGACATGGACTGGGATCAGAACGTGCCCACCGCCCAGCTGGCCGCGCTCAACGTGCCAGCCACGACTCCGGTTCGAGTGATCGGACCGTCGGGGACAACTTCACATCACGATCAACCCGTACATCGCGATCAACCTGCAAAGCCCGAACAACCACGGCGCGTTGCAGAACGTCAAGGTGCGTGAAGCGCTCGAGGCTGATGCGTTCGGACCAAGACCGCGGTATCCCGCGGGTCGACGGTGGCAAAAGCGCTGATCTCCCAAGCCACTCGACCAGGTCATCCCCCGGGCAGTATCGGCAACGCCCCCTACTAACCCGTACCCGACGCCCAACGACAACGGTGATCCGGCGAAGGCCAAGCAGCCGCTCGCCCAGGCTGGTTACGCCCCGGCCAGATCACGCGGTAGCTGCCCTATCGCACCACGACCGTGCACCCGCAGGTGGCGCAGACCGACCAGGCCGCACTGAAGGCTGCCGGCTTCAATGTGCAGCTGATCGCCGTGACACCAGCGAACAACTTCTACACCCAGTACCTGCAGAACCCCACTGCAACCAAGACCGGCGCGTGGGACATTGCCGAGGCAGGCTGGATACCGGACTGGCTTGGCAACAACGGCCGTTCGGTGATCGAACCCTCTTCGACGGACGAGGTTACGGACCGGGATCGACGGACTACGGCGACTACAACAGCCCAGCGATGAACGCCCTGATCGACAAGGCACTCAGCTTCCAGCGTCGCCGACGCCACGAAGGTCTGGCAGGACGCGGCCAAGCTGGCGATGCAGGATGCCGTGATCGTCCCCCTGGGCGCGCAGAAGGTTGCCGTCTACCACTCCCTCGCGGGTGCAGAACTTCGCAGCCTTCTTCAACTTCAACCAGAACTGCGACGTCACCAACGTGTGGCTCTCCGGTATTGAAGTCCGGCCCCGCCGGCCGCTGCCGCGTCGGCTGGCAGGCGGACACCAGGAAGGTGCGTCATGGTATTCCCGGAGGTCAACTCCCGCTGAGCGTGCCGTTCCCGACCGAGGACGGCAAAATAGTGATATCGCGGTTCTCGTGGGCTGTCCTTTGCCGTCGACGAGGGCCAGACCCTCGCCGTGGTGGGCGAGTCCGATCCGGCAAGAAGCGTGGCAACACAGACGACTCCGTCGGGTTGACTCGCGGCGCGAGAATCCGCGGCCGGGCCATGTTCGACGGTCAGGACCCGCTGACGATAGGCTCCGAGCCGGAGCTACTGCGGCACATCCGCGGCGCGGAGATCGGCATGGATCTTCCAGGACCCGCTGTCCAGCGCTGCATCCCTACTACCGGGTCGGCTGGCAGATCGCCGAGCTGATCCGGCGCCACGACCGCATGACCACCCGCACAGGCGCGCCGGCGCAGCGCGCCGTCGAGCTGCTCGGCCAGGTCGGCATCCCGCAGCCAGATCAGCGCGTCCGACGACTACCCGCACCAGTTCTCCGGCGGGATGCGCCAGCGGGCGATGATCGCGATGGCGCTGCGCTGGACCCCGCGCTGCTGATCGCCGACGAGCCGACCGACCGCGCTCGACGTCACCGTCCAGGCGCAGATCCTCGACGCTGATCGCAGCGGCTGCAGCGCGAGTTCGGCTTCGTCGGTCATCCTGATCACCCACGACCTCGGCGTCGTCGCCGAGCTCGCCGACGACGTCCTCGTCATGTACGCCGGCGCGTGCAGTGGAATGACGGCACCGACGTCGAGCCGTCTTCTGCGAGCCGCAGCACCCGTACACGTGGGGCCTGCTCGACCTCGTTGCCGGTCGGACCGGGCCTGCGCGCGCCGAACGGCTCGCGGCCGATCCCGGGCCGCCGCCCAGCCGTCGATCGACCGCCTGTCCGGCTGCCCGTTCCAGCCCGCGCTGCCGGCGCGTCCTGAGCTGTGACCGCGGCCTGTGCCGACGAGCTCGCCCGTCGATCTCGCGGCAGTCGGCGACTGGCGGTTCGGCGCACTGCGCGAGGCCTGCCGCCGATCGACCCGGCCGCACGCGGATCCGCGCGGACCGGAGAGCGCGCATGACGGCAGTCCCGTCAGAACGGATACGGCGGCCGCCCAGGCTCCCGCCTACCGGTGCCGCCGGTGACCCGACTCGCGTGGAGAACCTGGTCGCCGGTACGTGACTGGCGCTGCTGCTGCGCCGACCACGGGCCAGGTGCACGCGGTCGACGGCGTGTCAGCCTCGAGGTGCGCCGCGGCGAGACGCTTGGCCTGGTCGGGGAGACCGGGCTGCGGCAAGTCCACGCTGGCCGCGCTGCATCGCCCGGCTGTACGGCCTGACCATCCGGACCGGTGACTTCGACGGCCGGGACATCACGGCGCTCCCGCCGCGAGCTGCGGCCGCTACCGCGCGCGAGATCCAGATGATCTTCCAGGACCCGTACGGCTCGCTGAACCCCCGCCGACCGGGTCGGCTCGATCATCGGCGACCCGTTCGCGATCCACGGGATCGCCACGGGCGAGGAGCCGCAAGCGCGCGTCCAGGAGCTGATGGAGCTCGTCGGCCTCAACCCCGAGCACTACAACCGGTTCCCCAGCGGAGTTCTCCGGCGGCCAGCGGCAGCGCATCGGCGTGGCCCGGGCGCTGGCGCCTCCAGCCCCGGCTGATCGTCTGCGACGAGCCGGTGTCGGCGCTCGACGTCTCGATCCAGGCGCAGGTCGATCAACCTGCTCGAGCGACCTGCAGGACGACTACGGGCTCGACCTACCTGTTCATCGCGCACGACCTGGCCGTGGTGCGGCACGTCAGCACCGCGGTCGCGGTGATGTACCTCGGGGCAGATCGTGGAGGTCGCCACCGCCGGAGGCCTAGCGACACGCCCCCGCCATCCCTACACGAACGGCGTTGCTGTCAGCCGGAGCCCGATCGCCGATCCGCACTGGGCGGACGCACGACCAGCGGATAGTGCTCACGGGGCGACGTGCCGTCGCCCGCGAGTCCGCCGGCCGGCTGCCGGTTTCCATCCCGGTGCCCGAAGGCGCAGCCAATCTGCTGCGGATCCAGAGCCCCGGCTGCAGCCGCGATTCCTCGACGACGCCACACACGCCGACGGCGCGCTGCCGCTCGCGGACGGCGAGTCGCTTGCCTATTCCACGAGAGCACGGGCATGACGAGCGGCCGCACTCATGGACGGCTCACGGTCGAGGTCGCGCCTGCCGGGGCGAAAGCCATTGAAGGGCGAAGTCCGTGGCAGCTCGCACTCGCCGGAGCTGCGTCGCGACCGGGTCGCCGTCGGCGCGGCTGTGGTAATCGGGTTGATCGTCTTGACGGCGATCTGTGCCGCTCGTCGCGGCCGCGGTCGGCGCATGGCCCGAACACTCAGTACCGCACCACGGGCCTGTCGCCAGAGGGCATTCCAGTTGCGCCGAAACCACACATTCCTGCTCGGAACCGACGAACTAGGCCGGACGTACTGGTCCGCATCTTCTACGGTGCCCGGATCTCGCTGCTGGCTGGCGTCGTGGCAAGCCTCTTGGCCGTGGCCACGGGCCGTCGTCGGGCTCGTCGCCGGCTACCTCGGTCGGGCAGTAGATACCGTGCTGAGCCGGTTCACCGTGGACGTCGTACTGTCGCTTCGCCGTTACCTGGTCTTTGCCATCGCGCTCATCGCAGTGGTCGGCCCTGACTGCCTGCGTCGATCACCGTGATCGCCTTCGTTCTCATTCGCCTCGGTCGGGCGGATCGTGCGCGGCCAGGTCTTGTCGATTACGCAGAAGGGGAGTTCATCGAAGCCGCCCGGTCGGTGGGCGCCAGCGACTGCGGATCATGTTCGTCGACATCCTGCCGAACGTGCTGGCCCCGGTGATCGTCTACGCAACGCTGCTCATCCCGGCGGTCGATCGTGTTCGAGGCCACACTGTCGTTCCTCGGTCTCGGCGTCGTCCCGCCAACAGCGAGCTGGGGCGGCATGCTCTCCGACTCGCATCAGTACTACCAGGTCGCCCGGTGGTTCGTGGTGTTCCCCGGCGCGGCGCTGCTCAGCACCACGCTCGCGTTCAACCTGCTCGCGGGACGGCGTGCGCGACGCCTTCGACCCGCGATTCACCAGCACGATCGCCGCATAGGTGGTTACCGATGCACTTCCTGATCCGTCGGATGCTTCTTCTGGCATCGTGGTCAGCTGTGGGTCGTGGCGACCGGTGTATTCATCCTTTACTTCGTCGCCCCGCAATAACGTCGCGCGGACCCTCGCCGGCCGGCAAGCCACCGCGCAGACAATCGAGCTCATCGAGCATCGGTCTCGGCCTCGATCGCCCACTGCTCGCGCAATACGGCAGCTATCTGTGAGGCTGCTGCACGGCGACTCTCGGGTACTCCTACGTCAACAACGAGTCCGTTGGCACCATCATCAGGCAGGACTTTCCGGTCACTGCGTCCGTCGCCATCGGCGGCGCCGTGCTATGGCTGCTGATCGGGGTCGTGTCAGGCGTCATCGCCGCCACGCGTCCACGTACCGTGGCTGACCGTACAGTCACCGGGTTCGCGCTGTTCGTCTACTCGATGCCGACGTTCCTGCTCGGTGAGCTGTCGCCTGCTCCATCCTCTTCTACCAACTGCATCTGGCCGGGATCGCGTTCTCCCCCGGCGGCGGCTACGTCCCGCTGACCCAGATCCTGCCGAGTGGTTCGGCATCTGGTGCTGCCCCGGATCACGATCTGCATTGGTCACCGCAGCCACCTACTCGCGGCTCACCCGCGGTCCTGATGCTGGAGGTCCTCCTGGCGGAGGACTACATTCGTCACGGCCCGTTCGAAGGGCATCCGCGAGCAGCGGGTCGTGTACCGGCACGCGCTGCGCAGTGCTCTAACCCCGGTGGTTACCCAATTCGGCATCGACCTGGGCACGCTGCTCGGCGGGATCATCGTGACCGAAACCGTGTTTGGGCTGCCCGGCCTGGGCCAGGAGATCTACAACGCGATCAGCCGGCAAGACCTGCCGGTGATCATCGGCCTCGTCTTGCTAGCGTCGGCCTTCATGTCGTCGCGAACATCGTGGTGGATCTCATCTATGCGGTGCTCGACCCACGAGTGCGCCTGTCCTGACGGAGCCCGCTGCGACGGCACGGCCACTAAGCGGACGACGCGTCCTCTACCAACGCGGTCAGGGATCGGCGTCAGCTCGCGTAGCTCTCTCCGCGTACGCACCGCTCAACGCATCGACCCTCCGGCGGCCCTTGGCGGTGAGGGCCAGCCGCACACGTTGCCGGCCATCGCGCCGATCACGCCGGCGCGTTATGAAACCGAGCAGCTGCGCCTGCGGTCCACGAGCCTCGACCGCCAGTGTGGTGCCGGACGAGCAGATGCTCAGCAACCTCGCCGATCGTCGGACCCCGCGCGTCATCGTGCCCGCGAATTGCCAACAACAGCTGATGCTGCGCGTGGGTCAACCCGAAGTCGCGAGCACGTTGCTCACTCCGTCGGTCGAAGCGTCGCAGCTGAGTTCGGAAAGCCGGCAGCCTCCGATAGTCCGTGTCGGAAAGAATCATGCCCAGCAAGTCCTTGCCACTGATTGCCGCTCCAGGCCCGGCCGGCCCGAATTAGATCGGGATACGATACTGCATCGCTGGACCGCGCGCCAAGAGTTGCCGATCTGTCGGAAGTGGTGCTTAGGACACGAGTGGCGGAGGCCCGAGGTGCGTCATGGCGGCGATACTGCGGCGACGGTGATGCTCGGCTTGCCGGGCTTCATGCTGCTCGCCGTGTCGGGAGTAAAGGCGCGGCCCCGGCCGGTGGTGGAACACCGACCGAGCGACCGCCGCGAGCATCTGCTCGGCTGTTCCCCATCCTCATGCGGCGTTTGCCGCTTCGCCACGCTCGCTTGGCAGCAGCACGGCGGCATCGAGCCGAGCACCATCACCGGGGCCGACCTCGACGAGGAGTCGAATCACCCGCGACCCACATCGGGGACACGTGGTCATCTCGGCAGGCCTGGTTCGTCGCTCACGATCAAATCGCACCCTCAACGCGGCAGATCCGGACGTTGCGTGCGGCGTCGGCCTCTGGCCGATTGGACCGGGCGAGCGCTCCCGGACGCTCTGCATACAGTTCTGGAACATGCGGTGTCTACACGATGATGTCTACAACCGGTGACTGGCTGGAACATCGAAACCGGTCCATCGGTCTCCGCCACGGCAAGCAGTGAGGTGTCGCCAGGAGGCGAGCAGGGTGATCGGCGCTTCGGCGCGAGTAAGCGTCGCCGCACAAGAACCGAGGAGGGTTGACCAGTGACGCGTGCACTGAATCGGTCGACGGTAGATCTGTCGCAGTATCCCGACCTTGTCGTGATCTACCTGGGGATGAAGGTCAACTCGCCCCGGGGCTTGAAGACCCTCATCTCCTTCGGCCCCAAGATCAGCAAGTCAGTCGCGGCCAAGCCGGACGGTCTGTTGCTCCACGAGAACCTGTTGTTCTCGCTGCTCCCGCCGCACGCAGGCATGCGGCAATACTGGCGCGACTTCGACTCCCTCGAGCGCTGGGCGCGGTCGCTGCCGCACCAGCAGTGGTGGCAGCAGTTTCTGCAAGACAGGGGCGGCACCGGCTTCTGGCACGAGACCTACTCCCGCGGCGGGCAGATCGAGTCGGTCTACATCGACATGCCGGCCATCGGCCTGGCTAAGTTCGCCCCGATCGATACCGGCCCGCGGCTCGATGTTCTCGGCCCGGCGACGTCTTGGCAAGCCCGAAGCAAGCGCGCCGCCGCCAGCCGTTCCGGAAGAGAACCTCGATCAGCTGTGAGGGCCATGTCACCGCCAGATCTCAGAAGCGAACGCCCACCACTCGCGGCATGTGAGTGCGTTCAGTCGTGGGGCTAACCGTGCATGAGTGCGGGTCTTGATTGTCGCTGCGCCAGGCGTGGCGGACATCGTTGCCGTTGCGTGTCCGAGAACGAGGTGTCTGACCATAGCGGGTGGATCGCTCGCGGATTCACGAACCTGAAGCGGATTCTCGGGAGCCCACATGACTTCGGTGTGGTGGTCGAGGAGTTGGCCAAGACGGTTGCCTGAGGGACCCGCCCTGGCCGGTGCCGATGAAGGGTCCTGGGCGTTGGTCGGCGCGCTAGCGTTGAGGCTCGGGATTCCCGCAGTCCTTGTACGTAGTACCCCGAAAACCTACTTCGTCAGTTACGGCGACGATCCGACTGTGGGCGACGGTCGTCTCGTGGGCGAGCGTCTCGCGCCGGGGACTCCGATCCACTTGGTGGATGACCTGGTGTACTCCGGGAAGACCTTGTGCGCTGCCGTTGATGCGTTGCGTCGAGTCGATCTCTCCTGCACGTCCGCTTCTGCAATTCTTTGGACCCGACGAGCGGAGGCATCACAAGTGGAGCTAGAAGCGTGCGGTCTACAGCAGGTGACTCTGTTTGGTGAGCCAGGCCGACATGCCCGAGTAGACGCTGGAGCCAGGTTCCGCTCATCGGCGTGAGCGGAAATCTCCTTGTAGCGTTTTCGATGCTGTGAACAACCCTCGAAACAACCGCTGTCACGCGCGGCGCGGGACGACTGCGCCGGAATCGCGCGTAAAGGGTGTGCCCCCAGGGATCGCGTGGCAACCGCAGCACAAACGAACTCGGCTCGTGATCGCCGGGATCCGACGCATCTCAGACCGGCGCGGCATGAGCGCGCGTTCGATCGGCACGGCTATTCGTCGGTGTCGCCGTGATTGCGTGGACCGTCTCCGCTCGAGTCGCCAATGGATTTCGTGGGTGTCCGGGTGCCGCCATTCGCGCATCCGGTACTCGAAACCGGGGAGTAGCACGATCGGGATCGGGTCCGGGAGGCCGGGGCGACCGACGCCCGCGACGATCTTCGCGTCGGTGGGGATGAACGGGGACTGCGCCGGGACCGGTGCGGTGTGGATCTCGACAGGGTCTCCATAGGGCACGCACCCAGAGTATCACGTCACAGCTGCCAGTGACTTCCCACACGGTCGCTATACAGATACCATAGCACCCCAATAGAATCCACGGCATCGACCAGTCAATCGACTTCGATAACGCCCCGATGGCCAGCGCCTGCTGACGACGACGACAACCCGTGAAAGGTCCACTGGCAATGACCACCGCACCGACCCAGAACGACCCGCAAAGCACCCCTCCGCGTCGCGCCAGCGCCGCCTGGGCCGGTACCGCCGAAGAAGAAGTCGCACAAACTCCGCTGGGCACTGCTCAGGAGTGGGCGGCGTCGTCGGCATCATCATTGTCATCACCACCTGCACGCCAGGCGGCGGGACGACGAACAATAACCAAGCACGCCGCGACAACAAACCAATCCCCCGGCGTGTCACAGCGGCATCGGCTCTCAGAACGCATCCGGCGACGTCAAGCTTGGCGGCTACACCACCGACGCCGCAGCAGCTTGGCCACAGTCGGGGTCACCATCACCAACCACTCCTCGAAACGCTCGGACTACCTCATCACGGTCGCCGTCGAGTCGGCCAACGGCCATGCCCAGTACGACACCGCCGACGTGTACGTCCAGAACCCTCGAATCCCGTGCCAAACCACCAGCCAAGATCGGCATCTCGCGTACGCCCCTAGCAACCTCCGCCCGCCGCCGCAAAGCTCGTCCTCAAGTCAGTCGAGGGCGAACCGCGTCCCTCTGACGCTGAGTCCGTCCCCCCAACCGGGGTGGGTGGGACGGACTACTTACTGAACTCGATTACTGGCTCGCGCAGCCGCGCCAGGTTGTCAGCCTCGAGTTGGATGATGCGGATATTGGCCTGCCCGCGTCCGGAAGGACCGATGCGCCGTCACTGGCGGCCCCGGTGGGCACCTTCTGCCAGCTAGTCATCCAGCGCGTTCATTCGCCGCGCACCCGTGGCAAATGCAAGTGCTGCGGCACTGAATGGGACAACGGATAGGAAGGGAGCGCAAAAATCGATAGCAACACGGGACTGGCCCTACTCGGCTTCGCGCTGGTCTTCTGCACCGCCATCGGCTTGACCTGGATGGTCGCCTACCATCGCAGTGGCAGTCGATTCACCGCCGTTGTAATCTTCGTGATCTCGTACGCATTTTGGGCCCGCCGCCATCGTGCTGGCATATGCTCAGACGCCCAGGCGTTGGTTCGCTGACCCGTGGAAGTGAGGCCCTCACTGTTGGATCGAGCAGCAAGGGAGCCGCCCCGGCCCGTTGGACCGATCCCGCCAGGAGCCCAGCATGACCCACCTGCGCAACACCATCCTGATCGTCGTCGCACTCGTCGCGACGATGCTGTACACCGTCGCCTCAGCATCAGCGCGCTCCCGGCACCCAACAGGACAACGGCTTCGTTCCCGCGACGCCGCCGCCGGTCATCCCCCACGTGACCTCCAGCGGCCTAGCCCCATGGACGGTTGTGCTTATCGCCGTCGGCTTGGCCGCAGTCGCGGTGCTCGCCACCGAACTGGCACGTCTACCGCAGCCACCGACGTATCGCGCGCCATCCCGCAACCGCCTGAAACCGACGCCGCCGCTCGACGCATCTGACGATGCGCCGCGGCGGCAAGGAGAGCGTCCCGCCCCACGGGAGGATGGCGTGGGCCGCGGAGTCCCCCGCAGCCGGGGCGCAGGGGCCAGTGGAGAGCACCCGCCCGTCCTACCCGTCATGGGCTCAATTGCGTCGCTAATCAATTCGCGGATCTTGTTCCAGAACAAAGTGAAAATGACGAGCCACCTTCAGGCCGGGCCGTCCTGATCATCACCATCATCCAGGCAGCCGCTGTGGACTTCTTCTGCACGGTTCTCCACGAGAACTGACAGCACCTGAGCTCTCCTGCTCTTGGGCGGCGGCTGCCCTGATCCCGAACGCTGCCACAGGTGTGGACCGCGAGTGATGTCCTCGCCGAGGAGATCGAGGTGCGGCCGTCCTGCTGCGGTTCGTTTGAGCATACGCAACATCCGGGTAACGGTTCTTAAGGGCGCTGCTGGCCCGCGCTCACCCGAGGGGCACGGGCCAGGCAGCGTGGAGACATCGCCGGCACTGGTCCGCAATCATCCGCGTTCGACGGGTGCCAATGCGGCAGAAGGGGCTGAGGGATGAGCACATACGAGGCGCACGTCACCCGCAACGGCAACTGGTGGACGATCTCCGTCCCAGCCGTCGACGGGTCGACCCAGGCACCCACAATCAGTGACGTGACCACCATGGCCAAGGAACATGTCGCCGTCACGCTCGACGTTCCGCTCAGCACGGTCGAGGTGCACCTCGAAAGTCTGGTAGTCGACGGGGTCGGCATCCTCGGACGCGCCCGGCAGGTTCGGGCGGCACGCGAGCAAGCGGAGCAGCTCGAGGCCCAAGCCGTCGGTCACGCGTGCGCGTTAGCCCATGACCTGGCCGGCGAGGGTGTACCCGTCCGTGACATCGGGGAAGTGCTCGGGGTGTCCGACCAGCGGGCGCATCAACTCGTCACCACCTAACCCGCACACGCAACGCTCGGACTGTGCACGCACCTGCCGAAAGCTCGCCGGTCGGCTGCACGTCTCATACCTACTGGTCACGCTCGGGCTATCGACTGTCCTGACCGCGGCAAGTTGAGCGCCGAGATGTACCGCTGCGACCACACCCTGGGTCGCCGTGCTCGGTTGGCTTACCTCAGGACGATGATGTCGGCCATGACGCAGACACCCGAACACGGCGCCGGCATCGAATTGGGCCCGGAGCGGTACTTTGCGGACGCCCGAATCAAGTGTTCCTTGCTGGGCTATGATCGCTGGCCGATGGCGCTGGTAGGCGTCAAGGTCGTTACCCTCGGACTAAGGACTTCCTGATTCGGATCGTGCCCTCGCGGGCCACGATCTGTCCCATGGAACCGATGGCAGCATCTCGCGCGTCGTCGGTGCCGCCGACTGCGCGCCGGTGGCGCCTTCGCGCTCTCACATCCGCTCGGCCGTGTTCCGACGAGCCAGCCACGTCGCGCCACTTCGTCGCAGAGGCAACTGATGAGCGCAATTGAGGGTGCCGCCAAAGCCATATCCACGGGCGGCGGCGCTGGCTCGCCCTGGGGTGATCGGTATCGCGCAACTCATGGTGGTGCCTGACCTGACGGTGATGAACATCGCCTGCCGTCGGCGCAGCGTGCGCTGCACTTCACCGACCGCGGATCGGCAGTGGTGGTCACCGGCGTACACGCTTGGCGTTCGGCAGCTCTGCTGCTGCTCGGCGGGAAGCTGGCCGACCTGCTCGGGCCGGAAGGACGACGTTTCTCGTGGGTCTGGCTCGGCTTCGCCGGCGGTCTCGGCTGTCGGCGGCGCCTCCGGTCAACTTCGCCATGCTGGTCGACGGCGCGGGCCTGCCAGGGCGCGTTCGCCGCGGTGCTGGTGCCCTCGGCGCTGTGCGCTGCTGACGACCACGTTCACCGAGCCGAAGGACCGCGGCTAAGGCGTTCGGCGTCTACGGCGCGATCGCCGACCGCAGGCGGTGCGGTCGGCCTGCTGCTCGGCGGCGCCGCTGACCGAGTACCTGTCGTGGCGTTGGACGCTCTACGTCAACCTCGATCTTCGCCGGCGTGGCATTCGTCGGTGGGATCGTTCCTGCTCGATGCGGCAGACATCGCCGACCAGGTTTCAGGCTGGACATTCCTGGCGCGCTTTAGCATCGGTGGGGATGTTCTAGCCTCGGTCTTCGGCTTCTCGAACGCGGCCAACACACAGCTGGCATCACGCCGTCCACGTGGGGCTTTCCTCGCCGGAGCGTGGCACTGCACGTAGCGTTCGCCGTCTGGATCGGGCGCGACCGGCTCATCCGCTTCTGCCGCCGCGGGTGGTGCTCGAACCGCAACCGCGGCGGAGCCTACGCCTCGATATTCATCGCGCTCCGCTGAGTCTGTTCGCGACCCTCCTCGTTCCTGACCTATTACCCGCAGCAGACGCTGAACTACTTCGCCGATCGTGACCGGCTTCGCGTTCCTGCCCGTCTCGAGCCTTGTCTGGCGGTCGCGGCCAACCTGTCCACCATTGTCCTGATGCCGAGAGTGGGACCCGACCGGTGGTGAGCCATAGGGCTGCTGGTCGCGGCGGGCGGCGATGGCCTGGCTCTGCCCAGCTCGGCCCGCACACCGGCTACGCCGATCGGCGTACTCGGCCCGCTCATCCTGGCCGGATCGGTCTCGGCATGGTGATCGCACCAGCGATCACACACCGGCACCTACGGCGTGGCCCCACAGGATGCCGGCGTCGCATCGGCGACTAGTCACCGTCAGCCAACAACTCGGCGCCTCCATCGGCACATCGCTGCTGAACACGATCTTGCCACCGCAGTCGCCTCGCCACCTCGTGACGCATGAACCTCGACACGGTTCATTACCCGTGCGGCGCCGAACAACGCGGCTCGCGCACGGCTACGACGCAGCGTTCTGTGGACGTGCGCGATCACGGCCGGCGGCCCGCCATCGCCGCCCTCCTGCTGCGCCTCAGGCCCACTCGCCGGTCCGGCGAAGGCGACCCGGAAAGAAGCCTCCAGCCGTCAGCCGAACTCAACCCTACAGCGGCACCCAACCGGAGCGGCATGAGCAACGCGGAAGCCGGACCCAAATAAGGTCCACCTGCCTGACTCAGTTGACGGGCTGAATGAGGTGGCGCGGCAACCCGGTTCGCCGGGACCAGCGCACCGCCATCAGCAAGATATCGCGAGAGAAGAGTTCTGGCATACCAACCGACTGAAAGCTGCGGCGCCATCGGCGAGGCGGACCGCAGCCCCAGTTGGGACGACGGGGTCGATCGACTTCCGGTTTGCCTCCCGCACTCGACTCGCCCAGCGTTCCGCCGCCCCTCCTCCATAGCGACAAAGAGACAGTTCAACGCTGTCAACAAGCACTACCGCCAACCAGCTCGCCAGCCCGGACCGCCTCCCGGCTGAGGAGGGGACCTCGCCCGCACGTTCTGGCTCGTGGACGCTCTCACGCGTGCCGGAAGGGCCGACGCGTCCCGCTTGGACGAGGCCAGGATCATATGTTCGCGAGCATGCTCGGCTACGCGAACCACACCCGGGGCTCTTCGCCGTGGAAACCTCCATGCTCGGAGAGGCTCTGGGCAACTTCCCGCAGGCCTTCACCCATCTGGCCCTCATCAGGCGCGCTGGCCTTCAACCTCGACCGCGCCCTGGATGCCCAACAACAACAGTCGAAGGCGCGTCTGGCATGACAACGACCGGCGAAGCCGGCAGACCGCGTACAACAGGGACTCGGATCCGTGGCCCTGCGGGCTACTTGTCGCGCTAGGGGCCATCACTGCGAAGCGTATCCTGCGGATGGCACAATCCCGGATTGGACGTCCAGATGCGTCCGGGCGCGTCCGCAGGCGCGCCGGATCCACAATCGGTCCTGCGCGCAGATGGCGGCGGACAGTCACAGATGACGAGAACGGCACGCAATGGCACCGCAGTAGCGGCTCCGACGATCTTTATGTACGAGAATCACCTTTTATAGAATAAGGAGGCGCGGTACGCGGAACCCCGCTGACGACCGCCGTCGCGCTAACCGCCGGACGCGACGGGACAGCCAGTCTATACCTTCCTCGCGCGCGTTCTTCGATGGCCCCGGCGTTAAGCGGGTCGACATCGATGGCCAGCCCGGCGAGCGTTCGTCTTGTCATGCTGCCGGCCGATGGCAGCGTTTCATGGCGCCCCCAACCGAGATCTCCCCTTGCGCTCACGCGGCGGCCAGTCCCTGGGCCTCTTCCGTTCGCGCTCGCCGGTCGGAAGGCAACGACTACCTGCACAGTGAAGAGATCGGGGTAGGGAATCGCTGGCTGGCGCCGAAAGATCCACCGCCGCGTGCACACGTGAGCGGTCACGCACAATCCCTCGAATGCTGTCCGACTCCAGGTCCGCCGGCGAGGCTCGGTGGACTGCGGGCGGTGTGGTCAGCGACTCGCGCCCCGGAGCGCATGGCGGTGCGGTCCAGCGGTGCGTCCGCGTACAGTTGGCCTTGCCTTCCGGCCGACGCCGCTGAGCAACCATCTGCGTACGGGATTCCCGCCGCGTGCGATCGTGAACTGCGGCAAGGAGCGCGACGACCGGACCACCCCAGGGCGCTGCGTGCTTCGGCATTCGGTAACGGTTGAGGCGACGACGCTTCGAGAAAGAGCAGCAAACAGCAATACGTAACTGAACGAAGTACAC
>ERZ1370068.7957-contig-6843_pt1 | contig 70019 bp, 107 predicted proteins | sample MGYA00561227_ERZ1370068 | MGnify/ENA primary metagenome ERZ1370068 (study PRJEB38410, sample SAMEA6850437) | metagenome | study: Metagenomic assessment of the ecological functions of the soil: analysis of the soil microbiota associated with the...
ATTGTACTTCGTTCAGTTACGTATTGCTGCACATTGTCATCGGTGATTACCACGCCTTGGTTATTAAGCTCCGTACTTGTTCATTTCCTTGCTTAGCCCGTTCCCGGTCGCGTCAGCGTGCCGTATCTACAGGTAAAGTTCAGTCCGGAAGCCCCGCGCCAGAGCACTGACGCATCAGCGGCGTTTTTGGAGTTCGTTTTTCGCGAAGGTAGAGATGTGTGGAAGTATCAACACTCAGCCCGACGGCAAGAAGAAGTGAAAGCATACCTGTCGGCGGACATCGCCAGAATCGACCCACGCTCACCTTTTCTATTTCTCTTCTGCGCCAGCCTCTTCATTTTTTGCCTCCTTCAAGCACTTTTCTGTCAAAGGGTGATTCCAGTTAGGGTTTGAGAGGCTGGGGGTTCGACATCCATGGGGCATCGTCGAGCTGTTGGAAGTGTCGGGTTAACGCGAGTGGTGTTGGAAGACGTCGCTACTGGAAGAAGCCGCGCTGGTTTTCTGTCCGGCCTTTGCGTTTCGGGTTGTCCAGCAGGCTCTGCACCTTTGGCGGGCGCCGCCACCGCCGTGATGTAGCGGTCGGCGTTCCTTCGGTATTTTGGCCCGTCACCGATGAGGCCGGTTCTACCCTGGATCTCTTCTGTCTTGGGTTCCAGAACCTAGAGGCGATCCGTTCTTTAACCCATCAACGCCGCGCACGTCTGCGGCAGAGTCGTCACGGTTAACAGGCTTCACCAATTGCGCGGTGACGATTGAAAATCAATTCGGTTTCATTTTTCTGGAATGACTTGGAGCGGACAGCGAACCAAGCACCGGTATCATCGCCCAGCACTGGAACCTTCGAGAGGTCTTCGATTCGCCTATTATCGAGCAAACCAGCTAATGCGAATGATTGACCATCTAGCGTAATTCAGCACACTGTCGTTCGCATCCGGCGAGGTCTTCCAGGGCGAGGGTTAAGAATCCCGTCGAACTTCCACTCTCCGTTTGCGAAATCGAGTTGTCGAAACTTCGGGTTCCAGTTCCAGCCGGATGTGGTCGTTTACGTCAATGATGGTCGGCTTAAATTCAGCCGCACGCCATACTCTTTGAAAATGATGGAGCGAGGCTTTTATCACTGCCACCCTGAACGATCGGAACCGGGAATTCGCCACCAGCCAGGAAACTGGCTTGCTGCCCGTCCATGGCAGCGATGAGATTTGGTTCCGCAAGTTCTGCGCAGCACGCCCTGCGTTTGCAGCGCGCGAATCATGGTGGCCCATGTTCCGCCCAAGACCAGCGGATTGAGCGAACTAAAAGTGCTCCTCAATACTCCTTGGGTGAGTATCACCAGCATGTGGCAGGTCCGCCACCACTCACCGTAGCCCGCTCCTGGAGCTTCCCTGTGGTATGCAAACGAGGAACCAGGTCGCGCATACCGATTGCGGCTAAACCTCGGCAACACTGAACCTGAAGCTGGATCCTGGGACATGCTTTTACCGCGCGAGGCGAGCATGTTCACAGTCTTGAAGCCGGCGGCCTGGACCACGCTGTCGATCTGCGCGGACGTCGCCGGATCCGCGACGCTGCCAGAGATCACTACTGAACCATTCGCCTGGCTTAGACGGATATCATCCTTCGGAAACAGCGCTCGAATCTGGGAATCAATCAGAGAAAGATTAGCCCGCACGTAAACATCGCAAGACAAGATACTCACCGCCGCGCGCTCCCAGGCAATGAAGTTCCACTTGCCCAAAAGCGCTTGCCGTTAACCAGTACCTGATCGGGTGTCACCAGCACCGCCTCAGCAATCTCGGGATTCGAAACGGAGAAGCGGCCGACCGGCCTGTCGAAGTTGATCACTCGTGACTGTCCCACTAGTATACATTGACCGCGACAGCCTCTGTATTCTGTTTGAAAGAAGCTTTGTAAGAGGTCGCCTGACCATGGACTATGGAACTGCGACTAAGAATGATCATCATTGACGCCAGCAGCAACAAGCTTACTCGGGGCGTGATTTGGGAACGGCTGTGCATGATCTCCAGCTCCTTTTTGCTAAAACGGTTAACTTTTGGACGTAACACCACCACACTGCGTACGCGATTCCTCCACGGAAAATCTACGCTGCGTTTCTTCGCGCCCTCGATCATTTCGACTGAAGCGCGTGGGGGTGCGGAGTTTTATTCTCCGCTACCGGTTTTTGGTTCAGTACGAAACTGTCGCACCGGCCTTGGATTTGACAGCTTGTTCGCTCTTTGGCGAGGCCGGGTTCCGGCGCTGGCATGGCGTGCTCGCCATTCCAGCGGTCCTCGCTTATCGATTCCCTTTGTTTGCTCATCGCCTTGGTCGATCGAATTGCGCATTACGAGTTGTAGTTTCCCTTCACTTGCAGCCAGGGCGAGCTTTTCAGCCTGCTCAGGAGTTACCAGCAAGGTGACTGCCTTAACGCTATTGGCCTCACACGTTCGCTCTGCGGGCTTGTCGATGTTCCTGACCGTATTGCCAGTACCTTGATGTTCTGCAAGACGAATCTTGGAAATCGGTTTGTTGACTCTGGGCACCGAATCGCCTGGAAATTATGACGCAACCACGATATCCGACGAGCGTCCTGGCATGATGAATCCCGAGATACCAACAGCGTCGTCGCAGCCTTAACGGTCATCGCTCGGTAGCCCTCGGGTATGACGGCTGATAAACCACCCGCAGTGCGCTGGCGGGGGCCAGGCGAGACGCTCAGTGATGGGCTCGCTGCGGGGCAAATGTTTACGATCGCTCTCGACCCAGTTAGCTTGTCAACCGTCTTGGAACGCACCGTCAGGCGTATGATTCCACGGGAAACTGGACCCACCATCACCTGCTCGGGGATGATCTTTGTCCCGAGGGAATAGCAACTTGGCAGCGACTATTCCATTAAGGTTCTTCGTGTGTGAAGCCAGGGCGCTCGACAAATACCGACTGACGAAACGGCTGCGAGCAGCCCAAACAGAGAAGAGCTCCACCTAAGACAATGAAAAAACGTTTGTTGCGCATGGTTTGGAATCTCCGTGTTAATCGGTTTTTTCTCGGCTAGGATTTGGTCCGTTTCAGACGCGAAAAATCGCTATTGAAATAATGCTGCCAACTGTTATTGCTGCTACCGTAAGGGAATTGTGTGCGATCAGATCTGCGGGAACGGCGAACTTGGGCATGTTCCAGCCAGGGCAATAACCAACTAGTATTTGCAGTACCCGATTCATCGTCGTTATCACTCTTCCGGATCGGATAATTGAAATCATTGCGAGCACCCACCGGTGAGCACGACGACTAAGAAATTAGGTAATACAAGATGCGCTCCGATTACCGCGCCAATCGCCGCAAAAAGCTTGACGTCTCCGCTCCCATCGCTCCGAAGAGATGGAGTATGAACATCAATCAAAAGCGAGGACGCAACCTCCCTACACTGGCGTATAAGCCTGGAAGCCGCCAAAGATGCCGTTGATCGCGATTCCGCTGACCAGGTGGCAAAGACAAAGGGATTGGGAATACGACGATAGCGAACATCGTAATAGGTGATGATCGCGGCCAGTGTACAAGGGCGTTATAGTTACGACCGTTTCAGTCATCTTTTGCGTACCTAAGCGATGGTTTTCCGGGAAGTCACTTGCACCGCTGCCTCTGCATTTAAAGAACTAGACTGTCTAGGAAACTAACCGGGAGGCCTATCCGTTGACCGTGGCGGCAAGCGAGTTAATCCGACTGCCGATGGCTGTGCCGAGTGTCGTAAAGGCAAGAACACAGCCGATCGCAACTAACGCCGCTGGCAACTGCGTACTCTGAGAGTTCAAGGCCAGTTTCATCTCGAAGAAAGTGCTTGATCATGTTTTCAACTCCTCTTCCGGATAGCCACTCGTGTGATGAGCGGACGACGCGCGCTTTATTCGAGCAATACCTCAACTAAAGCGCGCCGGCTCCCCATTTTTGCTGAGCAGGACTATCCGTTGATGGTTGCGGCAAGCGTGTTGATCTTAGAGCTAATCGCGGTGCCAAGGGCCGTGAAAAGCAACGACGACTGCGATCGCAACCAAAGCTGCGGCAACGGCGTATTCCGACAACTCAAGACCGGTTTCATCGCGAAAGAATTTCCTAATCATGTTTTTGCTCCTTATAGTTTGTGATTGCTTGAAATTTCGTTCGCCTTCTTCCGTGTCGAAAGAGAGCTCACGACGGTTGGTGGCTTTCTCATGATGTGAGGGCCACGCTTGACTGTGGCCCCCGCGGCTTCCGCGCGGTTGGGATTCGGCTCGGACCGTGCGGCGGCCAAAGCCATTGATCCCACTCACGACAGCGCCACATAGAGTCAGCGCCAAGAGCAAAGGCTCGTTTCCAGCTGCCACTGTGCGTATTGCAAAGCCTAAGCCTATTGCAAAGCGCAGGGGCAGTGATTGCGATCAATGCCAACGATACATACTCTTTTGTGGTGATTGCCTTCATGAGATTCTTTTTCGTAGCGTCTTATCGACTTCCCTTTCGCGACGCGTCCGTTGGCCTCGCGAATGAACATCTGCCTTAACAAGAGACGTGCCATCAAGCTTGGGAGCAACAAAGACCAACTTAATCGCGCTTTCAGATCACTGTCGACGTTTCAGTTGTAGCCGGCGAGTTAACAAGTACAAAGGACCAGAATGAACCGAGAGCTCTCGTATGCCATGATTAAAGGTCGCTTTTGCAGCCAAAGTGAGTTGTCGCTTTCGAGTTGTCAACAGAGCGAGCGACTTTATCCCAAAGCGGCGACAAACACGACCAAAGAAAAAAGCATTCGAGGGTGGACTCCGAATGCTTGAAGGCTTGTGGTGTGGCTTGTGTGTCTAGTTGCGCTCTGACCGCAACTGTAAACCTGGCTCAGTGTCTTCCTGGAGAAAGTCTGTGATGTCGATCGCTAATCAGCCGATCTTCTTGTACAACGTTTGGCGCGAACCCAGGCCCAACGCTTCACTTGGTACGTGCCACATTGCAATCGTTTCGCTTCAGCGTCTCGGTGATAACGCGCCTTTCGTAGTCTTCCAATAGCAACTCAAGATTTTCCCCGGATCTCTTCTCTGACTGCTAGCGGATCTGGGCCAGCCGAAAAGATGTGGCGGCTAATTTGTTCCGGAGTAATGTGACTGTTCTCTTCGGCATACAAAACAAGCCGCTCCATTTCGCCGGCGAGTTCGCGACATTGCCAGGCCAGGGTAGTTTTCGAGCGCGTGAATAGCCTCCCAGGTGATTCCGGGCGATCGTTCTATCGTTGCGTCTGGCGAAATGGGAAGAGATAGTGAGAGATCCAGTGCTGATATATCCTCCGGCCGATCGCGTAGCGGTGGAATCTTCACTGTCAGGGTCGCGATTCGGTAGTAGAGATCCTCTCTGAACAGTCCTTCACGAACCAACCGGTCAAGGTCCTTGTGAGTCGCCGCGATCACCGCGAACGTTGACTGTTTGCGGGTACGCTCCCCAGCGGGTGAATCTCACCCTCCTGCAGAAACCGAAGAAGCTTGGGCTGGAGGGCTAATGGGAGATCTCCAATCTCGTCAAGGAACAGCGTTCCGTTTTCCGCAGACCGTAATTAGCCCATCGTTATTCCTGCAGCGCTCCTGTAAAACTTCCCCTGCGATGACCAAAGAGCATGCTTTCGATGAGGTCCGGTGGAGCAGCTGAGCAATTGAACGGAATAAAATCCTCTTCACAACGCTTGCTAAGCCGGTGAATCGCGTGGGCAACTAATTCCTTGCCGGTCCCTGATTCGCCCGTAATGAGGACTGCCGAGTTTGAGTCTTTGACCCGATCAATCGTATGAGCCACCTCGTTCATTGACCGACTCGCCAAATATCATCCCTGGAAGGGTAGTCTTGCCAGCCTTTTCCTCGGAAACCTCAAGTGCATGAATTGGCTGTGCAGCCGAAACGTGCGAATGGGCCAAGCGTCGCGTCACATCGACTATCACTCCAAGATCTCGAGCCTGTTGAAGGGACAATGGGCGAACGCACAAAGCCATATAGAGCCGCACCAGAGGCGCCCGGCCTTGGATGACGTCAACACAAAACAGACGGACGGAATCGCACCTTCTTTGATGTCCGGCCACGATGCGGTTGCTGCCAGCTGACTCACCAACTACTCGCTGTCCCGTTGCCAGTTCTGATTCGTCGAGCCCTTCGGCCCAGTTAAGTCTCGGCTTCTGTCCGCCATCCACGCCTCACATCGAAAGGCCATACATCCGGCGCTGTTGCCTCGACTAGACAGGCTCAGTTTGAGCATCACTTCATAAAGCAAGTCAGGGCCCGCGTTAGGCAGCTTGGCAGAGCGCCCGAACAATGGAGCCTAAAGGGAAGTGGACTAGTCTCCAAATGCACCTGTGCTTCCGGGTAAGTACTGGTCAATTCTGGCATGGAGCCTCTCTGCTTCTTGAGCCGGGATGGAGTGGTGCCGGTTCGCGCTTCCGAAAACGAGGCCACTATGTTAGCGATGAAATCAGAGGCAAGATGGGGTCAGAACGAGAGTACGGCTGAAAGCCTTAGCTGAATTACGTCAGCGGCCTTCAGTTCCGAGAGTCGGCTTCGCAAGAATCTCAGTGTCAATCCCTTCAAAGCGGAACGGCATTTCCCAAAAGCCTCTGTTTTCGTTGTACGCCATGCGTTCGCCTTGCTGGGCCATTAAGCGCGCTTAGTTCAAGTAAACGTTGAAGTTACGTCGCGGAAGCGTTGCAAAGATATTGCTTTACCCTTAAGCGCTGGTGGTGCTACATTCCGCGAATCTTGCCCTAAACTGTTGACTGGCAACGGATTGGCGATGAGGAAAGGCATTCATTGGGGTTGGAGCCGGCAGAGTACCGAGTATCTTGTGGCGCAAACCCGCATTTCGGTTAAGCAGGCTCTTAAACAGCAACATGACGATTCGATTCGGGACATCTGGTTGGTGGGCGGTTATTGCAGACGAATTCACGTTTGCCGGCTTTCGATCCGTTACGGAGTGCCATCTGTTCTCATTTCGTAACCGCTGCAACTCCTGTCGGCGACCTCATGGTCGTGGGATACGATACCAGATTTCTGGGTGAGCAGTTCCCGCCGAAGAGTGCGCAAACATCATTTCCACAAACGCATTTCGGGTTCTCCTTTGTGACGAACCTGTGCCAACCCCTAACTATTTCGCACGTTATTCGGACCAAAGGGGCCATCTGCGGAATTAATTTTACCGCGTCGCACAATCCGCCTCAGTACAACGGAATGAAACTCTCAACCAGCGATGGCGCGCCCGCCTTGCCGGAAATAACGCGGAAACGTTGAGCAAATCATTCAAGCGACCCTTCCTACTGCGTCGGTGCAGGACCACTTCGCCAAGCCGGCTAACGTGCAAACATTCGCCGCCCGCCCCGGCTATCTCGGAAGATCTAGCGAAAAAGATCAACTTTGAGGCGATTACTCGAGCTGGAGGCCGCTATGCGTACGACCCGTTATGGGGAACTGGTCGAGGATACCTTGATGAAATCTTACGCACTCACGGACTAGAAGTGGAGACGATTCACGACTGGCGTGACGTGCTTTTGGAGGACGCTCGCCCGAACCGGAAGCCAGTCACTTGGATGAGTTACGGCACGTCGTAATGTCGAAAGGCTGCGTGCTTGGGGCTTGCCACGGATGGTGATGCCGATCGCTTTGGAGTTATCGATTCAGATGGTTCATTCATAACGCCCAATCAATTGATTGCCCTTCTCTTCGATTATTTGGTGGAGTCTAGAAAATGGGACGGCGGCGCCGCCCGTTCAAGTTGCTACTTCCCATCTGGTGGATCGCGTCGCAGAGGCCCGTGGTCTTCCAGTTTATGAAACGCCGGTTGGTTTCAAGTATATCGGAGAATTAATCAATGAAAACAAGATTATCATCGGTGGTGAAGAGTCGGCGGGACTATCGATCAAAGGTCACTATCCGGAGAAAGATGGCATCCTTGCGTGTTTGCTCGCAGCGGAGGCGGTTGCGGCGCGCGGCGCGAGCCTGACGGAACAGTTGAAGGACTTGTATGGCCGCGTTGGCAAACTGGAATCGGGCCGGATTGGTATTCGGCTAACTCCGAGCTGATGCAATCGCTCGGCGACAAACTGAAGGAAGATCCCGTGAAATTGGCGGGCGTCGTGTTCAGCGAACCAATCGGATGGATGGGGTGAAGTTTATTTTTGCGGACGGTTCATGGCTGTTGATGCGGCCTTCCCGGACGGAACCAGTAGTTCGCATTTACGCGGAATCAGAATCAGCAACGGACTTGGAGGTGCTTCTTGAGCAGGGTCATAAATTCTTACTGGGTTGATGAGCGAATTCGGGCGCAGCGTGTAGCGCCAAGAGCGAGTTCAACTTTTGCATCCGTTAGGGAGATCTCGCAGGACATCATCGGGACTCCCGCCGAAGTTCGCCGGCGCGGTGGAGTTATCCCTGCATGGGTGATTTTTGGAATGGTGATTCTCGGGACTTTTGCAATCTGTGTGGCAGTCACGGTGAGGACCAGAACCAGAATGTCGCTGGCGTCTCAACAATACGTACGCATGCAAGTTGACGTCGAGGAGCTGCGAAACACAAATCAATCTTTGCGGTTGGAGATTCAACGACTGGGTCCCGAGCCGCGCACCATCGAAGCGGCGGCACGAACCCGTCTCAACATGGTTAGAGCTAATGAGATTGTGATACCTATCGAATGAGCATTTGGGAACACTCATTCGGAAACGAATTTCTTTTCCCTGCCGGCTGCCCCGCTAGTTCCCTGCTTGAAAGCCACGCATCGCGAGTGCCTGGCCTGAGTTGCGCGGTTGTGACTGCCATCACAACCGCGCTCCCTTCCTCCCAATGGAAACAAAGTAAGTTGTTTACCTGCGTTGACAGTCGAATTATGCCTAATCAATATCGAATTCTCCAATCCTGCAAGAATGATCGCGAGTAGTATGTCTGAAACCAAAGAGATCAGTACATCCAATTGAAAACAGAAGTTGACGCGGTGAGAACAGAGACGCTTGACCCGCGCTAAGAAAGCATCCCGAAGCGAAGGAACGTTTTGAAACTGTCTCACTCGACGAAGTGGACCGGCTCTACACACCAGCCGACATCGCTCAGGTAGATTTCTCTCGCGACATTTCCATTCCCTGGAGAGCTTCCCACACCCGTGGAATACATCCAACGGGTTATCGCGGCAAAGATGTGGACTCATGCGCCAGTTTGCCGGCTTTAGCACGCCAGAACCAACTCACGCTTCCGATACTTACTGGAACAAGGTCAGACTGGCCTTTCAGTAGCCTACGATCTACCAACCTTATTGGGTTATGACGCAGACTCTCCGCTGTCCGAAGGTGCGAGGTCGGGCAAGTGTGCGCAGCAGTTTCCGTCGCTCGCTGACATGGAAGTCTTGTTCGACCAGATTCCACTTGATCGAGCCACCGTTTCCCAGACGATCAACGCGCCAGCGTCGGTTCTGTTGGCCATGTATCTGGTAGTGGCAGAGAAGCGAAGGCGCTGCCTGGAAGAAGAATTTCCGGGACTCTGCAAAACGATATTCTCTGCGGCGATACATCGTTGCAGGAAGGAATGGATCTCATCCAATCCAACCGGCGATGAAGCTGGTGAGTTGATACGTTTGAGTTCTGCACTCAACATGTGCCTCGCTACAATCCCATCTCGGTCAGTGGTTACTCACATTCGAGAGGCGGGAGCGACTGCAGTTCAGGAACTCGCCTTCACCTCGCAGCGATGGTCTTGAATATGTTGAATGGGGCCTGAAGGCTGGTTTGGATGTCGACGACTTCATGTTCCGCGAATTTCTTTCTTCTTCAACGCTCACAACGATTTCTTCGAGGAGGTCGCCGAAGTATCGTGCAGCGCGTCGGATATGGGCCAGAGAGATGCGCGATCGCTTTGGTTCGACAAACGAACGTGAGCACCTCAAGCTTCGTTTTCACACCCAGACCGCGGGAGTCTCACTAACGGTCCAGCAACCGCTCAACAACATCGTGCGCGTAGCCATCCAGGCGCTTGCCGGCGTCTTCGGTGGCACTCAGAGTTTGCACACTGATGCTCTACGAGTGAAGCGCTGGCTCTGCCACACGGATCAAGCGGCCTTAATCGCCTTACGAACCCAACAAATAATCGCCGAAGAAACTGGCGTCGCAAACACACCGTCGATCCGCTCGGTGGTTCTTACTTTGTTGAGCGCTTACCGACAAAATGGAGCTAGGTGCACTAGATTAGTTTCGAAAAATTGACTCAATGGGCGGGATGGTCGCCGCCATTGAAAAGGATTTCCGCAACGCGAGATTCAGGATTCTGCGTATCACTACCAAAAAGCAGTGGAGCGGGGCGATCAGGTTATTGTGGGCGTGAACAGGTACGAAATGGACGAGCAGTCATCAATTCCAATTTTGGCTATTAATGAATCCGTTCGGCTCACCAAATAGAACGTCTCGACGCGGCACGCTCAAAACGAGACGGCGGAGCAGTTCAAAACGCACTCGAGAAGCTCAAGCGCGCTGCGCAGAACATGGAAAACACAATGCCTGCCACCATTGAGGCCGTGCGTGCGTATGCCACGCTTGGCGAGATTTGCTCTGCTTTGCGCGACGTCTACGGCGTCTACGAAGAACCCGCTTTCTAAGGTCCCAACTTCTTCTCCAGATTCTGCACCTCGGAAACGATGAGCATGCGCTTCCTTTCAATAGGGCTTCTCCTTCTATTATTCAGCGCCCAGGTAACACTAACTCAAGTACGACAAGTCGCCGCTCAGCCGGCACGGATCGAGCAGTCGTGAGACCTCGAACCGTGGTGATCATGTCGCAGGGGCGCTCTAACAAAGAACTTTCCCGAAAAGAAACGAGCGACCGTTACCTACCCGGTAATAAGCGGCTTAAGGGATGCGAAGGTTTTGCGTCGAGTCCAGGCAATCCTTCAGGTTAAGAATGTATTCGACTCCTCGATTGCTGAATACCGCGATGGCAAACTGGTTGATGGAATTCAGCTATAAAGTGAACTACAACCAGAATAATATCCTGGATATTACGTTTACCCAGGACGGCCTGGGCGCTTATCCCGACACGCAAACGAGGCACTTCGCAATCAATCTCAAGAACGGCCGCATTATCAAAGCATCCGACGTTTTTATCGCCAGCAGCCCGCCGAAGCTCCGCACCATGCTGGATGGAAGGTTGCCAGGAGTGAACTAAAAGAGATTTTGGAAAGTCTGAAGGACTCGAAAAGCGATCCCTGAGGATGCGGGCGATCGCCACAGAGGCGCAGGAGCCGCAGGGCTATGCGATTGAAGAATCTCGATGACTTCGAAGTCGGCGCCAAGGGGTTACATTTCTATACGACGCCGGTTACCCTCACGTGATACAGGCGCTTTGAACCAACCGGACGCTATTTTTTCAGCTACTCAGAACTAAAACCTTTTCATCAAGCGCGACGGGCCGCTGGGGCAATTCGTACAGTAAGGTCTACAATGCAGAACATGAGCGACAGAAAGATTCGTGTCCTGGTAGCAAAGCCGGGGCTTGACGGCCACGACCGTGGCGCCAAAGTAATCGCACGTGCGTTACGCGACGCCGGCATGGAAGTTATCTACACGGGTCTGCGTCAGACGCCTGAGATGATCTGCCGCGGCCGCGCTCCAGGAAGACGTGGACGCTGTCGGCGTTTCCATTCTCAGCGGCGCGCATAACACGCTCTGCCCGCGTATTGTTCAGTTGCTTCAGGACCAGGGCATGGACGACTGTCTCGTGCCTCATTAGGCGGGATTGTCCTCAGGATGATATCGCTAAACTCAAAGCAAACGGCGTTGCCGAAGTATTTCTTCCGGGTACGTCAACTGAAAACATCGTCAAGTTTCTTCGTGAAAACGTTAAGCCGCGTGAGTAGTCGATGGCGGAAGACTCAGCCCGATAGTCACTAAACTTGATGGCGCTGATCGCGACTATTCGTTTCACCAGACCCGCTCAACGCAATCCTCTTTCTATCTCCACGCTTAACGATCTGGAAAGCACATTGTTGGAATTGATGCCCCGTGACGACGTGAAGGCCTTGATCTTCACAGGGACTGCGGACGTATTTGCCTCCGGTGCAAACATCTCGTGAACTCGCAAAGTTGAATTCGATCCTCTGCTCTTCAATCCTCCCAACTTGGCCAGCGCGTATTCCAGAGAATTGCCGATGCCCAGCAGCTAACAATTGCCGCCATCAACGGCTACTGCATGGGTGGGGCACTGGATCTCGCGCCTCGCGTGCGATGTGCGAGTAGCATCAATCGATGCCATCATCGCTCATCCGGTGCCCGGCTCGGAATCATTACTGGCTGGGGAGGCACGCAAAGACTTCCCTCGTATCATTCAAAAAGGACGCGCCTTGGAATTGTTCCTAACGGGTCGCCAAATCACGATCGGCTGAGGCGATGGAAGTGGGATTGGTTAGCAGCGTATCGGACTCCGTCCGCTCGACAGTGCTAATGTCAATTGCCCGGGAATCTACACCGAGATAACGACTCCTCCGCATTTGGATTTTTGGACACAATGCGGATTTTGGATATTCCTAACCCTGACGCTGGGGCCTGAGTTCTCTCCAAGGGCGTTAAATACATAGTTCCTCGCGAAAAATCTTAGTAGGCATGGAATTTGCGAATTGTAAGGTCACATCCCCTACAACCCTACCGGGTAGCTGAATACCTGAGGGTTGGGTCAACCCGGTGCTTTTGCGAAACTCGCATGCCGCATATGCCTTCAAGAAAGGATTCCAGATGAAAACCGTAATAAGGTTCGTCACTATCGTCTGTTTCGCTTTGTTTTCGACGGCTGTTCTGGCCCAGGAACCGACCGGAGCCATCGAAGGAACCGTCACTGATCCTCAAGGCGCTATAGTACAAGGCGCCGCTCTGACCGTGCGCAACGCAGCGACGAATTTCGCTCGCTCAGCCACCTCTGATGACAATGGGCATTACCGAATTTCCCAGCTCCCACCGGGAACCTATGAGGTGAAAGTTTCTGGGACTAACTTCAAGACGTCGGTCGTTTCAGACGTGGTTGTGGCTGTAGGTCAGACCCTTCCACTCGATGTTCACCTCGAAATTGGAGTCACCAGTGAGATCGTGACAGTCGCGGAGGAGGCGACGTACAGATAGACCGAACAGACAATACTGTCTCGGGTGTAATCAACACACGACAAATCCAGAATCTGCCACTCAACGGTCGGAACTTCCTCGATCTGGCGCAGCTTCAGCCAGGCGTCGAGAAGGTTGAAGGCGGCAACTTCGACCCGACCAAGGCAAACTATACGGGCGTATCCATGGCAGGGCAGGCCGGTCGCTCCGCACAGATCGCGGTCGACGGCGGCTCGGTAGTTGATAACGTCGTCGGCACTACCGGTGCAGAACTTCTCACAAGAGATCGTGCAAGAGTTTCAGCCTCGGTATCTCGAACTTCGATCTTTCAACGGGAGCTTCTTCAACCGGATCCGTGAACATAATTTCGAAGTCAGGCACGAACGAGTTTCATGGCAACGGATACTTTCTATGTTCGCGACGACCGCTGGGCAGCATTCCCTTCGCTCTCGCGGCTCGACTCGGCAAACGGCATCCCGCTTATCGCGCAGGCTACCAGAGTTCCTTTTGACCGTGAACAATACGGCGGCACCTCGGCGGGCCTATCGTGCACGACAAGCTGTTTTTCTTTTTCAACTACGAGGGAAACAATCAGGACGGCTCGGCGCTCCACAACCCGACTGAGGCCCCCAGCTTCTGCGGGCTTCACCCTAACCCGTTCGACGAAAAGCTGCTGACGGCGAAAGTCGACTGGGTGGTGAGCAGCAGACTAATCTTCAGGGCCGGTATTCGTTCGACGACAATAAGCAAGACGCCGTTCCCGCCGGATCCGGCATCGTTCCGGCGTCAGTCCGCTTCGGGAATTTTTGAATCGAATAACCAACTCGTGACGAATCGTTCGCACAACGTCGTCATTGGAACAACACACGCTTTCAGTCCGACGGTGAGCTAATAACTTCGTCTTTAACCTGAGCGATTTCTCAAACGTTATTCTCCCCGAAACGACTGGCAGGCCGCAGATCAACATCCTCGGATCTCAACTCTGGAGATCGGGAACTAACTACATCACACCACAGACCACGTTCCAGGAACGTTACCAGTTCCGCGATGACCTGACTATGGTCCATGGCAATCACACGATCCGCTTCGGCGGCAACTTCGAGCGCACCTCCATCAACGGCCAGTTCGCATTCGCCAAGCCTGGCCCGCATTCGGCTCTTCGATCCAATAGCCAACGGGCTACCACTTCTCATGACTGAGGCAGACTTCCTGGAATTACCCGGTGCGCGACATCTCAATGGGTATTGGTAACGATATTCTGCCGTTCAACAATGGGAAAGCAACCAATAACAATCGCATCTCTTTTTACGGCAAGGATACCTGGAAACTGACCAAGTAGTTCACACTTAACTACGGTGTCTCCTACCGGGTTGATTCAAATCTGTGGAACCACGATCAGGGCATCCCGCGATCATTGCGCCCGTCTTTGGCAAGGGGACGGCCCCCAGTCCGAAAGACACGAACAACTTTGCGCCGACACTTGGTTTCGCCTGGGACGTGGGCGGCAACGGTCGCACGGTCATTCGAGGTGGTGCCGGGCATCTACTATGACAACACGATCGATAACCTGAGGCTTTTTGAGCGCGCTGACTTGGGCCTGCCGGGAGCGGAACTGTTCCTCGTCGGCACAGATCTCGTAAGCCCCTTCTTCCCCGGTGGCGACGGTCGCTTCACCGTGGGACAGGATGTCACACTCGCGCAAGCCCTGGCATTTATTGGACCGGCACGAGCTGACATCGAGTCGCACGCCTTTAACTGTTCCCCTGCCGACCTCGGTCGAGTGTTTCGGATCGATTTCCGGCCCACTATTCTCAACTGAATTCCAGATACCCTATTCTCTCCAGTACTCGGTCGGCGTCCAGCACGAGCTACCTGGAAGATTGTCTTCCAGGGCGACTTCAACTATCGCAAGGGCGTTCATGAAGTGCATCGTCTACGACGTAAACCACTTTGGTTCCGAATTCGGCGAGAAGACTCAGCTTCGGCAACGCCATACCTTACGCTGATTCATCGGGCTTCTCGACCTACATGGCTGGTCTCTTCCGTGTGGATCGTCGCTTCTCTAACGGATTTCAAATGACGGCGAGCTACGCGCTTTCGCGCTTCAAGGCATTCGGCAGCGACGCGTTGGGCCTGGGCGCGACCGTTACGGATCTGAACAACATCCGCGCAAGGAGTTTGGTCCGGCTGGTCTCGACCGTACCCATCGATTTGTGTTGAGTGGGATTTACGATCTGCCGTTCTTCCGCAAGAGCAGCGACCGATTTAAGCGTGACATTCTTGGTGGCTGGCAGGTCTCACTTATCTCGACGGCGTTTAGCGGTCTCCCGCAGAGCGTCTTCCTGCCCAACTTCGTCGATCTCTCCAGGACCGGCACTTTCCAAAGCTACCTGCCTGGCACTGGAGAAGGCTCACTCGGGCGTGACGTTAAGAACGTTGGCGAGCTCAACTCGATTATCTCAGCTTTCAACGCAAGCATTCCGTCGCTGGGCGATGATTGCGGCGCTGGACAGCCCAACCGGGCGTTGCGACAGCAACTTCCCGGATTCGGCGACCCGATCGTCCGGCTCGCGCAGCTGCCGGAAGGTACGCAGATCGGCAGCGACTCGGTTATCTCGCAAGACATTCGCCTAACAAAGACCTTCAGCTTCAACGAAAGGCTGAAACTCGATCTTATCGGCGAAGTCTTCAATGTCTTCAACATAGCTAACCTTACTTACCCAGCGGCCATCACTCTCGCAGAGGAGGGTGAATCGCCAGACGTAATTAAGAATGTAATCCACGGACCTACCGCGCGCACTACCAGCGTCTTCGGCACCGGCGGTCCGCGGGCTTTCCACTTCGCAGCGAAGTTTCGTTTCTAGGAACCGGACCTTCAATGCTTTCCCTGGTGGAGCCCCGAATAAGGGCTCCACCTTTTCTTTATTCATTGCCTGAGGATAAACTTCCGACCTGCCCACCTTATGAAGCTGTGATTGGAGCATTGAAATGAAATATCGCATTGTGCCATTAACGGCTATCGCCCTGATTCTCCTCGGCTGTTTCACTTCAGCAACCTTTGCACAGGGTCACACCATTCGCGGGAAGTTAGAAACTCGCTGGGTGCGAATGTTGGCCGAGTCTCTGATCACCCTGGAAAGGAATGGCGCCCTGATTGATCAAACAGTCTCTAACAATGAAGGCGACTTCACTTTCACCACACTAACAGACACGAGCTACACCGTGGTGGTTTCCGCGCCCGACTACAACCCAACCAGTGAGTCTGTCGAATTCGTTAGAGCAACTGGCAGCGACCAGCCAGGCGAAACTCGCACTGTAGAAATCACTTTGATAGCGAAGGGTGGCGTGCGCCCGCGCGCGCAGGTCTCACCTTCGTGCAGGATGTCCCGAAGTCCGCGCGCGCCGCTTTTGAATCCGGAATCAAGGCTGCTCGTGAGAATCGCATTCCTGAAGCAGTGTCCGCTTACGAGAGCGCGGTGGGGATTTTTCCCGATTATTTTGATGCGCACCTTGTCCTGGCCAACGAGTTAGCCAAGCAAGGCAAGTTTCAGGAGGCAATCAAACATCTGGATGAGGCCTCGCCGGGTTAACCCGAACGACGATCGGGTTTACGATTTGTTCGCGCGCATAATGATGCAACAGCGCAAACATGCAGTCGCGGCTCGTATCTACGCCGAAGCCGCACGGCTGAATCCTGCGGATTCGCAATATCTGCTTGCTGAGGGAACGGCACTCGTCGAGCAAGCGTCAAGCATCAACTCTTCACAGTCGAAAGCAGCTGCGGACGAGCGAACCTTCGTCTTCACTCGAAGCCGAAAAGGTGCTCACGGAGGCTTTGCGTTTGAACAAGCAACTCAGGCTGATGTCCATCTTCAACTGGCGCGAATTTATGAAAAGAGAGGTGAGCGCCCACGAGCTGCGTCTGAACTCGAGCAGTATCTACGAAAGGCGCAAAACGTAAAGAACCCAGAAGCGATTCGTCAGGCGATCAAAACTCTCCGGGGAGCGCCAGCGAAGGGTTAGCATTGTCCTGAAAGGAAACCTCGGTGAAAGATGGCTACAGACTCAGGTCTTTTTCAGAAAGCGCGCGATTCCCCTCCTGACAATCCTCTGTCATGCGGGCAATAACGTTCACGTCTACACCGGTTCGTGCAATGCATCGCTAAATGACATTCCGTCCATCTGGTAGAGCAAGGTCTTGGTTAACGCAACCGCAGACTTACTCGTCCTTTCGAATCCGTTAACATAACCGGTTACCGCCGACTCAAAATCTTCGTCCGGGAAAACCTGATTCACTAGGCCAAATTCCTTTGCCTTCGGCGGCGCTTATTTGCTCACCGCGAGTAATCAATTGAAAAGCGCGTTTATCGATACGTTCCGGCGTAAGATCGCCATCACCATCGCCGGAACGAAGCCAAGCTTAACTTCAGGATAACCAAACCGCGCGTTAGCTGAGGCGAGTACTATGTCGCAGGCACTCGCCAATCCACAACCGCCAGCCAATGCCTTCCCGCGAACTGCTGCAACGATCGGCACGGGGGTCTGCCGAATCAACAAAATAACTCCATTAGCGAACGCATCAGACTGGTTTTCGGCAACTGAGGTCTTGCGAGATCTTTCGTAAAGCTGGAGAGATCCGCTCCGGAACAAAAATCCTTGCCAGCTCCGCTACATTAGGAATAACTCTCGTGGATTCGGCGCTTGCGGCAGTCATGATCGAATTCTTGAGAGCTTCGATGAGTTCGTCGTTAAGCGCATTTCGCTTCTCAGGGCGATTGAGCGTGATCCTCCCTACACTCGCTTCGTTGGTATACAAGACCGTTCTGGTTTTGTCTGACATTCCGCCTCAGCGCCGCCACCATCGGTGACCGGTGGATTCAGGATCTCCTCGGTTAACTATTTACTGCCCAGCTAGCCAGAACGATTCTCTTTGGTCCTTCGGCTCATGTGCCAATCCGGCAACCCTCGAAAACCACCGCAAAAGGGTAAATATGAGAAATGAGTAGCATTCGGCTAATACGGGATAAAGCATGTTGGCATACGATCAACAATTGCGGTAGTATTGGAATTAGTCCAACGGCCGTTGGCGGGACCGCCTCACGTCTCCTCTTCTTAACCGAGGCCTTCGCAGAAAAGCAAACTTAAGAAAGCGAATCAAACCATGATGAAAGAGGACGGTACTCCGAGAGCAAGTCAGTTCAATCGAGTCAAGCTTTTTGATTTCATCAGTCGAATTGTTCCGTCTTCATTCTTCCTCTTAGTCGTCCTATTGAAGGTAGTTGATCTGTATGTGTTCCTTAAGGATCATGCTACGGCAGGGAATAATACTTGACTTTCTGAGATTCCTTACCGACGTTGTGTCTAAGTCGTCCATCATTTTCTTCCTCGGCTTGATGTCGGTCCTATTCCTCATCAGACTCGGAACCAATTGAGAAAAGCCAGGGAATCGTGCCGAGAATTATGGCGGCAATAGCGGGCACGTTTTTCATGTCCCTGGTAACTTTCTTCCCCCGAGCTAACCCTGACCATAGTTCAAACAGTGATTGCCAGTTCAATATGCCTCCTGGGAACGGCCATGTCGATCTTTGTCCTCACACACTTGGGTCGGTCATACAGTCTAATGGCCGAAGCCCGCAGACTTGTTACAACCGGTCCTTATCGAATCATTCGACATCCATTGTACGTTACGGAAGAGCTGGCGACATTTGCTGTCATGATGCAGTTTCTCTCTTTTCAGTACATTGCTCATTTTCCTCGTCCATGTATTAATACAATTTCAACGGATGAAGAATGAAGAGGCAGTTCTGGAAAAGGCATCCCTCGAATATCATGGCGTATAGGTCGAGCACCGCCAGACTTATCCCAGGGGTCTATTGAGACTCTCACCCGATTGTTCACCGCAACATCCCCACAATAAGTATCTTGCTGGGCTAATATCTTTATCACGAATTGGTGCGTAGCACATCAAAAACTGGCACTGAGGTTGGCGACCACATACTCTACCGGGTGCACCTGCGACACTAGCGTGGGTGTTTAGCTTTATCAGAGCTCATGCATAGGAGTCAAAGAAACCTTTCATCAACGTCGTCGTCAACTCTGTCACATGCATCTGCCTAAAACTAAAGAGTGGAAGCTTGCAGTCTGGGGTGCGCTTCATAGTAATGCTGCTATCCCTCTGCCCGCAGCTTTTGATGTGGGGATCGCGCGCGTCGCAATGGAACGGCAGTTACGCGGGAACTTCATGGCGACGAATGGGTTTATTCGGCGTATATTCAGGCGTTAATTGACGGTCGCCCACGTCGTAACGACCCTTACACAGGACGTGATGAACGTCCCGATAATCCGCAGCCGGAATCTCTGTTTTCCATCCAGCTTTTTCCAGCTTATATGATTGCGATTCCGGCTCGCCTCCTGGGTATATCCTCCTCGACAGCATTTATAGCTTTAGGAGTTCTGGCGCCTTTCCTTGCCTGTCTTAGCATCTTCCGGCTACTTGCGAATGTGATCCAGGATCGCAGGCTGGCGGCCGCTGGAGCGGTTTTGGTCCTTTGCTTCGGCGCGCTCGGCGCGGGAGAGGGCTTGATACACCTGCTGGTCTCTGGTTCTAACTATTCCTTTCTTCCCTTCGTCAGACGATACGATCCGGCGGCTCCCTTTCCGCTTTTCTTTATGTTCTGTACCCTGGTCTAGAAGGCCCTCAACGACCGCCGTTTTTCGTTTGTCTGGGCGGTCGCGGCCGGTCTGGTACTGAATCTACTCATCTTTTTCTTACTTCTTCCTCTGGACAGCTGCGGCAGGGTGGCTGGCGTGCATGGTGGTTCTCTGGTTTATTGCCTATCCGGGAAAACTGCGACGAGACTCCGGGCCTTTGCTGACAATCTTCTTGCTGACAGGATTAGGGCTTGTCCCCTATTTGATATTGCTGTCTCGCCGTTCTTTAACTATGGACGCGGGTCAGAAATTAACGCTTTCGCATGCTCCAGATCTGTTCCGCATGCCGGAGCTAATCGGATTGGTCGCGATCGCCCTGATCGTTTCTGGAGTTCTCGGGCGAAGGCTGAACTGGCGCGCTCCGGAGGCATTGTTCGCTGTCTCCTGTGCGCTTACGCCGATCATTGTACTTAACCAGCAGTTAATCACAGGGCATTCGCTACAACCTTTCCATTACAAATCGTTCATCGTGAACTACCTGGCTCTGGTTGGCCTATTCCTGGCAAGTGTCATTGTTTGGCGTGGATCTGAAAGCGAAAGACGACCCATAGGTTACCGCTGGATAGGTCGCCTGGCTTTCATCGCAATCTGGTGGGCAGCTATTGAGGTTTTGGCGCCTGCAAAACTGATAATCAGAGATAACCAGTTCACAGATGCGCGGCGGCGGTCTGCCAACGCTTACGACGACGATCCGCCGCAGACGGATTAGTTACAAACTCCACGAACGATCCCCGGCCCCTGGTGTTAGCAACCGACAACAAAGTCGCCGTGATCTTGCCGACGTTTGCCCCTCAGGCCGTGTTGTGGGCCCCTCACTTCGACTTCCTAAACCTCGCCCCTGGCGAGAGCCGCCAACGCTTTTACGAGTATCTTTATTTTACGGGCATAGAACCGAACAAACTCGGAAAGGAACTGGCACTACCGTTGAGTACCTTTGCCGCGGCAGCTTTCGGGCATGAGCGTGTGATACCTGACCTGACCGTACAAGCCAAGCCGGTTACAAGTGAAGAGATTGCGTTACAGGTGGCGGATTATGAGGCCTACTATTCTTCATTCACACGAGACCGCGCCGTTCAGCACATTCTCGCCTATGTGATTGTACCTACCGCTGGCGGACCTGATCTGTCGAATCTGGATCGCTGGTATGAGCGCGACGAGGGCGAGCAAGTTGGCGATTACATACTTTATCAAGTCCAATTACGCCGGTGAGATATTTTTCGCGGCGTTGCAGTTTATTGGCTTCGACCGCACAGGTTTCGCTTTTGGTCTCTCCGAGCAAAGCTCATTGCGAGCTCAGAAAATTGATTAGGGCTTCGTTAACTTCCGCCGGCGCTTCATTTTGCACCCAGTGGCCGCTGTCCGGAATACGCACCTCGCGATAATACGCGTCGATGTACTTGTTCAACCCGCGAACACTCGCGGGAATAATGGCAAAATCCTGTTCGCCAAAAATAAATAAGGTGGGAACCCGAACCCGGCCGTTGCTCTGGTTCACATTGCCCTGCCGCTTTCGAGTGAAGAGCCGGTCGAAAACATTCGCACGATAGTAGTTGATAGCTCCTGTGAGGGCGCCGGGTTGTCGTGCTGCCTCTTTATAATGCTCGACTTCTTCCGTTGTAAAAGTATTTTTCCTGACGACCTTTTCTGTGAAGGTACGTTCGATTGCTCGATAATTCTGCCGCCTGATCAACCACTCGGGCAAGCGAGGGATTTGGAAAAAGAACATGTACCAACTACGCAGAAATTGTTTGAAGGTAAGATTGGCTCGCCATGCCGCCTGGAGTGGAATCTGCAATATTGCTAGTTTCGAGACTCGTTCAGGATGTTTTTGGGCCAAGGCCCAGGCCACTCCCGCGCCCCAATCATGACCAACAATCGCTGCTTGTTGTGCGCCAAAATGATCGATGAGGCCAATGACGTCGGCAACTACTTTGTCTATTTTATAGTCTTCAACTCGCGGCGGCTTGTCGCTCAGGTTGTAAACCGCGCAGGTCAGGCGCCACCACGTGGAAACTTCCGCTCAGCGCGTCCAATTGCTTGCGCCAGGAATACCAGAACTCAGGAAAGCCATGGAGAAGGATTACCAGAATGTCGCCGCTGCCTGCCTCGGCGTAATGCAGGCGAATGCCATTAACTGAAGCATAGCCATGTCTTATTGATCGTGAACTTTCTGTTTTGGTTTCTTGTTCGATAATTGCGCCACCAAGAGCGGGGCAAGCCCACCTTCCTCACCGTGAGACTGCTCGACTTTGCGCGTTATCCCACCTTGAAAGTCTTTCCAGCAACGATCAGCTATCATGTCAAATAGGCTCATGGTCAGGAAGGCGGGCTTGCCCCCGCTTGCCTTTGCGAGCTTCTCTAACTTAAACCTAACTCAAGGCTAGTGACCTCATTCTCTGAGATCTCGATCTCCATCCTCAGCAGAGCCGTCGAGAATGTTTTCCCTGGGCATCGGTCATCAGTGACAAAGTGCCGCCACCACCGAGACTCTCGTGCAACAGAAAGTTCAACGCTCCGAGATTCGGTAGTTCGAATCGTTCGACGTCGCCTTTGCAGATGCCTTGGAAGTGTCGCTTCACGCGCTCCGCCGTGACCTCACGGACGAGGATCGGATAAATGTCATCACGCAAGGCAATCAGCCCGACGTTGGCTGTATCGCCCTTTGTCACCGGAGCGAGCGTGTGCAAGTTTTACAAGTTGTAGCTTCATCACCAGGGCATCAGCCCCGAGGGCTGGCAGATAGTAGCCGGTGGTTGAAGCAAAGTGAAAACCACCGGAACTAATCTGGAAAAGAGTCGCAACCCCTCAGGGTTGCTCTTCACACGTCAATCACTGACACAACCGGCGTAATCTCGCCCTTCGGAATAAGCGCCGGCCAATAGGCGACAATCTCTTCAACCTTCGGTCTGCCGCCTGCAAAGCCGGTTACGCCAGGCGGTCCAGTCAACACTAATGGAGCAATCTCTTTCGTAAATCTCTCAACCGCCTTCCGGTCCTCGCCCGAACACCACGCGCAATTGAACCTCAGGTAAATCGGGCCGAAGGTCTGCCGGCGAGAGGGCCGTGCGTCGCGTTGGCGCCAACAAACTCCGTCAGCATATGCTCAAACTTCAACCCGAGTCGATCGAGTCTCGTGCGAAGTATTCTGTCCGCGGCTTGAGCTTTGTCATACAGGCGTCGGGCCATGAATAAACCAGCGTGCCGACAGCTTTGTAACCAGCTGAATAACTAATCGAGACTTTGAAAGTTTCCGTCGCGGGTCGACCCTCGATGCCAAAGACGCGAACACGATCCCGGCCTTCGTATTCGAGACGAACAGTAGTGAAATCAGCGATACAATCCGGTGTGATGTACTCGTGCGGATCGCCCATCTCATAAACGAGTTGTTCCTTTACGGAAGGAATCGTCACCCAGCCGCCGGTGCGTTCATGCTTAGTAATCACAAAGGTGCCGTCGGGAACTGCTTCAACAATCGGGAACCCCACATCGGCGAGGTTGGGGATGCTGCGCCACTCATATTGGCAGTTACCACCGGAACACTGCGCGCCACACTCGATGATGTGTCCGGCAATCGTGCCGGCAGCGATGCGGTTCCAATCGTCCGCGGCCCAACCAAACTCGTGCATCAGCGGCGCCAGGGTCAGCCCCGTGTCGGTTGCCCGGCCGGTAATCACAACCTGCGCTCCACGATTAAGCGCCTCGAGCATCGGCGCCGCGCCCAGGTAGACATTGGCGCTTTGAATCCGATCGCGAACGGCCGAGAGCGGCGCCCCGGTGTCCATGTTGCGCAACTCGATACCACGGGCAAGAAACTCATCAAGCTGTGGCATGATGTCGTCGCCGGTCACTAAGCCGAGGCGAAGTTTTCCGGCAAGGCCAAGCTCAAGCGCGACTTCCTTCACTGCAGCCGCACAACCTTCGACGTTTACACCACCAGCATTCGCAGTTACACGAATATTCCGCTTCACACAGGCGGGCAGAATCTGCTTCATTAGCGGAACGAAGTCTTTCGCATAACCTGCCGACGGATCGCGCGAGCGCTGCTTCTGCATGATCGACATCGCGACCTCCGCCAGATAGTCGAGCATCAGATAGTCGATTGGCCCACCTTCAACCTGTCGCACCGGCGCCTCGGGAAGGTCTCCCAAAAACCCTGACCGGCAGCAATGCGAACTTTTTGTTTCATTTGGACTCTTCTTGCGCCCTGAAGTCACGAGATTGCAGATTGTCGTGATCGAACACGCTTTCAAATGCTCCGCCGGCAAACATGAACTTATTTGGACAGGGAATGTAATTGGTTTATTTCGGACATGTAATGCGGGCGGCTCGGTTTGTTACAACCGCGCCGCCCACGCTGTGTGCTGAGAACACTATCGAGGCAAAAAGAGCCAGGAGGCAACCGGAAGGTCAGTTCCTGGAGGAGTAGCAGGGGCCGGCTTCGGCTTCGCTCTGCCCCTGCGGCCATGACGGCCAGTCGCTGGCGCGCTAGTAGGTGGCATCGGTCCTGCCTCGGCCCCAGGTGTTGCAGGTTCTGCCGGCGTAACTGGCGCCGCGGCAGGTTCGGCAGGGGAGCAGCTTCTGCTGGAGTGGGTGCCGCTGGTGGCGTGCGACGAGCTCTCGCTGCGCGCTTTGCGCCGGCCGGAGTAAATGAACAAGCACGCTTCGCTTCCGGAACACTCGTAAGCGTTAGTCGATTCCGTGATTTCTTCGCCCGCATCGAAACGATGATCGGCGAAACACCCGGCTGTTTACCCGTCGCCAGAACCAATTCGCCAAACTGCATTGCAACTCCGGTATAGCCGCGAGTAGTTGCCGCCGTAATACGTCCAGACTTTCCATCCGACGTTGTGAACTGATTGCCGGTGATAGTCAGCGTGGTTTCGCCAGTTAATCCGGCATCTGCGCAATCAAAAGTTCCTGTATAGGTTCCTGACAAATCAGTCTGCTCAGTTGTTTCTGCCGGAGCCGCTGCTGCTGAAGGTTCTGCGGCAGCTGCAGTGGCATCGGCGGCCGCCGGGGCGGATTTTGTCGCTCGACGGCCTCGTCTTCGATGGGTTGTACCAGCGTTGGTATTCCCAGTCATCGTGGTTGAGGAATTTGCGTTTTGACCAATTGCGTTTGCGGCAGACCCTCGTGAATCAAAGCAAAAAGCCGCAGCGGCAAATGCAATTGCAAACAAGAAACTACTCAAACGAAAGATTTTCATGCTCATGGATCGCCCCTCCCATATCGTTTGCCGCACAGGTCTGCGCGAACAATGTTCAAATTCCTTAGGGAAATCACTCTTCAGGGGATTACTAATCGAAGGCAACAGGTCAGTGTGGTCTCTTTTTAACACCAACCGGGCCAAATCGCAAACCGCGACTTAAGATGAGATGTTCCCCGGCCGTACACTAGACCAGCGTCGAGGGTAGAACAAACTGGCCAATGTGTGGCCCGCTATAGTTCAAGCTGGCTCGCAGCGCGAGCTCCAACGCGTCACGCGTGTTATCAGGATGGATCACCGCATCGACAAACCCGCGCGCAGCGGCGTACTTCGCATCCAGCTCCAGGTCGTAAGTGTCTCGCACCTGATCCATCTCCGCTTCAAGTTTCTGATCAGGTTTCAAATCGTTACGTTTCAACTCTTCGAGTTGGCTACCAAACACAGCCTGCACCGCTGAATCGCCTTCCATCACGCCCATGCGCCCGGTTGGCCAGGTAAAAATAAAATCGGGATCGAATCCCTGACCCGCCATCGCATAGTAGCCTGCACCGGACGCGTGGTTCACAGTCAAAACGATCTTGGGTACCACCGCCGTCGCCATCGCTTCCACGAAGCGCGCGCCCGCGCGAATGATTCCGGAATGTTCCGCCTCCGGTCCTACCATAAAACCGGAAACGTCCTGAATGAATAGCAATGGGGTTCGGCGGCGATTGCAGGTTTCGATGAAGTAAGCCACCTTCTCGGCCGATTCTGTATAGATGATGCCGCCGAAAACGTGGCGGACCACCGCCCGGTGGACGAATCATGCCGCGGTTGTTCGCAATCACGCCGACCTGGATGCCGCGAATGCGCGCTTGTCCCGTGACCATCTCTTTCGCATAGTCCGCTTGAAACTCATCGAGGTGTCCGTCGTCCAGCAGACACTCGAGCAGATGTCGCGCGTTGTAAGGCTGCTTATGATCCGCCGGGATGATTCCATAAAGCTCATCAGCGGGGCGCGCTGCTTTTACGCTTGGTAGTATTGGCACCGGACTCACCGGCACGACCGGTAGTTCAGATACAAATTCCCGAATTCGCTCGAGACACTCCTCGTCATTCTTCACACGGTAATGAGCTACACCCGAAAGTTCGTTGTGCGCGCGCGCCCCGCCGAGCGTCTCGTTGTCGATCGTCTGCCCCGTCGCGCCCCTTTACCAAATTCGCCCCGCCGAGGCCCATGAAGGAAGTGCCGTCCACCATCACGATCACGTCCGAAAGCGCGGGTAGGCAGGCGCCACCGGCGATGCACGGACCCATAACCGCAGAGATTTGCGGTATTCTCAAATATCGCCGCATGATTGAATTGTAATAAAAAATTCTGGAAGCGCCATATTGACCCGGAAATACGCCGCCTTGGTACGGCAGGTTAACGCCAGCAGAATCGACGAGATAGATAATCGGCACGTGAGAACGCATGGCGATCTCCTGCGCTCTTAGAATCTTCTTGATCGTCTCCGGCCACCATGATCCGGCCTTGACCGTTGCGTCGTTGGCTACCACAACAACTTCGCGATCATGCACCCGGCCAACAACGGTGACGACACCGCCGCCGGCGCCGCACCGATTTCTTCCCCACTTACCCTTTCCCCTTTCCCTTTTCCCTTTTTCCTTGTATTGATCGTACGCAACGAGGAGCCCGATTTCCTGGAAATAGAATTCGTTATCGAGAAGCGAGTCAATTCGCTCGCGCGCCGTGAGTTTTCCCTGGCGAGTGCTGTCGTTCGATCTTGTCTGGTCCACCGCCGAGACGCAGTCGGGCTTCGAGTTCCTGCAGTTCGGCAGTTAACTCCGCAGCCGTTGACTGGATTTAGCTGGTGGCCGGCGGGACCTCAGAGATTTTCATGATTCAGACCGGCCATTTGTTGGTGTGCTAAACAAGGCGACTCAAATTAACATAGCCAAAGTCGTCGGTACAATCACGCCTTTGGTCCGACAATCCGAAGTCAGGGAAAGCGGACAGTACTACTGAAACTCCCTCATGAGGGTACTCGGCTCAACACCTTCCGGCACGCCCTCAAGTATCGCCACGCGCAGCCCGCGGAGTTCGATAACAACTTTGCCTTCGCTCGTCTGCCACGAATAAGAAAGGCCGGTTTCGAGTTTCGGGTTTCGAGTTTCCCTGTTGTGAGCCGGCTGAATCAATTCGCTCCGAGCCGGGGTAGCGCAATTCGGTGCGCTTGACGTAGGCATCGAAGAACTCGCGCGCATCGCTTTCTGTATCCCAGGCAGCTAGCTGCGCCAAAAATACCTGGCCGTTTGGTCCTTCATATAGTGCAAAACGATCGCCCGCCCAGCCGGCCGCCGCGCGTTTTGATTCAGCCTGCGACTTGAGGAATTGATCGAGGATCAGGTAGTAGGTCCATTCGCCATTGACGTCAGACTCGATGCGGTGCCACCCAGCAGTGGGCAGTGGGCTGTTGGCAGTGGGCAGTGCGTTCGCACTGGCCCTGGGCGGCGCGCACTCGTTCGCCCATGCGATATTCTTGCGGGCGTTGAGGCGGGCGGGACGCCCGCGGTCCCGGCAGTTCTCTGTCTTCTTACCTGGGACTGTTGAATGTCGCCTGCTGTTTGCTGTTTGCTGTTTGCCGTTTGCTGACTCCTTCGCGTTAAGCAGATTCGTGACGTCCGGCAACACGATTTTTATCGGGCGCTCGTAGTTGAAATATTTTTCCGGATGCAGAATCTGTTCGGTCGAGAGCGGCAGTCGCGTAAAGGCGTTTGAGACCATAGTCCACCACCGCCTTTCGGTAGAGTTGCGTGGCCCACTCCGAGCCCTGCAGGTAAGGAAAGATGAGCGATTCGCGCATCGATCGCGGCGCCTGGTCATACTGCTCCGTCGCTACTCCAGTAGCTCAGCGACCGGCTGAAGGCCAGTGCTACCAGCGGATTCTTTGCCATGTAGATCATCATGCGCCAGGGTAGCGTCGCCTTCGATGAGCGCGTGAGCTGCCAGTTCCGCATCTGAATCGCCATGAGGCCATTTTTCAAAGCGGCGCAGGTTGAAATGCTGATCCTGAAGCGCGTGGGTCAGTTCGTGCGCCATCACCGGCTTTTGTCCTTCCAGCTCCAGCCAGTCGGCCAGGTGGAATTCCCGCGCTTTGGCGTCGTAATAACCAGCCACCTGCTCGGTAAGAAGCTTGATCATAAACGACCGGTAATCAAAGTCAGCGGGCGCCAGACCAAACTTCCGCAAAGAGACCTCCGTGGCATGCATCTCGGCCGGGGTCATTTGATCATTGAGGTTCTTGATTAGCATGCGTTCAATTTCAGAACGAGACTGAGCCCCGCTCCTCACCGGTCTCAGGATCGACAACTCTCTAATTTCGCTGGTTTCCTTCAGGACTTCCGCGGTCGTCGTCACGATCGCGGCGTTTCGCGCTGCTGCCGTTGCGACGCTGGCACGCTGGGCCGAGACGCTGGCGTCATCGCTTGAGCCAGCAAGGCTGCCAGGGCGAGCTGCCAGAGACAACAAGACAGGGTCAGGAATCGATTGATTCGCTTTGACATCATTGGGGTTCCGCTCTTATAGTCCGCTAAACGTTTTTAACTGAATCGCAGCCTCAGGCTGGTATGACGCAAGCGCTTTCAGTAAGAGTTTGAAGGCATGACGCTCATATGACAAGTCCCGCCCCAGAAGATCGCCTTAGGAGAATGGCACGAAACGCTCTTGCGTGTCCGCTATGCGGAAACAGACAAGATGGGGATTGTGTATTACGCAAACTACCTCATCTGGTTTGAACTGGGTCGCACCGAGTTTTGCCGCGCCCGCGGTTTCTCTTATCGGGACATGGAAGAGAATGAAGACGCATTCCTCGTTGTGGCTGAGAGCTACTGCCCGCTACAAAGCGCCTGCTTACTACGACGACGAACTGCTGGTGCGCACTCATATCACTGAGATGCGTAAGCGTTCGCTCGCGGTTTGGCTACGAGGTTGTCCGCGCGGCAGACGGTCAAATAATTGCCGAAGGCGAAACCGGGCATGTAGTAACTGACGCCACCGGTCGCGTACGTTCGTTTCCGGAAGGATACGCGCAGCGTTTGCTGTCCCTGCCGATTATCAAATCCCAAGCCTCAGGGGCGATCGTCCCGGCGGAAGAAGGACCGAGAATAGTGGTCATGACCAGTGGCCCAGTGGCCAGTTTGGTACCCGCCTAACAAGAACGCTTTCATCAGACGAGAAGGCCTACCGCAAGTGAGATCGGTTGTAACTTTTCCATCCGATCCTCAACACTTAGTTCATAGCTTGAAGTGAGGTGAGGCCCATGAAGGTAAAACACTACCAGGAACTGATAGTGTGGCAAAAAGCGATGAACTTAGCTGAGGAGGTCTACAAGGTATCCAGAAGTTTTCCCCGCGAAGAGATCTACGGGCTTACCAGCCAGCTCAGGCGAGCTGCTGTCTCGATCCCATCGAATGTGGCGGAGGGACAAGGTAGGCGTACAACTCCAAGCCTTTCTGAATCACTTGTCAATTGCTTACGGATCATTGCTGGAACTTGAAACCCAAGTGCTAATTGCAGCTCGATTGAGTTATTTGACCAAGGGAAAGTGTCAAGAGGTTCTGAACCTGGCTGCCGAAGTCGGACGACTACTCAATGGATTGATGACCTCACTAGCAAGGTGAAGCTCCCCACTGGCCACTGACCACTAGCCACTGGCCACTTTTTTACTGCTCGTGCGCCAAATTCAGTCCGCACGATGCTCCACGCGCCTTCCCAGTCTCCTCGTCAATATCCAACACCGCCGCGCAGATTCGGGCTTGCTGGGTTTAGAATGCTCTGCCCTTCTGGCAATTGCTGAGGTGAAACGCTGCGATGACGTCTTCCTTATTCATACCAATCACGCCCGGAGTAGCTTCCCGTCATTTCCCAAATCAGTGAGGTAAGCCGTTCCCTGGGGCAGCAGTCTCTCATCCGCCGTTTGCACATGCGTATGCGTGCCAACAACCGCCGAAACGCGACCGTCGAGATACCATCCCATCGCTACCTTTTCAGACGTGGCTTCCGCATGCACGTCAACCAACGCGCACCTTAGTCTCGGTGGGAAGCGATTTCAGTAATGCTGATCGGCGACCCGAAACGGATCATCTGAAGGCGGCATGAAAACTCGCCCCATTAGATTAATCAACCGCAACTGGCGTGTCGATTAATTACTCCGGTCCACATGCCGCTGCCTGGCGTATTGGGCGGATAGTTTGCCGGGTCGAAGCAATCGCGGCTGCTTCCCGATGTGAGGGATGGCCTCCTTTTTGTCGAAGATGTGGTTTCCGGAAGTCATAACATCGATGCCGGAGCTGAAGAGTTGCTCACACAACGGAAGGCGTAACGGAAAAACCGCCAGCCAGGTTTTCAGCGTTCATGACAGCGAGGTCGATTTTGTATTGTTCGCGCAGGTCCTGTATGCGCTCCAACACAGCCAGCCGGCCCGGCTTCGCAACCACGTCACCAATCATCAGAATATTCATGGAAGTGAATCGTAAATAGAGCAGCAATGAAAAGCCGCAAATGGAAAATCGTCAACCGCGAATAGCACTCACCGACTATTTACGATTCACGATTTATTTGCGACTTTCTATTTACGGTTTTTGCTGGAGGAGGGAAATCCGCAATGGTCGTTCCGAAGCCGTAATTGAACCTGCTTTTACAGGTGGGTGACCTTTAAGAGCCGCAGCCTCTGGCAGTTCTTAACGCTGAAGAAGTGCACTGGCAAGCGGCATCGGTCTCCCATTTTAACGGCGTTGGCTCAATCATCGTACACTCGGTGACGGGCCCCGCAGATTAATTCCCTCCGCCGCGTGGGATACTAGCACAACACAACTCGGAAAAGTAAATTTGCCGTCAGTTGGAACTGATTCAGTTAATTTGATGAAGACTGAACGGCCGACTATAAACAAAGTGCAAACATAACTGAGCCATTGAGCACTCAACCATGGTCGGACAAAATCAGAACTGGGAGCAAACCGAGGAGCTCCGCAGCCCGCGCCGGGACCCCGGTTTGCTCCCAGTAATGATTTTGCAGGGGCCCCAGGTTGAATCCTTATCAGTTTGGGGATACTTAAGAGTAAATGGCGAGTTTTTGGGAAGGCTCAACTGAAGGCTATCGTCCCGGGGCCGCCTTTTTCCTGCTCAATATTGCTTCTAACCTTCAGCAGGCGGTCGAGCATTTCCGCGCATTCCGCGCTGCGGTGTGGCGAGCTGGGCGTCTGCCTGCTCGTGTGTCTGCTTGAGGCGATGAAGCTCGTCAGCGATGTGCAGCGCCGCCAGGATTGCCACCTTCAGCGAATCTACCGTCAAAGTGCCGGAGGAGATTTCACGCATGCGGCCATCAACAAAATCCGCAAGCTTCGTGAGGTATTCAGAGTCGCCGTCGGAGCGAATGTTGTAGGTCTGGTTGTAAATCTCAACCCTGATAGTGGGAGCGGCTGTCGTTGTAGTTTCCATACTTCTATTATCAAGGACTGGTGTCGATAACGTAGTCATCGCAGCTCCTCCGCCATTTCGGGATCCAGCGCCGCCACGGCGTCAAGCATTACCTCAACCTTCGCACGTATGATGTCGCGTTCAGCCAGGAGAGCCTCTACTTGTTTTCAAGCCGCTGTTGTTCGAGAGGTATACCGCCGCCGCGGTTGCGTCGCATTAAGGAGAGTTCCCTTTCCAGACTTTCCTTCTCCTGCCGCAGCGATTTGGTGAGTTCGATCGTGCGATAGATCTTTGTCTTCTAAATGCGAAAACTTCTCTAGTCCGGATAGGGCGACCATCGGGGGTTTTTCTCCACTAAGCGAAACAATTACAAATCCGACTCGGATTATGCGACTTCGCGCGTGCAAGCGCAAGACTCTTTGCGCAGTTGCATGCGATTTATTTTTTCAATGCAACTTTGCACTGAATTTGTTTAATAGCGAATCTATCAATTCACGATGTCGCTCTTCCACTTCGTCATCGCGGAGCGGTTCGTTCATCGGAGCGATACTCCATTCGCAATGTTACCGATCGCTGCTGCTCAGGAATGTTTTTCCTTCATAGGTGCCGACTAACCTGACGCCGGCGTAGTTGGCAATTTGTTCCTGAGTCGACGAACCGCACGACGTCCGCGAAGCTTAAGTCGCGACTGACAAGCAGGGTTACGTCGCGCACCACTGAAGGATACCGCGGCAGCGGCACGTACTGCGCAGGCCTGCGCTCGGAGTCGAGCAGCGCGGTTAGATCAACTTCGGCAACGTAAACTGGCTGGCGGAATTTGTACTGACCTCGCAAGCGACTCCGCTAACCTGCCGGCGCTGCCAACTGCAGTACCATCCGCGAGCGTAACGCGCGCGGCCTGCCCTCGCGTAAGTGCTTGACCGAGCCGCGGGTGAAACTGAGCGGTCCAAGCTTCATTGCGTCGACAGCCGCTTCGAGCGCGCCCTTAATTTCGTAAAAATCAATCTCCCGGCTCGCCTGCGCGCGCCCTTCCTCCGTTGCCCCACCGGTCGCAATCAGAGCCAGCGATTCGCGTTCGCCCGGCAGTTCTCCGGCCTCGGAACCTGCAAAAACCCGCCCAATTTCAAACAATCGCACGTCCCGGTTGCCATGATTCAGATTGTGGCGAACCGATTCGAGCAGCCCGGGAAGCAACGTGGGGCGCATGCGCGTGGCGTCGTCAAGGATGGGGTTCTTAAGACTGACCAGACCGGTTTCACCGGGAGCGCGCTCAACATTCAAGGCCGGCAGAAGCTCAAATTGACTCGTCGTGCGCCGCGTCAATAAAGCTGAAGTTTATAGCCTCGTCAAATCCCTGACTCGTGAGCGTGCGACGCAAGTCGCGTCGTTTCCTCTCGGCGGGTTGATACTCACCAGCGAAGTTCGAAGGCGGCAGTTCAGAGGCGATCTTGTCGTAGCCCACGTGTCGCGCAACTTCCTCAATCAAGTCCTCTTCAATGCCAACATCAATACGCCAACTGGGCACAACAAAGGTTAGTGCGCCGTTTTGCTGAGGCTCGCCTTCGCTGAAACCCAGCGCCGCGAGAATTCGTGTCATCTCGGCCAGTTCGACGCGCAGAGAAGTAAGACTCTCCACCCGCGTGGGACGAAATCCGATTGAGCGGGCCGGCAGCGGATTCGGATAAATATCGATCGCATCCTCGCTGGCAACTCCGCCCGCGATCTCACAAATAAGTTCGACGCATCTTGCCTGCGCCTTCAACACATTTTCGCAGTCGGCCCCCGTTCGAAACGGCGTGAAGCTTCCGTATCCATTCCCAGCTGCCGCGCGGGTCCGGCGAACTGAATCGGGATTGAAGTAAGCGCTTTCAATCAAGACGTCAGTAGTCGTCACGGAGATCTCTGAATCGAGTCCACCCATGACTCCTGCGAGCGCCACCGGCTGGAGGCGTCGGCAATAACCAGCATCTGCGGATCTAGTTTCCGATCAATGCCATCGAGGGTCGTCAGTTTTTCTCCGGCGTTCGCCCGTCTGACGATGATCCGCCGTCCAGTCAACTTGGCCAGATCAAACGCATGGAGCGGCTGACCAAATTCGTGAAGCACATAGTTTGTAATATCAGCGACGTTGTTGATCGGTCTCTGGCCGATTTCGCCGAGACGTTTGGCCAGCCAAGGCGGCGATGGAGCAATCTTGACTCCACGAACAATTCGCGCGGCATAACGCGGACAAAGATCGAGATCCTTGATTTCTACTGAGGTGAGGTCGCCGGCCTTGCCTTCCGTTTTGAAGACTTTGGACTTTGGACTTTGGACTTTGGACTTTTCGATAACGGAGACTTCACGAGCAATCCCGATATGCGAGAGACAGTCAGGCCGGTTTGAGGGCACTTCGACATCGATCACGAAGTCGCCTTCGATCTCTTCGACTGCATCAATTGCGAGGCCAACCATAGTCAGCCGCTCCCGCAACTCCAGCGGAGTCAGGGCGGTGTCGGTAAGCTCGCGTAGCCAGTTGTAGCTAATTAACATAAGACGAACTTTGAACTTGGAACTTTGAACTTGGAACTTTGTGCTTTGGGCTTATGGTCTTTGGTCTTTGGCCTTTGAATGAGCGCCAGTTTTGATATTGAATTCAACGTTCGCGCTTAGAACAAAGCACAAAGAACAAAGCCACAAAGACCAAAGACCAAAGTCCAGAAATCTCTGCGTTCAATCGAACTGCTGTAAAAACCTAACGTCATTCTCAAAAAGCAGGCGAATATCATCCAGGCCGTACATCAAACCAACCATGCGGTCTATCCCCAGGCCAAAAGCGAATCCGGAAAACTCTTCCGGGTCGACACCCGCTCCGCGCAGCACATTAGGATGAACCATGCCCGAACCGCCGAGTTCTATCCAGCCTGAATTCTTGCAGATTCGACAACCCGCCCCGTTGCATTTGAAGCAACTAAAATCAAACTCGGCGCTGGGTTCGGTGAACGGAAAATAAGAGGGCCGGAAACGCGTAACTGTCTGCTCGCCAAACATACGACGCAAAAACTCGGCGACGGTACCCTTGAGGTGGGCCATGCTGATGCCACGATCGACGCACAAGCCTTCAACCTGAAAAAACATCGGATTGTGCGTTGGGTCAGGCGTGTCGCGACGGAAGACGCGTCCGGGTGCAATCATGCGCACGGGCGCACCGCGACGTTGCATCGCGTGAATCTGTACGGTAGACGTCTGCGAACGCAACGCGTATCCGTCGGTGGTATAAAACGTATCCTGGGAAGCGCGCGCCGGGTGGTTCTCGGGAATATTCAGCGCGTCGAAATTATAAAAGTCAGTTTCAATCTCGCGGCCGTCTTCAATCGCATAGCCCAGCGAAACAAAAATGTCTTCGATCCTTTCCCGGACCACGGTGATCGGATGAAGATGCCCGCGGCGCGGGCGCCGGCCGGGGAGCGTGACGTCAATTGCTTCGCGCGCGGTTCGAGCGGATTCCAGATGGGCCTTCAGCTGCCTGTTCGGCCGCCTCGATTTTGCCGGTCAATGTCAGCTTCGTTTTGTTGTACGAATTGACCAAAACTGCCGCGCTCGATTCCGGGATCCACGCGACCAATCATCTTTTGGCCGCAATGCCAGCGCTTGCTCTTCTTCCCAGCATGCCGTGTTCGCACTTCCGCGAGGGCTCACGCTGCTTCAGCTTCCGCACCGCTGCAGGTCAAGCGCGCCCAACATCGCAGAATTCTCCGCTACAGTTGGCAAAGCGTTCGAACTCTTGCTCGAACGCTTTGCGATGCTGCTCAACCTGAAGTTTTGGACTCTTGCTTGAGGCTTTACGATCTGATCTGCCATCGGTTTCGGATTGTTTCCGAGCGGGTGTTAGTGCCTTTTGGCCCGTAGCGATCTAACGGTCCGGTTGCTGCTATCAGAACCAACAACTCGCCTTGACAAACCTTAGGCAGCTACCTTTTCCTTCTGCGACTCGAGTGCATTCTTCGCCTGCACCGCAACAGCAGCAAACGCCTCAGGCTGGTTAACGGCGAGGTCCGCGAGAACTTTTCTATCCAACTCCACACCAGCAACCTTTAGCCCGTGCATAAGTTGGGAATAGTTGATGCCATTCAACCGCGCAGCTGCGCCGATACGCACAATCCACAAACTGCGAAAGTCACGCTTTTTGAGCTTTCGCCCCGTGTAGAGCGAAGTTCAAGCCGCGCTCCACCGACTCCTTTGCTGAACGATAAAGCTTCGACTTGGTGCCGCGGTAGCCTTTTGCCAGTTTCAATATTTTCTTGCGCCTTTCGAGGCGCTTATTTCCACGTTTTGCCCTGGGCATTGTTCGGGTCCTCCTTAAAACGATGAATGCTGAATTGTGAATGATGAAATAAACAAACCTTTGTTCATCCTTCCGCATCCATCCTTCATAATTGCTTTTAATCTCTTCCGTACGGCAGCATCGCTGCGACTCGTTTCAGGTCCGATTTTGATACCAGTCCATCAATGTCGAGCAGCCTCTTCCGTTTGTTACTCTTCTTGGTCAGAATGTGCCGCGCGTGCGAGTGGCCGCGTTTGACCTTCCCATTCGCGGTCAAGCGAAAACGTTTCGCTGCCCCCTTGTGTGTTTTTAACTTAGGCATAATCTCTCCGTTTCAAATTTGAAATTTGAGATCTCAGATCTCAGATTCTGATCCTAGCTCTTGGCCTCTTCCTCGCCTGACGCCGCTGCCGGCGCTGCCGCTTGAGTCTGCGCTGCTTCAACTGGCATGAACCGCCTGCGCCTTGGCTGGAGCCTGCGGCGCCGCTGAGGAGTTACCGCTTGAGGCCGGCGCCGGATGATCCCCCTTGGCGCTCTTATGTCGCTTGGGCCCCAGGATGATAAACATCTGGTTCCCTCCATCCGCGGCCGTGCCTCTACTTCGCCAACTTCGATCAGATCCTTTCCAACTTCTCCAGAATTCGCGCACCCAACTCCCGGTGCGTCATCTCGCGACCACGAAACCAGATGGTAGCCTTCACTTTATCGCCACCCTCCAGCCACTCGCGCGCGTGCTTCATGCGATAGTCGTAATCATGATCGTCCGTGCCCGGGCGAAACTTAACTTCCTTAACTGTGATTGTTACCTGCTTCTTCTTCGCCTCGTTGGCCTTCTTTTTGGCTTCGTACTGAAATTTTCCGAAGTCAATAATTCGGCAAACCGGCGGGTCGGCCGTAGCGGCGACCTCGACGAGATCCAAACCTTTTTCCCGAGCGGCGCGAATTGCGTCTCGAATATCGAGTACGCCGAGTTGCTCACCCTCCTCGCCTATGACTCTTACCTGGGGAACACGAATTCTCTCGTTAATGCGGGCAATGGGCTGGCGCCGGTTATCCGGACGCTGGCCGCGACCTCGAAAGCCTGTAGCTATATCTCACCTCCGTTAGTCAGTGTCTCAGAGTCTCAAGTTCCAAGTCTCAATGTTAACTAATCGACCTGGGACTTGGGACTTGGGACCTGGGACTAGTCATTAGTCAACGCACGCAGCTCGACGAGCTTGCGCGCCATCTCAACAAAGTCGTTAGTAGACATCACGCCGATGTCACCCTTGGAACGTTCGCGAACCGCAACATTACCCTGTTCCATTTCGCGATCGCCCAGAACCAGCATAAACGGGACCTTCTGCATTTGGGCGTCCCGAATCTTCGCGCCAATCTTTTCACCTTTCAGATTGCTCTCTACGCGCAGTCCGGCGCTTCGCAATTCGAGCGCAACCTTCTCCGCGTATTCGTTCACCTGATCCGTAATCGGCAAAACGCTAACCTGAACCGGCGCCAGCCACATCGGAAACGCGCCGGCGTAGTGCTCGATAAGAACGCCGAAAAATCTTTCGATTGAACCGAAGAGCGCGCGATGCACCATCACCGGACGATGCGGCCTGTTGTCTTCGGCCGATGTACTCAAGTTCAAATCGCTCCGGCAAATTAAAGTCGATACTGCACAGTGCCGAGCTGCCAGAGACGACCAATAGCATCTTCGATCTTGAAATCGATTTTCGGACCATAGAAAGCGGCTTCGCCTTCGATGCGCTCATACTTGATCTGGCGGGCATCCAGGGCTGCCGCCAAAACAGCTTCAGCTGTCGCCCAATCGTCCTCTCTCCCAAACCATTGCTTGGAGGTGTCGCTTCCTTTAACTGACAACTCAAACTTGATCTTCTCGAAGCCAAACGTCTTCGAGAACCTGGTAAGCGAAATCAACACAATCGTCGATTTCTTTGCGAACCTGCTCGGGCGTGCAGAACAAGTGAGCGTCGTCAACCGTGAAACCACGTACGCGCATTAAGCCATGGAGCGTGCCTGAAAGTTCGGCGCGATAGACAGTTCCCATCTCGGCATAGCGTTGCGGCAAATCGCGATAAGAGCGCTGCTGCGATTTATAGATTGCGATATGAAACGGGCAGTTCATCGGCTTGAGCCGAAACTCCGTCTCTTCGAGCGTGGTCGGCGCGAACATCGAATCGGCATAGTTTTGCTTCATGCCCACTTATCACCCACAGTTCGCGCTTGGCGATGTGTGGCGTATAAACAAAACTATAATTGCGCCGTCACCAACTCCTCGCGCAGGTAGTCCTCCATCTGCTGACGGATCGATGCCGCCCTTCGGATGCCAGAAGATCAACCCCTGTCCGTACTGCTCCTGAATCGAAAACAGGTCGAGCTCTTTGCCAGATCGCCGGTGATCGCGCTTCTCCGCTTCTTCGCGTTGCTTGAGCCAGGCGTCAAGTTGTTCCTGGGTAAAGAACGCCGTGCCGTAGATGCGCTGCATTTGCGGCAGCGTCGCATCGCCCTTCCAGTAGGCGCCGGCCAGCGACAGCAGTTTGAAGGCGCGCAGCTTGTTGGTGTTTGGCGCATGCGGGCCAAGACAGAAATCGATGAACGGCGAATTATCGATGTAATAAACGCTGACCGATTCGCCTGCCTTCTCGTCAATCAGTTCGCGCTTCAAAGGCTCTTCGCGTTCTTCGAAGATCCGCAGCGCCTCGGCTTTGGAAATCTCGTCATCGCGACGATAGGGCAAATTGCGGCTGGCGATGTGGCGCATCCGCTTTTCGATTGCGCCCAGGTCCGCCTCAGTTAGTGGCTGCGGCGTAATCACGTCGTAGAAAAAGCCGTAACGCGGATCGTCCAGCAACGCGGGCCCGATTCCAAGCTTGCGTGCCCGGAAACAGATCCAGGACTGCAGCGGCGAGTAGATGCGCAGTGGAATGACGCAAGACATCCAGGCCTTCGAGGGTTTCCGGCAAAACAGGCTCGATTACTATGGCCTCGCCGTTTTGCTGTTCCGGAAGGGTGTAGGCGAGGTCAACTTCACGGCCATCCACGCGCGCGGCAAGCGCTTGCTTGGCGAGATCACGGTCGAGCTGCTTGCAGCGCTTCGCCGACAGTGATCGGTCCCGCCACGACTGCAGCCGGTCCGTTATTAAGTTGTACGTTAAGCTCGCTCATAGAAACTTTGATAAATGGTGAATAGTGAATCGTAAATGGAAACCCAGACACTGAAGTCAGCAATGACGACTGACCTGGAAGCCTCATTCCGACAAAGTACAGCGAAGCCCTTGAGCCCGTGGCTCCGGCGCTTCTTATTCACGATTTACGATTCACTGATTTACTACTTCAACTGATCGGATCTGATAGAGCGCCTTCGCCGCAAGCCGCCACCGGGGTGGCTGGGCAATTAAAAACTAAAGAATCGGTGTTGTTCGATTCATGGCGAAGGTCTTCTGGAGCATCCTATCAAAAATTAGAAACGGTAACGCCTGTGTCCTTTTGAACGCCTAGAATCTAAACAAACAGGCGGAATATGTCAATTCCGCGGAACTGCCGACAGGCGATTGATAATTGCCTCTCATATGGCCTGATGGCGCGCGGTCTCTGACACTGGTGGCGGCAAGTCTATGACTTACCGCCAGCCAGTTGTAATAGTCGGTCTTCGACCGAGATTTCAAGGTCCAACACCCAAAGATTCTGAGGAGATTTTCAGCAAGTCGAAGACTTGCCGCGCATCGGTGGTCAGAGACTTCATCTACACGCTAAGGCTGTTTGAGTTTCTAAGATCTCATTGCCCAGGTGTGCCTTTCGCCTCGGTCCCGGAGAACCCACGCTTCTTCATCAGCGCCTCTGTTCGCGGATCGCGCCCACGGAAGCTGCGGTAAGCCTCAGCCGGATCTACTGTGTTGCCTACTGAGAAGATGTACTTGCGCAGCCGCTCCGCTACCTTGTGATCGTAAGGCCCACCAGCTTCGACAAACGCGCCATAGGCGTCGGCGGTCAGCACATCTGACCAAAGATAACTGTAGTAGCCCGCCGAATAACTATCGCTCGAAAACACGTGCATGAACTGTGGCGTGCGGTGACGCATCACAATCTCGTCCGGCATTCCCAACTCAGCCAGCGTCGCCTTTCAAACGCGTCGGCATCGATTTTCTTGTCGCCGGCCAGATGCAGTTTCATATCAACCAAAGCCGCCGAAAGGTACTCCACCGTGATGAAGCCTTCATTAAAAGTTGCCGCGACGCTTGATTCTTCAACCAGGCGTCTGCGGAATCGGCTTCCCGGTCTGATAGTGAACAGCAAAGCGTTGCAAAACTTCGGGTGTAGAGAGCCAATGCTCGAGCAACTGCGAAGGAAACTCAACGTAGTCGCGCGCCACGGCCGTTCCTGACAACGACGGAGTAGGTAACGTTTGAGTTGAGACCGTGAAGCGCGTGGCCAAACTCGTGGAACATCGTGGTCGCGTCGTCCCATGAAATCAGCAGCGGCTCGCCCGGCTTCCCTTTACGAAGTTGGCGTTGTTCGAAACGATAGTCGTGATCTCGCCATCTCACTCGTTCCTGACTGCGATAGGCGTTCATCCACGCGCCCGAGCGCTTGCCGGCCCGCGCGTAAGGATCGAAGTACCACAAGCCGATGTGCCGCTTGGTCGTCTTGTCAGTAACCTCCCAAACGCGAACATCAGGATGAACTACGGGAACAGTTAGTCGGCTGGAGTGAAATTGGAAATTGAAGAGTTCGCCGGCTACCCAGAAAATGCCCTCGCGCAACTTCTCGAGCTGGAGATACTGCTTTTACTTCGTTCTGATCGAGATCGTAGCGCGCGATGCGAACCTTCTCCGCGTAGTGAGCGATAATCCCATGGCTCGATCTTGATTCCTTGCGCCTTCCTTGTCGGCGAGCGCCTGCATGTCGGCAACTTCCTCGTGAACGCAGCGCCACTGGCAGGCTTCCAGACCTGCATCATCAGTTCCATCGCGCGTTCGGGCGTCTTGGCCATCGCATTCTCGAGTCGCCAGTGCGCGTGAGTCGCATAACCAGCAACTTGGCGCGCTCGGCGCGCAATTGCAGTATCTCAGTGATGGTTGCGTTGTTGTCGTGCTCCGTCGCCGTTGTCACCGCGGTTGATGAACATGCGCCACGCTTTCGCGCAGCTCGCGGTCGCTCTGAATAAGTCAGAAAAGGATCAACGGAAGAACGCGTGTTCGAGATGATCCACAGGCCCGGCTGTTTTCTGGTTACGGCGGTGGCGGCGCAGCGGCATCGCGCACTGACTGCGGCAGACCTGCCAGATTCTGCCTCGCTCTTGAGCACAGATGGTCTGGCCATCTCTTCGGCCAAAACGTTTTGACTAAACTTCGTGTAGAGGCCGCCAGTTCCTGATTGATCTCGAGAGCCGCGCTTTGGCCTCGGACCAAGCCGAGCGCCGGCGCGAACGAAGTTTGTGTAGTAGAGCCAGGTTAGCTTCGCTGCTGCTCGGCGTTGAGCTTCGCTTTCAGGCGATTTGTACACGGCTTCGATACGCTTGAAGAGCTCCGCGTTCTGCGTGATTTGATCGTTGAAGCGCAGCAAGCCGCGGCGCCATCTCGCGCTGCACCACTTGAAACTCCGGACCGTTCATAGTCGAACCGAAGACTCCATAGATGGTTTCGGACACGATCGAAGCGTCTGCCCGGCACGTTCCATTGCGGCGATGGTGTTCTCGAAGGTTGGCGCGCGCCGGATCTTCGGCGATTCGGTCAATCGTCGGCAAGGTTCTCAGCCATACCGGCTTCGAGCGCGGGCTTAAAATCAGCCACCTTCACGCGATCGAAAGGTGGCACGCCACCATATGGACCTTCCCACTTTGCGAGCAGCGGATTGGGCGGCGTTACAGACTCAGCCAGCGAGCAGCGCTTCGGCATCGGTTTGGCATTCGCTCCGGTAGTTAATTTCAAGTCATAAGCGATGACCAACGCGGTCGACTACGGTCATGAGTAGCAGCACGCGGCTGCGAGCGGTTAAGTCGCGCATAGACAATATCTTCCTCATCTCCCTAAATATTTTGAGAGTCAACTACGCGCTAAGCGCACGCAGGAAAGAATAGGTTTCTCGGAGGGGTTAGTATATTGGTGGCGAGGAATGGCTGTAAACAAAGGGGTGGAGTAGCGCGGTGACCAGGCAGAAAAGCGGAGGCGCCAATTCAAGCTTGAATCGCGACGGAAGTCCGTAGTGCCTCGCCCCATAGGGGCGAGATGTTCATAGCCCTGTTGATTCCCCACAACGCCGCGCTCAAGCGGAGCGCAATGGTTGTTCTGCTGCTCGCAACGATGGGCGACTCAGCATATTTCGCCCTGACGGAGCTGGAGGTTGTTCGGGGCGAGCTGGTTGCTATAAACGTGCCTCGCCCCGCTGGGGCAAATCACGTTGGCTCCGGATTAACGGCGTCGCCAGGCCACTCACCGGGCCGAAGGTTCCCAGCGTTGGGGTGCGCTGAAATAGAAGCCCCCTTCATTTCAACGCCTCGACATTGAACTTGCGGCTGGCCCCGACAACCAGACAGGTCCGGTAGGCCTGACTCTTGTTGGAAAACGGTCACGGCTCATTTTTTGTGCCAAACAACCCAACACCCGCGTTACTCCAGCTGCCGATCCCGCCCTCGGACGGAATGTTTTGTAAGACGCCTTGAATTATTTTTGCCATGGATTGCCTCTCGCGTTTGCATTGCCTTCAGCCTCTCTAAAAGTGCCCAGTATCAGCGTTCACTATGCATAACGCGCAGTAAAATTATGAAATAGGGCCACGCTGAACTGAATATTTTTTGAGTGCGGTGACCTGTCACCGCTTTTCCGCGCGGACTGACGCCGCGCTTTTGCCAATGGATTCTCCGCAAAACGATTGCGACAGGTCGCGACGACCAAAGCGGTGACAGGTCACCGCGCTCCCAAAAAGAGAGGCGCACTTTCACGCTTAGCGCTCCGCGGGCGGGCAAGATTCAGACTTGAGTCCACTTTGTACTAGAATGCTGCATCAATTTAGCGGATCAGAAGCGTAACAACCTTTTGAGTCAACAGCCGTCCGACAACGTCACACAGCTACTCATCGAGCTATCAAAGGGCGATCGAGATGCGGTTGATCTTTTATTACCCGTAATTTACGATGAACTGCGCAAAGCTTGCAGCAAATTACCTGCGTCGCGAACGTGTCGGATCACACCTTGCAGCCGACGGCCCCGGTGCATGAGGCTTACTTACGACTGGTGGATCAGACGCGGGTTAACTGGCAGAACCGGGCGCATTTTTTGGGGTGGCCGCCCAGATAATGCGTCGCCTGTTGGTGGATCACGCGCGCAAGCACAATGCAGAAAAGCGCGGTCAGATTTCCAGAAGCTCTCCCTCGACGAAAACATCGATCGCGCGGTCGAACGCAGCGCTGAACTCATTGCGCTTGACGATGCTTTGAAAGCTTTGTCCGTTCTCGACGAACAAAAGGCGCGCATGGTCGAGCTCAGGTATTTCGGGGGCCTTTCGATCGAAGAAACAGCTGGACGTGTTAGGGGTTGCACCGACGACTGTGAAACGGCAATGGCGCTTCGCCAAGGCCTGGCTCCATGGTGAAATGCAAAAGCGAGTAAGACAGACGTTTTGTCTGTCGTTAACCTCGTAGATCTAACTCGTAGCTATTTAGACAAACAGGAATGTCTCTCCCACCGGACAGACAGGAATATCATCCCACGTTCTATGACCCCCGAACGCTACCAACAAGTTGAAGCCATTTTTCAAGCGGCTGTCGATCTCGTTCCGGAAGAGCGCGGGCGCTACCTGGCAGAGGCATGCGCGCACGATGCGTCTTTAAGGAGGGACATTGAGAGCTTGCTTTCGCAGCACGATAGCGCCGGAGATATGCTCGAACAACCGCTGTATGGAGAGACTGAACTAAACGCTCTGGGTCGCTGGATGATCTGCTAACCCGGACGACGGCGATCCGATGATCGGGCGTCGCCTGGGCGCCTATCAAATCGAACGCGAGGTGGGACGCGGGGGCATGGGCGCGGTCTACGAAGCGATACGAGCCGACCAGGAATTTAAAATGCGTGTCGCGATCAAGCTCGTTAAGCGCGGCATGGACACAGATTTCATTCTTCGGCGTTTTCGCACTGAGCGCCAAATCCTGGCCGCGCTCGATCATCCGCACATCGCCCGTCTGCTTGACGGCGGCACAACCGATGACGGCCTGCCCTACTTCGTCATGGAATTCATCGAAGGGCAGCCGCTGTATCACTATTCCGACGCGCATCAATTGAAAATAAACGAGCGGCTCAAACTTTTATGCCGATCTGCGATGCGCTCCACTATGCGCACCAGAAACAGGTAGTCCATCGAGATATAAAACCGTCAAACGTTTTAGTCACTTCTGAAGGCGTGCCGAAGCTCCTCGATTTTGGCATCGCCAAGCTGCTCGACCCCGGCCTGGTCGGAGACATCACTCACGAGCCGACCGCGACCGCCATGCGTCTAATGACACCGGAGTACGCTTCACCGGAGCAGGTACAGGGCGCGCCAACTTCTCCAACAACCGACGTTTATTCACTCGGAGTTTTGCTATACGAACTGCTGACGGGTCATCGTCCCTACCGCTTGAGCAATCGCGCGCCTCATGAAATGGCAAGAGTGATCTGCGAAGAGGCGCCCGCGCCGCCTAGCTTCATCATTACCAGACCCGAAGATCTGCTGCCGAAGTTTGTTTCGGCCGGCAACGAAGCAACTACTCTGAAACACGCTCTATTCGACGAGGGGCGCAACCGGTGAATCGCTGCGTCGCGATCTTTCGGGCGCGCTCTGACAGCATTGTGATGAGGGCGCTCAGGAAAGAACCGGAATGGCGTTACCAATCCGCCGAACAGTTGCGTGACGACATCGCGCGCTATCTGGCGGGCTCGCCGATTTCGGTCTGGCCTGACTCACCTTCAGCGGACCAATGCGGCAATCGCAGCCTATCGCAACTGAGAATTCGCTGGCGGTGTTGCCGCTGAAACTACTCGATCTGCAAAACGGTTCCGACTCCGGACCGGATTACCTGGGCACTGGACTCGCCGACGCCCTGATCACGCGTCTCAGCGCGGTGCGGCGTTTTGCTGTCCGTCCTACCAATAGCGTGCTGCGCTATGGCGGCGACTCCGATCCGATTGTGGCAGGACGTGAACTGGGGGTTGCATTCGTACTCGACGGCAGAGTCAGACGCGCAGACGATCGCATTCGCGTAACTGTTCAGCTGCTGAGTGTGCTGGATGGAACGGCGTTGTGGGCCGGACAGTTTGATGAAAAGTTTACAGACGTGCTCAGTCTGGAAGACGCGATTTCCTCGAATGTTGCCGAAGCAATCATCCCGCATCTGACCGGCGACGAGCGCGTCAGACTTGCGAAGCGCGGCACAAACAACGCACAAGCTCACGAGGCTTACCTGCGCGGGCGCTTCTACTGGAATACGTTTACCGAAGACGGATTCGCCCGGGCCATCGTCTGCTATCACCAGGCCATCGCGCTTGATCCAAACTATGCACTCGCCTACGCCGGCATCGCAGCCTACTACAACTGGCTCGGCAGTTTTACCGTGCTGCCGTTTGCTGAGTGTTCGGCTGCTGCATACGAGTGCGGCGTCGAAAGCGGTCGCGCTCGAGCCGACGCTTGCGGAAGGATACGCCGCGGTAGGTCAGGCAATCCTCTGTCGCGACTTCGCCTGGGCCAGTGCTGAACGGCAGCTCCTGCATTCAATTGAACTTAACCCCAATTATTCGGCAGCTCGAATTTACTACGCCCTACAACTCGCAATGGAAGGACGCTTCGATGAGTCCATTCATGAGGCGGAACTCGCACGCGATCTTGACCCGCTGGCAATAATCTCGCGATTCACGGTGGTCTGGTGTCGCTATCACGCCAGACGCTTTGACGAAGCCTTGAAAGAGTGTGAACAAACTCTGGCCGCGGAACCGAATAATCGTCATGATGCTTTATGCGTCGAGTTTCCTGTTGAGCCGTAATGGCCGGCATGAAGAGTCAATCGCCAACGCGCAAAAGTGTGTTAACGCGATGGGCAAAGCGTCGAACACGCTGGCCCGGCTGGGAGCTGCAAACGCAGTGGCAGGAAACGTAGAAGCCGCTGAGGCAATACTGTTGGAGATGGAATCTATCGCTGCGCGCCGGCATATCTCTCCTTATCATTTGGCGCTGGTGAATTGCGGTCTTGGACGAACCGAGGAAGCGCTCGATCTATTGGAGCGCGCCCACGAAATCAGGGACGCGAAAGTGCTCTGGATGGGCGTTGATCCCGAGCTGGATTCGTTGCATGGCCATCCGCGCTTCAATGACCTGCTAAGGAAGCTAAACCATCGCCTGGGCGCTTTGCCTACCCTGCCCGCACGTTCGCCTCGGGTGAAGAGTCCATCGCAGTATTACCGTTCAAGATACTTAGTTCGCCCACTGAAAATACCGGTGATGAGTATCTGGGCATTGACTCACGGATGCCTTAATCACTCGCCTGAGCAATGTGCAACGCTTGATCGTGCGTCCCACCAGCAGCGTGCTCCGCTATCGCGGCGCCGGTATCGATCCACTTTTGGCGGGCCGTGACCTGAGCGTCAACTACATTGTCGAGGGTAGCCTGCAACGCGTCGGGGATCGTTTGCAGGTTAAGGCCCAGCTTTTGAACGTCGCGTCAGGTGCTGTTCGCTGGTCGGAACAGTTTGATGAAGACTCAACCGACGTACTCCACATCGAAGACTCGATTTCCGAACAGGTAGCAAGTGCGATCCTGCCGCAACTAACCCACGACGAGCAGCGCCAGTTGTCGGAAGCGCGGCACGGATAGCGTCGCAGCGTTTGAATCGTATCTGCGCGGTCGTTTTTACTGGAATAGTTACACCGAGTCAGGTTTAGCCAAGGCCCTCGAATGCTACAACTACGCCATTGAGCTGATCCAAAGTATTCGCTGGCCTACACCGGCATCGCTGATTACTACAACTGGCTCGGCGTTTTCGGTATCAGGCCATTTGCGGAGACATCTGCAGCTGCTAAAGAGGCTGCAACCAAAGCTGTTGAGTTGGATGAGAGTTCGGCTGAAGGTTACAGCGCGCTTGGCTTTGCCACCGTTTGTTACGATTTTGATTGGGCCGTCGCCGACGGGCAACATCGCCTGGCAATTAGTCTGAATCCAAATTACGCCACGGGTCACAACTGGTACGGATTCCATCTTTTGATGACCGCGCGTTTCGACGAGGGAATCAGAGAGATGTTGCGAGCACTTGAATTGATCCGTTGTCACCGAGCATCATGCAAAGTCTCGGCTGGGCGTACTATCAAGCGCGCCGCTTTGAAGAAGCACTGGCAACCTATGAAAAGATGCTCGAAGCCGCGCCGGACATGGCGTATGGATTGGCCACCTATGCCTGGACGCTAAGTCACCTGGGCAAGGGTACGGAGGCGGTTCAGAAGGCAGAACGAGCTCTGCAACTATCGAGCGGCGGTCAGTTTTACGTGGCGGTGTTGGGAAGTGCATACGCGGCTGCCGGACGAACCAGCGACGCCAGAGCGGCACTGCAACGGCTCGACGAAATGTCCGTAACCGGTTACGTGTCTCCCTATCATCGCGCTCTAATTCACGTTGCTCTCGGGGAGCGCAAGCGAGCGCTGGAGCTTTTGGCAGAGGCCCGCTCCATCAACGAAAGTTGGCTTGCGTGGTTGGCTGTAGAGCCGCAGCTCGATCCGCTGAGAGCGGAACCGGCCTTTTCAGCAATTCTAAACAGCACCAGGAACCCCGCCGTTGTCGGCGTTGCTCAAAAGGCGCGTGCCTCCGCTGCAGCACGACCGCTCTACTCTTCTGAACCTACGTCCGTTACTTCGCCGGTACCGAGTCCGGCGCCACAGACGCTGGACAGCGCCAACGAGGAGGCGCGACAGCTTTACACCGCCGGTCGTTATTACGCCACCCGACGCACCGCGGAAGGTATGCGGCAGGCGATCGAACGTTTGAAACGTGCCGTGGAACTGGATCCGGAATTTGCCCTGGCTTATGCCGAGATGGCTGACTGCTATTCCCTTTTGAACTGGTACGTCGAACCGCCACCTGCTGGTGCCTGGGAACTTGCAAAGCAGGCTGCGCTCAAGGCAGTCGAAGCGGATCCTGAATTGGCCGAGGCCCACGCCTCACTGGGATTTGTCAGACTTCATCACGACCGCGACTGGGACGATGCCGAGCGTGAGTTACGAAAAGCGATCATGCTGAAGCCGGGCATTCAGGTGGCGCATCGTTGGTACGCCTTCAGTCTGTCGGCGATGGGTCGTCATGAAGAGGCCTTCGCCGAAATTGAGCGCGCGCGCCAAATCTCACCGCAGTCTCCCGTGCTCGCAACCGCGGTCGCCAATGTTCTGTTTCTTGCAGGCAGGTATGATGACGCGATCGAACAGTGTCATAAAGCCCTGCAGCTGGATTCGGGAGCCGTTTCCGCTCACACCGTCCTGCGCTGGGCCTATGAGAAAAAGGGCATGCACAACGAAGCACTCTCGGCCTTCGAACAGGAGCGGGTGTTTGCAGGTGACACTCCGACAACAAACATAAAGCGAGCGTCGGTGCTCGCCTCAGTTGGCCGACATGAAGAGGCGCGCGTAATTCTGGAAGAAATCGTGGCGCGGCGATCTGAACAGTGGGTTTCAGCGTATGAGATTGCGATTGTTTTTAGCTTGCTCGGCAAAGCAGACGACGCTTTCCGCTGGCTCGCCTTAGCTGAGCGCGAACATGCGGTCGGGTTCACCTTTGTGCGCGTCGATCCGCGCCTGGAAACGCTTAGATCCGATCCGCGTTTCGAGACGCTGCTGGTTGGCCTCGATCGAACCATTCCCTAGAACATGCCATGAGCGTCAAGCGATGGTCTGGGACCGCGGGCGTCGCGCCCGCAAAACGCACCGCAGGCGCGCAGTCTTTCGGAAGTCGCTCTCTAGCCCATTTTTGCGCTTCGCGCTCATTTGCGGGCGGGACGCCCGCGGTCCCAGACAATCACTTGACGCTCGATATTTTATTTGCCTCAGTTTCTGTCTTAATATGCGGAGCGCACGTCAGAGTCTTTTTCGGAGGTGCCAATGGCATCGAGAAAAGTTTACAGATATCCCGAAGACCATACCAATCCTCTCAATGTGGATCTGAATGGGCCGCCGGTAAATCCCGAGATTGATAAGATCGTAAACGACCTTACCAACCCTAAAGGCCGCGATCGCGTTCCTGGCGTAGCCGTGGTGGTCCGGAAGGATAATCAAATCGTCCACCTTAACTGCTACGGCTATGCGAATCTTGAAACCGGAGCGAAAGTAAGACTGGATACGATTTTTGATCTGGGTTCGTTGTCCAAGCAGTTTACCGCCGTTGCAGTTCTCAACCTTGTTATCAACAATAAGCTCTACCTAACCGATCATCTCTCGAAGTTCTTCAAAGGATTCCCACGCTACGCCGATGCCATAACGGTTGAGGACTTGATCCACCACACCTCTGCGTTACCGGACTACCTCGCCATCTATGTAGAGTCAAGGCGAGCTGAAAGAGACTGGTACGAGAAGGTCCTGGCAACCGGAAATGATTGGTATCCAAAATGTCGACTGGAAAGAAGGAAATTTCAAACAAGGACGTGCTGAAATGGATCGCGACGCAGACACTACTGCCCCGCCCTCCAGACACTGAATATGAATATTGTAATTCAGGCTATGTCGTACTCGCAGAATTGGTGGCCAGAGTTACCAAAAAGAGGCTCGGCGAGTACCTAAAGGAATTCTTATTGAGGGTCTTGGGATGCATGACACCTATGTGTTTGATGGCGCCTCTCGCTTCCCTCCTGACGCCAGGGAAATCGTCAATCACGCCAGGTGCTACAACCGCGTCAGCGGCCACTTTGTCCCAGTTGGCTACACTCCGCTAAACTTTATCACTGGCGATGGCAACGTTCATTCGACAATTGTGGACCTGGCAAAATGGGAGCGAAATCTGCACGAACTAGAGTTCAACCCGGTTAGTGAACTCTTGTGGAAGCCGGTAAAGGTCAAGAGTCGCAAAAAACAGAACTATGGTGCAGGCTGGAAGTTACTTAGCGATAAAAATGAAACCGAAGTAGAAGTGAATGGTAGGACAGTAACCAGAAAATATGGACGTCGTGCTGAATACCATCGCGGAACCTGGTTAGGCTGGCACAGTTTTATCGCCCGAGCCTCAAGATGGCCCATTCCGGAAGCGGGTGTGCGCGCGCGAAAGAGTATTGACCCTAAGACAATGGAGAGTCTGGGGATTGTCGTACTGAGTAATGCGGTCTTCGATCACGAACAGTTCACTACCTGCCGGATCGCGCAGGAGATTTCCAAGGTGTATTGGAAAAGAAACAACATCATGACGCAGTTGAACTGTGGCTTGTAAGCCCAATCATCGCGTTCGTTTCAGCATCGGTTTGATTTCGGGGCGGCTCAAGCGCTCACCGCGCCAGGCGTAAGTACGTAAGCCATCGATTGCTGTCCAGGTTGTGTGACAGCGCCTGCGAATACTTTCCTCATCGGGATCACCCCAACTGCCATCCTCGTTTTGTTCCTCCAGCAAGTATTTGGTGCCGCGAATTATCAGGGGATGACTGGCGCGCAAGCCGAAAGCTTTCAGCGAGTCAAGCAACTCGCCCAGTAACTCCGGGTCTTTTCGCTCACAAGCGCCGGCCACATTCGCTTTCAAAATGCAAACTCCGCGCGGCAGCCAACCAGGGCGTAACCGATAAGTGCCGTAGTCGTTCAGGGTGTAGACAACGTGCGTAACCGCGTAAATAGCATCGCGCAAGACTTCAACGTTTTCGTCGGCGCCGACCGGGTAGGGCCGCATCGTAGGTAGCCACTTAAGTACTTCCGGATAGCGAACTCCGAAGAGTATGCCGCATCGCTCGCCAACGTAGGTGCTGGCCAACGCTCCCATCCAAACCCGGTAGCGGCTCCGGATTTCTAAACGTCTCCGGCATTGCTTGCAGAACGTTCGTCCGCGCTGATTCTTCAGGCCACAGTTACATGCGAAAGGCAGATCATTGGGGGAGGCTCGCTGATTGGGTTGAAGCCCAGCAAGTCCTGAGCTGAAAACCGTTTGGCGGCAGTGCGTATTTCCGCATTGAGGGCGGCATCCCGCAAGCCAAGGCGGCTTAACGCATAGCTGACCAGGACAGATCTGCGGATTAGATCCGAGCCGGCGTCAGGTGGTACGTGCGGGTGTGCACGGCCCCAGCGTCGGGCGAGTTTCCGGGCCCGCGACCTCACCAGTTGGCGGAGGCCCGCATCCCGCGAAGTGGCGCCTACCAGAGCGAAGCAGCAGATCAACAAGCTGCCATAACTTTCCAAAGCCGTCCGGTGTGTTGGCAATACGATAGATGAAATCCAACCCCGCTTGATCGCTGTTTCGCTCCTGGTGATTTGATCTCGTGCTTTCGTCATGGGCAGCTTTCCGCAGTGACGCCGGCGCGACTCGTGGCGCAGTTTTAAAAATATTGGTAGCGTCCTAAAGTTGTGTTGCTAATTAGAAAATGCGGTTAGGCGCGTCGCTCGTGTTCCACCACTACCAAAACTTCCACTTGGGCTTCGGAGGCCGCTGAGGCTCGCTCTTGCCGAGGATCTGCCAGCGAAACGTGATACCCTCCGGTTCAAGATGCTCACGCGTGACGATGTCCATGAGACGCTGTCTCCGCTGCGTCGGTGCGAAATCCGTGCGCAATTCAAAGCGTATCGGCTTGCCAGCCATCGCAGGATAATCACTCACCAACTGACCGTCGAGCGCGTAGGTCAGATAAGTGCTGAACTTCTGCTGCAACTCTGGAAGTAATGCGCCTCTGTCTCCCCACTCTCTCACTTCCACCATGCACAGAATCACTGAGTCCGTCTTCGGATCGTGAACCACGAGGTCAATGACGTTGGTGTTCTGGACTGGCATAAACGTCTAACATCCGAGTTGACAGGGACACGGCGACCACCCTCAAGGGCAGCAACACAAGAATTAGGACACTACCAAATATTGAAGTTATTGACACCTCGAAAGAAAAGCTATATACAATGCCCCTCAGTTCAAGACTAATCCGATACTAAGGTTTTCGGATTTTGGCCCAGGTACAATCTCAACAGAAAGGAAAGCTCGCTATGAGTGGAGACATACTTAAAGGCGACGATCCCAAGAAAAAGAAGAAGGGCAAAAAGAAAGCCGCTCCAAAGAAAGCTGCTAAGAAGAAGGCCGCGAAAAAGAAATAGTCGAGCCTTAGCCCAGGCAATACTCCTATTCAAGACCGCGAAGATGAACCAGTCCGCTGTTCACTTTCTCGCGGTCTTCAGTTTTACCCAGCGTCATCGCGAGTTTTCAGACCTAATGCAGAACCGAGCGGACCGGGGTCCCCGCGCGGGCAGCCCGCGTGGGGTGGTGGTAGCGACCGGATGCAGGCACCTCGATAAAATAGAATCTGATCTATTCACGTCGGCAGTTTATGCGGTTTTTCGGAAGATCTCTTAGCCGTCCGCTCGCTACCGCTCGCGGTTCTGAAAGATGTTTACGGCGACAGTTTGATCTTCTGCAACAGCTCAACTACGCGCGGGTCTTTGCGCAGCTCAACGAGGCGCGGGTCCATCTTAACTTCCGCGACTGGGAGATAGTGGTTCTCGGCAGCCTTTTGTAAGGTCGCGACCGCCTGCTCTTTTTCACCGAGCAGCGCATACAAGGTAAGCTGCTTCCTTCGGCAGAAACACATTTTGCTTCGCCGGTTGATTCAACTCATCTGATATCTTCAGCGCCTCATCTTTCTTACCAATAAGCGCGTATGCCTGTGCGAGTGCGTAAGTGATCTCACTATCTTCGGGGTCCGCCGCATGAGCCTTTTCGAGTTCGGCGGTCGCCTCCGGGTATTTCTGTTGCAGTTCATAGATCTGGGCAATGTAAGTGGACATTGCACCAATGTGCGGCTCGATCTCCAAAGTCTTCCGGCACTGTTCCAGCGCTTTCTCGTAATCGCGCGCATAAAGGAGTATGACAGCAAAATCTTTATTGATGCCCAGCGAAAGAGGATCGAGTTGTTGCGCTGTTCTGATTTCCTGGAGCGCCTGATCCAGTCTGCCTTGTAATAACAACTGCGCTGCATACCAATGGTGGGCGGTAGCATACTTTGGATTCAACTCTATTGCCCTGGCGATACTCATTCTCCGCCCCTGCCAATCCCAATCCGTAACGGCCTTGATTGAGGCCAGCGAAGTGTGCGCCTCCGCGAGACTCTCGTCATATTTGAGTGCCAGCGTTATCGAACCCTTCGCCAAAGCGTAGCCCTCTTTGGGCGCGAGGAAGCCGTAATCGCTTCGTAGAGTGTAGCAATCCGCCAGTCCGGCATACGCCAACGCATAGTTTGGATCTTTATCAATCGCTTCCTGAAAAATTTAGTCGCCAGTTTGAAGCCTTCATCAGTGCGCTTGTTCCAATGATAGCGTCCCTTCAAATAGGCCTCGTACGCCTCGCCGCTTTCGGTGTAGGTCTTAGCCAGTTGGGTCTGATCCGCTCCGGTCAATTTCAGGCGCAGCTTTTCCGGAAACGTTGCTGGCGATTTCTTTTTGGACACTCTGGATGTCGGCGGTTTTTCGCTGATACGTGTCCGCCCCAAATTGAGCGGTTCTCTTGTACGTCCATCAGCTCAACATTGATCGCTAATTCATCGCCCTCTTGTTTGATCTGCCCAACCAGCACTGCGCGCACATTCAGTTCACGCCCTATTGCCTGAACGTCGAGGTCCTTACCTTTGTAGCGAAAGACCGAACTACGCGCGATCACTTTCAAGTTGGTCAACTGAGATAGGTTGTTAATGATGCTCTCAGTCAAGCCGTCGCTTAGGTACTCGCGGTCGGGGTTAGCCATGAATTTCGGGTCGCTGGAAGCATAGCTGAACGGCAAGATCAGCTAAAGAGTCCAGGTGCTCAGTTGATACCAACCGGCTAATCGCAACCACTAGCAGAATGAGTGCCAGCGCTGAGGCCAGGACCGCCCACTTATGGCGCCGGGCTTTGCTGAGAATGCGGTCGGCCAGGGTTTCCGTAGGCGTGATCGCTGAAACTCTTTGGTCAGTGTGGCGTCCGCCTGCCGCAGTCGTTCGCCGGGAGTTTGGCGGGCAGTTGTCTTAAGTCGGTTAGCAAGTCCTGGGCGCTTTGATACCGCGCCGCTTTGTCTTTGCAAAGCATCTTGCTCAAAAGCTGCTTCTAACTCAGGCGAAACTTGAGCGTGAAATCTGCTCGGTCGGTATTGGGTCGCTCAGCATGATCCGGGACATGGTGACGGCAGCGCTCTTGTCCTGGAAGGGGTGCTTTCCAGCCAGCACTTCATAGAAGGTCACGCCGAGGCTGAAGATATCGCTGCGCGCGTTCTAACGGTTCGCCCTGCAGCTGCTCCGGCGACATGTAAGGCATCGTGCCCGACAACATGGCCGGGCGTACTCAAGAGGGTGGCTGTCGGCGCCTCAAAGTCCACTGAATCGCTCGAGTCGCATTTGCTTCGGCCAGGCCGAAATCCAGGATTTTCAGCTGCCCACGCGGTGTGATCATCATGTTCTGCGGTTTGAGGTCGCGGTGAACAATGCCGTGCGCGTGAGCTTCAGCCAGTCCTTCCGCAGCCTGCTCGGCGATAGCCAACGCAGTGCTGAGTTCAAGTGGCTGGCGCACCATCTTTTCGGCGAGCGTTTCACCTTCGATGTATTGCATCACGATGAAAGTGAGCGAGTCTGCTTCGTTGACGTCGTAGACGGCACAGATGTTGGGATGATCCAGCTTGGCGGCGGCTTGAGCTTCTCTGAGTAGTCGTTTCTTGAGCTTTTCGTCCGCAAGCGAGTCTGGTGGCAGGACTTTGATTGCGACCTTGCGATCAAGTTTGGTATCCAGCGCCAGATAGACTTCACCCATCCCGCCTGCGCCCAGCTTTTTGATTATCCGATAGTGCGCGATGGATTCAGCAATCATTGACTCTGTTCTGGGAAACTTCCGAACGAATGCTGAGACAGAGTCCAGCCTGGGATTGGATCAAGAAATGGCGCCAGCTGGTCGCTTCGAACTACTCACACTCTCGTTTGTGAAGCGACTCCGGTTTACTAACAACTTGCGGCGAAACACGTTGGCATCTTACCTCGAATGGGCCTGCTTGATGCACAGTTTAGGGCAGACTCGCCTTGCTTCAGTATGCCTCAACGAACCAGCTTGCTGGTGAACACTATTTCGCCAAACATGCTCGGGAGATGAAAGTCGTCCTTGAAAAGTTGGAGACCAGGCCTGCAAGGCCGGCGTGGGCCGCTGCTCCACTCTGTATAGATTCAACCTCCAACGATCCCCTACTCGAGGCGGCAGATTTGAGCCGGTCACGACATCTTCTATCGGAAGGGCGATCTCGCAGGTCCATTCCTTATCACCATCCTTCCTGTCCACTGTTCCGAGCAGCTGTACTCGCCCATTTCAGTCTTCGACTGTTCCAGCTCTCATAACGCAGCGGCTTTGCGTTTATCGAGCAGGTAAATGTCGAGCATCGTCCCGAGGGGATTTACCTCAAGCTCGATGTAGCTGCCCTGATGAGGATCGGCTTGCACGAAAACCTCAACGACCTCCTCTTCCCAAAGATGTTGATCGCGGGTCTTCATCGTTGCCCAGATGTTGCTGTCGGTACAACGAAAAGAGACGTAGAGAAAGTCATACGTCATAAAGAATTCGGGCTTCCGTTTTGGCTATGCCTGGTGAGCCATCCAGATTTTGGCGGGAAGTCGCGCAGGGGTGCGACCCTGGTCCAAACGACATCATCCAGCTTGCCGTCCACCTTAATCGGTGTGGCCGTTCGTGAGACTTCCACACTGGCAACTCACGGGATTGCGCACTGGCGGTGCACGACGGTAGCCGAGGCGGTGATCAGGGCGATGAACACCAGTGCTAGTTTTGTGTTTTTCATGATGTTTTTTCTCAGAAGGCTTTCCGGAGAAATAAGTACTTGCCCCAGCGTCAAGTGATTGTCTGCAGACCGCGGGCGTCCCGCCCGCAGAACGCGCCGCAGGCGCGCAGTCTTTCAGAAGTCGCTGCCTAACCCGTTTTCGCGCTTTCGCGCTCATTTGCGGGCGGACGCCCGCTGTCCCAGACAATCACTTCGACCCCTGGCCTCACACTTTCTCGTGCCAGCTTCTGCAAAAAACTCTTCACCAATAGTGATGTACTCCTCGGAGCGCATCTGCCGATTGTAGATGTCTGCGATTGCCGACATAGTTTCGGGCTTGAGCGGCGGCAAGTCCGCGGCGAGGACGTTCTCGTCCACTTGTTCCGGCCGCTTTGCGCCCGAATTGCGTCACCGCCGGAAACATCAATATCCAACGCAGGGCCACTTCCGCCATCGTCGAGTCCGATGGCACGTGCGGACGTGAAGTGCTTCAACCGCCCGCAAACCGACGTCGGGAAGTCCAACCCCGGAAAGTCTCCATCAAGCGGTCGTAAACGACTCGCCCTTCCGATTGAAAGCACGATGATCGTTGTCGGCAAAGTGACTTCCTTGATGTTAGCTTGCCTGATAACATGCCCGACGAAAGCGGCAACCTCTTCGCGAGGATGCCCACCGCCGGGCGCTGCGCCTCGCCAAAAAATAATTCGCTGGGACGTTGGCGGAACATGTTGAAAATGATTTGAACTGACTGCACGCCCGGGCAAACCTGATGGCTTTCAGGGTTCTTCGACTTTCTCGACGCTAAACGCCGTAGCGACGCAGCTTGCCGTCCCTGGCGTCATCCAGCACCTCGAACACCTCCGGCATAATAAACCTCTGTTGGCGGGCAATGCAGTTGCAGCATCCAACGTGTCTGTCTTAAGATTCCGAAGACTGCGCTCAACAAAGGCGGGTGAGGGAGTTCTCCCGGTTGTAACCACCAGCAACGTGGGGATTCATAGGCGGCGACCTGCCTTAGTGGCGATATAGAAAAAGCGCTCTTTGCGTTCATTACGCACTGGAGCCAGTAGCCGTTCGCTACGCTTTCCAGTCACCGTAGACGTCGGCGCTGTCGAAGAAATCCACCCCATCGTCGAGCGCGCGATGAAGCGCCGCCAGAGACTCCCGATCATCGACAACGCCCCACTCAGCGCCAATCGCCCAGGTGCCAAAGCTAATCGCAGACACTTTCCATCCGGTACGTCCCAGTTCACGATACTGCATGATGATCTCCCCTTGTACTTCACTTGAGACAGTAGCTGCGGGCGTTCCGCGTGCACCTTTAACACCAGCTCGCCGAAGAGCGTGTTCGCCCACGCGAACCAGGAACGCGTGAATTTCTTGGGTCATCCCGATGCAAACGATTCGTGCATGAAACCGGTTCCCTGCATGCGTCGTCTTCAGCATCCTCAAGCAGGAAAGAATCTCTCGGTCGTCACGACTGGTTAGACCGCGCATGATTATTCCCAAAGGCCAGATCATGTTCAAGTCCGACGTGCGGCCCGCCGATGCCTTCGCCCGCGCGCCCGCGAAAGTAGTATGGATTGTCCTCGCTCAGTACGAATGCCCGCGTATTTAGATAAGTGGCGTCGTCAGGCTTGCAGCAGTCGAAGTAGGGGAGCGACAGCAGACTCGGCGCGTTTGCATCGTCCATGAATAGCTGATTGCCGAAGCCATCCACTTCATAGGCATAAATTGAATGATGCTTCGCATGACTTGCTTTGCCATAGAGTCTCGATAGCAGCAGCTACTTCTGCGCCAAATCCTGACACTCGCGCGCGAATGATTTATCTGAGAGTTCCACCGAAAAAGATATCCGCCAGTGATTTAACGCAACCACCGCAAAGAAATTCGAGGGATGAGAAACGGTATATGCACGCATCATCCGATGGCCGAAAGCCTGAGTGGATCAGTCCCACACTTCTGGTCGGGTTGCCGACCTCGAACGGCAGAGTATCAATCGGGTTATCTGTAGTTCGTTTAAAAGAGTGCGGGCCAGCGTCCTTCTTCGCTGCTGCTCGCGAAAGTCTGCACGATGCGCTTGCTCGCTTGTCGCCAATCGGCATGAAACAGGAAGCGTCGCCAGTTGTTTTCCAGTAGGCATGTAGAAAGTCGTACTGGGATAGCAGAGCGAGTCGATCTCCCACTTGCGCTCGCACAACTCCGCTCGAATCGGTGGCTGGTCGTTTTCGCCCCACGGGCAGGCCTTCGCCCGAAGTCGAAGGAGTTTGCATACGGATCAATGAGGATACACCGCGTCTGGCGGTTAATGACCCCGGCGATCATGTCTTTGAGCTTCCTGTCTTCGCGCGCGAGCGGCAGGTAGGAGTGATCTGTGCGGTGGAGTCGCGCAGCCACATCGCGTTGATGTCTCCGGTGATCACGTAGGTGTCCGGTCTATTCTCATACGTGCCGAAAGTGACGGTCGTATCGAGCGTGTTGGGAAAGCAGTTTTCAAACAGCCAGGCGAGTTCCGGGGTCGCGATTCCCTTCCTTACTTCGACGATCTTCGCTTCCAACGGCCTCGCTCACAAACTTCCGCTGTCCCGCTGCGGGGCGTTTACTTGCGAATTCATTATCTACCAAAGAGAGCGCGCGGCCGATCCCGATCGCCGCTTAGCGCAACGCCGGCGACAGCCGAGGCCAAACTTTTGAGTACCATTCGACGTTCCGCAACATAGTTCGTCCGCTGTACGGGCTTCCCAAATTGGATTTTTGTGCAAGGCTTTGTTAAAGTCACCCATTATGAAAATAGATCGTCGTGGTTTCCTGGCAGCATCGTCGTCAGCATTAGTGTTGGCTAAAAGCCAGCTAGCGTCGGCGGCAAAGTTTTCAACCCTCCTGAAACCCCCGCTGAACCGCCCCGCTAGACCCTGGAGCCCCGGTTTCGAATCCGAGGGAAAGCAGGTAACAGTCTACACCACTCGCTGACAAGAGTAATCACCGCCTTTCGGCTACCGACACACTGTCCTTCAAACCTCCTGGGCCAGCCCCTGGAAACTCAGATCTGTGTCTTTGTCGATCCTGCCAAGACGTTTCAAACAATCCTGGGCATTGGCGGCGCCCTTACCGATGCCTCTGCTGAGACGTTTGCAAAACTGCCGCGAGCCTGAAACAGCGTGAAATTCTAAATGCCTATTTTGATGTCAACAAAGGCATCGGTTACACGCTGGCAAGAACCAACATTCACAGTTGCGATTTCTCGAGTGGCAGCTACACCTATGTAACTGAAGGCGACAAAGAGTTGCAGTCCTTCAGCGTCAAGCATGACAAGCAATTTCGGATTCCCTTTATCAAACAAGCGCTGGCCGCGGCCGGAGGCAAGCTCACCATCTTTGGCAGTCCCTGGAGTCCACCGGCATTCATGAAGGACAACAACGATATGCTTCATGGTGGAAAACTGAAGCCGGAGTTTTATCAGTCCTGGGCCAACTACTTACACGAAGTTCATCAAGGCTTATCAGAAGGAAGGCATACCCATCTGGGGCATTATCGATTCAAAACGAACCCATGGCGACGCAAAAATGGGAGTCATGTATTTACTCCGCGGAGGACGAGAGAGACTTCTTGAAAAACTATCTTGGCCCAACGATGAAAAGCGAAGGGCTGGGTGATAAGAAGATAATTGCCTGGGACCACAACCGTGACCTCGTCTACCAAAGAGCCACGCACCATCCTAGCTGATCCCAACGCCGCGCAGTTATGTCTGGGGCATTGGTTATCACTGGTATGAGCCATGGAGCGGCGGCGAGGCGATGTTCGATAACGTTAAGCTCGTGCATGAATCTTTCCCGGATAAAAACCTGATCTTCACTGAAGGCTGCAGCGACTCCTTCAATGCTGCAAAGGCTTAACGACTGGAAATTAGGCGAACAGTACGGACGTTCAATGATCAATGACTTCAACAACGGTACGGTCGGCTGGACTGGATTGGAACATATTGCTGGATGAAACGGGTGGACCAAATCACGTCAAGAATTTCTGCTTCGCCCCGGTTCACGCCGATACGAAGACGGGTGAGCTGACCTACACAAACTCTTACTTACTACATTGGACACTTTTCAAAGTTCGTCCGCCCCGGCGCAAAGAGAATCGCCAGTTCACCCAGCCGAAGCCAACTGCTTTCCACTGCTTTCATCAATCCTGATGGAAAAGTGTCGGTGGTGGTGATGAACAAGAGCGATCAGGAAGATTTCCTATTACCTTTGGCTGGACGGCGAGGCCGCCGAAGTCAATAGCTTGCCACATTCTATTCAGACGCTGGTGTTCTGATCGAGTCTTCCCGGCGGCCCGAGGTTAACTGCTGCGGCGTTGCGCTGCCCGCTACCGAGCCGATTGGAAAATCCAAATCACGTGCATTAATTTGCGCGGACCTGCGGGGCATAGATCGAGCCAGCAAAGGGCGAGCTGGCAACCAAAAAGCAAACGTGCGTTTGAGGACAGCCCGTAATACTGGAAGTTGTTGCTCACCCCGTGTCATTGACGATGCCATTTCCGCCAATGCGCTGGCCGTCGCAGCCGTCACGGCACGCGTAAGGCTGCCGCCCGCAGGGATGCGAATTTCTCCGTTGCTGGGTAAATTGAAGGCGTTCTGCACTCCAGAGTTTTACGCCGGGTTTGCTTATATACACACTCCCCATCCAGGCTAGAAAGTTTCCAGGGCGGGCACATACTTATACGTCACGCCGTTGATAACGGGAGACGTCGGTGTGGCCGTTTGCCAATCCATCGCTCCTATCGGGGAGCGCATTGCCAAACGTTTCTGTGGCATCGTCTCTGGGCGGCCCTGGGTTGGACACCCTGCTTGCCCGCTGTTGACCCAGTTCATATCGCCGACTGAACCTTGCGAACTAATGCTGATTATCGCCCGGCCCGGTATGTGCCGCCTTTGATCTTTGCATTAGTAATGGCGAGCGTTGCTCGCTCCCGAAAGTGTTGTCACGTCGCCCTGGTCCTGCGCCTTAGCCGGATCGTATGAATCGCCGGTGCTGTAAAGCCATTGGTTGAATTAAAGCTGCTGATCGTCGGGGCGAAACCATAAATCGCCGTTTGCGCGACCATGAGCGGGAAGGGCAAAGCCGGGGGAAAAGTGAGGAAGGTCCGCTGGCCACCGCCAAAGCCATCGCGGCGCAAAGCGTGCTTCCTGTTGCAGGATTGCATGGTCTAAATGGTCTAAGCTGAATATGCACGGTGCCAAGGCGACCCATGGTCACTCCTCCAAGAACGATAACATCATAACAGAATTGTGCGGATTGAAAGTCAATTCGTGCTTGAGTCGGGTTTTCGCGCGACGATTATGCGCCGAATAAAAGCTGGAGCGGTTGCTGGGGTTTGGCGATGGCGTAGTTCGTCTGGGCTGCTGGGGCTTTAGAACGACAAAATTTCGTTCAGGAAAAACTCCGAAGTGTAGAATGGCAGGTTTCGGTTTTCACCCGCTTCTCCATTACACTCTGGAGAACTAAATTCTTCGCGGCAGCCGCACAACTGACCACCGTCAGCACGTATAGAAAGTAGCGGAGCCTCGATTTCCCGCCAGTCACCAGTGTGCTGGGGACAAGCGGAGATGTTTGTCTGCGGCGCGACGAGTCCCAATCTAAATACCAATTACCAATTATGGGGATCTCGGAGTTGGAGGCGGCGTGAAGGGCACGCTTCGAGAGTTGGCCGGAAGGTCAATTGGCATACAAAAGGACCAGGAATGAAACCAGTTGCAGCATGTCGATAGCCATGCAACCCAAAGCCAAGGCCGGCTATCTGCAAAAACGTTAGCGTGCCCAGAAGAGGCAAGCGACACTGAAAAGCGCACCAGAGCCAGAAAATTGCAGGCCCCATGGCAGCAGCGTCCTCTCGAATCAAATGCCATGAGCACCCAAGAGTATCGGCACAGCCACTACGACATGCTGATGACTATCATCGACCTCTCGGGTCGGACCGTGGGTGAGAGCGCGGAAAGCCATCACTCTCCCTTGCCTCCTCAGAGGAGGAGCGGAGGATATTTTGAACACGCCCTGTCAGCAGCGGGGGATGGCGCGGTTTCTGCCATTCCAACAGCAATTGCCTGGGCGGCCTCAAAGTCCTAGCTGCAACCCTCACCGTCACACATCCAAGAGGAGATGAAATCTGGCGGGCCTTATATTCCTCCGGGATACAGGTTCGATCCCAGCTGCTTCGAGACGTGTCGATAGCAGACTGGCTTGCGCCAGGGTGTTAAAAGTGGCAACAATGACCAAGGCGGCGGCCGGATCGCTAAGCTGCGCGTCAACTTCCGGGCGCGGGCAACGACACGATCCCGGTGCCGCATTCCGAGCAGGCAATCGCTGTGTCATCGTTTTGGCGACCGCAATAAGAACATGTCTTCATCGCTGTCCCAAAAACCAACGCCCGTCCACACCGGCCGAAGCCCGAACCGTCCCAAAGTCCGGCCTTGTGGCGAACGTCATCTGGTTGGGCAAACCTGCCGAGCACCATGACATTCTGAAGCTGGCGGAGAGAGGGGGGATTCGAACCCCCGGATACGGCTTTTGACCGTATAACGGTTTAGCAAACCGCCGCCTTCAGCCACTCGGCCACCTCTCCACTAGGCAAAGAAGCTACAGAATGAGGCTGTGCGGGTCAAGAAACAGTTTCCCCGAAACAAAGCCGTTTGCAGGGTCTGATTATGAGAATGTCGGGCGGCAGAAAAAACAGCCGCAGTTCAAAGCCTAACTGAATCGGTGAGGCGGAACCACAGGGAACGCAAACCCCACAGAGAAAGAATTTAGGCAAGAAAGATGGAGGAAAAGATGCCGGTCAAGTCTAAGGATTTCAACATCAGAAAGTAGTTCGCTAAAAGAAAAGCGCCAGAAAGACAGGCGCACTCCAAAAAGCTTCGCCAGTTCGAAGCGCTTGCTTACGCTCTCCAACCTCTTGGAGTGCGGCTGTGACCAAAACTTTCCTGCCCAGGCAAAACCAAAGCGCCAGAAAGACAGGCGCAGTCCAAAACCTGTCGGAATTGGTGAGCGCCATCTCAGATTCAGGGCGCAAACATTTCGCACCGCCTTCGGCATCGCAAACGTTGACTAATCCACGCAAACAATAGCATGACGCGTGATTCGTCCTCGAAAATTGTGGACGCGAATTGTGTGCCTGGCGCTCGTTATCCCCAGCCTCTGCTTTTCGCCAGCGCCGCGCAAGGCGCCTACGTGCTCCAGCTCGGTAAGAATGCCACGACCGCGACGGCCGGAGTGGACTCATTCTTTACGCCGCCGGACGCCGGGCTCGAGTCAGCACAAATCATGCGTGGTTGAAATCATCAATGGCCGATTTTCTGTTTTCAACAAATCTGATCCGGTTAAAAACCTTACCGATTCGGAATTTCTGGTTCAGAGCAGGCATTACCGTCCCGTCCGGATGGGGCTTCTTTAGCGATCCGAGAATTCTCTTCGACGCCACCGCGTCGCAGCGCTGTCTGCCAGCAGTGCGGACGTGAACGATGCTAATGACGCAAATCGATTCCCGTTTCAGCTACGGCTGATCCCACCGGCACCGGCGCGTGTTGCCTTCACCGCTGATCCGGTCAATGGTTACTGGGCTGATTTCCAACACTCGGCATAGGACGCCACCGCAGCTTACCTTGGGCGGAGATATGTTCGATAGCTCAGGCTTTTAATTGGCCCAAGTTTGGTGTCAATTCCCAAGAGCGAGAGCTGCTGGTTACTCCAAACTTCTCTGCAGGCCGCACTTCTTTTGGCGTGCTTAGCTATTCGAGTATGGAGAAATTTCTGCAACCTGTGACCACTATCGGTGCCGCGACCACCCGGAAGCGGCTAGCCGTAGGCGACCTGGGTTCGACTACCTTGTTCACTCCACGTTAGTTGGAGTCCGCATTCAAAACGCCGCCTGGAGGGATCGGCGACTCGGCAGTCCAACCACCATTTCCATCCCTGGCTATTCCCTCAATCCGCTCCAATTGGGCGGTATTACCAATATCGACGATGCGACGCGCGAATCGGCGCAATGGTCTATCGGGTCGGAGATGTGATTTATGCAACGCATGGAACGCAAATCAACGGCCGGGTGGCAATCCAATGGTTTAAGATCGCTGCGCCGCCATGAACCTTGATCGACACGGGAATGATCACCGACCCGGCGTTGATTTTTATCCCTCGATCGTAAATGGCAACGGCACGGTGGCATTGGCCTTCAACGCTTCGAGCGCAACCAGCACGGTGAGCTCTTTACGCGATATTGGGCGAACCGGTGAATGGCACGTTGGGCTTTCGGCAACCTGGTGCTATTGAAGGCTGGAGTTGGTACCGGACGAACGAGGGACGACAGCCGATAGCGACCATAGCGCCGTCAGCGTGGATCCGGCTAATCCGACGCATTTCTGGGCGCTGACGATGTATCCTTCGAGCAAGAGCGTCTGGTCCACGCAAATCACGGAGCTCATTGCAGAGTCACGCTAGATCGCTTTCGATCTCGGCTGCCTCCACCGGCGCCGAACGTCCACGCTCTCCTGGCCGGCGGCGGCTGGCTGGCTATCGACTCCCCAATCCAAGCCCAAAGCTTTCTGACTCCCAACGCTGGACACCCAGGTGACGAGCCAGACTCGGGCGCCCGGCGAGCAATCAGCCCTGGTTTCGCGCTCAAGTGTCTGCCGATGACGGCGCGCTGATTCTTCCGGCTGGCGAAGTAGCCGGATTGAGGTTCCTCGATTACTTCCACCTGGGCTCAAGGGCTGTGGGAATATTCATGTGCTCAGTTCCACACCACTAACTCCTACCCTCCACCGCCATTGAATTAGCGGGCGCAGCAATCAGACGGCTCTCCTCTGCAGCCCTCTCCTCCTGAGGAGGAGAGGAGAAAAGCTCGGCGGTTCGTCTCGGCAAATGGCTTAATTCAATGGCCGTTGCCCTAACCCTCAGGGAGAGAGAGAGAAATCGGCGCGAGCGCGCCAGAGCCGAATTTCTCATGCCTTCCGCTGCGGCAAGCGAAAGGACCCCGCCCTCCGACCGGCGTTACGCCACGGTATGGATCATTGGAGAATCAGAATATTCCCGTCCAGATCGAGGTAAATCCACGCGGAGCTCGGCCAGGTGGGCCGCGGCGGCGTGACATCAGAATGCTTCGTTTCGGATCGCTACGCACCCAGCATCGTCTTGAGTCCCGCCCTGCGCGCGGCTTTGAGGGCTTCCAAGCCGGCGGTGACGCCCGCGGTCGCCCGGCCAGCTTCACACGTGAGCGCCACCTTGAAAGCGTGTCAAGCCGCTAAGCGTCATGCGATCGTCTTCGGCGAGATGGTGGATTCAATTCTGCCAAAAATCGGGAGGGGAGATCGTTGCTTAAGCCAAAATCCAGTCGCTTGGAGCGGGAAGTCGGGGGGACGGCACGGGCTGCAATTCAGAAATCATCAGTGAATCATTGGCCGTCGGCGGCGAAGCCATTTCAAATCACGCGCGAAGCGCTTACTATTCTTTGGTTTCAGCAGTTCATTGGCATCCCACACGCACAGGGCTTGGCCAGGTGCTCGCTTCGCGGAGTGCTTGCAGATTCGCTTTGTCATCCGGCCCACCGATTTTTAAGGCATTTCCAGGACCGGGGAAAGCTTGGCTTCCAAAACCTTTTTTGCGAATGACGTCCCGGTTTATCTATTCCGATCGTAAACGACGTTACATGCCGGAGCTTCCTGAAAAGCCCAGCCCGAAGGCGCGCTATCGTGGATCGGCTTCTTCGCGCGCTTTCCACTGCCCGTCGAACGCAAAAGCGGCGATATTCAATGCGCATTTTCGCAGACATATCACGCGCCGTAAGTGTTTCGAGATATGTGCATGCTGCCAGCCCACGTCATTGAACGAAAGGCCTCGCGGGTCCACCTTGCGAGAAGAAACGCTTCCGCTATCCGCTGATTTCGCTACCGCAAGGCGCGCAGTCAGGAGCCGCTTCGCCCAGGCCCGCACGGCGCCATCGGCCCGCAGTCAATCTCACGACGACCCACCACCTTCACGCGAGATCCTACTCGGCCGCACGCTCGAGACAATGGCCCGGTCATGCGCCAGTTGTGCAATCCCAAGCGGCTGCCCGAAAGTGTCAGAGTTTCACGAGCGCACGAAACTCCAGATTGTCATGCCGGATGCAACTTTGTTCCCGATAGTCCGTGTTTTTCGGAGACTTCTTCACCGAAAGAGCGCGACCGGCGCGAAGCCGAAAACTCGGCGCCCGGGGCTTATTGCGTGAAGCCACCCGCGCGGGAGATCGGTGCCTCGGGCGCGGTCTTGGCGCCGTTATTGGGCGATTTGCTGGCCGGACCATCATCAGGTCGATAGCGATTGGTGGACGTAAAGAGATCATCGGTCTCCACCATAGTGGTAGATCACGCCAACGGCATCCTGCTCCATTCTGGGTTCACGCAGAGCCCGGGCCCGCGAGCAGGCTCATGTCCACGAGACTTTGGATCGCCCAATGTAAAATTCGGCGGGTTCACGCATCAGACCCAGCACGGCGAGCCGATCACCATGAGCGAGCAGGGCCGGATCGTCACGATTGTGGTTGAGCAGCGCGCCTCCTCAGCGGTGGATCTCTTCGGCTCAATCGCGAAGCCAAAGAACGCCGCGTTTCGTAAGGCCGCTTTGCCGAGGAGGGCCAAAAACGGTCGGTGGACATCCGGCGAGCGGCCGGACGCCGTGGCCAGCCAGATCCGCGGCGTGGTTACGATGGCGGGACCAAGGATCACCGGTAGGAATCGGCAGGAGATTAGAATCGGAATGCTCTGCGCGCCAGTAAGCGGCGCGCTGCCATGATCGGCTGACGACAAGCGAAAATGGTGTTGGTCCAAAAAGATTGTTGCCCATGAGCGCCCCGGAAGAACTGGCCGAGAGCATAATCCGGGATATTTCACGGCGTTGACTCGCGTTTTCGCCTATTCCGGATCTTCGGGATCTTCACCTTTGGGGACATGCAGTAAAGAGGTTTATGGACCTGAGACGGAAAGAACGGTGGCGAGGAAGTAGAGCTTGTCCGCCTGGGCCGAGTAATCACATTTCCTCCAGCGCACGGCCGGAAGAGATCTTCATCGCAAAACGCCCCAGATCGTGGTGGTGGTTGCGAGCAAAATGCTTTTGCTCGATCGAAGCGATCGTCGCCGCTGCGCACCGCGCAGGAGCGCAAATTCCATCAGCTGAAGGAGGCCGCCGACCGCCGCGCACAGCTACATTGTGGCGTAAACCATCCTCGCTTGAGGACACGCGCGATGGTTTCGACGATTGTCCGGACAAGTCTCGCTTCGCCAATCTGAATCGCCGGAGAAGCGGCGTGAAACGACGAGAGCACGCCCTCGAAGCCTCGCATCGGTCCGGATTGCCCGAGAAGACGCGTAAGCAATCCAGTAAACCTGATCCCTCTTCACTGTGGCCATGACCGGTCCATTTCCGGAGTGAGGGTGGAGGGGCGATCCCAGAGCGGCCAGAACTCCTGGAGCCGGGGCTTTCCTCCAGAAAAGATCACCACATTCAGCCCGTTGGGCGCGCCGGGTCACCTGACGACGTGCCGCCCACGGATGGACCTGGCCGGGTTCCGCGAAATTCAGTCGATTCGGCTCTTTCAAAAGCCCGGCGGGGCCCGGGCAAAGGCTTCGGCGCGATCCAACGGTTTCGGCAGAATCCCGAATAAATCCAAGTAGGTTGCGGCGTCAGTGGCGGCGGCTATAGCGAGCATCGCCGTTGTTAGCTGTCTCAGTTCGAAGCGCGCTGAATCAGGTGCTAGATGTGAGCACCCATACCCAGGATTGAGCTTGGGCGTGAGCTCAAACGCCAGAGAACACCAAAGCGAGCCACCGAGATAGACCACGGCTGGCGGCGGCCCGGAAACGCTGGACGAGTTCCCCACATTCGTCTAAACGGCCGTCCCAGGATAAATGCCCAGGCCAAACTGGTTCCAAAGCGAAGCAGGCCAAGGACAAATGCACGACGATAGTCGCCCATTAGATGTTGGTAAGGAACTTCACGAGGATGTACCAAAGATAATCGACCGCCACGGTGTTGAGAACGCGACTTGAATTCTTCGAAGAAGAAAAACTCGGCGAACAGGGACGAACAGAATCGGCCAAACCAGTAGACCAGTGACCAGGCCGAAGCGCCGAGTCGCCATCGGCCAGTTCCCGACTGTACTCGGCACCAACATCATCAGGCCGCCAACAGGGGCTGCAGTCATTCACCATAGCCGGCGCAGATCAGCGATTCCAGCCCGCTGAGGAAGCTAGCCGCGATCGCCCGCACTTGCGCCGGAACAGATGCACGGGGCAAAGAACGCGACGTAGAGGAACTCGTTCCTGGGAATACGAACCAAAGAAGGAAAGCGGCGAAACCGGGTGCAATCCAGCTTGAAACCCATAACGCGACCGTGTCCGAGAATGTTCCACGGCGATTGATCGCTCAGTCACGGTCGTTGTTTATATCAAATACAGAATGTTTTCTGGCGTTCGCATCAAATCAAATTCAAGCACCGCACTCAAAACGGAGCGCATTGGGATATTACCGCCGCAATAGGCTGGTCGGACCCCTTCGGGGCAGGCATCCAATGCTTAACCCCGGGGTAGCCGCCTACTTATTTTCCCAAATGGACGGCGGATAAGCGGACCATGCGGAGCAGAAGATCCGTAAGCAGTTGGAGATCAACGATATGCAGTTTTCGTGTTTCATGCGAAAGCTCGTTGCTCGCCAACCCTGGGCTGAGTATGATTTTCATCCACTTTCTAGAGGGTGTTCGGAAATTCGTTTGCAGTGGCAGGTTTTCTAGGAGCGATTGAGAGGCTCTTGGCACTTGCAAAATTTTTCAAGAGTCGAGCAATCCAAAGGGAATGAAAAAGCTGTCTGTGGCGCATTGACTCGTAGCTTAAGGGCAAGAGCTGCAAGCCGGCGGCAGTGTCATCATCACGCGCGCTGGCTGAAGCACAATTGCATCGGCTTGGGCAGAAGCACAGGGTTCCAGAGTCGGGCTTGCAGACTAGTTGAGGAGACTTATTGACTCAGCCCCTCAGCTGGACTCTTCTCAAGTATGAGTTAGGGCTGGGCTCGATCCAAGGCCTGACCTTGCACCAAGAGTCGGCGAGCAACACCGCAAGCCCAAGCAGGAATTCCACGACCAGAAAGCATCGCATGGGTAGCTGGCCCGTAACTGAATTCGGCGCGCACTGCTTCGCTGTTCCACGCTGGACATCGCGCACAGAGAGGTCCGGATCGGATCCACGCCTTGGAAAGCCAGTGGAGCTGGTCACGCGGCTCCAACCCCAGCCAACTTCAAAGGCTGACCCTGCGAGCAGACGGCCACCGGTCCAGGTTCAAAGGGGTCACCAGCTTCATATCCGATCGCAACTCTGGTTAACACGCCCACGCCCAAGCGCTCGCGAATATCGCGTTGTATTTCCAGACTGAGATAGCCCATGTCGCCGACTACCAAGTCGGGATGGCCAGGTCCAACCGGCGCAAGCAATGATTCAAACTCGGCTTCCAAGAACAGCAGTTCTCCCGATTGGCCGGCACGGCCCACGAGATCACCGGCACTAATAGCACCGCTTCAGAACGCTGACTTAGCCACAAGCGCAGGTGTGCTTCTTGTAACCGACAAACCATCGGCTCAAGCCAGTCTTAACCGTTCGGCCTCCCAACGCGGCCCTGCGTGCTGAATAAGATCCAGTTATCTTTTTAAAGGCACTGGTGGCTGCCGGTAAATCGTCGCATCGATTAGTCCGTGCGACCGACAACCGCTCCGCCGGCAAACCTTCCAGTAGCGGACCCAGCAGGTGCTCATTAATCCGGCGCCAACACCACCGACTCCTGCGGCGTCACGAAAATCATGCAATTGGAAGCCACTGGTAAACGATACCGATTGGGCAAGCGCGCAAACTTTCGCCATGCTCGTTGCTCAGGCAATAAAGCCAGCATTAGATTGTAGGAATGCGCTGGGGTGCAGCGTGAGTAACTAATAGCCGATAAAGTTGCGCCGAACTCCAGTGAGCTCTACGACCCCGAACACGGTGATCTTGGGACCAGTTGGTTGATGAAATCGTCTGAATGAATGGTGAAACCTGTTCCGCAGCAATTGACTGCTACCGGTGACTGCCAGCGCCTTGTGCATCCCATTCACTATCCTATTGCCGCTAACTGTCAGCTCGTTTCGCACAGTCGCCTTTAAAGAACAAAAGCTATGTTGCAAAGGCTTATGTCGAATTTCCGAACACCCTCTTTCAGGGATGGCAGCAATACGTAACTGAAATCGAAGTACAC
>ERZ1370068.3515-contig-2624_pt1 | contig 70015 bp, 112 predicted proteins | sample MGYA00561227_ERZ1370068 | MGnify/ENA primary metagenome ERZ1370068 (study PRJEB38410, sample SAMEA6850437) | metagenome | study: Metagenomic assessment of the ecological functions of the soil: analysis of the soil microbiota associated with the...
TTACGTATTGCTGACGGCTCAAACGGTAGCGCTAATTCGGCTCTGAAGACGTTGGGCGAGAAAGGCTTATGACTCTTTTTCACTCGTCTTGTAAGCAAACCAATCCTCGTGTTTTGGCATAGCTCGTTCACGCAGTGCCGTGACGAGTCCGGCGAGCGGCATCTCGTGGGGTTACCAAATGTAAGGTCACAGATACCTGGATCGCCGCGTCGTTCTCCGTATCGTGAACTCAAGTAGAAATCCTCACCGCTGCGAATGCGGTGTCCGCTGCTGTCGTCCGCCCAGATACAACCGACATCTTCGGCTCCGATGGTTTGGTTCGAAACGAGCTTGACAACATATATGGTGAGGCGATGGGATACCTTGAGGCGAGCCTGATATCGCCTTTATTTTCGCTTGAGATTAGGTCTGCCCGATGTCCGCTTTGGTCAAAAGCAGACATGTGCAGCGCACAAGCCGATGTCCGCTAGGTGCCAAAAGCGGACATTCAAGCGTCCGCTGTGTTAGATCCACACCACTGTTCCGTTTAGTTATGCCGAATCAGATAACCTAACTGAACATCTGAATTGCTCGCGCTCGAAACGAGCCGAACCGAGAGTCGAAGTGTCTCCTTCGGTACCACGTCGTCGTCAACCATGGCCGCACATCGCCCGTCGCGTGGGCGCAGCTCCCGCGTGCTGGTCATCTGGTCCGCGCTAGTAGTCACGGCGGTGTGGTCGATCGCAACCGGCGCTATTTCGCGTTTTCGCGGTGACGTCATCCACTCGATGACTGAGATGCAAGCTACCTACGACAAGCTGCATTCCGACTTGCGTGGGGAGTTCGACCGTGTCGTGAGCCAGCAGTTTCTCGACCAGAGCCGATCCAACACCAGCTCAACGTGCTGCTGCAGCAGCAGGCTACGTTAGAACAACACAAATCGGCACTTCCCGATGATCAACTAGCTACCGGATCGATCAGCGCGAAGGCACCAGATTCCGGCATCATAGCCAGCGGACCGCCTGTTGCGGAACTTTCCTCCGCCATCGCAGCATCGACACCGAAATCAGCGAGTGTTCGCCACCGCCACAGACCGCGTGCTCAACGTCGGACGGCAGCGCGACCACAGCAACAACCTGCTCCCTGCTGCGTCGCAGTTGGATCTCGGCCAACGTGATTTTGCACCCGAGTGAGCTACCGCCAGCGCGACAACAATTGTAACTCGGCCGCGAGATCGAAACTGATCGACAAGACCAGTGCCAAGCAGATTGCGCCGGGCGTGACGCGGGTGGTCGTTCTTCGGGATCCAACCACTTCTTCGGTTCAAAAAGAACGCCGTGCTCAGCGTACCAGATGCGACAGCGCCTTCGCTGAGACAACCGGCCGCTGTGCGGCTTCGGCGATGGCCATGCCAAGACCCTTGGCGAAGCAGCCGTAGCTCCAGTCGTTCATGTGCAGTCCGTCGGGCGAAACGAACGTCTTGAACGGCATGTGGTCGACTTGGTGCCAGCGTCTCATCACATCGAAGCGGGGAAAAGGTCGACACCCTCATGCTTGGCAGTGCTGGCGATCAGTTCGACCATGCGCGCGGCTTCCGGCTTCACGATCACCTTTGGCGCGAACTGCGGATCGATCAGCACGATATCAGCACCGGTCGAGCGGATCTTGGTGAGACCCTCGCGGATCGCCACATTGTGGTTGTTGAACTTATCGTCTCGCATCACCGAATTGGTGCCGAATTGCCAGAGGACCAGGTCGGGTTTTGTTGCGATCACGTCCCTATCGAAGCGCTCGAGCATGTCGCCGATTTCCTCGCCACCGACGCCACGGTTAAGCACGGTGATCTGATGGCCAGGTAAGCGCTGGGTCAGCTCTCGACCTCCAGCCGACTCCGGATAGGAGGCGGCCGACGAACCAGCACCGGTTCCCGCAGTCGACGATGACCCAATGGCGACGATGGTGATCGGCTCGCCGCTTGCGAGCCTCTGTGCTACACGCACCAGCGGATTGGTGAAGCGGATCATTGAAAACGGCGCATCGCATGTGGCCGCGGTGGTTCGCCGCGCGCGGCAAAAGGTAAAGCAACGAGCGCGATGACAGCGGCGGCGGCAATCGGCCACTTCGCCCGATGAGCAAATCTGATATGTGGCAAGACCGTTTCCTAGGGGCCCGGTTAGCTGGCGACCTTGATCGATCTTATGGGCTGATCGCTCGACAAGATCGTTGATGGAGATCTAAGATTCCGTAAATTGCGAGGTGTGGCTACTGCGTGTCGGGCATTTAAGCGACAATGCGCGACACACGATGTTCGAATAACGGCGCGAGCGACCCAGCGGAATACTGGAGACAGCGGCCCCAAATCACGGCACATAGCTGAAAAGGTGGCCGCCGCAATGATCTTCAACATGGTCGTCCTCTCCGAATACGAGGACGAGAGTATGATGGGGCCGTGACGAATCCATTATCCACTTGGAAGCGCGATCTACCCAAAGGTCTAAATAGTCAGGGCGAAGGTCAGTCATATGTTGTTATTCGCTGCCACGGCGTTGTGAGTTTTCGCCAGATCGATACCCGCCGCGATAGTGGGCTCGAGCGGTTCGCCGCAATCGGGCTTTGATTTCGAGGGGGACAGCTTTGAGCACGGTCACACGCACCGACCTGCGCGAAAACGAAGTAGACCGCCGCGGAGCGGTCTCTCTCCTATGCCGCTTTAACGATCTTCTAAGCGAAACGGCGTCTTAGGAAATTTTGTCTCGAGCTAATTGCAGACCATCCAACACCCGCCATGCCGTTGCAGACACGATGCCGGCCCGTCCACCGCATGGCCCTGCCAGGAGCCACCACTACTGCCGGGCGTCAACTACGACCGGCGTGCCCCAGTTAGCGACCGCCGTAATAACCATTGGCGCGCATCCGCCGTACGGTCCGCGATGAAAGTCCGCCGCATCCGCCAGCGACTAAAACGACCAAACCTCCTGGCTCGATTATCGTCCTCTAACGGCAAGGCCTGCGTCGCAACTGTTGACGACCCGACAGCGGCAGCAATTAGGAAGTGAAGCGAAAAGCTTATTCATCCGTTCTCTCCCCTAGCGAACGCCTTCGCCCCCGGCCCAATGTTATCGGCGCATCTAACCGGTCACAATCGATCGCGCGCGCGCTAGCTGATCGAGGTTCGGCGTACGTCCCCGCCATCAATCCGTGATGCCCGGCAATTCGGCAAAATTTGATCTGGCTGGACACGTGTTGTTTTCGACCAGTGCCTTTCTGCCCGCAAGATAATTCGTTGGCGTCGGGTTCTTTCTTGAGCGTCTCGGCCTCTGCCGGCACGGGCCATAAGCGACAGCCGCGCAGACGGTGATAATGATAAATAGCTTTGGCAGGCCGAGAATTCATCGCAGACCGCAGTTCACTACAACCGAGCAGTCGGGTCCGATCAAGTGCCGTCCATCATGGCGATCAGGGCTCTACGGCGGAGGTCACCGTCGCTAGCGCCGCCTGATCCAGCTGCTGGGCGGCCGCGAGATCGGCGGGATCGATGTTGATCATTTCCATCGACGCCTGCTGGCCCGCGTCAGCGGGCAGCAAAGATCAGTGTTGCAACCCGGCGGTAAACTGGGAACGACAGCCCCTCAATCAGTTCTTCGTCCGTCGTGACTTCGTATTCGCCGGCCGCCAAGCGCCGGTCGACACCTTTGAGCGAAAATGGGTGCTGAAATGTCAGTGTCACGCGTTTCGTGCGTGTGAGCATTGCAATGTCCTCGATGGCAGAGCGACAGCACGACCGTGAGCTCGGCGTGATCACCAAATTAGGACTGCAAGAACTATTCCTGCCGAGATCAGAAATCCCAGCTCCCAGAAAGAATAGGTCACCATCCTGTCGTATGCGTCACCATGCATCCGGCCACTATGCGCGTTTCGAATGCCGATAGATACAAGTATATTCAGACTTAGATGATCTGAGCGGCCTGTCAGTGACGTTGTCGGGCCGCATGCACGCGAGGCAATCGTCGCCACGGGGCGCCTGCGAAGAGCGAGCGCCTCGCCAGGAGCATTGTATGGAAAAGTTGGAAATCACCCGCAACGCTCAAACCGATCAATTCTCGGTCGTTCTCTCCGGGGCAACGACACCATACGGTGCATGGTGACTGTCGAGGCAGGCCGTGCGAATTCCAATGAAGACAAGCGCCGCGCAGCTCTCTCAAAGGCTAAGGCGCTTGCGAAGGCTCTCGACTCTGGCAATCGAGGACACATGACGCCAAGCGGGAGCGAGCTGCCAATTGGAATAGTCGATGTCTGTTTTGGGACATTAGCGCACATTTGCGCCGGTCATTGCGGTGTCCGCTTTACCTCTCAATTCCAAGCGTAGCGATTACTTTTGTAATCAATTCCACGGGGTGCCTTGGCCTGTCGTACTTCGGCTTCGTTGTTGTTCGCACGCGCGAACGCGACTTGACTGTTTTTCGCGCGCCAAACTGCCCGGGAGCTGAATAGCTGTTCACCTCCACTGAATGAAGATTAATGTGAGCGTGAATGCTTGTTAAGCTATCTGATTGACACCTTAATTATTTTTGATCTCTTCTATTGCGATTTCTCATCTTACCTAGCCACTCTCATCCGAACAGATGAAAAACAAGAAACAAGCGCACGCCATGCACCAACCTGTCGACATTCGTAACTTAACCAGCCGCCGATCCGTCACCTCGCAGATCGTGGACCCGTGTACGCCTGGGCAACTGCAGCCTGATTTGCGCAGCGTGATTGAACTGATCCAGCGCAACCTCGGTCGGCCGCAGGTAATCACCCGCGAGCACACGAACAATGCGGTACGTTGAAGCAAGGCGAGCGGCTCAGCCACCTTCTCGAGGAAGCCTGCATCCGGTTTGCAACGAATGACGCCGTCATCGCCGATGGCGTCGTCCTCACCTACCGGGAGCTGGATTGCCGCGCCAATCAAGTGGCGCGATACCTGATCGATCAAGGTATCCAAGCGGGTGACCGCGTCGGCCTTTTGTTTGACAAATCTTCCGAAACCTATGTCGCGATGCTGGCAGTGATGAAGGTCAATGCTGCATACGTACCGCTCGACAGCGCATTTCCTGCAGAACGTATTCGCTTCCATCATTGACGACGTGAGATCAAGCGCCATCGTCTCGATGTCCAGTTTCGACTCGCGTCTTGCCTCAATTGAAACGCAAAAGGTATTTCTGGATACAGCCAGCCCAGTATCGATGCCAAGCCGGACACGCGGCCCACCGACGTGACGCTGACAGCCGATCCAATCTGCTACATCATTTACACGTCGGGCACGACAGGCAATCCGAAGGGCGTTGCCATCGCACACGCGAGCATCTGCAATTTCGTGCGTGTCGCTTCCGATTTGTAACGGTTATGCGCAGGGCGATCGTGTCTATCAAGGCATGACAATCGCTTTCGACTTTTCGATCGAAGAGATCTGGGTGCCCTCATGGCAGGTGCGACGCTTGTCACCGCCAGGCCGGGGCCGAGCATGATCGGCGACGAACTCGCTGACTTTCTTCACGAAAGCCGCGTTACGTGCCTTGCCTGCTGCCCAACTTTGCTTGCGACACATCGAGCAGGACCTGCCGCATTTACGCATCCTGCTGGTCGGCGGCGAAGCGTGCCCACAAAATCTTGTCGCTCGATGGCATCGCCCGGGCCGTCGGATCTTGAATTCCTATGGCCCCACTGAAGCGACCGTTACGGCGACCTTGACCGAGCTGAAGCCGGACAAGCCTGTGACCATCGGCATTCCTCTGCCGACATATTCGATTGTCATCCTCGATCCGGTCGAAGACAAAACCGTCGCATGCGGCGAACTTGGAGAGATCGGCATTGCCGGCGTCGGCCTCGCCCTCGGTTACATGAACCGGGACGAACTGACGATGAAGAAATTCACGCGCGATTTCCTGCAAATCCAGAATAACCCTTCTGGGCGTATTTATCGGACCGGCGATCTCGGCCGGGTCGACGCGGACGGCGAGATCGAATACCGCGGCCGCATCGATACCCAGGTCAAGATCCGTGGCTATCGCATCGAACTGAACGAGATCGAAGCAGTACTGCTCGATCTGCCCCAGATCGCTCAGGCCGCCGCCACAACATTCGAGCCCGAGCCTGGTATCGTTGAACTCGTGGCTTACTATGCCTTTAAGCAGGACGCCGGCCTGCCCCGCGCCGAGATCTCGCAAGCGCTGCGCGCCAAACTGCCCGCCTATATGGTGCCGTCCTATCTCGAAGAGCTCCCGGTCATTCCAATGACCTTGAGCAACAAGGCCGACCACAAGAAACTTCCGAAGCCGCAGGTGCCGCGCTTCTCGGCCGCCACGAGCTACGTCTCCGAGATCCGAAAGCGAGCGTGTTCTTTCGCAAGCGCTTGCGGACCTACTGCGGGTGGAGCGCGTGTCTACCGAACATCATTTCTTTGATGATCTCGGCGCAAACTCGCTGCTGATGGCGCGTTTCTGCGCGGTCATTCGGAAGAAGCCGGGCATGTCGAACGTTTCGATGCGCGACATCTATACGAATCCGACGATCGCGAAGCTCTCCGCTCATCTCGATTCATTGATCGAAGGGTTCGTCGCAACGAAGCGCGAACCGTTTCACGTTCCCTCAAACCTGTCATATTACACCTGCGGTGCGCTGCAGCTTGCGTTCTATGCGGTCTACACGTTGTTCGGCCTTTGGGCGCTTGATACCGGCTATGAATGGACGACTGCCTCCTCCACCGCGCTCGAGCTCTACGCTCGCAGCATCGTTTTTGCCGCAGGATCGTTCGCGGCCCTCACCGCGATCTCCATCGCCGCGAAGTGGGTGTTGATCGGGCGTTTCAAGGCGCAATCGATCCCGATCTGAGTTTCGCCTATTTTCGCTTCTGGGTCGTTAAGACCATGATGCGCACCTCGCCCGTAATGGCTTTCACCGGCACTCCGATCTACAACGCCTATCTTCGCTTGATGGGCGCCACGATCGGCCGCAACGTCGTGATAAGTTGCCGGTACGGCCCGGTGTGTGCCGACCTGTTGACTATCGGCGACAACACCATCCTACGAAAGGACAGCATTGTCCTCGGCTATCGCGCACAATCGAATTTCATCCATATCGGTCCGGTCGAATTCGGCAGCAACGTATTCGTCGGCGAAGCAAGTGTAGTCGACATACACGCCACAATGGGCAGCGACACACAGCTCGGTCATGCCTCATCGCTGCAAAGCGGCCAACACGTGCCAACCGGCAAGCGCTACCACGGTTCGCCAGCAGTCGAGACGAACTCGGACTATTGCCCAATCAAGAGCAAGCGTTTCGGCGCATTCCGCAGCGGTTTTTATACATTGGTCGAACTCGCGGCTCTGTTCCTGATTGCCGTTCCGGCGCCGATTTTCGCCTATCATGTCTGGGATCAGTATTCACCCGCCACCGGCGTGAGCTTGGGCTTCGGCGCCTCATTGCCGTCGCTGCTCGCCATTTCGGCGGCGTGGTTCTTTGGCGCGATGATCTTTGCGCTCGCCGCGGTCTACGTCATCCCGCGTCTGTGCATGATGTTCCTGACGCCCGGCGTGACCTACCCGACCTTTGGCTTCCACTATCTGATGCAGAGCATCGTCACGCGCGTCAGCAATTCGAATTCTTCTGCGTGCTGTTCGGCGACAGCTCGTTCATTGTGTCCTACATGCGCTACGTCGGCTGGAACCTAAACAAAGTCGTGCAGACCGGCTCGAACATGGGCACCAACCAGCGACACGATAACCCGTTCCTCTGCAACATAGGCAGCGGCACAGTGGTTTCCGATGGGCTGTCGATGATCAACACACATATGTCGGCGACGTCGTTCCAGCTCGCCGAATCGAAGATCGGCGACAACAACTATCTCGGCAACGACATTTTTATCCGCCGAATGGCCGCACCGGCGTCAACTGTCTGCTCGGTACCAAGACCATGATCCCGATCGATGGTCCTGTGCGTGAAAACGTCGGCCTCCTCGGCTCACCTGCCTTCGAAATCCCACGCATGGTCGATCGCGACCGGAATCTCAATGCCTCTATCAGCAATGAAATCTCGCGACGTTCGCTTGCGCGAGAAGAACGCCTATAATGCGGCCACCGCGGTGCTCTTCCTGATGAGCCGCTGGATGTCGCTGTTCGCCGCCGTTGTCCTGTGGCAAGCCGCGCTCGTGAATTACGACCGCTTCGGCGTACTTCGCGCTACTCGCCGCAACCGCCGCCACCATAGTTGCTTACATTGTCTTCTTCGTGCTCATCGAGCGCGCGAGCTTACGCTTCAAGCGCGCTTAGGCCGCAGATCGTTTCTATTTACGATCCGTATTTCTGGTTCCACGAGCGGCATTGGAAGCTTTCAGAGTCCCCAATCACGCGCTTGCTCCATGGCACGCCGTTCCGCACCATGATACTTCGCGCGATGGGCATGAAGATTGGCCGCAAGGTGTACGATTGCAGCCGCTCGATCACCGAGCGCACGCTAACCGAGGTCGGCGACTACGCTAATCTCAACGAAGGTTGCGTGCTCCAGGCTCACTCGCTGGAAGAGGGCGTATTCAAATCCGATTACATTCGCCTCGGCAGCGGATGCTCGATAGGTCCGGGCGCGTTCGTACATTATGGCGTCTGCATGGGCGACCACGTCGTGCTCGACGCCGACTCTTTCTGATGAAGGGCGAAATTCTCGATCTCCATTCTGGCTGGCGTGGCAACCCGGCCAAGATGGTTCGCGCTGGTGTCATGCTCGAAAAGGACGTCCAGGTTTCTTGGGAAGGGTCGGACTGTGAACCGAGGATGGCGGCAGAATAGGATAGGGCGTTGTCATATAATTCGTAAGTCGGCATTGTAATACGCCGCGAGCCGATAAAATGCTTGGCCCCGCATCTCTGTCACTCCAGCAAGCGCTAACATCACTCTCGTTGCCTGGCCTTTGATCGATTGTCGTCCGATCGCGGATGGCGATGAAATTTGCGTTGCTCAAAGAGGAAGCGGAGTCGATGGTGGGTTCTAGCGTAGAAGCCCGTCGCGCTAGCGGCACCGCACGGATCCTCGCCCGCGACCTGCTCGCCCGCCTGGGGTTTCCCCGGTGCGCTCTGCCGAAAGGGCCAACAGGGTCTCCGTTGTGGCCGGTCGGCATCACGGGTCTCTCTCCCATAATGACGGGATCGCCGTTGCGGCGGTGGGAAGCGCGCGCAGCTTCGGCAGCATCGGAATCGATATTGAGTCCGCAGAGCCGTTGGCGCCGGATATGATAGATTTGGTCGCAACGGCTCACGAACAGCTGGAAATCGTGAATGATCCGCTCCGGGGCAAGCTCCTTTTGCCGCCAAGGAGGCCGTGTATAAGGCCGTCCATCCGCTCGATGGCCTATTCCTCGAGTTTCACGACATCGAGGTCGACCTGACTGGCCACAAGGCCGTCACACGAAATGGCCGCGCTGTCGAACTTTTGTACCGTATCGCCGCGCACCAGATGGTTGCGCTGGCGCGGGCATGAATATCTCCGTCCTGTCCTCTGAAAATTGCCAAAAAAGCGGATAGCGCCGAGACATGAGTGCAATGTCTCGGGCAATGCTGGTCTGGACCCCATTATTCGCTTGGTCAATCCGGTCTCACGCTCGTACGCGGAATGCCAATAAGCAAGCAACGCTGCGCCCTGCACCAGGAGAAGCACACCAAAGGCCAGTGGCACCGCCAGTCCCGCTGCGTGACAGGCGAGCCGCGGTGTAGATCATGCCCTTGCCTTTGAGCACGATGAAAACTCGTCGCAATTGTGCTGGCGATGGTTTACATGCCGCGCACCTGGCTTAAGCACGGTCCAGCCAACCACGTGATTGGCGCCGGCGGATTTCTTATCGATCAGGAATTGCACCTGCACATCGACCCAGCCGTCATCGCGCTTGAGGCCATCGACCTTCGGTACGTCGCGCAGGTTCGTGCGATACATGACGGGCGCTTGCTCGCCTCTTTTCCATTCGGCGGCAGCGCTCTTCACGGCCTTCGCCATGCGCGGCGCCGATTTTCCTCCTGAGGTCATGATGTCCTCCCACACGGCAGATACGACCTGATGTGCGACGACATCATTGTCGCCGGATCCTGTCTCCTGGATTGTCCGCTTTGTGCCATAAGCGGACATTGTGACAACTCCGCAGCCAGACGAAAGGCGCTAAAGTGCTGTCGACACCAGACGGACTGCTCCTTCAGGGCCGTTCGAAGGTACTGATATTGATTTTCGACTGCAGCGTTTTATGCACGGGGCACTTATCGGCGATTTCCATCAGCCGCTTGCGCTGCTCATCGTCGAGTGGACCCTCCAGCGTTATGGCGCGATCGATGTGATCGAGCGTGCTGACTTTGGTGTCGCAAGTTTCGCAATCCTTGGCATGGATCTTGCCGTGGCTTAGCCGCACAGAGACGTTCTCGAGTGGCAGTTTCTTGAAGTCAGCATAAAGCCTGATCGTCATTGACGGTGCAGGCGCCAGAGTCCCGCCAACAGAAAGTCGTAAGGGCCGGGGCCGGAACCGAGCCCACCAAGCTTTGACCGGCTCGTCAGCCAACAAATGGTGCGGGCCAGTCAATATCTCCTGCTGGAATTTGCCACCGTGCGTCTCGCGCGACGAGTACGAGGCCAGCTTCGACTTCGGCCTCGGTCATAGTTTCGGGCTGGATCGAGGTAGCGATCGGCCCAGGCGGCGAATCAGCGTTCGCCACATAGACGGCATCACTTCTCTGGCTCTGAGCAGGTGATCGGCGCCAGCAAGCGAGATGAAGCTTTTGATGCTTCGCGCTGATAAAGATTTGCGAGGCATTCTCGATGCCGACCAGATCATCAGTCGGTGAGTGGAACACCAACAGCGCCTTGCGCAGATTGGCGATATGCAGTCTTGTAGATTTTTCTCGGCCACATCATCGAGAAATTCGCGTTTGATGCGAAATGCCCGCCCTGCCAAACTTACCTCGATCTCGCCCTGCTTCCGAAGCTTGTCAATATCCGCTTTAAACAAATTGGTAACGTGGTTCGGGTGGTAGGGCGCAGCGATAGTCACGACCCCACGTGCTTCAGGAATTTTGTGCGCGGCGGCAAGCATCGCGGTGCCGCCCAGACTGTGGCCTATCAAAATTGCGGGCGCAGCATAACTCTTCCGCAGATGATCGGCGGCAGCGATAAGGTCGTCCACATTCGACGAAAACTGCGTGTTGGCGTAATTCGCCTTCGCTGCCGCCCAATCCGGTGAAATCGAAACGCAGCACGCCGATGCCGTGCATCGTCAGCTGCTCGGCGATACGTTTGGCCGCCAACATATCCTTGCCGCAGGTAAAGCAATGCGCGAACAGCGTGAATGCGATCGAGCTTGCCACAGCGGCAGATCAAGTACCGCCGCCAATTTTTCACCCTTGGAATTAGGAAAATCAAATCGTTCGCTACGCATGGCTGGTCTTTCCAGTTTGACTGGCGTGGATAAATGCCAAGACGATCGATTTGCCCTCGATCAAACAAATTGAGGGATTGACCGTTATGCGGCGTCGTACGCCCGCCGAGGTCAATAAATTGTTGATCAACATAGCACCAGCCCCAACCTTCTGGGGATCGTAGCCTTCAATGATCGGATGACCGGTTGCGTGGAAACGTTTGGTTTGCATGCTCGTTGGGCGAAGAGATCGCAACAGCCGACATGACCGCAGGTGCGACATAGCCGCAAATGAACCCAGGGTGAGCCAATCTTTAGACATTCCTCACAGCCGAGCGCACTCGGTGTCACGTCACGAATTTGTGGTAACGTGGGTGCGAGTCTGTTGTCATTAAACTCCAATCCAGAACGGGCATCTGACGCTATTCTCGCCCGGCTTCTTCACGATGGCGATCTAAACACAAAATGTCCGCTTTACTCAATAGCCGACATTGATCGCGTTTCGGAATGTCGGCTAGGTGCCAATAGCGGACATCACCTCTATTCGATCACTTCGTCGGCACGGGCAAGCAACGGCGGCGGGATTGTCGATGCCGAGCGCCTTTGCGGTGCTCAAGATTGATGACCAGTTCGAATTTGGTCGGCTGCTCGACCGGGATGTCGGCCGGCTTCGGCCCGCGCAGAATCTTGTCGACGTAGCTCTGCCGGCGCGTCGGAACAGGTGCGGCCAGTTTGGTCCGTAGGACATCAGAAGCTCCCGCTTCGACATACTCACGACCGCCGTAGATCGTCGGCAGTCGCGCGCCACAGCGCCAAGGTGTCGATGCGAACCCGATTGGCGAGTCGCGAGCGGGATCGGTCGCCGACATAAAGTGCATCCGCGCGCGCTCTTGAGCGCTTCAATGGCGGGCGCGATATCCTCCGCGCGCCGGATTTCCGAGCAAGATCGACATTCGAGGTTGAGGGCGCGCGCCGCTGCCCGCAATTTCGCGCGTCTCGATGACGGCGCCAGGACAGCGTCGACATTCGCCATGATCGCCAACCGGCGGAGACCGGGGACCACCTCGCGCAAGAGTTCGAGCCGCTTGCCGGCCAGTATCGGTCTGCTGGAGCGACAGGCCGGTGACGTTGCCGCCCGGTCGCGCCAGGCTCACGACGACAGGCCGGCGCTCGACCGGGTCGCCACTGCGCGCAAAGACGATCGGGATGGCCGATGTCGCCTGCTTTGCCGCGAGGACTGCGCAGTGCCGACGTGACGATGACATCGACCTTGAGCCGAACGAACTCGGCCGCGATTTCGGCGTAGCGCTCGCTGCGCCCCTCCGCCCAGCGATACTCGATCGCGACGGTGCGGCCCTCGATCCAGCCGAGTTCGCGCAGCCGCTTGCACAAAGGCGGCGATCCATGGCGCCGCGTCCGAAGGCGTGGCCGCGCCCAAGAACCCGATGGTCGGCAGTCTTCCCGGCTGCTGCGCGCGCGCCGCGAACGGCCACGCCGCCGCACCGCCGAGAAGCGTGATGAACTTCCGGCGCTGCATGTCCGAACCCAAGTTCAGGAGGTGACATTGTATTGGCTCAAAAGCACTTTGATAGGGCTGAAATCAGCATCGAAAGATTACCGCGGTGCACAGACCATGTCCGCTAGGTGCCAATAGCGGACATCGGATTGCTTATCTCGATCACCGCGTCGGCGCGGGCGAGCAGCGAGGTGGCACGCTGATGCCAAGCGCCTTGGCGGTTTTGAGATTGATGACAAGTTCATATTTGTTCGGAGCCTGCACCGGCAGATCGGCCGGTTTATCGCCATTGAGGATACGGTGAGACATACCACTGCGCGCCGATACTGGTCCACAAAATCAGCCCCATAGGAGATCAGGCCACCGTCGGTGACAAAGAAGCGTTCGAAGTAAACTGCGGGCAGTCTGTGCTTGGCCGCCAGCGAGATGATCAAATCGCGATGGAGCTGTGCCAGCGGGGTCCCCATGACGAAATCAGTCCGCCGTTCGGGGTTTGCGCGAACGCCGTGGCAGCACGGTCAATCTCGGAGGCGTCGCGCACGTTGACCGGGCTCACCTCCATCCTGAACGAGGGCGCGGCGGTTTGTATCGCGCGCCGAACTGGCTGGGCCCGGTCGCAACCGCCGGATCTCGCAGGACCGCCACGCGCGTCGTGCTCGGCGAAATTTCTCTGAGCAACTCCAGCCACCTTTGCGCCGATGGCATATTCAGTCGCAAACACGATCGGTACAGTACGCGTCGCCTGCTGCAGAGCCCCGACTGTTGCGCTTCCAGCCGCCACGAGGATATCCGGCGCGAGGGCTACCAGTTCTGCCGCGTGTTTTCGAATGTCGTCGGAATTGCCTCCCGCCCAGCGATATTCAAGCTTCAGATTGCGGCCTTCGGTCCAACCAATTGCTCCAGCCCGTGCAGGAACGCCTTGACGCGTGCCTCTGATCCTCAGATCGTTCTCGGTTGCTTGCAGAAGTACGCCGATGAGCCGCACACGCTCGCCTTGCTGTGCGTCTGCCGAGAACGGCCAAAATGAGGGGCCGCGACGCCGATCCCAACGAGACCAATAAACTCGCGCCGCCTCATAATCTGCCTCGCCGTAGGGCATTATCGTATCGCTTCAAAGCAGCGTTCGGGAAGGGCTGGGCGAGCGTATAAATGTGGCGGTTGATGTCTGCTTTGGTCATTAGCGGACATTTTGCGATGCGAGAGAGCCACGTCCGCTTTACCGCCGAAAGCGGACATCAGCCAAGTTGGTTCAAGACAATAAAAGGATGCTATACTGAGAACGTAGTCTAGGGGCGAAAGCCATGGGTTTCACATTGCGAGCTACAACTCTCATCGTCGCAACCGCTCTTGTCACATTGTCGAGCGCTGCGAACGCGCACTATCGCCACGGCGCGGCCCTGAGGAGACGATCAGTACGTCAGACAAATTCGCTGGTGCTCGGGGCCTTCGGTTTTTGGCCTGCCCTACTTTTACCCGTGCGGCCGTAGTCGCTACTACTACAGATACAGATGAGTACGACTAAAGCGCCTGCAGATTGGACGACACTCCCTTCTCCACTACCGCGCCATCAATGCGGCACAGATCCAGAAGAATAGTTGCTGATGCGCGCTGCCGCTCGCCTGCTCGCCGTCCGTCATTCTCGCCGCCGCGAGTTCTGCCGTCGCGCAGGAAAAGCACTTGATTGACCCGACGCCCCCTGGTTCGCTCAATCCCAAGCCCCTGCCGCCGCTGAAAAATCCGGACGCGCCGTCGACGCCGGCCAAGGAACTGTTCGCGCGCAAATCGACGCCGTTTCCCGGGCCGCCGCGCTCGATCGGCGGCGATTTCGACGGCTGCCTCGCCGGCGCTGTCTCAGCTGCCGATCACCGGACCTGACCTGGCAAGTCATGCGGCCGTCGCGTAACCGCAACTGGGGCCATCCGCAACTCGTTCGCTTCATCGAACGCGTTGCCACGCAACGCAAAAAGGTTGGCTGGAACGGTCTTCTGGTCGGCGACATGTCGCAGCCGCGCGGCGGGCCGATGCTCTCCAGCCACACGCAGCCATCAAGTCGGCCTCGATGTCGATATTTGGTTTGACGCCAATGCCGGACCACGTGCAAAGCCGCGAGGAGCGCGAGTTCGGCTCGGCCACCGATGTGGTCGCGCTCGATCTTCTCGACGTCGATCCGGAAGTGTGGACCCATCGGCACACCGAGCTCATTCGCACCGCTGCGCAGGACCCGGCGGTCATCCGCATCTTAGTCAATGCCGCGATCAAGAAGGCGCTGTGCCGCGAGGCCGGAGCTGACCGCGCCTGGCTTTTCAAGGTGCGTCCCTGGTATGGTCACGCCGAGCATTTTCATGTGCAAATCGGCTGTCCGGCGGACAGTGCGGACTGCAAGCCGCCAGCTCCGCCGCCCCCAAGAGACGGCTGCGATAACGAACTCGACTTCTGGTTCAAGGAGTCGACGCTGCATCCGCCGCCGACCAAACCGAAACCGCCATTGACGCTGGCCGGATTTGCCACCCGCATGCAGGCAGATCGTCAAAGCGCCGTGATTGCCACGGGCCACGTGTCAGGTCAGTACGACGCTTGCATCACAGACATCGTGGTGGTGGTATTGCTGGATGCGTGCACCCGTGATCGACAATGCCCGCGCAATCGAACAACCCGACGAAGGTCTGTTGTTCGAAGTTAGCGACGAAGCGCTGGAGGCCGCGGCGAATCAAACCCGCGCGGTCGCCGCCATGTCGTTTCCCAACGCCCCCACCGTCAGCATTTTAGTGATGTGCTGTACTAACGGCTGAAGCAACGGTTTCGGACGCACCGTTATCGCAGCGAGATCACCAACCCGTTGAGATCGGCGGCAACGATCAATCCGGCCTGGCGGCCCGACAACGCGAGCACTGCGCCGTTCTGGTTGGTCAACACAATTGCACCGCCGCCGCGGCCGATCGCAGCGCCGGCGCCGGCCGCACCGTAGACGCCATTAACGTCGGATGGCCTGCGAATGTTGCTGACGGTGCCAACGAAATCGGTCGCCGAGGCACCAAAGGTAAAGCCCCAACTCACCCCACCGATCCCAAGCGCATAGCGCCGGCCGTGAAACACCAATGTGCCGGTGCCGCCAGAGCCGCCAACGATAAAGCCTGCCTTGACTACGTTGAAGCGGATGCTGCCGTTGTCGGCGTACGCCGCGGGCGCCAGCCCGGCGCCGGTCAAGAGCAATGCAATCAGCGCGGCACGAATGGCGAATGGAAGACGCATGGATGGTCCCTTCCCTTGGCTGGACAATTTGTGGCGTTTGGCGCGAAGGGTCACGACCGGCGAGCGATAAAGATATGGCGTACCCAACCCCGTTAGCTTGGCGGCCTTACAATACGCCGGGGCCAGAATCCGTTCCAATGGCCGCCCGGCCGGTTGTGGATGACGTCTTCCGCGGCAAACCTCCGACGCTGCGATCGGTCCAGGCGGACGGCGAAAACACCTGATTAGCCAATGGCCGCTGCGGCCACCGCGCCGTCCCGACCCGCTCGGTGTGACTTTTCTGCACTAGTTGTAAATGGAAAAGTAACGATACTTTTCTATCAATCTACGGACGAGGGTGCCCTCATGAAAAAAGTTCTTGGTTGTCGTTTGCTCGATGGTTCTTGCGTTTGGCCTCGCCGGTTGCTGGGGCAAAGGCAAGGCTCCGGTCGGCAAAGGTAAGGCTCCGGTTGTTCAAACGAGGGGCTAATCTGCCCGTTCGTTCAACGAGACGCATGAAGAGGGACCGCCTTCAAGGCGGTCTCTTTTTCGCTCAGGCCTCCTGCATCGCCGCCTCGCTTTCCCCGGCGTAGTGAGAAATCGGAAATACGACCCGGATCGTCGTACCTTTGCTCTCGCCGGGGCTTGTCGCCTCGAGCTTTCCGCCGCTGCTGACGATGAAGGTGTTCGCGACCCAGAGGCCAAGTCCCGAACCCGGAATTTTCCCGACGTGACGCGGCCCCCGGAAAAAACGCTCCGAAAGCTTGTTTTTTCTTCCGCAGTCAGGCCAACGCCATCGTCGTGCACCGATATCAGTAATTCCGCGTCCTTGACGAACGCGGAGACCTCAATCGTCGATGGTGGGGCCGAGAACTTTGCCGCGTTGGCGATGATCTGACTGAGCGCCTGCTCGACCAGGACAGGATCGATAAGCACGAGCGGCAGATTGCCGCCGAGGCTCAACTCGACGCGGCGATCGGGATAGCGCAGCCGCATGCGTTCGACCGCGGCATCGATAATGTCGGTCGGATCCGTCCAATCGCGCCGGGAATGCAACCCCTGGCTCGTGATCAAGGCGGCATCGAGCAGGTTCTGGATGTCGCTGTTCAACCGCATCGCCTCATCACGGATTCCGGTGGCTAGCGACGCCAGGCGGGGATCCCTCGCCACATTCGGCATTTCCGCCATGATCGATACGCCACCCAAAATCGACGCCAGCGGCGTTCGCAATTCGTGCGAAACGGAGCCGATCAGCGCATCGCGCAATTGATCGGCTTCGATGAGCGTTTTTGCGGTGAACCTTGCCGATTCAATTCGCAGCGCAAGAACAGTCGTGAGGCCGACAACCAGGATGCTGATTGCCGTGTTGATCAGGCCGGTTTGCTTGAGTTCGCTCGCCGTAAAAAAGTGCTGAGCATGGTCAGCGCTACGCATCCTGCGGCGACCAAGATCACGCCGCGCCTGTCGCAAAAGCGGACCGACATCAATACGACGGCGACGTAAAGAACAGGAACGGCAATCTCCAGATTGGTCGCCAGATCCGCGGCGAAAATTGCCGCGGCCAATACGGCGGTTAGGATCGGCAGAACGATCGAACGCTGCCCGGGGACACGCAGGGTTGCCAGTTCGTCAAACCTGAGCCCCTTGTCGATCTGTGTCACCGCGGGCGGCCTCTCAAAAATTCGATGCACTCACTACGCGCGAAACAATAATCAGATCCCGGGCTTTGCCTCGTAAATTTGCTCTCAATTTTTCAGGGAGCGCACAACCGCCACGGGCCAGCAACGCGCGCTGGCGACCGCTATTCGATCACTTCGTCCGCGCGAAGCAGGATGTTGGGCGGCAGATTGAGGCCAAGAGCCGACGCCGTCCGTGCATTGACGATCAGCTCAAAGGCGGTGGCTTGTTGCACGGGCAAGTTGGCGATTTTCTCGCCCTTAAGAAGCTTGTCCAGATAATCAGCGGCTCGCTCGAAGAGAACAGAGATGTTGGCGCCATAGATGAACAACCCGCCGACGTTGGCGTATTCTCGAAACGGATAAAGTGCGGGAATTTTCTCACTGGCCATGAACTCGGCAATTTCTTTGCGCTTGCTCAACAACTGCGTGTCGGATGCAATCAGCGCGCGCATCCGGATGCAATTGCGTTATTTGCGCAAGCGCGCCGTCGACTTCAGCAGCATTCTTTGCTTCGACGACTTCTATTTTCACGCCGAGCTTTTCGGCGGCTTGCCGCGCGATGTCCACATTAAGACGGCTGATCGGATTTGCCAGGGTTGGTCAGCACGGCGATCCGCGACAAGCGCGGCATAGCCTCCTTCAACAATTCGACGCGCTTGCCTTCCAGATCGACGTTGAGCGCGATGAACCCGTCAGATTGGGGTCCGGCCGTGCCAGGTTGGACACAAGCCCAGTGTTCACGACGTCGCCCGCCGCGCCGATCAGGATCCGGAATGGTGCGTGGTGGCATGCTTGGCGGCAAATGCCGCCGGGGTTTCCCCCAAACGACAAGCACATCCACAGGCATCGAAACGAGTTCAGCGGCAAGCGCGGGAAAGCGGTCGTCTCTGCCCCTCCCCATTTCGATACTCAATGATGAGATTCTTGCCTTCGACCCAGCCCAGCGCCTGCAATTTCTGGCGAAACTTCTGGATCGGTTGCAGCGGCAGGTTGGCCAACAAGCCGACCCGTTTCGGCGGTTGATTTTGCTGCGCGAACGCAAAACCCGGCCACGCCAGTAGCACCGGCGAGAACGCCCAGAAATTCCCGCCGCTTCAAGCGATCCCCTGCGCGCTGATATCCGACGCTATCGCAGAATTTGCACCGTGGACAACCGACCCGACGCGGCCCCCACCGGAGCGGATATTCCAGCGGGAAATCATGTCAGGGGCGTGCTTCAAAGCATTCTGACCCGCGGTCCCCGCCGGGAGCTGAGGGTCACGAGTTCGGTCACCGCCCAGACCAACGCATCGAGACGGTCAGGCCGGGACGTCCTAGTCCTTGCCCTCGAACTTGAACGAGACCCTGACTTTGGCGCGATAGGCCTCAACCTTTCCGTTGTCGAGCTGCATGTCCAGCTCGACGACCTCCGCGACTCGCAGTTCCCGCAAAGTCTTGCCCGCGCGGTCCACGGCGGCCTTGGCCGCCTTCTCCCACGACTCCGTGCTGGTTCCGACTAACGTGATCACTTTGTAAACAGGAATCAGGCATCTCTACCTCCTTTGAACGCCTCCGAAAAAACAGCGAAGCCAATCGAAGTGACGTAGACGCTCGCACATCGCACGTCGGCTCGGCAATGAGGGAAACCCGGCGCGCCTATCAGTGCGGAGGAAACTCGAGCGCGCAGGTGAGCCCGTCCCGCTCGTATCGCAGCGTGGCCGAACCACCCATCTGCGCCGTAAAACCCTTTTCGATCAGGGTGGAACCGAAACCGACACGATCCGGCTTGCCGACCGGCGGGCCTCCCGATTCACGCCAATTGAGTTTCACCGTATCGTGCGGCTCAAGCGTCCAGCTCACGGTCACGCGACCCACTGGTCCAGACAACGCTCCATATTTCGCCGCATTGGTCGCCAGCTCATGCAAAACAAGCGACAGCATCACGACCGCGCGCGAAGACATCGGCACCGAAAGGGCCATCGAAGGCGATGCGATGGGGCTCGCGCTCGCAAAGGGCTCAAGCGTTGCTGCGACAACCTCCCCGATGTCCGCACCTTCCCACTTCTTTGCGCTGAGCACATCGTGCGCGCGTCCGAGCGAGGCCAGTCGCGCATCGAACTTGTTGCGCGATGCCGCATCGGTTCCGCTACGGAAGGTTTGTGAGGCGAGCGACTGCACGGTGGCGAGCGTGTTCTTCACGCGATGATTGATTTCGTCGATCAGCAGCTCATGCAGCGTCTCCGCGCGCGCAATCGTGGTCGCCATGCGGATGGCGAAGGCAAGCCCGATGCCCAGCATCGCGATGCCGATCGCGGCCGTCAGCAGAAACGTCCGCACCGCGGCGCGACCAATGTCTTTTCGGCGATGCCGGCTGCCGGAATCCATCAGGTCAGATCGGAATGAACGAAGGCCGTGAGGAGCGGCACGCCTTCGAAGCGAGGTCGTCCGCGCCTGGCCTTCCTTGGCGCTGAACATGACCGAAAAGAGGCTGGGGGACGCATGCCGCCCTATCGTCGTCTCCGGGTTCGGCACGCGCGCGAAATTGGCGCCCTGCTGGTCGAAGATGGAGATCGTCCATTCATCGTTCGGTTTCTGGTGTTCGACTGATCCTGGCGGCCCCCGCGATCGCTCTACATCATGTATACGTCAGTTTTGCGACACATGCGCCAGAAAGGCTCGCGCGCGAAGCGTCGCTGAAATCGCCGCGCATCAATGAATCCGACCCGGCGAGAACCGTGAGGCCGGACGATGCCCTGCATCTCGCGGTCGAGGATGAGCTGGATGCTGCGCGTGTTCTGCAGCACGCGGGCGAAGGCGTCGCGCTGGTCCTGCCTGTAGTGCTGATAGACGATAGCCGCGGCAAATCCGATCAGCGGAAGAATGGTGCCTGCGACCAATATGGCGAGCCGCAAACGGAGCGACAGACTGCAGGCGCATTGATGTTGGCCAAGGCCCCCGACGGTAAGGTCAGTTTTAGCAAGCGCGCCCTTTGACGGGCAAGCACCGCGCCTGCGGTGGAACTTTACGTGCCGCGCGCCCGCAACACCGACTCGATCGAGATGCGCGACCAAGGCGCCGTGCGCTCGCGGAAGGCGGTGTACGACGCATGCACTTTGGCGGTGATCGCGTTGCGGCCGGCAAGCTCGCCGACCACCTCGTTCGCCTGCTTGCGCGCGGCGACGATCAGATCTTCGGGAAAGGCCACGAGCTTGACCTTGTGCTCGTTCACCAGCACTTCGAGCGCCTGCGCGTTGAGGCGCTCCATCTCGGCGAGCGCGTAATTTGCTTCTGCGGCGCAAGCATGCGCGATCACTGCTTTGAGTTCGTCGGAGAGCGCGTTCCAGATTTTCAGCGAAACGATGCATTCGCCGGTGCCGTTCGGCTTGTTGAAGCCGGGATAGTAGTAGAGCGGCGCGACGCGATAGAGGCCGAGCGCGATGTCGGTGCCGGGGCCGACGAATTCGGCGCCGTCGATCACGCCGGATTGCAGGCTCACCAGGATTTCCGCAGGCGGCGTGGTCTGCGGGGTGGCGCCGAGCCGGCGGTAGACTTCGCCGCCGAGGCCGAGCGTGCGCAATTTGAGGCCGCGCAGGTCGGCGAGGCTGCGGATCTCGCGGCGGAACCAGCCGCCCATGCAGACGCCGGTGTTGCCGCCCATGAAGGGCTTCACGCCGAAGGGCGCATAGAGTTCGTCCCACAGCGCCTGGCCGCCGCCGGCGTCGACCCAGGCGACGTGCTCGCCGGGCGTCAGCCCGCACGGCACCGTGGTGAAAAAGGTGGCGGCGGGCATCTTGCCCTGCCAGTAGAAGGCGGCGGTGTGGCCGATGTCGGCGACGCCGCCGGCGACGGCGTCAAGCACCTCGAATGCGGGCACGACCTCACCGGCCGCGTGCACGGTGATCTCGATCCTGCCAGCGGACAAAGCACGAACGCGCTCGGCGATGCGCTCAGCCGACATACCCGGACCCGGCAGCCGTTTCGGCCACGACGTGACCATGCGCCATTTCTGCGTTTGCGATCGCCCGACTGCCGGAGCAGCCACAACGCCCGCTGCAACGGCACCAGCGCCGATAGCAAATCCTCGTCGCGTCGTCATGACTCTCTCCATGTCGCGTGAAAATGGTGCAACGGTCCGTGTCCGCGACCGACGTGAAGGTCCCGCGCGGCAGCGATTGCGGTAGTGACATAGGCCTTGGCTTGCTGAGCCGCGTCCGTGAGGCCAAGCCCACGCGCAAGCCCGGCGGCGATCGCCGACGACAACGCGCAACCGGCCCCATGCAGATTTCTTGTTGCGATGCGCTTAGCGGAAAGGCGTACGACATCACCCTGCCCGATCAGGAGGTCGACACTTTCGTCGCCAGCACCATGTCCGCCTTTGATCAGCACGTTGCGCACGCCGAGTCCTAGAATCTCCCGCGCCTGGACTTCCATCTCCCGCTCATTGCGTGCAACCGACGCGCCGACAAGTGCAGCAGCTTCCGGAAGATTGGGCGTGACAACAAGCGCGCGGGAAATAAGATCTTTGCGCAGCGCGTCAATCGCTTCGGGCGCGAGCAAACGGTCGCCGGACGTCGCGCACCATAACCGGATCCAGCACTATATTCTTTGCGCCGTGTGCAGCGAGCCCTTGCGAGACGGCCTCGATGGTCGCAATCTGCGACAACATGCCGATTTTCACAGCCGCAACATCCAGATCGGAAAACACGGCATCGACCTGCGCGCGAATAAAATCCGCCGGAACATCGTGAATGCCGTGCACGCCCTGTGTGTTCTGCGCAGTCAATGCTGTGATGACGGAAGCGCCGTACACGCCCAGCGCGGCGAAGGTCTTGAGATCCGCCTGGATGCCCGCGCCGCCGCTGCAATCCGATCCGGCAATGGTGACGGCGATCGCGGTCATGGCTGTCCTCGCCGCGCGAGACCGCTATCGACCAACGCACGCAAATCTTTTGCTGCTGCCCTGCCGGGTCCGGCGCGAGCGACAGCGCGGAAATCACCGCCACACCGTCTGCGCCCGCCGCAATAACGTCGGCGACATTGCCGGAATTGATGCCGGCGATGGCGCAGATGGGATAATGCGGGTCGCGCGCGCGAATCATCTGCACGATCGCGCGCAGACCATCAATGCCGATGGGCGCTGCCGTACTGGCCTTGGAGGTGGTGCCGTAGAACTCCGCCGATCGCGACATAATCGAGAAAATCGAGCGGCGCAACTTTTGCTTGCTCCACGGTCTTGATGCTCAATCCGATGATCGCGCTGCGGCCCGAGTAACAATCGCGCATCGTCAGGCGCCATATCATCCTGCCCGATATGCACACCGTCCGCTTCCGCCGCCAGTGCGACGTCAACGCGATCGTTGACCGAGAAGCGGGATATTGTTCGGCTCCAGCACGGCGCGCAGCGCGCGCGCCTCCTCGACCATGACTCTTGTCGAAGCATGCTTGTCGCGCAACTGCGACCAGCGTCGCGCTGCCCGCAATGCGCCGCGCGAGTTCTATCAGCGTGCGGCCACCCGGAACCGCCGGATCGATGAGAGCATAGAGGCGCAGGTCGATGTCCATCAGCTTACCTTTGCACGGGCGATGAGCACCGGCCCCTCAAGGTTGTAAAGTGCGTCAATGATTGAAACGGCAAAGCTGCCAGGGCCAGCAGAATTTTCCGCGGCCAGTTCGCCAGCAACATTGATCATCAGCAATGCCGCAGCAGTCGCAAGCAAAGCGTCAGACTCCATCGAAAGACACGCCGCGACCAACGCCGAACCTGCACAACCCATGGCGGTGACCCGGGCCATCAGCGGATGACCGTTCGCGACGGAGACGGTTTGTTCGCCATCACTGACAAGATCCGGACTCGCCAGAAAGCCCGACGACGGTTTGGCTGATGCGCGCATAAGTCACCACGGCGTCACACAATGGCTTGCCGCCGGCGAGCGTCGAAAATTCAGCATGGTTGAGGCGAATAACCGCCGGACGCCGCGCCAATCAGTTCGCGCGCGAATGCGGCACGCGTAGGAGCACGGTCGACGAATACGGGATCGAGCACCCAAGGCAGCGTGTTCGACCTCGCGGCCTCCACGGCAATCGTCATCGCCTCGCGGCGTTCCCTGTCAAACGTGCCGAGATTGACCAGAAGCGCTTGCGCGCCGGAGACGAAAGAGTCGACTTCCTCCATCGACAGGGTCATTGAGGGTACACAACCTACGGCCAGGAGCGCATTGGCAGTCAAATTCTGTGCAACTGTGTTTGTGATGCAATGCACGCGCGGACGCTGCGCGCGAAGACGCGCCAGATATCTCGGCCGCGCTCTGTGCAACACTCTTGCGCGACGCTGCTTGCGGGTGATGCATCTCTGGTCCCTCCGCCGGCATGACCCGGATCAGGTTCGTTGGGTTGGCTGACGCCTCTCAGCCCGGCGATAGCCGGACACCCCACGAGATTGCTGCTCAAATACCTAGTCTGCACGCCGGCCCCAACGCAGGGCGTCCACGCTGGCCGCCTTGCCAGATACCCTTGTTTTTGCTGGATTGCAGGCAGCCTTTGGAGATCCCGATGACCCCGTTTTTCGTGCAGATCAAATGCGATCTTGGAAAATCCTACCAAGTGGCCAACCAGCTAGCCGAAGCGGAAATCGCCTCCGAGATTTATTCGACTGCAGGTGATTTCGACCTCCTGGTGAAATTCTACGTCGATAGCGGGACCGATATCGGCCACTTCGTCAACGAGAAGGTGCAGTGCATCCCTGGTATCAAGGACACGCACACCATTATCACCTTCAAGGCCTTTCAGGCCTGAAGCGCTACTATCGAGGCGGAATCCGGATCAGATCATCAAGCTGAGGCTTTGTCAGCTCCGCGGCGGTGAATTTCAGCGCGACAGCATCCTTTACGATCGTATCGAGGCCAACAATCTTGTCCGGCTCGATCGCCGACGCGCGGAAAAACTCATCGCGTGTGCGCTTCGCCTTGGCTTCACTGATCTTGAGCCAGTCCGAATAGATATTCAGCGCGTTCGGATCGGTGTACATGAAGTTCACTGTCTCACGATAGGCTTTCATGTACCGGTCGACCACATTCTGATGCGTCCTCAAATAATCAGCGTTGACGATATTGAGTCGCACCGTCTGGCCTTTGAAAGCATCGGCGTCGCTGCCGGTCGCAATTATGCGAATTTGTTTTTGATCAAGCTGATCCAGCCCGAACGGCGGAGCCGCCCAGCCGACATCGATTTGCCCTGACATGACCGCTGTCAGGTTTGCAGCCGGCCCGCCCATCGCGGTCGGCGTTGCCTTGAGCTGATATTGCTTCATGAAGGCCGTAACGATGCCGTGCGTCGAGGACCCGTTCGTGGAGTAAGCAAGCGTCTTGCCGTCGGTGTCCTTGAGGGACTTGATCGGCAGATCTGCCTTTACGTACCAGTAAAGGTCGTTGGCTCCCGTCGTCTCGGCGCCGATCACGCGAACCGGCGCGCCTTTTGAATAAGCGCTGAGCACACCCATCACACCCGCGGCGATGCCGATGTCGACGCTGCCTGATATGACGGCCTGCTGAGTCTCGCCGGCGCCATTGGTATAGATCATCTCAAGCTCGAGATCGTGTTTGCCGAAAATTCCCGCAAGTTGGCCGATCTCGGACACCGACGTATCCCAGTTGCCGCGTTGGCCGATGGCGAGCTTCACCTTGTCGTGCCCCGAGGCGGTCGCCGTCAACAACGTCGACGCGGCGAGTGCGTACGCGAGGAACGTTTCCTCATTGTATCCTCCCTGAGGTTTCTTTGCCGCTATTTTGCGGCTTCTGGTTGTTTGGCGACGCGCTCGAGCGGCGCCTCACTGCCGCCGCCAAGACTCCTCAATTCGTAGTCTTCGGGACTACGCCTTCGTACGAGCTGATGGTCGCGTGCCTGACATGCGGCTCCGTCGCGCCAAGCGCCTGCCCCTTGCTACGCATATTACGGGCGGCCTCAACCATCAAACGCCGAAATGCAACAACGGCCACGTCGCTGGCGCCAACCCGCTCTTTCGAGCGATCGCTGATCGGGCCCATCGATTCCCACATCGCAATATCCTGGTTTGGAATACCACTGATGCCTGTGAAATTGCCCTGCTTCATCGCAACCCGGTCCTGAGCGTAGAGGTTGGCGCGCGTACGCACGCCGTCGAAGTTATTGTCAACGTCGACGCCCCATTGCAGCACGTTGAATTTGCGCCAGGCGTCGGCATCGATCCCGGTCTTGTCGGCACCGTTCCACGCAATGAAATAGAAAGATTGTGTTGTGATCATCTTCCGGCGTCAGGAAAGTCGCAACATTGTGCACATTGTTCGGGGGATGAGCGCGGTGAATGGGGCTATGTAGACCGTGGTGCGGATATAGTCGTGCGTCGCTTCGTTCATTATCGGGCGACGGATCGCCGCATAACGAAATCCGTAGCTGGTCCGTTCAATTTGAAAGCGCGGCGCCTTGTCATTCGACGGGCGTAGCCAGTTGGCATCGGTCGCCTTGGCACTGTCGACTTGTGCGGGCACCATGTCGGATGAGTGAAGGCTCGAGGAATGTGCGGAATCAATCTGTCCTTCGAGAATCTGCGCCCAGTTGCAGCGGACCCGCACTTTCGTTGCGCTGACGCGAGCATCGGCTGTTGGCGCAAAGGCTGGCGCTTCGAATTCACGCATCTCTTCCGGCGGACCCATATACGCCCATACAAATCCACCGGCTTCACGCGCGGAATAGGCTTTGTGCTTGAGCCGTTCTGGAATGAGGCTGTTGGGAGGCTCGGACGCCATTTCCACAACATTGCCTTCCACGTCGAATTTCCAGCCATGATAGAGGCAACGAAGGCCGCACTCCTCATTGCGCGCGAATACCAGCGACGCGCGGCGATGCGAACAGTATTCGTCGAGTACGCCGACCCGGCCTCTGCTATCGCGGAAAACGACCAGATCCTCGCCCAGAAGCCGGACCTTGACCGGAGCGCCATCCGGCTCGGCGATTTCCTCAGAGAGGCACGCCGCGATCCAGTGGCGACGCATGATCTGCCCCATCGGCGCGTCGCCCTCGACACAGCACAACAGGTCATTTTCCTCGGCGGTCATCATGGCTGCGCTTCCTCGCCAGGCGCGGTTGCAGAATTCTGTCGCGCGCTCTTTCTTAGATATCTAAGATTAGAGTAGAGAATGTCCGTGATCTTGTCGAGGGTTGGCGCTTGAACACCGCAGGCGAACGCAAGCTTCGCGTCGGCGTGGCGGGACTCGGACGCGCATTTGCCGTGATGCTTCCGACCTTTACCGCTGACCCGCGCGTCAAACTGGTCGGGGCGGCAGATATGCGCGCCGAGGCACGACAGCGTTTCGCCGAGGAGTTCTCCGCCAGTACTTACGCAACGGTGGAAGAGCTTTTGTGCCGACCCGACGGTCGAGGTGATTTACGTCGCGACGCCACACCAATGGCACGCCCGGCATGCGGTGCTGGCTGCGCGTCACAGCAAACATCTGCTCGTTGAAAAACCGATGGCGCTGACGCTTGAGGAATGCACAGCGATCATCGATGCCGCTCGCAATGCAGGCGTGCATCTTGTAGTCGGCCACAGCCATTCATTCGATGCGCCGATCCGTCACCTGCGAAATTTGATCAAAAGCGGTCGATACGGCAATGTGCGGATGATCAATGCCATCAACTACACTGACTATCTTTATCGTCCGCGCCGCCCCGAGGAGCTCGACACCGCGTCTGGGCGGAGGCGCGATCTTCAACCAGGGATCACACCAGGTCGACATTGTACGCCTGATCGGCGGCGGCCGCATCGAGACGTGCGCGCGGCAGCCGGCGCCTGGGATGGAAGCGCGCCCCACTGAAGGCGCCTATGCGGCGTTGCTCACGTTCGCGAACGGCGCCTTCGCATCCCTCACCTACAGCGGCTACGGCAACTTCGACTCGGATGAATTTCAAGGCTGGATCGGGAAATGGGGCAGAAGAAGTCACCTTATGCCGGTGCGCCACGGCGTCGTTTCGACAATGAGCGAGACGAAGTCGCATTCAAAAACGCACGCAACTATGGAGGTCCTGAATTCCACTCATCCGCAATGCAGGATCTCGCGCACCAGAATTTCGGCACATTGCTGGTGAGCTGTGAGCAGCGGGGATCTGAGAGCGCTCCCCGGTGGGGTGGTGATCTATCAGAGATGGATCGGCGCAACTCGACGCATTGCCGGCGCCGAAGATACCCCGCGTGGAAGTTATCGATGAGCTTTACGGCGCAGTGGTCCGAGGTCGACCCCCTCTGCACGATGGCGCTTGGGCGATGGCGACGCTGGAAGTTCTGTTGGCCATCCTGCAATCCGCGCGCAAAAATCCGAAGTGCGTCTCAGTCATCAGGTTGGAAAATGACGCGCCCGGCTCCCGACACAGAAACGATCCTGCGTCATTGGCGTGAAGCGGTGCCGGACGATCGCCTGGCGCACCTGGTAAAAGACGCGACGCGAGCGCTCGTGCGTGCGCTGCAGATGAGATTGGCGGAGCACGCGGTTTCTTTCGGGCATTGGACGTTCTTGCGCATTCTGTGGGACTGCGACGGTCTGACCCAGCGCAAATTGAGCGAGCAGGCCGGCGTGATGGAGCCGACGACCTTCTCTGCGCTCAACGCGATGGAGCGCCTGGGCTACGTCACCCGCCGCAAGCGGGGTGGCGACCGCAAGAAGGTCTATGTATTGCTCACCGCAAAGGGACGTCGGCTGCAAGAAAAATTGGTGCCTCTCGCCGAAGAGGTCAATCGCATCGCCGTGAGCGGTGTGCCCTCAGACGACATCGCCGCCACACGCCAGCGTGCTGCTCAGCATCATCGAAAATCTAGCGCGGGACGAACACGCCACCGATATGCGAATGCCTTCGACCCGCGATCTGGCGCGCCTGAAAGCTGGCTCCAAAAATCGACGCAAGCGCCCACGACAGTGAGATGCTGCTCAAGTGGATTGCGGCGGGCCTTCCCGCCGCGCGAGCGCGTTGCAGACCGAGCTGGCGCTCACGCCAGATCACGAAAAGCCCGGCGCCGGTGACAATGGCCGCGCCCAGATAAACCAGCTTTTTCTGGCAATTCGCCGAATAGCCAGTAGCCAAGCAGCAATGCCCATAACATCGACGATTAGTCGAAGGGCGCCACGACCGATGCAGCCGCATAGCGATAGCTCTCGGTAAGAAAAATATGCGCGAGACCGCCGAGAAATCCGAGTGCAATCAGCGCGGTCAGCTCGGACAAGGTCGGAGAATGCCACGCGAATGGCAACGTCAGCGACCCCGACAATCGCGCAGATGAGCGAGAAGTAGAAGACGATCGATGACGTGGTTTCACTTTGCGTAAGTCGCCGAGTTTGGATGACCGTTCCGGCATTGCAAATCGCGGAAGTGAGCGCGAACGCAGATCCGATGGCAGCGACTGATGCAACGCCAGCCACCGCATAGTGGCTCAAGTCGAAATGCGGAATGAGCATGACGATCACCCAACAAAGCCGGCGATCACCGCCGACCAGCGATAGATGCGCACGCGCTCTTTCAGCATGAGTGCAGCAAGGGCAACCGTAATGAGCGGCGATGCAAATGAAATCGCGGTCGCATCGGCGAGAGGCAGGCGGGTGAGCGCCGAGAAATTGGTGAACATCCCGCAGACGCTGAGCATACCACGGCCCAGCTGGCCGAGCGGCCGGCTCGTACGCACTGCCGATGCCAGTTCGCCACGAAACGCATAGATAACCACGACAGGGACAATTGCGAAAGCGCTGCGAAAAAACACCATTTGGCCGACCGGCGCGACGTCGCCCAGTTGGCGCACCAATGCCGACATTCCGCAAACAGCAACGCGGAGATTAATTTAAAACCATAGCCTTGAGGGGATTCATGGGGCGAGGTTGCAATTCGACCTACATTACGACGATCGCCGGAAATATCCCCGCGAATATGCAAAATGTCGGCCCCTATTTTCCGGATGCCAGAGCCGCCGACTGGCGGCAGAGCCTTGATGTAAGTCGCCATCGCTTCGCGATCGGCTTCGCTCAATTGCGACGGTATTTCGCACGACCTCGGCCATGGAGCCGCCGACAAAATCCGCATCCGGCGTCATCCCCGTCGTGAGCGTGTCGGCGATGTCCTTCACGGTCCAATTCTTAAGTTTCTGCTGGGTGATATTAGGCACCCCGCCCTGCCCGTCCGGACTTGGGCCGCCGGTGAAACGCTGGTTCCGCTTGATGGCTCCCAGCATATTGCGTGGAAGTGACATTCCGCGCAGTGTCCCGGAGCGTTTATCAGGTACGCGCCGCGATTCCACTGCGCCGTTTGAGAAGGATCCGGTGCAAAAGGCCGACCGTCGAGGAACAGCAACTTCCACAATCCGAGTGTGCGCCGGATATTGAACGGAAACGGCAAAGCATGGTCGCGGACCTTGCCGGTCACTGCCGGCAAGCGTTTTCAGATAGGCGAAGAGGTCACGAATGTCCCCGAGACTCATTCGCTGATATGAGGTGTAGGGAAACGCCGGAAACAGGTGCTCACCCGTCGGCGATGTTCCCTTCACCATGGCGGTGACAAATTGCGCTTCGGTCCAGGCTCCGATGCCGTCGGTGCGATCGGAAGAAATATTGGGGACATAGAACGTTCCGAACGGCGAGCCCAATGCCAATCCGCCGCCGAGCCTGGTCTTGTCTTCTTGTTTGGGGACCGCGTGACAGGATGCGCAACCACCCGCGTGGAACATTATCTTGCCGTTCGCGAGATCGGGTGTATGCGGGCGCCAGAACACTCGCCGGCACGGTTTCCGGAATTGTGAGTAACCAAAATGCCACCAGCGCGAGTGCGGCAACGACCACCGTCCCGACGACGACAAGCTTGCGCGCCATATTGAACTCTCCGGCAGAACTATTCTGGCGGTTTTCGCGAAAAGCGAAAGGGCGGGAGCGTCTTTAGGACGGCCCGCCCTCATTGTAACGCCGCAATCAGAACTCAGCTTTTTTGATACGGTAGAGTTCAGTGGCAACCGCCGCAGTTCTTGGCGAACTCCGGAAACGTCGCTTTGAGGCTGTCGAGATCCTTTACCGACGCACTTGCAGCCTTGGCGTCGTTGCCGAGCTTGACGAACTTGGCCTTGAAGTCCGGTATGTCTTCCCAAATTTTGGCGAAGCCGTCGTCTCTCCACCCATCTTCGAATTGTCGGGGAAAAGACCGGGCATCTTGGCTGCGGCGTCTTCAAAGTGGTGCGAATGCCTTTTGGCGGTCGGCAGATCAAAGGGCGCTTCGCCTTTGATCATTTTTGCCAAGGCCCCGGCGGCCTGCCCATTGGACTTCATTATCGCCTTTCTGGCGGCGATCGGATCCTGCTGGCTAGAGACCGCGGTCGTGCCCAAGGCAAAAATGACGACCGCCGCAAAGGCGGAAACAATTTTCATTCAGTCCTCCCCTTCAAGCTTTCCAGTCTCCCGCAAACACCCGGTGGAAAGCCTTATTCCGGAACTCAAGCTACCGCGCGGCGCTCCGCCTGATCACGAATTTGTGATCTCGAAATCCTCAATCAAATTGGGGATTTCTGGGCGGTATTGATGGCTTCCCAAATGCGGCGGGGAGTTGCCGGCATGTCGACTATGCCTGACCCGGTGACTGCGCCAAAGTGCATCGATGATCGCATTCATGATGGCCGGGCACGAACCGATGGCGCCCGCTTCACCAGCGCCTTTGACGCCGAGCGGGTTGGTCTTGCACGGTACATTGCGTGTCTCGAAGACGAAGTCAGGCGCATGGTGGGCGCGCGGCATGGCGTAGTCCATCAGGCTCGCGCTTAGTAGCTGGCCTGTCGAGGATCGTAGACCGTATCCTCCATCAATGCCTGGCCGATCCCTGCACGGCTCCCCGTGCACCTGGCCTTCGAGCAACAGCGGATTGAGGGTAGCGCCGAAGTCATCGACGACCACATACCGCATAATGTGCGTTGTGCCGGTGTCCGGATCAACCTCGACTTCGGCGATATGCGTGCCGTTCGGATAAGTCGGTGGTTCAACGCTGAATTCCTCTTCCGCGCGCAATTTATCCGTCGAAGCCATCGGATGCGCCGCGAGATCGGCAAATGAAATGACGCGATCGGTGCCTGCGATCCGGACTGAACCATCCACAATCTCAAGGTCACCTGTCGCAGCTTCGAGAGCGTCAGCTGCAATCTGTTTGATCTGCTCGGCAAGTTTTTTGGTTGCGCGGTCGACAGAAACGCCACCGACGGGGATCGAACTCGAGCCGCCAGTGCCGGCGCCGCTTTTGATACGGTCGGTGTCACCCTGAATTACGCGCACGCGCTCGGGCGGCAGATCAAGACGCTCGGCGATAAGCTGGGCATAGGATGTGGCGTGTCCCTGGCCAGTCGACTGCGAGCCGATCAGCAAAGTCACGCCACCATCCGGATCGAGAGTAAGGTTCGCGGTCTCCGGACCGTTATTGCCGCAAGCTTCGACATAGGTCGCGATGCCGATGCCGCGCAATCTGCCGGCACGCTTCGACTGCATCGCTCGCTTGTTGAACCCATCCCACTCAATAAGTTCCTGCGCGCGCCCGAGCGTGCCGGCGAAATCGCCTGAATCATAAACCTTTCCGGTCGGCGTCTTGTACGGGAGCGCCTTCGGCTTGATCAGATTTTTCCGGCGTAAGACGTCTGGCGCGATGTTGAGATCGTGAGCTACGGCATCGACAACGCGCTCAATCAGATAGGACGCTTCCGGGCGACCGGCGCCGCGATAGGCGTCGACCGGGACCGTATTGGTATAGGCCGCACGGAGCCGCGCGTGCGCGACCGGGATGTCATACGGACCCGTGGCCATGCCGAGGCCGAGCCAGGGAATGTAAGGCGCATAACAAGAAAGGTAGGCGCCCATATCCGCGATAATGTCGAGTTCGAGCGCTAGGAAACGTCCCTTATCGTCGACAGCCAGGCGGGCGGTGGAGATGTTGTCGCGTCCATGGCTATCGCCAAGAAAATGCTCGGTTCGGTCGCATATCCATTTGACCGGGTGACGAACCCGTTCAGGCAGCTACGGCTGCGAGCGCATATTCGCGATAGGGGAACAACTTGGTGCCAAATCCACCACCGACATCCGGCGTCACTACTCTCATCTTATCGGGCGGCAAGTTCATCACCGCGCCGCCGATAATGTTGCGAATAATATGACTGCCCTGGCTGCTGAGCGTCAGCGAATAACGCTCACCATCGTACTCGGCGACCACGCCGCGCGTATCGAGATAGTTGGTTACGAGCCGCTGATTGACGATTGTCAGCTCGACAATGTGCGCAGCTCTGGCGAAAACCTCTTTCGTCGCTTGCGCGTCGCCAGCCTTGGTTTCAAACGCGAGATTCTCGGGGCGATCGTCCCATACCTTAGCGGCGCCGGGCTTGAGCGCGGCAACAGCGCCGATGACATGCGGCAATGTTTGCCAATCGATTTCCAGCGCCTCGGCAGCGTCCTTCGCAGCATCAACGCTCTCGGCCACCACGAAGGCGACCGCATCGCCGACGTGCCGCACAATATCCTCCGCGAGAATCGGGTAGTTCGGCACTTTGATATCGACGCCCGGCAGAACCCCGGAGTCGGTAAAGGACCAAGCGTGGAAATGTCGGAAGCAGTCAGGACCAAACGTACGCCCGGCATCTCTGCACACGCGCAAGATTGATGATCCTAAATCGGGCATGGGCATGGGGCGAGCGGACCACAACTGCATGAAGCGGTTTTTCCGGGCCCACATCGGCGATGTAGCGCCCCGCCCCGCGCAAGAGTGGATCGTCTTCTTTTCGTCGCAGTGGCTGGCCGAAACCGAACTTCATCGTCATTTGCGGTCGCCGGACTCTACGGATTGGTGTTCTTAGCAATCTCACCGCTTTTGCGCCTGAAGGCAAAGCGCTTGGCAATCCAGCGCGTCACCACATAAAACACCGGCGTAAAGATCAGGCCGAACGTGGTAACGCCGATCATGCCTGAGAATACCGCAGTGCCAAGTGTTTGCCTGCAGCTCGGAACCGGCGCCGACTGCCCAAACCAGCGGCGTAACACCGAGGATGAATGCAAAGGACGTCATGAGAATTGGGCGCAGTCGCAAATGCGCAGCCTCGACGGCGGCGTCCAGCGTGTTGCGTCCACCGTCCTCGAGTTGTTTTGCAAACTCAACAATGAGAATGGCGTTCTTTGCCGCAAGACCGATCAGCACAACGAACCCGACCTGCGTCAGGATGTTGTTGTCCTGCCCGCGCAACACGACGCCGACAATCGACGCGATCAGGCACATTGGCACGATCAGGATGACCGCGAGCGGAAGTGTCAGGCTCTCAAACTGAGCCGCCAGGACCAGGAACACGAACACGACTGCGAGGACAAAGGCGAAGGTCGATGGTGTTACCAGCCCGGATTTGCTGGAATGCCAGTGTCGTCCACTCGTAAGAGAATCCTTGCGGCAACGTCTGAGCGGCCAGCTGCTCCATGATCTTGATGGCCTGACCCTGGCTGTAGCCGGGCGCCGCAGCGCCATCGAGTTCAGCCGCCGGATAAAGGTTGTACCGCGGCACCCTGTAAGGGCCGGTTACCGTTCGCACTGTCGTGAAGGCGCCGAGTGGAACTGTCTCACCGTTGTTGTTGCGAACACGGATCTTCAGGGCGTCGACGGTATCGGCGCGATTCTCGGCTCGAGCTTGCGCCACCACGCGGAAAGTACGACCGAACAGGTTGAAGTCGTTCACATAGGCGGAGCCCAGATAAATCTGCAGCGCCGCGAATACATCCGGCACGTTGATGCCGAGCAGCTGAGCCTTGGTGCGGTCGATATCGAGATAAAGCTGCGGTGTCGTGTTTTCGAAAAGCGAGAAAACCTGCAGCAGACCAGGCGTCTGTGCCGCCTTCCCATCATCGCGTAGGTCACGCCCTGCAGCGCCTGAAAGCCGAGGCCCGCGCGATCCTCGATCATCATGCGGAACCCGCCGGCATTGCCGATGCCGGAAACCGGCGGCGGGGCTGCAACGAAAGATCAGGCCATCGTGGATCGCTGAGAGTCGCTGGAACAATTGCCCTTGAATCGCGGCCGCCGATTGCCGCGGATCTTCCGCCCGTTTGTCGAAAGGGATCGAGCGTCACGAAAACGGCACCCGAGTTGGGCGCGTTTGTAAACGTGGCTCCGGAGAAGCCGACGATGTTGACTGCATGCGCAATCCCGGAATCGACAGCGCGATCTCGACAGCCTTGCGGTTGACCTCGTCGGTGCGTGCAAGCGATGCCGCTGGCGGCAATTGCGTGACGATGATGAGATAGCCGCGATCAAGCTGCGGAATAAAACCGACCGGCGTCTTGCGGAATTCGTTTAGGCCGAAAGCAATGATGCCGGCATAGACCACCAGCATCATCACGGCGATACGAACAAGCTTCGCGGAGAGCTTTCCGTAGCCGCGCGTCGAGCATGTCGAAATAACGATTGAACAGCCCGAAGAAGCCATGAATGGGCTTGCTCCACCAATGCCCGTCCAGGACCTCATGGTGCGGCTTGAGCAACATGGCGCAAAGCGCTGGCGACAGCGTCAGCGAAACGATCAACGAGATGATGGTAGCACCCGCGATGGTGAGCGCGAATTGGCGATAGAATTGGCCCGCTATGCCGGTAATGAAGGCGGACGGAATGAATACCGCCGACAAGACGAGCGCGATGGCGATCAGCGCACCACCGACCTCGTCCATACTCTTTGACTGCTGCGTCGTGCGGGCTGAGGCCGTTCTCGATGTTTCGCTGGACGTTCTCGACGACCACGATCGCATCGTCGACCACGATGCCGATCGCGAGCACGAGTCCAAACAGCGAGAGGTTATTGAGCGTGAAGCCAAACACCGCCATGAAAAAGAAAGTGCCGATCAGCGATACCGGAATGGCCACGATGGGAATGATCGCCGCCCGCCAGGTCTGCAAAAACAGGATGACGACCAGAACCACGAGGATGATAGCTTCGCCAATCGTCGATTCGACCGCCTCGACGGACTGCTGAATGAATTCGGTCGGATTGTAGACAATGTCGTATTTCAGACCTGGCGGAAAACGCTTCGCCAGTTCATCCATCGTCTTTTTGATGTTTGTTGCGGTTGAGAGTGCGTTCGATCCGGGCCGCTGGAAGATGCCGATCGCAATTGCTGGATCACGATCGAGGTAAGAATTCGTCGAATAATCCTGCGCCGCGAGCTCGACGGTGGCGATATCCTTTACCCGAACGACGGCGTTCGCCGTCTGCTTGATGACGATGTTGCCGAACTCCTCCGTGCTTGTGAGCCGGCCAAGCGTCTGTACGGAAATCTGGAACGCGCCAGGTTTGTCTACCGGCGGCTGGTTGAGCACGCCCGAGGCGACCTGCACGTTTTGACCCTGCAGCGCGACAACCACGTCATTGGCGGTAAGACCGAGCGATTGCAATCGGTCCGGATCGAGCCACGCACGCATCGCGTAGTCGCGGCTGCCGAAAACGATGAGCGAGCCGACGCCGTCAACGCGCGTGATCGTGTCCGTGATTTCAATGGTCAGCATAATTGGAGATGAACAGTGTGTCGCGTGATTTATCGGGCGAATAAAGATGCACGACCATCATCAGGTCGGGGAGCTTTTGTTGACCGTCACGCCGATATTGCGCACGTCGAACGGCAAACGAGGCTGAGCGATGCTGACGCGGTTCTGAACCTGGACTTGCGCGATATCCAGATTGGTGCCGATGTCGAAACTAACGGAGATCGTAAAACGGCCGTCGCCGGTCGAGTTCGACGACATGTAGATCATGTTCTCGACGCCGTTGATCTGCTGCTCGATCGGCGTGACGACGGTTGCAGCCACAACATCGGCGCTAGCGCCAGGATACTGGCCTGACACTGTGATGGTCGGCGGCGCGATATCCGGATATTGCGCGACAGGCAAACGGGAAAATGCCACGCCGCCCAGGATCACGAAAACGATCGAGACGACAGAGGCAAAAATCGGTCGGTCAATAAAGAAGTGCGAGATACGCATGGACCGTCACGCCGTTACTTGGCAGCCTGCGGCGCGCCGTCAGGACCAGCAGTAGGCTTGGCTCCCTGCTCCTCCGGCTTCACCTTCTGACCCGGACGCGCTTGCATGAGACCGCTGACGACGATGCGGTCATCCGGCCCGATCCCGTCCTTGATGGCGCGCAGACCGTCCTTGGTGACCTGACCAAGCGTCACATATTTTGGCCGCGCCAGTATCCTGATCATCAACGACCATAACGAACCGACGCGCCTGTTCGGTGCCGATGGCAGCGTCCGGTACGAGCAGCGCCTCGTAGGGTGCCGTACCGGGTACACGAACGCGGGCGAACATTCCCGGCGTGAATATCTCTTTGGAATTGGCAATGACCGCTCGGCCGCGGATAGTACCGGTCGATCGATCTATAACGTTGTCGACGAAGTCCATCCGGCCTTCGTGATCGAAATCGCTTTCATCGATCAGTTTGAGCGCCACCTGCACGCCGGCATTCCGGCTGGCAACATCCTGGCCGGCCGTCGAGAGCCGTTCGTAACGAAGGTAGGACGCCTCGTCGAATGTGAATTCAGAAATAAATCGGATCGATCGACACGATCGTAGCCGAGCAACGTGGTATTGCCCCGGTCCCACCGGTGACAAGGTTGCCAGGCGACACGCGCCGGTCACCGATCCGTCCATTCATCGGCGCACGCAGTTCGGTGAACTCCATGTCGAGTTCGGCCTGGCGCACCGCCGCCTCATTGGCGCTGACCGAGGCCTTGGCGTTGCGGAACGCCTGAGCGCGCTGTTCGAACGTCTGATCGGTGATAGTTTTGTCGCGCACAAGTTGCTGGCCGCGCGTGTAGTCGGATTCTGTAAAGGCAACGTTGGATTGCGCCTGCACAAGATTTGCGCGCGCCTGATCGAGCGTGTTCTGGAACGGTCGCTTGTCGATGGTGAAGAGCAGGTCACCCTGTTTGACAACTTGCCCGTCCTTGAAATGCAACTTTGTCGAGATATCCCGAAACGCGCGCGCGGATTTCGACAGAATTTATCGCCGCGAAACGCCCGACATATTCGTCGTAGTCGACAACCGTACGCTTAATAGGCTTGGCGACCGTGACCGCCGGCGGCAGGTGGCCCTCCACCTTGCTTCTGCTGCTCGCCGCAGCTTGCGACCAAAGTCGCAAGAACGAGCAGCGCTGCGAGCCTGCGTGCGCCAATGCATCAAAGAAAATGATGAAATCGACCCTTCAAAATTCATGGATTCCTGCAGCGAAGAGGCGCCGACGCGGCCTGTCCCCATAGCGTCGCCATTCAACTATGTCCACCTGCCGCCTTAAGCAATAGCACAAAGTAACGTCAATTTAGCGGCGACGCTTGCTGCGAAATGCCGCAATCCAATCAGATCCGAACAGGAAGAGCACCGTTCCGCCATAAACAGCCATTGCGATGGCTGCGAGAATCGCCAATGCGGCGAGGTCGCGCGGTCCGTCCCACCCGGCGAGCCAACGAACGACCGGCGCATGGCAAATCCACAACGCGACGGTAAGCGCGAGTCCGCCAATGGCAAACCGGATCAGCGAGCGCCGCAGGCGCGCATCGTGCGATAAGTGACCCAGCACGAGTTGCAAACCAGATGACCAGACCGAGGTTGATCCAGGCGCCAATGGACGTGGCGAGCGCCAAGCCAACTTGCGCCAGAGGGCCCATGAGCAAGACTTTGAAAGCAATATTGACGGCAGCCGCTATCAACGCGGCCTTCACAGGCGTCGCGGTGTCGCCGCGCGCAAAAAAGTTGCGACGACGCTGCGAATAAGAACGAACGGCAGCAATCCGAAAGCATAAGCCGTTAGCGTACGCCCCGCCGCCTCGGCGTCGGCGGCCGTGAAGGCGCCACGCATGAACAAGGCGCGCATGATCAGATCGGGAATGATGAAAAATGCCAACGATGCATGGGATCGACAGTAGAAGGGTGAATTCGATCACGCGATTTTGCGCTTGCCCGGCGCCATGGTGATCTCCATACGCAATTCGACGCGACATCTCGGGAAGAATGACGGTCCCCGCGGCGATACCAATGACGCCGATCGGCAACTGGTTGATACGATCTGCATAATAAAGAGCAGACAGCGCGCCTGCGGGCAGGAAGCTCGCAATGATGGTGTCCGCGAACAGCGCCAGTTGTACGCCAGCTGAGCCAAGAACGGCCAGGCCCCAACGCGCGGAAGAATCTGCGCACATCGGCGTCGAGCTCCGGGCCAGCGAAATCGGGGCAAGACACCCTGCAAGCCCTGCATCGCCGGCAACCAGCAGGAATTCGAGAACGCCGGCAACGAGCACGCCCCACGCGGCAGCGTGGCCCGCGGTTGGGAAAAACGCCGCCAGCGCCAGAGCCAGCATGAGTGACATGTTCAACAAGATCGGAGCAGCGGCGGCAGCCGCGAAGCGTTGAAGCGCATTGAGAATGCCGCCATAGAGCGTCACTAAGGTGATCAGCAGCAAATAGGGGAAGGTGATGCGAGTGAGTTCGACCGCTAGAGTGAAGCGGCCGGGGTCGCGCGAGAAGCCTGGCGCAAGCACATCGATAACCGCCGGTGTAAATATCAGCGCGACCGCAAGCAGCACAATCTGACTTGCGAGAAGCAAGGTGAAGATGCGATCCGCAAATTGTCCCGCGCGCAAACCGCCGCCCTCTTCCCGAATACGGGCGTAGGCAGGGACGAAGGCCGCATTAAAGGCGCCTTCGGCAAAGATCGCGCGAAAGTGATTGGGTAAGCGCAGTGCGACAAAGAACGCATCCGCCACCGGACCGGCACCCAGAACGGCCGCCAATATAACGTCGCGGGCGAAGCCGGTGATGCGGGAAAGCAGCGTAAAGCCGCCGACGGTGAGGATCCGTTGAATCATCGGGGAATTCCCTGCTTCCGGCGAAACTACTGCGGATTTAACCGACTTGAGGCCTACGGGACGATCCCTTAAGACAATTTCTTACCGGAACAAAGGGCTCAATCAGTCACCGCCGATGCCTTCGCCAATCATCCCCATTTTGCTTGCCGGCGGCGCCGGGACCCGGCTCTGGCCGGTGTCTCGCGATGCGCTGCCCAAGCAATTCCTTCCTTTGGTGGGTGACAGGTCTACCTACCAGGAGACTCTGCTGCGCGTGCGAAATCCGATGTTCGCCGCACCCATCGTAATCACAGGGACCAAATTTCCATTTCTTTGCCCGCAGGCAGGCCGAAGAAGTCGGAGTCGAAGCGACCGTGGTCATCGAGCCCATGCGACGCGACTCCGCCGCTGCCATCGCAGCGGCGACGGCAGTCGCCGCCAGCCGCGATCCACAGTCCGTCGTGCTGGCACTTGCGGCCGACCACGTCATCCCGGACCTCGAGGCGTTTCGCGCAACGTGCCTTGCTGGTCGAGCCGTGGCCGACGCCGGACGCATCGTGACCTTCGGGATCAAGCCGACTGAACCGAAAACCAGCTATGGCTACATCCTTCCCGGGAAGCCCTCGGCGACGGCGGCGTTTTCGCAGTGAAGAAATTCGTCGAAAAGCCGGACATCGCAACGGCCACCCGTTATACGCGCGAAGGCTATCTGTGGAATTCCGGAACTTTCTCTTCCGTGCAGACATCCTGCTTTCAGAGACTCAAGCGGCTGGAGCCCGAGATCGCCGTCGCAATCGGCGAAGCGGTAGCGCGTGCCAGTAACGATCTCGGCTTTGTGCGACTGCAGCCTGAGGCTTTCGTGCGCGCGCCGCAAAATCGATCGACTATGCCGTAATGGAAAAGACTGATCGCATGGCAGTGGTCGCGGGACAATTCCGCTGGTCCGACATCGGAAGCTGGGATGCGCTGTTCGACATAACTCCTCGCGATCCTGCCGGGAAACGTCGTGCAGGGCCAGGTTGTGATTATTGACTCAAACGACTGCGTCGTACATTCCCAGGACCGTCTTACCGCGGTCGTAGGCGTCAAAGATCCTGATGATCGTGAACACCTCAGACGCGGTGATGGTCATGCCGCGCGCACGGGCGCAGGAAGTGCGCGAACTGGTCGACAAGCTGAAAGCCGAAAAAGACCGGAGGCGACCGATCACAAGCGGACCCACCGTCCGTGGGGCTACTACAGAATCCATCGATATCGGTGAGCGCTTTCAGGTCAAACGGATCGTCGTCATTCCAGGCGGGATGCTGTCATTGCAAAGGCATCGCCACCGTGCCGAACACTGGGTTGTCGTGCGCGGCACCGCCGAAGTGACCATCGGAGATCAGGCCCGCACAGTGCATGAAAACGAGTCCGTATACATCCCGATCGGAAGCCGTACACCGGCTGGCCAACAAGGGAAAAATTCCGCTCGAACTGATCGAGGTCCAGACCGGCAGCTATCTCGGCGAGGACGACATCGAGCGGCTCGAGGACGTCTATAAGCGAACGACAACAACATGGAGAGCGACCGAGCAGCAAAGGGACGCCCAAGACCGTTTCCCGGGCGTCCAATTTGCCAAAATCGCAATCTTTGCGTGTAACTTTTTCTCACACCGCCGCAGATTATATCGGGGCAGCGGCCGTTTCACACTCTGTTGTGTGGCCAGGCACGTCCGGAGCTTTTACGCATCGGTGGCGGCCAACTCAACACCGGTTTGGTGCTGGCCAGGGCGGGTGCCAGCGGCTCCCCAAGCCGATCAGCGGTTTCATTGCTTTGATTTGGAAGAACCGCTTAAACAAGCGATCAAGCTTGGCCATGAGCTTGTTTTCTACTTCCAGCTCTTTGTCCAGATGATCGAGGGTAACGAGGTCACCAAGCTCGAGCAAAAGCTCGTCCCTGCTTTTTCCCCTAAACTGGGACGGGAAACATCAGGTAATGAATCCTCAGGAATGAAGTTCGGGCCGATTTTGATCAGCATGAAATTTCGATGGCCTCCTTCATTGAGTTTTTTAATTCGCCAGAAGACTTCGGACTCCCGACCAGCGCGCAGGAACTGTACCGTGTTCATAAACTCCCAACCGCTGCAATTGCCACATAGCCTGGCAATCGATGTCATCGTCGATCCTCAGAACATCCTGAAACATTGTAGTCCGCAAACAAGCTCTTTTCAGCTTCTGTAGGGCTGCCGGGTCTTCGCCCGGCAAGCTAAGGACCTTAAAGGCGCCATGCTTGAGCGCGTTGGACGGAGACGCTTCAGTCATCAGCAAACCCCTTTACAGATTAAGAGCTGGCGCGACCATGCGTCAATTTTGCAATCCGGTTGGTCCACCAAAAAGAGGAGCGCGGGCTGTGGTGCCGATTTCCCACCACGGCGCCGTCTGCCCACGCGTTCTCAGTGCCGGACGTAATTCGATTGGTTTCGCAATTAAAACTATCGTTGTGGAGCGTGTGCAAAAGAACATAAATGTAGCTGTTAATTTCACTGCGGCAGACGTCGCTACAGGCGCACGATGAACTTTTCAAGACGGGGTGCGCGTTCATATGTTCGCCCTGCGCAAAGATCCAAAGTTCATGAAAGGTTTCGGCACTGATTTGGCTTCATCCACGAAGATCCTGCTGATTACAGGGTCTGAAAGAGCAAATAAAACTGACTATTCGTCGCAGACCGTAATCGAGGATCAATTAGTCACCCGACTTGCCTCTTTCTGCTCTAGGCTTCGCCGCGCCGTCACGATTGAGAGCGGACTATTGAGTGTACGGGCTGGGATAATTCGCGATCAGCGCTGCGCGGCCAACCATTGAACTCAACACAGATAGATTGAGTGTCTTCCGTCAATTTCTGCGTCCTGGGGGTAGAAAGTCAGAGACATGAACAACGTGAAACGAATTAAACAATTGGCGTGAATAACGCAATTGGATCAGATAAGGGTGTGAGACGGATCATACAAATATTTTCGCAAGCTCATTCCTGCGGCTTACAAACCTAGTAAGACAGGCATGTCTTCGCACGACTTGGCCGCTACGAGAGACAGGCTTATGGCGTCAAACCATTACAAATTTTGTCGCTACTGAGTTCAAACAGAATTTCGCGCTAAAGATAATTTTTGTACGTCCAATAAAGCCACGCTAGGGAGTGGTGTGTCGAAGGAACGGACGGTATCCGCCGTTTCGCCCGATCCGCTTTGGATCTTGGTCGGTTGCGATAGCGATGGAAGATGGTCGCGTAGAGAGAAGCCTGACATCGTTTGCCTCATCAAGCTCTGCTCGTTAGCGGCTAGCCTGCCTTCCAGCGCGCGGCGCACGGCATCTATAATGCGATCCTGGGTCGGCGCATCGAGATACGCGTGCATTGGCAGATCTGATAACTTCTGAGGCTAGACGATCGCTCACTGCGACCCCACCCTTACCGACCGGAAATTGCTTGTAAGCCTGCTGGCGGTGCAACGGGATCGGATAATAGATCGCGGTCGGAATGCCTTCCGCTCTTGAGAGATGCTGCGAGCGCGTCACGCCTTCCGCCCGGAAGCCGTAGCGTGTATTGCGCCCAGATCGAGGTCGAACCGGCCGGCACCGTGGGCGTTATTGCAACGTCGGCAAGCCCTTGAGCGTAACGGCGGGCCACACGGTCTCGGGCATCGATCTCATCGGGGAAAATCTTCAGCTTTTCAATCAGGATGGCGGCCTGGATCGTGTCGAGCCGCGAGGCAAGACCGATACGGATATTGTCGTATTTGTCGCTGCCGTGGCCCGTGCATCCGCAGGCTGCGCAGGACATCGGCCAGCTCGTCATCGTCGGTCATCACCGCGCCGCCGTCGCCGTAGCAGCCGAGCGGCTTGGCCGGAAAAAAACTCGTCGCCGTCGCGTGGCCGAAGGTGCCGAGCCGGCGGTTATTGAAGGTCGCGCCGAAGCTCTGGGCGGCGTCGTCGAGAATGAACAGGCCTTCGGCGCAGCACTTCAGCTGACCGCGGCGTGGTCGGCCGCCAGACCAAACAGGTCGACCGGGATCACCGCCTTCGGGCGTGAGCCCGCAGCTTTTGCAGCCGCGACAGCGCCGGCAATACCGCTCACGTCGATATTGAATGTCGTCGCATCGACATCGACGAAAACCGGCGTCGCGCCGACCAGGGCCGCCACTTCCGCGGTCGCGCAAAATGTGAACGATGGGCAAAGCACCGCGTCGCCCGGCCCAACGCCTATACGCACGCAGCACCAGCACCAATGCGTCGGTGCCGCTCGCGCAGGTGATCGACATGCTTGGCGCCGCAGAAGGCGGCGAGTTCGGCCTCAAATGCACGCACCTCCGGGCCCGAGAATGAACTGGCAATGGTTGAGAACACGGGCGACCGCGGCATCGATCGCGCGCACCAAGCCGGCGGCGCTGCGCACCAACGTCAATAAACGGAATTGACGGAGGATTGGTTGCTAAGATTCATCGAACCGTCCGGGATAAAGCAACCGCGTCGATCAGCCGGCGACGCGCGCGCGGACCTTTCGTTGCGCAGGCGTGACTATGCTCGGACGAGACGGCGAGGCATTGCGTCGCGATCTCGAGGCTGGCAACACCTTCCTCGCCGGTCACGGCAGGCGTCGCACCGGAGCGGACCGCACGCACGAATGCGAACAGCTCCGAACGCAAGCGGCTCGGCATGGCCGACCGAAAGATGCCGCATCGAATAGCTGCCGTCCGGCTGGAAGCCGAAGCATTCGGTGACCTGGCGGGTGAGCAGATCGCCCATCACGTACTTGCTGCGCGTCGCGACGGTGACGTTGCGCGCCTTGAACGGCGTGAGCCAGTTGGTGTTGATGTGCGCCAGCACGCCCGACGCGGTGCGGAACTGCAGCAGCGCGATGTCCTCGCGCTCGGCGACCGCGCTCGAGAGCTGCGGCTGCACTTCGACGATCTCGGATCGGTGAACCAGCGGATCAGGTCGATGTCGTGCACCGCGAGGTCGATCACCACGCCGACATTCGACATGCGCGGCGGGAACGGTCCGACGCGGGTGATGGCGATCGAGAGAATATCCTCGCCGCGGATCGCTTCCTTGATCGCCTCGACGGCCGGATTGAAGCGCTCGACGTGGCCGACCATCAGCGTCACGCCTGCGCGGCGCGCGGCGGCGATGATCTCGCGTCCTTCGTCGACCGACGAGGCGATCGGCTTTTCCACCATCACGTGGACGCCGCGCGCGATGCAGGTCGAGCGCGATATCGCGGTGCAGATGGGTCGGCGCCGCGATCGTGATTGCGTCGACTTCCCGGTCGAGCAATTCGTCGACGTCTGGTTACAGCCGCGCAGCCCAATGTGCGGGCCACGAATTCGGCCTGCTTGCGATCGGGATCCGCGACGCCGACCAATTCAGTGCCGGGCAAACCGACGAATACACGAGCATGATTGCTGCCCATGACACCGACGCCCACGACGCCCACACGCAATGGACGCTCTGCGTTTGCTGCTGCAGCCTGCATCATGAGCCCGCTTGTCCCTTCAGCCACTTATCCCCTACCACGACAGGCAGCGGCTGGCGACCACCCGTGGAACACAGAACTGAACACGTTTTGCATCAGTGTGTGGCGGTATGTGATTTCAATGGTTTACGAGAAGTGAAACTGCCGGGAATGACCGAAATCGACCTAAAGCGGAAATAGTAAAACGTTACAGACTAACCTATTGAAATCACGGTAGCCCATGTTTTCCATCAAACCGTTACAAGGGAGCAAATTACCAGCGCATAAATTGTGCAGCAGCGCCTATTCTGCAGCGCGCGACGCGGGAAGCGGCAGCCGTAAGCCGGCTGCGACGGCGTCATCGCGGAAGGATTTGACCGCGGCGAGCGAAAGCTCGGCGGCCGTTTTTGTGCCCAGCGCGGGAAGCTTTTTGAGAACGTCGGCCGGCGCCGTGATGATGTGGCAGCCCATCGCATCCGCTTCCACAACGTTGAAGACTTCGCGCGTCGAAGCCCAGATGACCTCGACGTTGCGCGTCTTGCGCGCCCGCGCAATGGCATCCTGCATGATCGGCCGATAGTCAAGTCCCGAAGTCCGCGAGGTCGGCCGGCGAAAACCGAGACGCAGGCGGGCGCATCGCCGCTGAGCGCCTCGATCGCGCGCGCAACCTGCTCGCCCGTAAAGATCGCGGTCATGTTGATCTTGACGCCCTCGCGCGAGAGCGTGCGCACTGCTTCGAACAATGGCTCGCCGCGCGTATTCGTGACGGGAAGTTTTACGTAGACATTTTTGCCCCAGGACGCGATCACCCGGGCCTGCGCCACCATTTCCGCCACGTCGTCAGAGAACACTTCAAACGAGATGTGCCGGTCCGGCACCGCCGCTACGAGTTCTCGCGCATAGGCCGCGTAATCGGCAACGCCCGCTTTCCTGAGCAGGGAGGGATTGGTGGTGAAACCGGCTATCCATGGCTGCCTGGCCATCTCGACGATCTGGGCCTTGTCGGCACCGTCCGTGAAAAGCTTGACTTTCAGCTGTGCCAAGGTTGGAGCATTCATTTTTCTGGTCCTGCGGTCGCGTTGCGTGAAATTCAATATAGGACGTTTGGATGTGGCGTTCCAATGCGCCGGCGAACTAATCCCAATGGAACTGCTGCTCTACTAGCGATGATACGCCCGGTACCACTCGATGAAGCGCGCGATCCCCTCGCCGATCGGCGTCGACGGCCGGAAACCGACGTCGCGCATCAAATCGTCGACGTTGGCGTAAGTTGCCGGCACATCGCCAGGCTGCATGGGCACCAGCTCGCGTTTGGCCTTTTTCCCGATCGTTCCTCAAGCAGGCGCACCACTTCGAGAACCTCGACCGGCTTGTTGTTGCCGATATTGTAAAGGCGCCACGGCGCACTGCTCGACGCAGGATCCGGTGACGCCGTCGAAAACGCCGGATTTCCAGCCGGCGGCCGGTCAACCAGCCGCACGACCGATTCAACGACATCATCGATGTAAGTGAAATCACGCCGCATATTGCCATTGTTGAACAGTCTGATCGGTTCGCCGGCGAGAATGGCCTTGGCAAAAATCCACATGGCCATGTCCGGCCGGCCCCAGGGGCCATAAACGGTAAAAACCGCAGGCCGGTCATCGGAATTCCAAACAAATGCGCGTAGGCATGCGCCATGCAGCTCATTGGCTTTCTTCGACGCGCCGTAAAGACTCAAGGGATGGTCTGTGTTTTCGTGAACCGAGAACGGCATCGTCGTGTTGGAGCCGTAGACAGACGAGGACGACGCGTAAAGCAAGTGCCGACAACTATTGTGGCGGCATCCTTCGAGGATCGTGGTGAAGCCGGTGAGATTTGCATCCACATAGGCAAAGGGGTCTTTGAGCGAATGGCGGACGCCGGCCTGCGCCGCGAGGTGCACGACACAGGGAAAGCGGTATTCCTTGAACAGGCTCGCGACGCCCTCGCGATCGGCAAGGTCGAGTCTGACGAAGCGCATCTGATTGGATTTTGCAAGCTCCGCACGACGAGATTCCTTCAGCGTAGGATCGTAATAGTCATTCATGCTATCGACGCCAATGACGTCGCAGCCGTTGCACAAGAGACGCTGCGCGATGTGAAAGCCGATAAACCCGGCTGCGCCGGTCACGAGAATAGGGCCCATCAGTCATCGATCGGGTCCCGTTGTCCATCGACGGTCTAGAGCCGCCACAGATCAATTCCGTCAGGCTTTTTGCGCGATCGAGCTTTGCTTTTACGTCTAGCACAATGCCCGCGTTTCGCTTGAGCAGTTTGGCGATCAACGGCCAGCCGCCCGCCACATAGTCTTTGTGGCGCAACGGCAAGAATCACCGCATCGGCCGCCGCAGCGATCCGATCGGGCGTCAACTTGATTCCATATTCATGCGCGGTTTCCTCGGCAGACGCAATCGGATCGGCCACCTGCACGCTAACGCCCACGCGTTCCAGTTCGCGCGAGATGTCGATCACCTTGAATTTCGGATATCGGGAACGTTCTCCTTGAACGTCATGCCGAGGATCGTCACTCGTGGGATTGGCACGATGCCAGTTTTGAACAAGGCGCTGCATGCATTCTCGCGCGATGCGCTCGCCCATGCCGTCGTTGATGCGGCGGCCGGCCAGAATGATCTTCCGGATGGTAGCCCGCCTTTTCAGCGCGAAAAGTCAGGTAGTAGGGATCGACGCCGATGCAGTGTCCGCCGACAAGGCCCGGCTGAAAGTTCAGGAAATTCCATTTCGTCGCACGCGGCTGCAAGCACATCGCCGGTATCGATGCCGAGCTGGTGAAAAATAGCGGACAGCTCGTTCATGAACGCGATGTTGAGATCGCGCTGCGTGTTTTCGATGACCTTGGCAGCTTCGGCGACCTTGATCGAGGGCGCGCGATGGATACCGGCCTTGACCACCGAGCCGTAGACATCGGCGACGATATCGAGGGTGCGCGCGTCCTGCGCGGATACCACTTTGGTGATGGTTTCGAAACGATGCTGCCTTGTCGCCTGGATTGATCCGCTCGGGTGAATAGCCCAACGGTGAAATCGCGCCCGCCGGCGAAGGCCAGACTTTTCTCCAGAATCGGCAGGCATTCTTCCTCGATCGCGCCCGGGTATACGGTCGACTCATAAACAACGATATCGGCCGCGCTTGAGCACCTTTGCCCGACGATTTCGCGAGGCCGAACAGGACGGCAGAGAGTCCGGCCGCTGCGCGCTATCGATCGGGGTCGGTACCGTCACGATGTAGAAGTCCGCGCTCGGCAAGGCGCGACGGCTCATGATCGAAGCGCAGGCTCGCCTGCTTGAGGTCGGCAGTGCGCGACTTCGAGCGTGCGGTCGTGCCCCGAGCGTAGCTCATCGATGCGCTTGCGATCGATATCGAAACCGATCACCGTGCGCGCCCGACCGCGCAAAGGCGACGGCGACCGGCAAGCCGACATAGCCGAGCCCGATGACAGCGATTTCTTCGCGAATGTCCCACCTCTGCCCCCTCTCTACGCCGCTCAAGCATACGGTTTTTGGCATAAGACACGCGGTCGCTGTAACGGCACTCGTCCAAGCATGTCGTATCAGGAACGGGTTCGCGCGAATACTAAAAGCCGCGGGGCTGGGATAGACAAATCGTCACCGATCCAAATAAAGCTGCTCATATTTCTCGACCGCGAGCTGCAACACGAAATTCCTAACAATGTGGCTGCGCGCCTGAAGGCCGAGATTGCGGCGGGCATCCGGCGAGAGCTCCGCAATCGTCGATAGGGCCGCCGCGAATGCCCTGGCATCGCTCGGAGGCAACAATATGTCCCACTCTATCTAAGATCAAATCCGCATCGCCGACATTCGTAGCCACTGGCACAAGTCCAGCGCTCATACCTTCCGCGATCGCGTTGGAAAACCCTCGCCAAATGCCGACGACGAGGCGACGATGTCAGCTGCTGGATATAGCCTTTCGACATCTGAGTAGACGACCAACTGCAATGACATTTGGCGGCAATTGCAAATGTTCGGTACCGGCACCGACTAGAATTGCCCGGAGTTGAGGCAGCTTTCATCGCAGCAAGAAAAGTTGAATGATCTTTCATTGGGTCGACACGGGCTACATGAATGATGACGAGGTCGTTCTGTCCAATATTGTACGGCGGCACGCAACGTCGCGCGCGCTACCGGATCGGGTCGGAATTTCTCGGTGTCGATACCGTTGGGTACGACTTCCGTCCGTCGCGCTTTTAATCCTTGAGCGAAGTGGAATTGCAACCCGGCATTCGAGTTGGCGATAACAATATCGGGCACGCCACGAAAGACGTACATTCCATTTAATCACTCGGCCATAACGGGTGATGTCCATATTGACGCGCGTAGATTCCAGCAAAGGCGGCGCCGCGCGACGATTGCAACACAGAAAGGTGCGCCAGCGCAGCAGCTAAATTTCCGTGATACATCCAGCCCTGAACCACATCGGGCGCAATACGCCTGATTTCGCGACGAAGACGCATCACGGCCGATATAACTTTAAGAGTCGAACCTGTAGTCAGATCTGTCACAGGAACGCCGCGGCTTTCCAACACGTCTGTCAATTCGCCGCGAGCGCTCAGGCTGGCTACGTACTGCGGATGGCCGCGCTGTTGCAAGCGAACGGCAAAGTTGTGCCAGCACTGTTTCGGCACCACCTACACCCAGCCCGCTGGTGACATGGTAGGACTGTCGACATTCACAAGATCAGCTAAAAAGGTCCAGAGGCGTACGTCGGCGATCATATACACTCCAGTCATCTTTTCAAAATCATCTCATGAGAGGCTGGAACTCTGGAAATGACGCACACAAATCTTCATGACGCCAAGCTAATCCTCGAAGAGAGAGTTTATATCTTTATCGCCAATGGCAAGCACCTGCTCGAGAAGCGTGCCGTATAGAAAGCACGAGCCCGCACTTTGCCGATGGCCATCAGCACTGGGCTCGGACTATGCAGCAGCCAAGGCGTCCTCCAGCCTATCCAGACCTCAAATCGTGGCCCCCACGCCTCATTGGTTATAGTTGGCGTTTAGAGAAAACTGCCTGCTGAGCAGCCCATCGCCGACGCCAAGCCTCGAACATGAGGATCGTCCATAATGCGTAAGCCCAGTTACGGTTCCCATCGACGTGATCCAACCAAAGCTGGCGCACGGCGCGAGTATCTGGAAGGCCGCCGCCCAGGTGCAGTGGATCAAGAAGGTCCTCTGCCCAGTGTCGCAATGGACCCCGCAACCACTGTGCCAGCGGAACCCCGAAGCCCATCTTTGGCCGTTCCACGAGCTTACGCGGTACATGACGGTCAAGCACGCACCGCAACAGCCATTTGCTTTTGCCGGCACGAACGCGCAGATGTCGCGGCAGCGTCCAGGCGAATTCAACGACGCGATGATCCAGGAGCGGCGGGCGAACTTCGAGCGCGACTGCCATCGAGGCGCGGTCGACCTTTGCAGAATATCGTCCGGCAGATAGGTCGTGGTGTCGAACAGCTGCATGCGCTCAAGGAGGCTCCTCGCGTCGGGCCGTTGTGGGCCGCGGCAGATTGATAGCATGCTCGGTCAGGCCATGCGTCAAAGCGGCAGGGATCGGGACATTGGCTCACCAAGCGTAGATAGACGGTGTCGCCCTCGAGCAACAGGACCTCAGCGAGCTTCTTAAGCTTGTCAGCGGGCTGCGCGAGACGACGTGACCGCGGCACGACCGAGGCCAATATTTCGGCGGTACCTTCCGGGATCGCTTTCATTATGGCAGCGGCCACGTGGCGGATCGGTAGCGGCAGACGCATCAAACGCCGCCAAGGGTCCTTCGGCCAATGCGTAGCGATTGTAACCGCCGAACAGCTCGTCACCGCCGTCACCCGATAGGGCGACGGTGACGTGGGCACGTGTCAATTTAGAAACGGCGTGGGTGGGAATCTGCGAGAATCTGCAAAACGGCTCGTCGTAGATATCGGCAAAGCTGCGGCACCACGGACAGCGCGTCGGCGGCTGTGACGATCAATTCTTCGTGCATCGTCCCAAGATGATGCGCTACCGCCCTGGCATAGATGGATCTGTCATAGCCAAAGTCGGGAAAAACCGATCGAAAAGGTGCGCACAGCGCCCGCGCCGCGCTGCCACCATCAAAGCCATCGACCGTGGAGGAATCGATGCCACCTCGGACAGAAATGCGCCGGAGCGGCACATCGGAGCTCATCTGTGCCGAGACGGCATCGGCAAGAAGCGCGCTTAGGCTTGCTTCCGCGTCGGCGTCCGAACCCGTAAATTGATTGGCGAGCCCCGCGGCCGCAACTGCGCCGAGATCCCAATATTTCCGGCGCCTTTTTCGCCCGCCCGGTCCGATTGAAACCACCTCACCAGGAAGCACCTTTGTGGACGTCGCGATATATTGCGAACGGTGCCGGTACATAGGCGAAGCGTAAAAGCTGGCCACCGATGCGGGATCGATATCGAATGTGAGGCCTGCCGCTGCAAAGCTCTTCAGCTCGGAAGCGAAATAAAAGCGCTTTTTTTGCGCATAGAACAGTGGCTTGATGCCGAGACGATCGCGGACGAGGTGAAGCGTCTCCGTGGCCCGATCCCACAAGGCCATCGCAAACATGCCGTTGAGATCGTCGAGCGTGGGATCGAGGCCGCGCCTCGCCAATGACTCAAGAATGACTTCGGTGTCCGAAGTGCCACGCCATGTGAGCCCTGCCAAGGCCGGCGAGGCGGCAATTGCCTCCGCGTTATAGACTTCACCGTTATAAGAGATTACCCAGCGCCCGTCGGCAGAGACCATAGGCTGCGCGCCCGTCGGCGTGAGATCAACGATAGCGAGCCGACGGTGTGACAACGCAATGCCGCGTTCGGCATCGCTCCACACGTCGGCGCCATCGGGCCCGCGATAGGCGATCGCTTTCGGCCATGGCGCCTGCACGGCGCGCGAGGTCGGAATGATGACCCAACCGGGAAAGATCGAGCAAGCCGGCTATGCCGCACATGACTTATTTTCGGACCCTGGCATGGCACTGATTTTGTCCACAACATAAACCAGTAGCGAGTTAATCAAGACTTGAAACAGGAGTGAGATCGCACGCGCGAGCGCGACCAACACTCTGGCGCCTCGTGTTTGAGGGTGGTCAAGGAATTCACGAATGATGGCCACCAGGCGCGCACAACAGTCGATAGCATCACGTTGCTTTGAGAAACGCCCGCGCCTAGCGCACGATTGTAGGGTCAACGTGACGATAGTAAATTGCGGTGCGCCAGTCATTGACGTTCTCTAGGTAACTTGTGCCTGGATGAAGGCGTGCAGGCGCTCGCGACGTGCAACGAGTTCTTCCCAAGTTCCAGATCTGACCGATCGCCCCTCCTCTAGGACGACAATTACGTCAGCGTGACGAACCGTTGCCAGACGATGCGCGACAAGCAGAATGCCGATCTGCCCGCGCAACTCCTTTAAAGCGGACAAAACCGCGGCTTCGGATCTGAATCCAGGGCACTCATCGCTTCGTCCATCAACAGCATAATTGGATCTCATCAACAGGGCGCGCGCGATCGCGATCCGCTGCCGTTGCCCACCCGACAGCAAGACACCTTGATCGCCGATAATCGTGTCGTACCCGCGTGGCAATGCGCTGATGAAGTCATGGGCGTGCGCGCGTTTTGCCGCCAGTTCCACCTCCGCGGTAGTGGCCTCCGGCATGGCGAGCATTAGGTTTTCCCGGACGGATGCGTGAAATAAGATGGTTTCCTGAGGCACGTAGCCGATTTGCCGTCGCCAGGCATGAAGTGGTGCGTTCGTCAGACTATGCGTGCCAAGCGTAATCGACCCGGTTGAAGGCAAAACGAGTCCCAACAAGACGTGCGCGCGAGCGTCGACTTTCCAGCGCCAGAGCTGCCGACAATGCCGATCATGCCGGGTATCGGCATCGACAGATCGATGTGCTCGAGTCACGCTGCGCTGGCCGAACTTTACCGTGACATCGCGCATCACGAGTTGGGAGGGCACTGGAACCGAAAGCTTTTCGCAGTCGCCGTTCCGCCGTTCGGCATGAGCCTCGACAGCGCTTTGCAGCTTATCGATCGCGTCCATAGCATGCAAAAAGCCATTAAGAAGATGCAGGTAGCTTTGCACTGTCGTGATGCGCGGAAATAATCGCATGAATAGGCCAAAGACAACGATGACGTTTCCCGGAGGAATCACCAAAACGCTCTTGGCCAAATACGAATATCGCGGCCAAGGCGCAGAAGGAGAGGAATTCAAGCAGTCCGCGCACGAATATCGGCAAGAAGTTCACCACCGTATTCGCACTTTCGAGCCTACCGATAAGGGAATCGACTCGCGCACAAGCCGTAGCTTCGCTTGTAGTCGTCTTGACGATCTTGATGCCCGAAATCCGCTCGCTGAGAATCGATTGCAATTCCGCGTTCAACGGGGCGATCGATCGGCCGACCGCAAAGCTTTTTCCGTATAGTCGCGAGACCCCAACGGTCATCACCACCGCGCTGCTGATCAAAGCGAGGGTGACCGGCCAGGCAATCATCAACGCGAGGATCAGGTAGATGCCGGTACCGAGGAGGGTCGAAATCAGGTAGAGTCCGATGTAAAACGATTGCGCAAGACGCTCGCATTCACTGACAATCGCGCTCGTCAGTTCGCCTGCCTTTCTTTGCGATACGAATTCCCACTGAGCAGACATGATACGCACGGAATAGTTGCGATTGGCGGTGGCGCTTGTAACTGCGCGACGTGCTCGTCATCCACCAATGCAGCGCGATGAAGAAGACCGCCTGAAGGGCGGCAACACCTACAATAATCACGAGCATACTTGACAGTCCGAATGATCCACCGATGGCGCTAAGAGCCTGGTGCAATAGGTCTCCAGCGAGACCGGAGCCGGCCGAATAGGAAATGCCGATCTGAGAGAACAACGGCAGCAGCAGAATGACCGAGAGCCCTTCGGTCACTCCGACCAAAAACATAAGAGTAAGCATCGCCGCAAACTTCCAGCGCAAATATCGGATGATATCGATCAAAAGCTGAAGATAAAGATTCATTACTTGTGAGGACCGGTCCCTTCGAACGGCATCAAAGCTTTCGCCTCGTCACGAATCGCCATGCTTTGCCGAGCAATCGACGCACGGTCGATTCCTCCCATCGGGAATAAAATTCGACCCACGGGCCGGTTCGCGGCACCAATGGTGATGCCTAGCATCGCGAATTGACGGATCGCACCGGGTATCCATCGTCCACGCCGCACCGCGTGGCGGTACGGCAGGGTACTCGGGTCGTAGACGCTCAGAAATGGATCGGTGATCTGGTCGCTTCGCCGTGAGCCGTTAAGCTCAAAGTCCCACGCCGTTTCATCTTTGCCGCAACAATCCGAGCAAAGTTGACCGCTCCCAAAACGCGATTTGCAATGAAGACCGATAGGGCGCACCCGTTGCGATAAAACCGATGTCGGGAAATCCGGGATACGGACCGTCAGGATCTGGCGCCGGGGCCAATCGCAAGTAGACGGCTCCTCAATTTGACCATAGCGGCGTGCAAATCTGGCTATGCGCGCCGTATCGACGGGACCTGTCAAAAATAGTCTTCAAGCAATAGAAGCACGTAGCGGCTGGGGATATCGCCAAGAGCGCGCGCGAGCGTGTCCGACCAAGATCGGTCGTCGCCCACTCGCACGGGGGTAACGCGAGAATCCGAAAAAGTCCGGTGGTTGCTGACCAGATGCAAGGGATATGGCAGATCCGGCCAAAAGCGAAACAACAGCTCGAAAAATATCGGCCAGAGGTCCGCGTATCCATCATGCGACAAAACCACGGCCGACACATCGGAGGCTAATTGCTGAGTGACCGTCGAGCCTTCGACGAGGTCACAAGTGAGGCGCGGGTCGTGAAACATCGGCATATGTTCGGCGTGGAGTGAAGTCGAAAGTTTGACCGAGAATTGCTACCGCAGTCTGGGTGAGCGGTAACCCATATCAAGCGCGGCACCTTCGCGGCGCAAGCCGCTATGCCGCCGCCACCGCTTCGGCATCCACCAGCACGCGGACTTTGCGGCCAAGCAAGTCGAGCAGAATAGTCACGCGGTCGCGATCGGTCATGCCGTCGTAGAGGCCGAGACAGTCGGCTAACACACCCTCGACAATGCGAATCTTTCGCCGAGGCGAAACGGACGCGGCTCTAGGCGAATGAAGCCAACTGCATCCTCGCGCGCTTTCAGCGTCGTCACCACTTCATCGGGAACCGCCGCTGGCACGTCGCCGTTGCAGATGAGTTGCGTAACGCCGATCGTCGAATAAACCGACCTCCAGCGCTGCACGGTAATATCGATCGCTACGAAAAATAACGTGGGAATAGCGGCGCGGGAACGATATCGATACGCCGCGCGTGCTGCCGGCGCTTGAGATAACGCGGCAAGTACGTCGTAAAGCCCTGGCGCATGAGATGCGCAACAGCTTTGTTCTCGGCGTTCGGCTGCGACTGAACAACATACCAGCGAAAGTTGGCGAAAGTCATTCGATCACCTCTTGCGGTTTCTTCATCTTGACTCTGAGCATTTTTGGCACCAGTACGCGGTCGGCGCCGAAACGCACAGCCGCGGCGTCGCTCAACGCGCGCGCATCGGTGACACCGGTGATCAACACGCAGTCAAACGGCTTAGTGACCGTCTCTAAATCAGCGTAGATCGGCGCTCCCATAAATTCGCGTTTTGCTGTACCAGCCTGCACCAGGCCGACTATTTCGATGCCGTGGTCCATGGTGCAGAGCGCAGCAATCTCGGCAAGATCGGATCTCGCCCACGAAGAGTATTTTCTTTACGCCCCGGCCATTGGCGACGCCAAAAGTTCTGAGCAATCATGCTTCGCTTGCCGGAAAAATTCGAACGAATAAGAAAGATAGTCGACCGTAAGGCGCGACTTCTCGGCGAACCCTTGGGGCGTGAGGTAATAGGCATATCGCCGCGCCGGCGCGCTGCGAACTTTGACGAGGCCTTTCTTGATGCAACGCTTGAGGTAGGCGTTGACCAGGCCAAGCGCGATGCCAAGTTCAGAGGCGAGCAGCCGTTGCGATTGCGCGCGGTCCTGCTCCACGGCGTCGAGCAGCCCGAGCATTATTCGCGAGTTTTCCGGATTTTCTTCCCCGCCCGCCGCATGAAAGACGCTCCCCGCCACTGCCACTGTTACGTTGTTCACCACGTGAACGTCAAGCCTCATCGTTCACAAGGTGAACACAATTTGTTACCATTTTAACTTTGATTAGCGATTAAGTTACAATATGTTAGCGTCTCCTATATGGTTCGCTCCATAATTAGTCGGTTGCGGATCCGATGACCGGTCCGGCGTGGTGCCAGCCGCTGAAATGGCGTTCGTCCGCGACGGCCCAATAGGTCCCTCTTGTTCGAAATCTGGTGAAGGGTGAGCTGCTAAAAGCTCGTCGGTCGCGGTACCAATTCAATGCGTAGCGTGTCGCCTAATTGCGCATCTTACAAATCGCAAATAGCTTTAAAACGGTTCGCAGGAGTTTAGTCGTTTAGTAACGCCCGTTCGTTCGCCCTGCTGAAATAAATTGAGCCTGCCACTCGTCCAGATGATTGGCATCAAACTCCATCGGCGCGCCATCGCCGCCTGGAACAAGAAGTAGACATCCGTTTTCGTTGCAGAGTGTTGATTTCGGCGAGATAAAAGTTGCTCCGGCTTTTAAGAATGCTTCTTCAAGCCTCTTATCGACATCGAAAGCTCCCCACACGATCAGCGATTTGTTGTTATCTTGCAGTTCTTTTGGCTCCAAATCTAAGAGCCCAGCAAAGGGGCTGTAAATCCGACTTAGAATCCTCTGCGGTGGTGCTGTCCAATGTGGAAATTGCCCAACGCCAACGATACGTTGGACACCCATGGATTTAAGACGCTCGACGGTAAGGCGAATTGATTCATCAATGCGTCCGCCCTCAGGTGACATATAATATGTGAACCAAGAACCGGCCATTATGACGCTGTCCGGGCGCAACAACGCTATCTTCTCTGCCACAATTTCATAGGCATCACTACATTTCTTCTGATGGACGGTGGTCTCAAACGAAAAAGTGGGGGCATGACGAAACCGTATATTGAATCAGATTGAACCCATGACTGTTCGCCAACTGTTGTAAGCCAGGAATGAGGTGGGCAGCATGTGAATCACCCCAAACTACGATCTTTTTCCACCTGACTTCCCATGCTCATCGCATCCACTAAATCGCGAGCCGAGGTTGTCGGGGGTAAGGAAGCAACCTGTAGCCCTGGCGGCTGACGTCGCGGCCGTCGAATAATCACGGAACATATTCTGTGTCTCAACGGGAAACCGCGAGGGTAAACCATCGAATGCGTTCAAGGTCAGGCCTACTATTGCAATTACGGCCAACGCGGCCGAAGTAAAAACCGTCTTCGATGATCGTGCCGTCAGCCTAAAGCGAATGGGCTTCTCAACGAATCGATAAGTGATGTCAGCCAGAATGAAGGCTAGGAACAATACAGATAGCCTTCATCAACGCAGTTGGATCTTTCACGCGGAGAAGGTGAGTGAAAACGAGAATTGGCCGGTGCCACAAGTAAAGTGGATAGCCTAATAGGCCAATATACACCAACAGTGGCGAGCCAAGAATCCGCCGATTGAGTGAGGCATTGCCGCCGGCGAAAATCAGCAGGGTGGCGCTAAGGTCGGCATCAGTGCCCACCATCCTGGAAAAGCCCTCGCCTGACTAATAAACAGTACCGAAAAAATAAGTAGCGTAAGCCCTATCCAGCTTGCCGTTTCCTCAACTGCATTTGCCTCATTTGCTCCTGACGCGCAAAACGCTCAAATGGAGTGATCAGCGAGAATGCAACCCAGCATTAGCTCCCAAAAGCGCGTAACTGGAAGATAAAATGCGGCGGGTTGATTGGCTGTCGTTATTGCGGACGTTCAGACCAAAAGATAGTAGAAAAATGATTTTGGCAACGGTGAGCGATCCACTTTTTTCCGCCATGCGAAGACCATCAGTATGGGCCAAACAATGTAGAAATTGCTCTTCGACGCCTAGCGACCATAAGTGAAGCAAGGGCTTCAGCTCAGAAGCCAGGTCAAAATAACCTTGCTCTTGAAGAAGTGCGAAGTTGTAGACAAACGCAGCACTAGCCGCGATGCTTTTCCCGAGAAGCGCATAGTCGGTGGGTGTTAAAATGTACCAACCAAAAACCGTGCATGTAGCACAAGCAACGATGATTAGTGCAGGAAAAATTCTTCTAATCCGGCGCGCATAAAAATCGGCAAAACTAAAATTACCCTCTTTTCTTGTCCATCGAATATGACGCCGGAAATCAAAAACCCGATATGACAAAAATATGTCAACCCCAACAAACCCTCCAGGAACGTAATTCGGGAAATGCGTGGAAGCCGATTACTGACAGAACGGCAACTCCACGAAGCCCGTCTATATCGCTACGATACGTCACACTCACTCAGTGGTCCCCTTACAGCGCGTCCCCTGTTATTGTACCTAACAACCTTAGGGGAGGACGTGAGACTTAAAAGTCGACCCCGCTCTTTGGCTGGTGCAAAGCCGCGGCGCTGCATGGCGTTCCAGAGCTTCGACCGAACATGTCGAATCAAAAATCGCACCGCGCCCTACGTTAGTCGACCGATAGCGCTTATGGGAAAGCAGTTCATCAACGTGCAAATCACGTCAATGCTGGTGCAGGCAGGGTTTTGATCAAATCCGCTTTTCCGATTTGCCGCCCTAGGGTGCGCGGTCGCGATCAAAACGGCTTAGGCTGGCCGTCTGATGGCAAAAAATTCTCTATCTGGTCGCCGAAGACTGGTACTTCGTTTCACATCGACTCCCTATGGCTCGCGCCGCTAGGGAGCGCCGGATATGAGGTCCATGTCGCGACACGTGTCGTCGAATGCGCCCATCAGATCGAAAATGAAGGTTTTGCCCTGCACCCCATCGCCTGGCAGCGTGGCTCGATCAATCCGCTGCAGATGATGGCCGCGGCGATAGCAGTACGTGGCCTCTACCGCAAGCTGCAGCCAGACATCGTCCATCACGTCGCGTTCGCTCCAGCCATAATAGGCTCCCTCGCAGCACTCGGGCTGCCCATGGCAAAGTTGAACGCGCTCGCGGGATTGGGCTTCGTCTTCACGTCCAAGACAGCCAAGGCGCAGCTACTGCGTTTGCTCGCTCATCATCTGCTCGGCTGTCTTTGCAGCGGCCCGGCACTATGGTGCTCGTGCAAAATCCTGATGATGGGGCCATGGTCGAGCGGCTCGGCGTCGCGAAGGACCGCATTGCTCTCATTCCCGGATCTGGCGTCGATATCGAGTTGCTGACGCCGCTAACCGAGCCGGATGGTCCTTTCACCGTCGCCTTCGTCGGACGCCTTGCTCTACGACAAGGGTGTGGAAGCGCTGGTGCGGGCGCATGAGATCCTCAACAAGCGAGGATTGCGCGTACGAGCTTTGCTCGCCGGTGTGCCTGACCCATCGAACCCGGCCTCAATACACGGGAGCCAACGCTCGCCCACTGGCGCCAGCGCGAGAATCTTGTAGCTAATCGGCCACGTCGAAGACGTGCGTACAGTTTGGGCGAAAGCGCATGTTGCCATACTGCCGTCGCGGCGGGAAGGACTGCCGAAGAGTTCTGCTGGAAGCGGCGGCTTGCGGCCGGCCGCTGATTGCCTCCGACGTTCCGGGATGCCGGGAGATAGCGCGCCACGGCGTCAATGCGCTGCTTGTTCCGCCCGACGATCCCGGAAGCGCTCGCACACGCTATTGCAACACTGATGAACGATCCCCGATATACGCATCCGTTTTGGCCGAGCGAGTCGCCAAATCGTTGTGGCTGACTTTTCCAGCGCGCGAATCGCCGACGAGATCGTAGCGCTTTACGCGCGCTTGCTGGCGCAGGCCGTGCCGTCCGACGATCGAGTCACAAGCTGGTTGGTTCGATGAGACAAAGCGGTGATGCCTTGGCTTGGCTGGTCGAACTCGGCGGGTCGTGCTCCCTCGCCGCCGGCACAATTAGCTTTGTCCTTTTGCTCTGGCTCAAGCCCATGCTCAAGCAGTATGCGCTGGCAAAGCCCGATGTCCGCTCATCGCATAAAACGCCGACGCCGCAGGGCGGCGGCATCGCCGTAATCGCTGCGACTGTTGTGGTGTTTGCCACCATTGCGATTTTTTCCTACTCTCATAAAGGAAGTCCTGGCGATTAGCCGTTGTTTTTGTATCCGTCATCGGTCTTGCCGTCGTCGGCATCACCGATGATATCCGCCCAATTGCGGCCCTACCGCGATTGCTGCTGCAAGCGGTCGCGGTCGTTGCAGTAGTGGTCTCGCTGCCCGCCGACCTACGCTTGCCTCGAAGTCCTTCCGTGGTGGCTCGAGCGCGTCTTGATATTCGTTGCGGTGCTCTGGTTTGTGAACCTCGTCAATTTCATGGACGGCATCGACTGGATGTCAGTGGCAGAGGTAGTTCCACGTCTCGGCCGGTCTCAGCCTATTCGGTTTGATGGGTGCGCTTTCGTGGGACGCTACCCTCGTAGCGCTTGCCCTCTGCGGCGCCATGCGTTGGCTTTGCCCCGTTCAACCGCCCGGTGGCACAGCTGTTTCTCGGCGACGTAGGCAGCCTACCGATAGGGTTGTTTTTAGGTTGGCTCCTGATTTTGCTCGCCGGTAGCGGATACCTTGCTGCAGCATTGATATTGCCTCTCTACTATTTGGCAGACGCGACGATCACTCTGTTATGTCGGCTTATCAACCGCGAACCAGTACTGCAGGCACACCGCAGTCACTTCTACCAACAGGCAATCGATGGAAAGCTTTGGTGTCTACCAAGTCGTCATCCGCGTTTTCGCGCTAAATATTATCTTGATTGGCTTCGCAACAGTGACAGTGATGACCAAATCCACGACGGTGCATATCATAATGCTCGCGGCCAGTAGCGCAATGGTGGGAATCCTGCTTTGAATTTTCGTCATGCGCATCGTGGATAATTGCCGCATCGGTTGATCATCAGCTGACCGCGCTGCATATGTTAGCTTCGTATGCAAAAACCACCTCGCAACCCTTAGGCTGACTGATGAAATGTTGCCCTAGAAACGCTCTAGTGATCCTGAACGTTCGTTAATCCAGATCGAATGCCGAACTGTAGTCGCGCTTCAGGTGATGATCCTGTGCGGCTTTATGCAACACGCAGTTTCCGACGACTAGGAGATCAAGCTCGTTGCCCATGAAGCACCGGAAAGGCGTCCTCCGGCGTGCAGACAATCGGCTCACCGCGCACATTGAAGCTGGTGTTCAACCAGCACGGGGCAGCCTGTTTTCTCTTGAAACCGCTTTAGCAGCCGGTGGAAGAGCGGATTAGTATTGGCATGACCGTTTGAATGCGCGCCGAGTAATCCACGTGCGTAACCGCCGGAATTTCCGAGCGCACAAGATTGAGCTTTTCGATGCCAAATAGTGCCTGCTGTTCGGGCGTCATGTGAACGCCGCCGATCCTTGCGAACGTCGGCGACGATCAGCATGTAAGGGCTATCGGAGTCGAATTCGGAACCATTCGGCAACATCCTCGCGCAAGACCGCAGGCGCAAACGGGCGAAAGCTCTCCCGATATTTAATCTTAAGATTCAGATTGCGCTGCATGGTTGGTGACCGCGGATCGCCAAGGATCGAGCGGGCCCCGAGCGCGCGTGGCCCAAACTCCAGTGCGACCCTGGAACCAATCCGACCGCCTGCTGTTCCGCGAGAGCGTCGGCCGCCTGTTCCGACCATGTCAGCCTTCAGCTGGCAACAGAAAATTGCGCTCCCGCTGCGGTCAGCCGTCGTTCAATGTCCGCTTGAGCTATAGCTCGGGCCGAGTAGCGAACCATGCATACGGTCACCGCCATTCGGCCTGCGCGGATGGCCCTCGTAGAGATGTGACGGCCGCGAGCGCCGCCCCGACCGCGCCGCCTGCATCGCCGGCCGCCGGCTGAATCCAGATGTTTTCAAACGCACCATCACGCAGGACTTTGCCATTGGCGACACAGTTGAGCGCCACGCCGCCAGCGAGACACAAGTTGCGCGCGCCCGTCTGCTTTCGCGAGCGCTCGGGTCATCCGCAACACAATCTCTTCGAGCACGGCCTGGATTGAGGCAGCAATGTCCATATGAAAGGGCGTAAGCAGCTCATTGGAGCGCGCACTGGTGCGCCAAACAGGTCCGAAAATCGCTGGTTGGTCATTGTCAGGCCAGTGCAGTAATTAAAGTACGACATGTCCAACCGGAACGAACCATCCGGCTTTAGATCAATGATCTTGTCGAGAATGAGCTTTGGCGTATTTCGGCTCACCATAGGGGCAAGTCCCATAACTTTGTACTCGCCTGAGTTCACCTTGAAGCCGGTATAATAAGTGAACGCCGAATACAGCAGTCCGAGTGAATGGGGAAAATGGATTTCTTGAAACACCTGCAGGCGGTTGCCGGAGCCCATCGCCGCCGAGCGTGGTCGCCCATTCCCCTACCCCATCCATGGTCAGAACCACCGCGTCCTCGTACGGCGAGGGAAGAACGCCGATGCCGCGTGACTCAGGTGGTGCTCGCAGAACAGTAGTCGCGCCATGTCCAATCGCCGTTCTCAGCTGAACCGCTTGAGCTCACCGCGAAGCAGCGGTTTCTGGAACAGCTTTTCCCGCAACCAAAGCGGGATCGCCATTTTGAACGAGCGGAAGCCGCGCGGAGCCATAGCTACGTAGGTCTCCAGAAGCCGCTCGAACTTCGAGAAACGGCTTGTCGTAGAACACGACATAGTCGAGTTCATCCAGGCGAGACCTTTCCCGTCTTGCAGGCAATAAGCAATTGCGTTTGGGGAAACGACGAGTCGTGCTTCTTGCGGGTAAAGCGTTCCTCCTGCGCGGCGGCAACGATACGGTCGTCTTCGACCAGTGCCGCGGCGCTATCGTGATAAAAGGCTGAAATGCCAAGGACGCGCATCGTTACTAGTTGACAGCTAGAACAGCGTGTAGATGAACGGAGCGACCGCAGAGCCCTTGCTCAGCACCACAAGACCGCCGAACACCACCATCATCAACAGAATTGGCAGTAGCCAGAATTTCTTGCGGACGCGCATAAAACGCCACAGCTCGCTCAAGAAAGTCCATCACGCAATTTCCTCTTAGAATTGATCTTTCATCGTCGCCGGCTCGGGTCCAGGGCGGTGCCGAGCGATCCAGTAACTGCTGCGGTCAGGCTCCGACTGGAGCCGTAGCAGGTCCTTCCCCAACGCCCGCATTACTGAGACCGGTCGGCCACACGGCGCGCGTAGAACAACAGACCCATGACGATGGGATTGACCACGGAGTGCAGCAGCGAGACCAAACTTGAACCAGAGCCAGTTGAGAGGCCTTGAGCACTCCAGGACAAATATAACCTGCGGCAACAAATAGCACGGCAGGTCCCTCGCGAGCCAGGGCCAGCGGTTTGCCGTCATCGCCACCAGTTCAACAGCGTGAACACCCCTAGGGCTGCTGCAATGACAACGCCGAAGGATCGCTCCGACCTGCGTTTAACGTTCTCCTCGCGCGAAAACTTTCGTGCGTGGTCTGGGTTTTCATGGATTGCGCGCTAGCCTTCGCAGGAGCATATCGTTCTGGTGGTGGCCTGGCGGCGTCTGGTCAGGATCAGTTGCGCCATTAGATGGACAACCGGCTGATGGGGAACGTTTGGCTACCATGTTGATTTGGCCAACCAGGCAATAACCGCGAGGCCGACCGGCCTTTGCGTCAGCAAGCGAGTCACCATGGCACTTGGCGCCAGACCGAAACACGGGGTTGCAAGGACGAAAACAAACGGATCCCGAGACCTCAGCCCAATGATCGCGACCGGACACCGAAGTCAGCCAAATTCGAACAGTGGAGCGATTAACGCATCAGAGTAGATTGCAATCGAACGGAGAGATCGTGCTGCCATCAGATCTTCGCGGCTATTGGTCTCAAGCGCGATAGAGGGCTACCTCGAAGGTCTAAGGTTTGGCGGCTTCTCAATTTTCGGCTATGTACATGCGCTGGGCACCGTGTGGGCCGCTGGTGCAAACAAAGGCTTCACGGACATGCCGCCTCAGTGTTACAGAAACCGGCTGTATTGCTCACACCCGAAACGGAAATATGCAACGCTTTTTTATCGGCCGATTGATACCTTGCTATGGCACTTTGCGGTGCTCTCGCTGTCGATAAGTCCGATCGGAATCGGCTTTCATAACTGGACGCGAAGACCTCGACTTTCGGGTTAGCCTCCTGGGGCTATGTTTGCAGCCTTCTTGCTAGTGCTCGCGATAGCGACTCGCATCGATCGGGCGGTTGCGGCAGCTAATGTTTTCTGTGTTTGTAATCATGCTGCCGGTGATCTTTTCCGCTGTCTTGGAGACCGCAGCCATCGCCCTGCATCTTGCTGATCGCGTTGCTCTTGCTGAGGATAATTCAGTTTACGAGAGGCGCGGCCGCTGGCCGGCGCACCTCATGAGCGACGCCCGAATGTTCAATCGCGACGGGCTTCGGCTTTACCGTCCTGGCAAGGTGACGGCGTTGTAATCAATGACCTCGGCCTGCGAACCCAGCGCCCGCAGACCAAGCAGGCCGGTGAGTGGCGCATTGCGATCACGGGAGGATCGACGGCCTGGGGGTTGGCGCGTCGGAGACGAAGGTACCATTGCGGCGCAACTGCGCACGCACTCCAGCGTCATGGCTTAAAACGTCAGTGGTGTACAATTTTGGCATCGAAGGCGCGGAACTCAAAGCGAGCTCGCATTGCTAAAGCGCTTCAAGGAAATTTATGCAATTGATCAAGCAATATTTTATACAGGCGGCAACAATGTGGGCGGTGCCCGCTATGGAGACGGACGGCCATGGCTCAATCAAGCGACCGGGTTCACAAGCCTCGAGCTTGTCAAGGCGTGGACTGCCGCGCTCGCGGCGCGCTAAATTCGCCGGCGACAAACGCGCCGACTCGAACGACCGGTCACGAATGCGACCGTCGCACAGCCTCAGCGCGGAATTGTAGCCCGCTACCAGTATTGTCGGACTGCAGGATAAGTACGACTTCGCTCTCCAGCCCTCGTTGTTCACCCGCTCGCATCTAGTTGGAACGGAATCTGCGATAAAACGTACGGTCGAGTCCATGTTTCCAGGCTTGGTCGAATTGTGGAGCAGAGATGTATGAGGGCGCACTTGCCGCTGAGCCTGCCGATCACGTCCATGATCTACGCAATGCGCTGAATACTCGTCGGCTCTCAAGTCTTTGCTGATTTGCTTCCATTCATGAAACGGGCAGCTCTGCAATTGGGAAACGCCTGGAACCCATCGCAGCGCGTGCAATTCCTCCCGTCCTCCCGTCAAAACGACTGATCTGACTCTCGGCAGCGTTGGATCAAATTAATGCATCTAATAATTTCGCAGAAGCGATCTTGACCGAATCGCGCCTCCGTCAGGGCCTCGGACAGGTCTGTGTTTAAAGGCCCGCTCTTTCCATGAAATTTTCCGACATATCCGGCGCAATCCTCATCTTCCTGTGCGTGGGGTGGACACGGCTCGGATTCACAGCTGCTCGAATGTATTTGCCGATCAGTTGGGATCCTCGCTTGTTGAAATGTACAGGATCGATATAGAGCGTTCTCTTCACCTTCAGAAGAGGCGAGACGCATCACATACTTGCCGGCGGCCCCGCTCAAGATATGATTATAGCCTGCCGTGTAGAGTTCTTGATCGAACGGAAAATGGTTCAGGTCCGACTGAGTAATGTATTCGGTCGTCTTGGAACTGTGCCTCTCGACCAAGGATGTTGGCTGCAGAATGAAAATGCACGCAATGCCATACGCGCGGCAGATCGCCTCGGTATAAGCTCGGATTTTCAGATAATAGCTCGCAGCCTGTTCGACTGAGGGAGCATCTACTGTAGTACCCCGATCCGCGCTGAACTGATGAATTTGAATTGAACAGCGAGCACGGTTAGAAGCCGGCTCAAGATCCGCTCGGCTTGTCACGCAAAGAATGGCCGATGAATCCGGTCGTTTACACCAGCAGTCCAATAAAAACGTCGTCTGGCTTCCCGCCATAGCGGATCGAAGCAAATTCGTTCGAACCCATCAAGAAATACCACGCTGAGTTGGCCGCGGCCTCGACGATTTCATAAAAAGCAGAAACCGCGGCAGCATGTTGGATTGTCTCGCGCCCGACTTTCAGGCCATATTAATACGCTACGGCACCACGAAGCCATCGCTCGCCGAACGCGTAGCTGTCCAAGGTTGCGAGAACAATTGGGAGCCACGGCTATTCTCATTGCTGAACACACCCATGAGAACAACGGATTTTACGTGCGCGGCAAAAGCCTACCGAGCGCAGTCCTTATTGAGTGTTTTGCTGACGAAGCCCGAAGCGCGGATCCCCGATGTAAGCCAGCTCTGAATGGTGATGCCGCTGGCCCCCTTGGCGTTCAGGCGAAGTATGTGGCAGGTCTGTACGCAGTTCCTCTCTCGAGGCGTAGCGCGCCGACGCAGCAAAGTCTATCTGTCACCGTTAGTTCCGGGCTGCATCAGAATCGCGCCATCAGCGCCAGCAGCAGTTCGGCAACGCCAAACGTTGCTACTACCGCAATAAATAGCGCTACGAAAGCTTGGCTACAGCCCCAGCCAAACGGCGGGGCCCTGCTTGCTGCTCTTGAGTGGGTGCGCCGGTTGCCGTTCGGTCGAGACCACATCAAGATCCTCGCAGGTTCCTCTTGGCGCCATTGCCGCTGGCGAGCCGCGCTGCAGTGGCGGTGAAAAGTGGCACTAAAATGTATAACCACAAAAAAATAGCGGCGTAGCGAGGCGCACGCACGTAATAAACTGAAAATCACCTAAGTGCAAAACATGATTTTTGACCCTTGCGCGAACGCAATCGGATATCGTGCCAGCCGAGCCGTCGCTCTTATCAACGCAGCGATCACCGTCTGGCTGTGCTCCTTGCTCTAACCTACTGTTTATCCCCGGCCTGCTTCAATCCGATCTATGTCATTTCTCTGACGACGCGGGTGCGTGCCTATTCCTCGCCGTAGCTGTCGGCACGCGAGATCAAGAATTGCCTGCGTTGCGTTAAGTGCCGCATCGGTGCCTTTCAATGTTCGCTTTGCAATATGGCATCGTGAATGTACTTGCCGAGCAAAGGCGTTGCCGACCTTTGTGAAATGGTCTACATCGAATATACGCATCCGCCACGCCGTCAAACGGTGCAGAGGCGTCCAGCACACGATTGCCATTTCGACCTCTCTTTAAGAGAGCATAGCCGCGTGTCATTATTTCCTGACTCTGTGGAAAATTTTTCAAGCGCTCCTGAACGATCAGACGGTCGCGGTCATTTAGATTGCTTTGCACCAGGGGGTCGGTTGCAGAATGAAAAAGCATTTAATCGAATACTGTCTGCAGAGAACTGAAGCATATTCTGCGTACGAGAAATAATAGTCGACCTCCTGATCGACCAAAGTGAGATCTATCTTTTCGGTAGCTCTTGGGCTCAGGTAAACCCCTGTTTGTATCAACAATGCTTGCGCGAGCTCGCCGCTGTCGATCGCCTTGTCCAACAAAGAACATCATCGGGTGGTGCACCTCGTCGAGTCACGCCGGCCGTCCAATAAAAATCGTCACCAGGTAAACCCCCAATTGCATTGCGTGAAATGTCGTTAAATCCCACTAGAAACACTGCCACGTTCGGTCGCAATTCAATGATTTCGTCGGAATGAACCTAGCCGACATATCTGACAGCCTCGCGTAGCTTTCGGCCAGTTAATGCTTACCGAAGTTGTCGTCACTGGGCAAACGCGTAGTATTCGATCAGGTTGTCAGGTAATTTGGCGCAAAACGCACCCATTGTCGAACCACCAAGCTAGCACAACCTTAGTTCTTGCAGATTTGAAGATTCTTTGGCGCATGCCATGTCGAGCGTTTTTGTGGCAAGCCCGAATCGCGGATCCCAACGCATGCCGCTGCCGAAAGCTGACGACACGCATCGGCCTCCTTGCCGTGGTGGATCTAGCTCCGATGGCCGCACCCGCTGGTGAATATAGGCGACCGTAAATGTCGTCTTTGACAGCGCACCATCTTTGCATCTGTTCGCAAAGGACCAAAGACGAAGCCCAATCTCCAGACTGCCCGCAATGATGGTGAAGGACACCAAAGCCAGCCAGAATTCGAACAGAAAGACGGAAATGATGAACGCGCCCTGGCGGGATGCTGGTCAGGTCGATGGAACGGATATCATGCGGCTACCGCTCGTTCGCTACCATTTGGCTTCAGAGTGCGCGATAGAGGCCCGTGTGCAATCAGATCGTTGGCATGGGCATTTGGATGCGGGTCCGGTGGCGTGACCCAAAGAGCTGCTGATTCTTCCTTTGCAAATAGGGCAGGATATCCACGTAATCGACGCTATAATTGATTGGCGGCATCTCGCACAAGATTGCTGATCCTGTCAAAGCTGATAATGCTGCACATCATGGAGTTCAGGAAGGTTCGCGATTACGAGTGCAATTCCATGCGATTTACAGTAGCCTGCAAGTTTCTCTGCATGGATTCCTTGGCTTTCAACCAGCCCGTTGCGTTTCCCTATCATATAGGCCGAGATAATACTCAGCCCAATCCTTCTTGTTCAAGAATTTGCGAGGTAAGCGTGTGTCCACTCGACCGAGAATAAAATATACACGCGTAGCATATGCGCGCTAGAATTGAAGGTGGCTTCATGCTTCAGAATGGGCTCGCGCGTCGTTAACGAAGAAATTCAAGACTACGATGTCAGGCCGATATTTAAATCCTTCGGTCGCAAAGTATTCGACCTCTTGAATCGTATTGTAGTTACCGACGCCAGTATTAATCACCTCGGCATTGACGCCATCAGCCGCAAATAGTTTTTCAATACCGCTTAGAAAACGTCTGCTCTGCAGGCACACCCCAGCCCAACCGTCAGCGAATCGCCCAACATCAGGATGCGTAGTCGTGCCAGGCTGTCGATCATACGAGAATTCCCCGGTCGCGAAGCCCTTTTGAGTTTGTTTGGAAATCAACGCCCATTAGTACAAGCGGACACGGTTCGGCGCATGCTCGTGCGCAAGCAAAGGATTAGCAGAAAGCTGTTTCACATCGCGGGCATATTTCCACATTTCAAGATCGAATTGCATTCCGTCATCAGCGATGACGCGAGCATAGATCTCGATCACCAACACGATTGCGCTTAACGACAAAATGATCCCAAGAGCGTCAAAGACTCCGTCTCTCGCCTCATGCCAGAAATCCGATGTTGCTCGACTCCAGATGAGACAATGGGATTTAGAACAAAGTATAGACGAAGGGAGCGATAGCGAGTTCCCTTGGTAAGGACGACGAGACCTCCGAACAACCCTAAACAGACGACGATGGGAAGCAGCCAGAATTTCTTCCAGTGTTCGCATGTACAGACCAAAACTCAGACAAGTAATTCCATTTCTTTCCTCTTCGCAACCAAGTCCAATCGCCCGCCCGGCAAGGCTGCTTTCATACAATTCCGTTGCGCGAAGCTGTAGGAGTCAACTAAGCGCCGGCCTCGATGCCCTGGGGCCTCAAAGAGAGCGGCGGAACGAGGTGGCTGCATGAACCGCCGATTTATGCCAGAATACCTTTGTGGCGGCACAGGCGCGCCGCCGGAATAATCGGCCGAGCTGCTCTGCGCGCGCCTTCAAGCGCTTTTAAACAAACGGTTCCATTGATGTGGGGCAATGAAACGTGGGCTCAGCGACCGATTCCCACCCAAAGCGGCCAGAACCGCATTATCGGATGTCAGTCCGAA